>Ga0207646_10005698_pt1 | contig 13066 bp, 12 predicted proteins | sample KBSK5502metaG_FD_184343 | JGI IMG/M metagenome (GOLD analysis project Ga0207646, IMG submission 184343) | Corn, switchgrass and miscanthus rhizosphere microbial communities from Kellogg Biological Station, Michigan, USA - KBS K5-50-2 metaG... | ecosystem: Host-associated > Plants > Roots >...
GGGGCCATCTCGATGCTCGCCGCTCCTCGGCGATGAAAGAGCATCGCCTGCGTCGCGTCTCCGCCGATCTGGGCCCATGGCGCTCGCAACGCGTCCCCCTCAGAGTTCTGCCACGGGCTGCTAGCTAGTGCACATTCCAGTGCATCTGCCTATACTGGAAAGAGATGGCGACTCACCAACGTACCCATCAACAGGAGCAATTCCGAAGCATGATGGCAGGGGTCCAGGACTGCGCCATTCTTCTGCTGACCCGGGATGGAATCATCGACAGTTGGAATGCCGGAGCGGAACGCATGAAGGGCTACCGCGCCGATGACATCATCGGAAAGCATTTTTCGATCTTTTATCCCAAAGACGCTATCGACAAGGGATGGCCGGAATTCGAACTCAAAGTTGCAGCCAGTGAAGGCCGGTTCGAAGATGAAGGTTGGCGCGTTCGGAAAGACGGCTCGTTGTTTTGGGCGAATGTCATCATCACTGCGTGGAAGAATGACGCGGGCGATCTAGCAGGCTTCCTTAAGATCACGCGTGACATCACGGCGCGGCGCGAGATGGAACTGGCGCTTCGCGAAAGCGAACAACGGTTTCGACACCTGGTCACAAGCGTTAAGGACTATGCATTTATTCTGATCGACGTTACTGGGCACGTCAGAAGCTGGAATCCAGGCGCCGAACACATCAAAGGCTATACGGAAGCAGAGATTATCGGAAAGCACTTTTCGGTTTTCTATCTTCCGGAGGCGATCGAACAGGGATGGCCCGAACACGAATTGGAGGTAGCGCGAACTGAAGGCCGATTTGAAGATGAAGGTTGGCGCGTCCGCAAAGACGGCTCGCGATTCTGGGCAAATGTGATCATTACTCCATTCCATGATGACACCGGCAAGCTTAGAGGTTTCTGGAAGATCACGCGGGATTTGACCCAGAAGAAGCTTGCCGAAGAGCATCTGCGGCGCAGCAATCGAGAATTGGAACAGTTCGCGTCCGTCGCCGCACACGATCTCCAAGAACCGTTACGTAAAATCCAGGCATTCGGCGACCGGCTACAAACGAGGGCCGCTTCTGTGCTCGACGGACAGTCGAAGGATTATCTGGAGCGGATGTTGAATTCCGCGACTCGCATGCGTTTGCTTATCAACGATCTTCTGACGTTCTCGCGCATCACGACGAAAGCTCAGCCGTTTGTGCCCATTGATCTCGAAAGAATCGTGAAAGAAGTGGTCTCCGATTTGGAGGTCCGTATTTTACAAACCGGCGGACGTGTGGAACTATATCCACTACCCGTTGTCGAGGGGGATGCGGTACAGATGCGCCAGCTCTTTCAGAATCTCATTGGGAATGCGTTGAAGTTCCGCAAACCGGATGAGCCTCCTGTGGTCACTCTAGGAGCCACGAACTTGGGATCTTTTGTTGAGGTCACCGTTCGCGACAATGGTATAGGTTTTGAAGAGGTCTATCTGGACCGGATCTTTGAAGTCTTTCAGCGTCTGCACAGCCGGCAGGAATACGAAGGTACGGGCATGGGTCTCGCAATTTGCAAGAAAATCGTCGAACGGCATGGAGGATCGATTACCGCTAAGAGCGCGCCGGGCGGCGGCGCGACTTTCATTGTGAAACTGCCGATCGAGCATAAGGGGGGACAAAATGGCGAAAGCTGATCCGATCGTAATCTTAATGGCTGACGATGATGCTGATGATCGTGAGATGACTCGTGAAGCGTTCGAGTCCAGTCACCTCGCAAACGACCTGAGGTTTGTGGCCGACGGCGTCGATTTGATGGACTATCTGAATCGCAGGGGAATTTACAGCGATCCCGCAAAGTCGCCACGACCCGGGATCATCCTTCTGGATCTAAATATGCCGAAGAAGGATGGGCGGGAAGCTTTGCAGGAAATCAAAGCGGATCCAAAACTCACCGATATTCCAGTCATCGTGCTGACCACATCCAAAGAAGAGGAAGACATCAACAGAAGCTATACGCTTCACGCGAATTCCTACATTACGAAACCAGTCACGTTCGGAGCGCTCGTCAACATCGTGGCGAGTCTGGGTAAGTATTGGTTGGAAATCGTCGAGTTGCCTCACAAGCGGAGGTCGATCGCCTAGTTTGCAATGCAGCCGGTCATACGTGTTTTATTAATTGAAGACGACGAAGAAGATTACCTGCTGACCCGGGACTTGCTTCTGGATAGCAAGGACACAAAATTTCATCTGGACTGGGTATCCTCTTTTTCCGACGCTATTGAGCACTTGCAGCGTGGGAATCACGATGTGTATCTCATCGATTACAACCTCGGTCCGCATGATGGATTGGAGCTTCTGAAGCGCTTCGCGACCGCTCCATTTCCGATGATCATGCTGACCGGCCAGGATGCTCGCGAAGTGGATCTGGCGGCAATGGGGTCCGGAGCGATGGATTATCTCGTGAAGGGGCAGATCGATACTGCTTTGCTCGAACGTTCTATCCGTTATTCGATTGCGCGCAAGCGGACAGAGGAAGCGCTGCGGCGGAAGGATGAATTTCTTGCGATGCTCGCGCATGAACTGAGAAATCCACTTGCGCCTATTCGTACGGCCCTGCACCTGTTGGAAATGCCGCAGATCGGCTCGGAAGGGATACAGCAAGCGAAGGACGTCATGAAGCGTCAGGTGGACCATCTGGTCCGGCTCGTCGATGACCTCCTGGACGTTTCGCGAATTATGCAAGGAAGGATCGAACTGCGAAAGCAGCCGACGGATATTGTGGAGGTTGTGAAGCATGCAGTGGAAACGGCTCATCCCACCATTGATGCTCGCGGTCATCACTTGAACGTGACATTTCCGGATGAGCCAGTCGTTGTCGCTGCCGATCCTACACGCCTATCGCAAACCATCTGCAATCTTTTGATGAACGCGGCGAAATATACGGAAAAAGCAGGACAAATCTGGGTCACGGCGGAACGCGAAGACACCGACGCCGTGATTCGAGTTCGTGACTCCGGCGTCGGCATCGATCCCGAACTGCTCCCTCACGTCTTTGAGCTTTTCGTTCAGAGCGAACGCTCGCTGGCCCGATCCCAAGGGGGACTGGGGATTGGCCTTACGCTGGTGAAGCGTCTCGTTGAGCTGCACGGGGGCAACGTCACGGCATCAAGCGGCGGGCGTGGTAAAGGGAGCGAGTTCGTCATTCGAATTCCCGCTGTCAAGGAACAGCCGTATTCAAAGGATCCCGAGGGCCGGAGAATGGCGCAGCGCGTTTCTCATCGCGTTTTGGTCGTGGACGACAACGTCGATGCGGCTGAATGCATCGGCGTGATGCTGGAGATGAAGGGACACCAAGTCGAGGTCGTCCATGATGGTTTCGCCGCAGTCGAAACCGCAAAACGCGATAAGCCGGATGTCATCCTACTCGACATTGGTCTTCCGGGCCGCGACGGTTACGAAGTCGCTCAAATCTTGCGGGCTGATCCCGATTTTGCAGACACGAAAATTATTGCCGTGACTGGTTACGGCAAAGACGAAGACCGGCGTCGGACCAAGGCCGCTGGTATGGACCATCACCTCACCAAGCCCGTCGATCCCGATCACTTGGATCAATTGTTGCGGGTTCTGGCGAAGACGGGCTGATAAAATTCCTACGATCCCAAACTGATTTCCGGCCGGATGATTCTCGCGTCAAATCTGACGCAACGGAAACCCACCAACGAGATAAAAGGTCGCAAGTCCGGCATCGGCGATGAGCGCAGTCTTCGTAGCCCCACGGGTTGTCCAACCTTTCGCGAACAGGTTTGGCAAGAATTTGGCAAACTCGAAAGTTGCCTACCTGAGGTGTCCGTAATTGTTGGGTACGATCGATGGTCTCCACTTTGCCGCCGGAGCGAGCAGCCCGTGAAACCTAACGAGGTGCGCGCGTGGGGTGGGTAGTAACGCTGCGAGCTTCTCCAGAAACTCGAGCGGTTCAAAAATCGCGTGAGTCGTGCCATTGCGCCAGGCCGTCTTAAACCAGTATCGGAGCCTCCCATCCGGCAATGCCTCCAATCGGTCCATCGACAGAGGCGGGCGCGCCGCATATCGAAACAGCCGCTCCAAACGCGAACGATCTTCCGCGTGAATAGCAACATTACCGTGCAAACTGAAACCCGCGACGGCGGCGCAGCGTGGACTGGCAGAGCTGTCGATGCCTTCGGGATCGACGCGATCACCGCCAACCGCCACCCGTCGGCCCGCCTCCGGCCCCGTGGCGATGGGTCCGGAGACGGAAGCGGCATAGACCTCCGACAGCCAAGGCTGATCTCGCGCCAACCGATCGGACTCCCCCTCATCCGGTGGCGGCGTGCCGGCGCCGCGGCGAGTCAAAAGGGCGGGAATGCGCTTGGCCAGCAGTTGGGCCAACTCCCGCACTTCACCGTTCTCGGCGAGATGCAGAAAGAAGGCGAGTTCCTGCGCTTCAAAGGCACCGTCGCCCGCTATACTGTCGAGAAAAGGCAGCCTCAACGGCTCGACACACTGGCCGGCGCCAACGCCACCCGCCGCTTCGACGGCTTTGAGGAGACAAAGAAAGCCTGCAGCTGAGCAAGTAAATCAGCATTGGGGCGAATCTGGGCGCGGAAACAGGATCATGGATTGGAAATCATGACGCTGTTTTGGGAAACAGGATCATGGATTGGAAACCAGGACCCTGTTCTGGAAAACAGGATCATGGATCAGAAACCAGGACCCTGTTCTGGAAAACAGGATCATGGATCGAAAACCAGGACTCTGTCCGCGAAGAAAGGATCGTGGTCGTCAAGATTTACCGAATCCGCCCCGACTGGCAGGCATGTTTGGTTCCAGGTCGGTCCTCCTGTAACCCATTGTGAACCTTAAACCTATCACGATCGCAAAATTTTCTTTTGTCCACTTTTCGTTTTCAACGGTTTCTACATAATATAGGCCGTTAATCGGACGGCCTATCCAGCCTCAACCGCCGCGTTCTTTTCGGCGGCATTTCGCGATTGAAAGATCTCGAAAAACTGCGCTGTTGGACTGTTTGCGCGACGCGTGGCGGGACCCTCGGTCCGTGGACGACGGTCACGATAACCGGACCCAAGAAGTTAACCATCAGTGGCCTGACGCTGGCCGGGATCTATCAGTTCCAGATCCGCGCGTTGGGCAAACTGGGTTACACGGATTGGCTGGATACCAAAACCTTCGTCTGCGCCTAACAGCCACTCGGCGGCAACCCGGGAAACCGTTTCCTTTCGTTACTTCCTTTGGGAGTCCAGGGCTTTTTTGGGCTGGACTCCCATTTTTTTTGGAATCGGAAAACGAATTAGCCACAAAGAGGCACAAAAGGCTCAAAATATTTGTGACTCTTGTGCCTTTTTGTGGCCAAAAAATCCCCGCACCGCCTCAATCACGCGATCCACGTCCACATCCGACAAAAACGCGTGCATCGGCAGGCTCACGACGCGCGAACAGACCTGATCCGCATGTGGGCAACGTGCGGGACCAAAGTCCGCGAAGGCCTTTTGACGATGCAGCGGAACTGGATAATGAACCAGCGTAGGGACCTCGCACTCTTCCAGGTACGCCCGAAATTTGTCGCGCTCCGGTGTCGTGACCACGAATAAATGGTAATTGCTTTTCCCCGTCTCGGCCTGCATCCCGAGCGGCAATTCCTGAAACGCCTCCCGATACCGCATCGCGATCGCACGGCGGCGCCGGTTCCATTCATCGAGCTTCCGGAGATTCACACGCAGAATCGCAGCATGCAATTCATCCAGGCGGCTGTTCTCACCGAGAATCTGCGAAGAATAATTCTCCCGCTGCCCATAATTACGCAGCAGCCTTGCCTTCTCCGCGATGGCCACGTCGGACGTGACGATCATCCCACCATCCCCATAACAGGCCAGGTTCTTGGTCGGATAAAAACTGAACGCGCCGGCCTGCCCGAAGGAACCGCATCGACCCCACTTCGCATCACTGCCATGCGCCTGAGCCGCATCCTCGAGAATCGGCAAACCGACCCTGGAGATCTCCTTGAGGCGCGCCGGCATTCCATAAAGATGGACGGCAACCACAGCCTTTGTGCGCGAGGTTTTCCGTTCCAGGCACTGCTCCGGGAGGAGGTTGAAATCATCAAGTGATATATCGACGAAAACGGGCTTCGCGCCAACCGCAGTGACGGCCATCGCCGTCGCCGGTGCGCTCACCGCGGGAACCAGAACCTCGTCACCTGGGCGCAATCCAATCGCGCGCAAAGCGATGGAAATCGCGTCCGTACCCGAACCAACACCAATGCCGTTCGCCACGCCGCAATATCGTGCGAATTCGTCTTCAAACGCCTGCACTCTCGGCCCGAGAATGTACCGGCCGGACTCCAGCACCTCCCGGATCACACTATCGATCTCGTCACGCAGTGATTCGTATCGGAGTTGAACGTCGTTGAAGTTCATGGCTCAAGTTGGGGCACGATTTCGAATCCATCAACAGTAAAGGGAGCGGAGTCACGAGTGATGTCCGAGTACGAAACGTACTTTCCCATCGTTATCTTTGTCGCCTTCGCAAGCTGCTTTTGAAACGCGCTGTCGGGTTCGATCAACCAGAGAATGCGTCCTTCGCGAACCGGGATTTTCAACGGAGCTGTTTCACGCTTTTCGAGTGACTGATCGCGCCGAATGCGTTCCGCTCTTTTCGGACTCGCGTTGTTGTAGAGGATCCAGAAATCCTGCTGCGGAAGATAATAGCGCCCGATTCGCCAGTTCATGAACCAGTTATCGACGTACGAGTCGGTTGAAATAATGATGGAGGACCGATCCTTCGGGGTAAATTCCTCGATTTCCTTTAGTGTCATCCATGTGATGCCGTCCAACGCCCGCACATAAGCAAGCGATGACTCGTTAGATCCAAACAGAATCGCGTTTTTGATTGAAGGCGCCTGGTTCGGCGCATTCACGGCGACCGCCGGCAGCGGGAAAAGACCGAGGAACACGATCGCGTTCACCAGGATCGCTGCGATCAAAGCCGGTTCCCTTCCCCTAACGAGCGACAATACACCTCCCCCCAACACACATAATGCGGCAACCGAAAACAGGGTATGCCCCGGCGCATCGACATGCACAAAAGCCTGGACAATCAATCCAGGCACAACCCAGACAAACAGGAAATTTCCCTTCCTCGAAAAGGAGGAATGCTGCGAAGCGGCGGGATGGTCAGCTCGGCCAAAGATCAACGGTACCGCCCAAATCCATCCAATGATCGCCAGTCCATTCCAGATGACGAGACGGCTGATTTGCCTCCGCCATGCGGCGCTCGACGAGCCAAAGACCACCGATCCCTGGCCCGATTGGTCGACCGTGTATCCAAGCATGACATTCTTGAAGCTCTCAACGCCTCCCATTGCGATGACCAGCGCTCCCATCCATACGAGCCCGATCGCGGCCAGCACAATGAATGCTCTCATCACGGATCGCCATGACTTCGTACCCGCCCACGCCGAAACGAGCCAAAGCGGAAACAGGAACGCGAGAAGATCCGGCCTGAATCCGCCGCCAACGCCGAGCGCCACGGCCCCCCAATATGCAAATCGCTTTTCGCCATTCCAGCAGCGCCAGCAGCAATACGCCGTCAGCAACGAGAAAAGCGCGAGGTTCGGCCGAAGCGGTCCATCAACAGTCGCGTGCCAGAAAACCGGATTCACCAGCAGAAGAAAGGCTGCGGCAGCGCCTGCCCAGCGCGAGAACATCCTTCCGGCCAGAGCGTATGCCGCGCACAAGGATGCGGCACCGACGAGCAGCGACACTGCGATGAACGTTCGTTCTGCATCATGAAAAACGACGTTCACCATTCGCGCGGAAAAAACAAAAAACGGGTAGCCGGGTGGCTGTGGCTGATGGATGCGTGGATCGAACTTCTCCAGAGAAAACGCGAGATTGACGTTGTCGATCGAAAAGTAGTTAGCCATCGCCGGGACGCGCGTCAGCAGCAGCAATCCGAAGAGGATGATCCAAAATAATTTGTAGTCTTGCCGTTCGTCCATGATCCGGGCGAAGCGTAGCACAACCCGCCAACGTTCGCGGAGATTTCAAAAGCTTACGAATAGATCACCAACGGCACATTCGTCAGCCCCAGATGGAAATCCGTGGACCAGCAAACCCGTATTCGTCGGGAGGCCATAACTTGCAGGCCCGTTGCGTCGGTCATGGTGAGATCCTGATCCGAGTACTTGCGAATGAACACCGTCGCGGCGCGCTGTTCCTGAGGACCGACGGACAGAATTTTCAAAGGCATGCTCTCGACCATCGACAGAAAATGAAGCCCCTTAGCTATGTCGTATCTTTTCAAAAACCAGGCATGGCCTTCCGCGACCACCAGAGGTGTCGTCACCAGCGGCGGTGGCTCAGAAAACAGGCGGTGGAAGAGTGCATGGTAGGTATCGGACCGATCGGCAAAGGCAATCAACGCGGAGGTGTCCACGTACGCTTCATTTCTTGTGACCGTAGACGACTTCGTCGATTTTCTGGCTGGCATCGCGTTCCCCCGTTTCCACCATGCCGGCGTAGCGCATCCAGGGGCGACTCTCGTCTGCCGGAAGCATCTGTCGCAGCGACCGTCTGAGTAACTCTGCCAGCGAAATGCTGAGCCTGGCCGCCTCCGCCTTCGCCGCCTTGTATTCTTCGTCACTTAAACTGATTTGAGTTCGAACCATGATAACAAATATAACAAATGTGTTATCACGTGGACAATTCGGCTCAGCGACATTGGCGGCCGGTCATACAACAAGGCAGCCGAAATTAACGGAAGATATTCTTCGGAATTTTCACGTGGACACCGACATTGGGTTTGTCGACGAGCTGGGTGATCGCCACGTTGCCGGCGATGCTGGTCAGCTGGTAGGCCTCGTGTTTGGTCAGACCTTTTGTGCTGGTGAGAAAGTCGACCATTTCCTGAATCGCAAGCTTCGTTGCAGTGGTGAGGTCGGGATCGGCGGCCATGGAGATGTAGTCGGTGGCGGTTTCGGCGCGAGGCCAGGTGAGCTTCATATTTTTGTGGACCGTCAATTGAACCCGGCCACGAAAGGAGCTCTCAATGGCAGTTTGATCCGCTTCGCCGTCGCCCTGGGCCACATGGCCATCGCCGATCTCGAAGAGCGCGCCGCGCACAAAGACGGGAATGAAAAGCGAGCTGCCCACGCCAAGTTCCTTGTTGTCGAGGTTCCCGGCGTGCCGGCCCGGAGGGTTACTGCTCACCCGACCCGATTCCGGAGCGGGCGCAACACCCATGCTTCCGAAAAACGGGTGCAGCGGTACCACGATGCCCGGACGAAACTCCGCCGTCATTGTGTTCTTGCTGAGCGGAATGATTTTGGCGGGCCGGCCTTGCTCGCAATTCTCGGGGAGGAATCCGCTGCAGCCGTTATAACCGTAGTCGATCGCAAAATCGATCGACAGGATTTTTACTTCAAGCGCATCGCCGGGCTCGGCACCTTCGACGTACACAGGGCCGGTGAGGATGTGACCGCCAGGTCCGCGTTTGTCTCCCGTGACCTTCTCGACGATCGTCTTCAGAGAACTCTGAATTTTATCCGCAGGTACACCGGCACGGGCCAATCCCGCTGGAGTATTCGTCAGCAAAGTGTCGACGTCGATGATGTCTCCCGAAGCAATTCGCAGGACCGGCTTCGATTCGGCCCAGTAGTAACCGTAAGCTACCGTGTCCGGCGTTGCCTCGAGCCGATGCACTTTCGGCGTGGATGTCTGGCCAAGTGTGCAGGTAGTTAGAATCGAGATCAGGATGATGCGGCGCATGCTAGAGGATAACGCGAAGTTGCCGATATCGGCGGTAACGATCGTGAACTTTCGAATCTTTGAGAGGCGGGACCATTTCTGCCTTGAGCGAAGGAATCGGCCTGTGCAATGCACGGAGCGAGCAGATGCCTGCACCGCGCAGAGTAGCAAGACCGGGTTGCGAAGGCATCCATACGGCTGCGTCCACGACGGCCGCGAGGACGGGCGGCCCCAGCGGATGGAGGAATCCATTTCCAGAGAGCACGATGTCCGACGGCTTTTCTCCCGACGTGCTCTGCACGATATCGACGAAATACGCCACGTTGAAGATGACGCCCTCCAAAATCGATCGCGACAGATCTATAGCCGTGTGTCGTCCCGTCAATCCGTGCCAGGAGCCCATCAGGTGTGGATCCCATTCCGGAGATCGCTCGCCGTAAAGGAGAGGGATGAAGACGGGTGGATCCGATGAAAGGCCGGCATCTTTCAAGCTGCCCAGGATCGAGCGTCCCCAATCGAGCACATTGCCGCCGTTGTTGCCGGCGCAGCCGAGCAGATATGCATCATCGGCGGCCTTGTAGCAAAACGTTCCGGACGATGAATTCAAAACAGGTCGAGGCACGGTCTGCCGGGCCACGGCCGACGTTCCAAGTGTCACGGCAATCTTTGCGGGTGTTTCACATTCGGATCCGATGTTTGCCAGAAAGCCATCACCCGATCCATTGATGACCGCCGCATTTGCAGGCAAGCCGAACTCGCTCGCCGCAATCGAGGTGACACGTCCGACGATCTCTGTTCTGTCTTGAACGAGTGGCAAATGCTTTTCGGTGAGCCCTGCAAGCTGCACCAAATCCGGATCCCAGCGGTCTTCGAGCATGTTGTACATGCCGGATGCCGATGCCATTCCATGGTCTTCGGCCCACGACCCCGTCAGCGCGTGTAACAAAAAAGACTTGAGGGAAACCGCTCGTGCAGCTTTCGAGAACAGGCTCTCGTCATTCAGATGAAGTGCCGCCAGTTTGAACACCGGAAACATCGGGTGATACCGGCAGCCCGTGCGCGCGTGAAAGTTGTCGCCGATGCGCGATCGGACGTATTCAACGCCCTTCTCGCCGCTGCTATCAAGCCAGGTAGAGACGGGTGTGAGGGGAACGTCGTTGCCGTCCAGCAGGACGATGTTATGCATGAAGCTGCCGATGCAGATGGCGTCAACCGGTTCGCGCGCGTTCGCAAGATTCAGTTGTGCGATGGATTGTTTGAATTGGTCAACGATCGTGCGGAGCGCAAGAGCCGCCGCCGGAGTCCAGCGGCCTTCCGCCATTTGGACAAGATGGAGTGCCGAATCGAACAATGCCGCAGAAATCCCATTCGACGAAATATCAAAACAGATCAGACTCATTGCGCCGCAACCCGATCATTCCTAACTCCACAGGAGATTGTCCCAGCTATAGCTTGACATGGCGATGACGGCAGTGTCGAATTACCCTGCAATGGGCACGGATGCCGAAGTATTCCTTTCTGAAACAATTTCTATCCTCGCCACGTCGCCCGACTTTCGCGTGACGATCGAGAATCTGTCGGTTCTGGCAAATTCGACGCTCTCGGATTGGTGTGGTGTTTTCACGTTCGAGAGCGAGCACACGCTGCGGCGTTTAATTCCTTACGAAGGACTTTATCCGCTGAACATTCACGCTGCTTCGGGACCGGGCTATGCCCTTCGTACAGGTGAGGCGCAATTACTGACGGATCTGGACGATGAGGTGCTTGCCAGTCTGGGTCTGCGGCCGGGTGAAGCTGCGCTCGAGAATGGACAGGCTCCCACCGCTTGCCTTTGCCTGCCATTGATCGCGCGCGGGCGCACGATTGGCGCGATGGCGCTCCTCTCGTCCGGCGAGAAAGCGGATGCTGCAGCCCGAGACTTGCCGCTGGCGCAGGCTCTCGCAAATGCGGTGGCTGCGGCGCTCGACAATGCGGAACTGTATCGAAGAGCGAACGAAGCGAATCGCCTGAAAGACGAATTTGTGGCGATGGTGTCGCACGAGCTGAGAACTCCGCTGACGCCGATCCTTGGATTCATTCATCTGCTTCGAACGGCGAAGCTGAGCCAGGCCAACTTCGATCGCGCGCTTGAAATGATCGAGCGGAACGCCCAGGCGCAGGTGCAAATCGTGGAAGACCTGCTCGACGCTTCGCGAATTGTTGCCGGCAAACTGCACGTGGCCTTGAAGTCTGTCGAGGTCGCTCCGGTTCTGGAAGCGGCCGTCGCATCGGTTCGACCGTTGGCCGAAGGAAAAGGTGTGAAGATCGTCACCGCCTTCGAAGAGATTCATCAGCCGATCGACGGTGACGCGCATCGACTGCAGCAGATCATGTGGCACCTGCTTTCGAATGCCGTGAAGTTCACACCACCCGAGGGCCGCATCGAAGTTTCCGCGCGATCAGACCACGATCAGGTCGTGATTCAAGTCACGGATACCGGGATCGGCATCCCCGCAGGTCTCCTGCCGCACATCTTCGATCGTTTTCGACAGGCAGACGCCGGCGACTCCAAAACGCGATCCGGCCTCGGGCTCGGGCTTGCGATCGTTCGCCATCTCGTTGAGCTGCACAACGGATCCATCGAAGCTGCAAGCGCAGGCCGCGGTTTAGGCGCTGTCTTCACGCTGAAGTTTCCATTCGCTGCTCGTAAAGCCGCTGCTGTTCCGTCATAATTTCAGCCCATGTTGAGACAGAAATGGGGATCGGTAGTGTGTCCCTCATGCGGCAATCTCGTCGGCGTCAATGACGAGAGATGCTTCAACTGCGGACGCTGGAATCCCGGACTCTGGGGATTCGCGCCGGTCCTGAACCGCCTGGGGCGCGATCTCGGGTTCACGCAGTTCGTCATGGGCAGCTGCATCATTCTCTATTTTCTTTCCCTGGTGGCGGATGCGCAGGGCATCAGTATGGGTGGCTTCAACTTTCTGGCGCCCAGCGTTCAAAGCCTTTTTCTCTTCGGGGCGAGCGGCTTCATTCCAGTTTTTCGATACGGTCGATGGTGGACATTCCTGACCGCCGGTTGGCTGCACGCCGGACTGCTTCACATCCTCTTCAACATGATGTGGATTCGTCAGCTCGCGCCGGCCACATCGGAAATGTATGGCGCCAGCCGGATGGTGATCATTTATACGATCGCTGGTGTCACGGGATTTGGCGCGAGCACGTTATCCGGAGCATTCATTCCTTTCCTCGGTGGAGCGGGGTTCACGGTGGGAGCTTCGGCTCCGATCTTCGGTCTTTTGGGCGCTCTGGTTTATTACGGACGGCGAACCGGCAGCAGC
>Ga0207646_10005699_pt1 | contig 13064 bp, 9 predicted proteins | sample KBSK5502metaG_FD_184343 | JGI IMG/M metagenome (GOLD analysis project Ga0207646, IMG submission 184343) | Corn, switchgrass and miscanthus rhizosphere microbial communities from Kellogg Biological Station, Michigan, USA - KBS K5-50-2 metaG... | ecosystem: Host-associated > Plants > Roots >...
GTGTAGGTTGTCACAGCGGGCCCGTAGGTGGCTCCGCCATCAATGCTTAACAAACAAAAAGCGGCGACCAGATCCTGCGAGCAATAATAGACTGCATTCGGATACGGTCCCGGCAACGGTGGAATCGGCGCATGGAAGGGCCCGCCGCCGATCGTCTCGTGGTCAATACCAGAGCCTAGCGGCCCGGAGGTCGGACCCCAGGTTTGACCATCATTGTCACTAAACGATACTTTGCAGGTAGGTGTGGTGGCGGTGAGCTCAGCCGCAAAAACCCGCCCCGTTTGCCGATCAGTGAAGCCGATCGGATCAGAATCAATTACCACAGATGTCGGCGCCGGATGATTTACCCAGGTTGCAGTCGGGCCGCCTGTGGGACAAGCGTTAGCGAAGGTAATAAACATCGTTTCGAGGTCGGACTGGAAATTGGTCACACCGGTCACATTGTTTGGCGCAGGTGAGTTCCAATCCACGCCGATCGATGGTTCGCCTGCGCCACGTCCCATGTATTCCATGGTCGGCCCGGTACTCACGGTCACCGGTGTCAGAACTCCGGGCGCTTCAAAGTTTTCATAGCCGATGAGCGGGCCTGTATCGACCGGCGCCGCGGGAGGTGAAGGCGGAATAAGGGGAACCACTGTTGCCGTACCGTGATACTGATCGACGAGCGGAACGGTGGCAAAATAGATAACATGCACGGTAAAGACGCCGGTGCCGTCGGTTGCTGGGCTGATGTGCGCTACCTCTACTTCGTCGGATGTGCCGCCCGCGCCGTTGCCTGACGAATCTACAATCGGTCCGCTGTTATTGGTCTTGTGAATAACCAGATCGTAATCATCCGCCCCAGTAGGTGCCACGGTCTTGACCTCAATGCGTTTGCTTGCGTTCGCCCAGTCAGCCTTGGTTCCGCCGACGGTTAGTGTAAAAGTGTCGCAGCTGACCCCTTCGACGCAGGTGCTCTCGTCCGTGGCTCCGGTCCCTGTCGCTGTGCCGTCCCAAGCAAGAGGCGACCCGGTTGGGGTCAGTGGCGTCGACGCATTATTTGGTGGGTTCGCCGATCGCGATCTTGTCGTAGAGAGCGCGAGCACAACCAAGACAATGCTGGCTATCAAAAAGAGCGTGCCAATGGTGGCGCGAGCCCTTAACGAACTGGGATTTGTTTTCATAAATAATGCCTTCCGAGTCTTTGAATTCGCAGTTGAGAAAAGAGTCGTTGTCTGAATCGGATGGTTTCCGATTTCGGATGCCTCGGTGCGGAAAAAACTAGGAATGAGATCTCAACTAGGAATGAGATCTCGTTTCCGGCGATTGCTTTGACATCAAAGATCGTGCGACGAACATCGAAGAGCCGATGAGAATTTTGATGATCAGCGCGGAAGGTCCGCCGTTGCAGCGCGCCGGCGCTCTCATCGATGTGATGGACGCGCTGCCCCATGAACTGCGTTCACGCGGGCATGAAGTCGCGGTCGCTCTGCCGTTTCATCGCGAGATCCGCGAGAACCCGGCATTCAAGGAAGAGGACACTGGCGTGACTGTCGATGTTCGCGTCGGCGAAAAAACTTACATCGCCGAATATCTCCAAGGCCGCAGCGCGAGCGGCGTCCAATTATTTTTCGTCCGTTGCGACGAATTCTTCGACCGCGAGGGAATCTATGGCGAGCACGGTGTGGCTTACGAGGACAACGCCGCGCGTTTCATTTTTTTCAGCAAAGCCGCGGTGGAATTAGCGCGGCGCTTAACTCCGACCCCGCAGATTCTGCATGTGCACGATTGGCCCGCTGCGCTGGTGCCGGTTTATGTGCGCGCACACCATTTGCCCTTCTCGACTGTGCTTACGATTCATCACGTCGCCGAGCAGGGGAGTTTTTGGGGACTCGATTTTCGCCTGACCAATTTGCACGAGCGCTTCTTCACTCTGCGCGGCGTCGAATTTTTTGGAAAACTCAATTTTCTCAAAGCCGGAATTCTTTTTGCCGACAAAATCACGACTGTGAGCGAGCGGCACAAGCGCGAGATCCAAACGCCGGAGTTCGGTTGCGGTCTCGACGCGGTCTTGCGCGAAAATGCGCACAAGCTCAACGCCATTCTGCACGGCGCCGATTATGCCCGCTGGAATCCGGAAACCGACAAGCTGCTTCCGGCCGATTACACTTCAAAGACGCTCGCGGGCAAACAACTATACCGCGATGCGCTTTTGAACGGGTTACGGTTGGCTCCCCAACCGCGGGGACCGGTTTTCGGAATGGTCACGCGCGTTGTCGGCGAAAAAGGTTTCGATATTTTGGTGCCGCTGCTTGATCGCCTTCTTACCGACGACGTTCGGCTCATCATTCTGGGCGAAGGCGATCCGGCTTACGAAACAGCGCTCGCCGTCACCACTCGAAAATTTCCGAGAAAATTTGCTTACCGAAAAACGTACGACGAAAAGAGCGCGCACATCATCGAAGCAGGGATGAACATCAGTTTGATTCCGTCGCGGTTCGAGCCGGCGGGTTTGAGCGCGATGTACAGTTTGAAATACGGCGCGCTACCGGTCGCGCGCGCCACCGGCGGAATCCAGGAAATCATCGAGGACTACGATCCGACAACGGACAGCGGCTACGGATTTCTCTGTTACGAATATTCCACCGAAGCTTTTTGGGACGCGATCAAGCGGGCGCGGGAAATTTTTCGCGATCGGAAACTGTGGGGAACACTGATGGAGCGCGCGATGGCGCGAAATTTCTCCTGGGCGACGGCCGCTCAACGTTACGAACAACTTTACCGCGAACTTGCCGGCGAGGGCGAAGAGGCCGCCGCGTAGTTTTAGTGGCGCTCGCCGCGAGGCGCGTTGGACGCCAAGTTATTTTGGGGCCGGTCGAACTTTCGAATTTATGCAGGCGACACGCCTGCCACTACAGGCGCCCGCGAATAAATGTCGAACGCCGCCGTCAAATGTGTGCCGCGGAGGCGGCAATCACTGTTACCTATGCAATTTCAGCGCGCGCTTGCCCGGGAAGCGACTAGTTCTTGCAATCCGGAAACCTTTGGTTTCTCCTCAGCCCTCCCAGGTTCTGACGTTGTGATCCGCACATTTTCGCTACTTCGACCTTGGTCGGCTGGACTTCTGTTGACGCTCATTCAATTGGTCGTGGCTGTCTTTTTGTTGGCACCCGAAGGCCCGCTTTCCTATCGCTACACGAGTTTGGTCCAGCACGATGGTTATTGGTTCGCGAATATTATCGACCGCGGCTATCAGACGATCGTTCCGCCCATCAATCACAAGGTGATGGAAGTTTCCAATGTCGCGTTTTTTCCGGCTTATCCGGCGTTGGCTAGCTTGTGTCGTTCCATTTTTCGTGTCGATACTGAAACCGCGCTACTCGTCACCGCGCAGCTGGCTGCCTGGGGTTTTTGGACTTATTTCTTTCTTTTCTGCGAACGCTGGAAGCTTTCGACGTCGCTCCGCTTTTTCGGTGCGTTGGCCATCGCCGCTCATCCCGCCGCGTTTTTTTTGATCGCCGGCTATTCCGAATCGCTCTTTTTAATGGCGCTCATTGGTTTTATTTACTGGAGCAGCTCCGAAGGCCGTGCCGCGAAAATTTTAGCTGCAGTCCACGGATTCGCGATGTCGGCGACGCGAATCGTCGGCGTCCCATGCGCCGCATTTCCAGTCGTGCGCGATTTGTTTCGCAAAGGTTGGAGCGCGCTGAGAAATCCGCGACGCTGGCTGAGTAATTATGGAAGCGCGATCGCGGTGATGATCGGTGCGATTTTCGGCGCCATTTTCTTTTTTATCTACTGCCAATGGCGCTGGGGCCGTTGGGACATGTACATGCTCACCCAATCGGCGGGTTGGAATATCGAGCCTGATTATTTAGCGGTCTTTCGTCAATCAAATTATCGCTGGCTTGTTCCGCAACTGAACGATCCGACCCAGATGAGCCAGATGTCGATGACCTTCGGGGCAATCCTGTTGGTTTGCATCGCTCTCGTCGAATTCCTTCCGGCAATACGCCGGCGGACCGAGTGGAATACACGCATTGGCATCTACTTTTGCGCCGCGGTCATCTACTACATCTCGGTCAGCGGCGTCGCCTCGCTCGATATGGAAAGCATGCTCCGCTACGAATTTTGTATGCACGCGCTGATCGTGCTCGCTTTTTTGCATTTCTTGCGTCAATTTCGCGTCCCGCCGCCGCTGCTGCGCGTCTTTGGGATGGCTGCTGCGGTGTTAATCAGCGCCCTCGGGCTGAGCGTGCAGGGTTGGTATGTTTGGAATTTTACCCGCGGCAACTGGGTGGCCTAACGAAGAATGAAATCAACTGTCGCAATTATCGGAGCTGGACCGGCGGGATTGACTGCCGCCTATCTGCTTTCGAAAAACAAAGTCGATGTGGTCGTGCTCGAGGCAGACCCGATTTACGTCGGAGGAATTTCGCGCACCAGCACCTACAAAGGTTTTCATTTCGATATTGGCGGCCATCGCTTTTTCTCGAAGTCGAAGGCGGTCGAAGATCTTTGGACGGAGATTTTGCCTAACGACATGCTGCAACGGCCGCGCTCGTCCAAGATTTACTACGACGGCAAATTTTTCACCTACCCGCTCAAACCGTTCGAAGCGCTGATCAAGCTCGGCATCGTAAGATCGACAATCTGCGTTTTGTCGTGGCTCAAGGCGCGACTCTTTCCGGTGCGCCATCCCCGAAACTTTGAGGAGTGGGTCAGCAATCAATTCGGCAGACGTCTCTTCAATATTTTCTTCAAGAGCTACACCGAAAAAGTGTGGGGGATGAGTTGCAAAGAGATATCGGCTGATTGGGCCGCGCAACGTATCCGCGGTCTTTCGCTTGGCAGCGCGATCAAGAACGCGCTCATGCCGCAGCGTTCCTCGAACGGCGACCGCACCAAAGTTATCAAAACCTTGATCAACTCTTTCCGCTATCCGCGCAAAGGCCCGGGGATGATGTGGGAAGCGTGCGCCGAGAAAGTGAAAGCGATGGGCGGCAAAGTCGAAATGGCCGCGAGAGTGAACGGCTGCGCCTTCGACGAGACAACATTGAGATGGACCGTTCAATTCAAGGACCGCGACGGAAATCCGCAGTCGGTCGAAGCCGAACACGTGATTTCCTCCGCGCCGATGCGCGAATTGGTTTGCGGGATTCGTCCGGAAGTTTCCGATCGCACGCGGCGCGCGGCGGAAAGTCTCAAGTACCGCGATTTTTTAACGGTCATGCTGATTCTGAAGGAGCGAAATAAGTTCGCCGACAATTGGATCTACATCCACGACCCGAGCGTCAAAGTTGGGCGCGTCCAGAATTTCCGTTCCTGGTCGCCCGAAATGGTTCCGGATCCGGACAAAGCCTGTTACGGCTTGGAATACTTTTGTTTCGAAGGCGACGGCCTTTGGGAGTCCAAAGATGAAGATTTGATTGAGCTGGCGAAGCGCGAGCTGATCCAGATCGGCCTTTCCCAGGAAGGCGACGTTATCGATGGAACGGTTGTTCGTCAGAAAAAAGCGTATCCGGTTTACGATGACGATTACGCGCGGCACGTTGCCACCGTTCGCCAGGAGTTGGACACGCGTTATCCGAATTTGCATCTCGTCGGCCGCAACGGGATGCACAAATACAACAATCAGGACCACGCCATGATGACGGCGATGTTGTGCGTCGAAAACATTCTGGCCGACGCCAAGCTTTACGATCTCTGGCAGGTCAACGCCGACGCGGAATATCACGAGCAAGGCGACGAAGTTTCTGATGAAAAGAACGGTTCCGCCTTACGATTAGTGCCTACTCGCGCCGACCCCGAACCCGAGCTCGCTTCCGAAGCTTAAATCGTTTCGTTGATTGAATCGGGGGTTTCCCCTTTTGTCATTTCGAGCGAAGTCGAGAAATCTCTTACTATTTCTGGTCGAAATCTTCGATCGGCGGGCAGGAGCAGAATAAATTCCGGTCGCCGTAAACGTTGTCGATCCTCGCGACGGACGGCCAGAATTTGTGCTCGCGTGTCCACGGCGCGGGAAACGCTGCTTGCTCGCGCGAATAGGGGCGCTCCCATTTTTCGGAAGCGATTTGTCGCGCAGTGTGCGGCGCGCTTTTGAGCAAATTGTTTTGCCGGTCGGCTTTTCCATTCGCGATCGCATCGATCTCCGCGCGGATTGAAATCATCGCATCGCAAAAACGATCGAGTTCCTCTTTCGATTCGCTCTCGGTCGGTTCGATCATCATCGTGCCGGCGACCGGCCAGGAAACCGTCGGCGCGTGAAAACCGTAATCCATCAAGCGTTTCGCGACGTCTTCGACTTCGATCCCGATGTTTTTCCATTGGCGAAGATCGACAATGCATTCATGCGCGACCAGGCCGCGTTTTCCTTTGAACAAAACCGGGAAGTGCGGATCGAGACGTTTGGCGATGTAGTTCGCATTCAAAATCGCGACCTCGCTCGCGCGTTTCAAACCATCGGCGCCCATCATGCGGATGTACATCCACGAGATCGTTAAAATACTCGCACTGCCGTATGGAGCTTGAGCGACGGGACCGACCGGCGAATTGCTGATTGCTGATTTCTGATTGTTGATTGAAGGAATGCCGGGCAAAAACGGAATGAGATGTTTCGCCACACCGATCGGGCCAACACCGGGACCGCCGCCGCCGTGGGGAATACAAAACGTTTTGTGCAGATTTAAATGGCAAACGTCCGCGCCGTAATCGCCCGGCCGGCAAAGACCGCACTGCGCGTTCATGTTGGCGCCGTCCATGTAAACCTGGCCGCCGTGTTGGTGCACGATCTCGCAAATCTCGCGGATCGTCGGTTCGAAAACGCCATGTGTGCTCGGATACGTCACCATCAGCACGGCGAGATCGCGCGCGTGCGCGTCCGCCTTGGCGCGGAGATCGGCCAGATCGATATCGCCATCTTTTAATGTCGCGACCGCCACAACTTCGAGTCCGGCCATGACCGCGCTCGCTGGATTTGTTCCGTGCGCGGAAGTCGGGATCAGACAAACATCGCGATGCGCCTGGCCGCGCGACGCGTGATATTCTCGGATCGCGAGCAAGCCGGCGTACTCGCCTTGTGAGCCGGCATTCGGTTGCAACGAAACCGCGGCGAAACCCGTGATTTCAGCCAGCCATTCCTCCAATTGATGGCAGATCTCGATGTAGCCGCTCGTTTGATCATTAGGTGCGAACGGATGCAGTTTCGCGATTTCCGGCCACGAGATCGGAAACATTTCCGCGGTCGCGTTCAGTTTCATCGTGCACGATCCGAGCGGAATCATCGAGTGACAGAGCGACAGATCGCGCGACTCGAGTTTTTTCAAATACCGCAGCATTTCGGTCTCAGTGTCGTGCGTGTTGAAAATCGGATGGGTAAGAAATTCGGAATTGCGGACCGCGAATTTTGGAATACGGAGTGGAGACTGACCAGGATTGTCGTCACCAAGATCGCGGACGTGTGTACCGCGAAAGATCGACATCAACAGTTCAATGTCGCGATTGGTGGTCGTTTCATCCAATGAAACGCCGACCGCGCGTTGTCCAAGAACGCGAAGATTGCATCCGGCTTTTTCCGCATGTTCGATCAGCGTGCCGCTTGATTCGACTTCGACGCGGATGGTGTCGAAAAAGTTTTCGTGTGTGATTTTGACTCCGAGCGCGCGAAGACCATCAGCCAGTTGATTCGTTCGGCGATGAACGCGCTCGGCAATTACCCGCAAACCGCGCGGGCCATGATACACCGCGTACATCGATGCGATGACGGCAAGAAGAACCTGCGCTGTGCAAATGTTACTGGTGGCTTTGTCGCGGCGGATGTGTTGCTCGCGCGTTTGCAACGCGAGTCGATAAGCGGGTCGCCCTTCGGTGTCGTGCGAAACGCCGACAAGTCTCCCCGGCATGTGGCGTTTGTATTGATCGCGCGTGGCAAAATAGGCGGCATGCGGTCCGCCGAAACCGAGCGGAACGCCAAAGCGCTGTGTATTGCCGACCGCAACGTCAGCCCCGAATTCGCCGGGCGGTTTCAACAATGTGAGAGCGAGAATTTCCGCGGCGACAACAACGAGCGCACCGGCATCGTGCGCTTGTTTTACGAATTCAATGTAATCGTAGATCGCGCCATCGGTTGCAGGATATTGAACCAGCGCACCGAAAATCGATTGGTCGAACTTGAAGCGCGCATAATTGTCGATCTTGATTTCAATTCCAAGCGGTTTGGCGCGCGTCCGGACAACTTCGATCGTTTGCGGATGGCAATTATCAGCGACAAAAAAAGTTTTCCGATCCGGAGCGACGGCATGACAAAGTGTCATCGCTTCGGCGGCGGCGGTGGCCTCATCGAGCATCGACGCGTTGGCAATGTCGAGCTTGGTAAGATCGACAATCATTGTTTGAAAATTGAGGAGCGCTTCGAGCCGGCCTTGAGCGAGCTCGGCTTGGTACGGCGTGTAAGCCGTGTACCAGCCCGGGTTTTCAAGAATGTTCCGCCGAATCACCGGCGGCGTGACGCAATCGGAATAACCAGCCCCGATGAAGGATTTCGCGATCGTGTTTTTCTTCGAGATCGCGCGCAGCTCGGCCAGCGCTTCGCTTTCCGATTTCGCTTCCGGCAAATTTAATTGCCGATCCAGCCGGATATTTTTCGGAACGGTCGCATCAATGAGCGCATCGAGATTTTCATAGCCGATGGCGCCAAGCATTTCTTCGGTCTCGACTTCATTTGGGCCGATATGCCGTCGCGCGAAGTCCGAGCCGGACTGGCTGTTGTTCGCCACGGCGAATCCGTCCTTTGGCGGATCGATCTTCCGTTCGCGCGCATGCATGCGAGAGACTACGGAACGCGACTAATTTTTCAATCTGAGTCGGCGGTCATAGACCGCCGCTACAGAAGATTCATTTCGCGTCGTAAGTTTCGACGCCGTGCGCTTTCAATTGTGCCCGAACTTGCGCGAAATGCTCGTGGTTCCGCGTTTCCACCGTGCACAAGGCGTTGACGGTTGAGACATCCGAGCTCGCGAATGCGCGATCGTGCGCTGCTCGGCATTCCGGCGACGGTCGTGATACCGCGGTACGTTGTCGAGCTTGCAGAAAATTTGCATGCCGGTGATTTCGCTGATCGGAATCGATCGAGTGCAGGGCGAATGAAAAACGGCGCCGGCAATGCGATTGCGTGCGGCTTCAATTTCTTGGAACGTGATCACCCGATCTGAGTCTTGCGCACGAGACGCTCTACCAACTGAGCTATATCCCTGTTTACCTATGAAAACCAGTTCTGAATTGGTCTATCCGGCTGTGCATCCCGAAGATGCCGTGCTGCTCCAAAAATACGCCGGGATGTGCCTGCTAGGTAAATTCAAGTACGGCTTTGAATCGAAATTCTTCGCCGCACTGGGGCGGTCGCCGCGCGCGAGATCAGTTAACCGCCGAGAAAATTTTTCCGCTGCAGTCCACCGTTCAAGTAAGAAATCTGGGTCAATGAGGACGAGGCAAACAGCTCGGACGCGCACCCGAAGGTTCTTGCGCCCTCCGACCAAAACTCTACAATATCTTGTGTCCGGGCGCGCCACTTGCCACAAGGGATAGGTTATGCTCACTTCATAGACGTGTTTTGGCTAATCTTACTTCTCGCGGTTTCTTTTGGCTCGTTGCTTATCATCATCAACAGCCTGCGCAAAGCGCAGGAGGCTTTTGAGGGTGAACATGGCTTGCACATTTTGCACGCAAAGCCGAGCGGCGCCGGCGTTCTACGGAACAAGAAATCTCACACCAGTAAACGCCGGCCACGCAGTCAGAAAGCAAAGCCGAGCTTGCAATCCCCGGTTTCTCATTCTCGGTGACCAATTACTGCGGGAGACTTCCGCTCGGGTGACCGGAGGTTGCGTCTTGTCGAAGGGCTAAGCCAGCCGCCTGTCTCTTTCCGTAACTCGCGTCGGAAGCAGCAGGTTCGAACCCTTCAGCCCGGTTGCTCGAAAGCGAGGAAGCAAGGCAGCGGGGCAGCGCGAAACAGGGCAGCGGAGTAGGGGAGATGCTCTCGATAAGTGTCCAAGCAAACCTTTTGCCACTTTGAGGCTGACCCTGGATTTACGAGGGAGCCGGCAGTCGGATTCGAACTGACGACCTGCTGATTGCAATAATCGCGTTAAGCTAGCGGAAATGGCGCTTCGAGAAATTTCCAGCGACTGCCTTCAACGGTTGTTTTGGATGCTGCACGCGTTTTCAAGCCACGCGCATCAAGGTGGGGTGATGCCGTGACGAGCGATTCGTCAAGGCGCGCAGAGTGAATGCAAAAAACTTCTTCGCCGAGCTGAAGCGGCGCAACGTTCATAAAGTTGCGGGGTTGCATTTGCCGTCGTGACTTGGCCGGTCGAAGTAAATCGAGAGAGATGTCGAGCTGTCCTGCATCTAAGCCTTTGTCCGCCTTTTTGTCCACCGGCGGGATTTTTTGAGCGCATTTTGCAACATTTGAGACATAGCGCATCCGACGATTTTACCTATGAAAGAGCGCTCAAGAGCACGTGAGCAAAAGTGAGGGCAATCGGCAAAAGCTCATTGTTTAAGAGCGCACCATCGCCGGTAGCCGTGTTGTAGGCGCCCAGTTGTGTTGCTATAAAGCACATCAATACCACAGATGTTATTAAAAGGTTTGTTGACATCAGCTTTAATGTTGTGCGCATAATACAACCAATCTCAGACGGACGGCTCTAGAAATTATAGCGCAACTGGCCGAAGAGATTGGGTTCAAGCATAGAAGAAGAATGAACGATTCTGTCCCGAAAATCGGGCGGTCGACCAAGGGCGGCAGCTTGCTCTCGACTGTCCGCGAACGAGGATTAGCGGATATTTTTCTGCGCTATTTTTCCCGTTGCGAATTGACGGAGACCCGCACCGAGGAGCCACGCGCCAACCATGGGAGCGCCAAACAAACGTTACCGCTAAATAGTAACGGGAGTAATGGTAGTAACGGAAGTAATGGAGCGAGAACTCCGTCCTTAGTCACGAAAGCGTCTAATACAGCGACAGCGATTTATCCTCGTGTCGCAGCGGCCGGTGCGGCCCCCTGTGAGGTTCCTCGTTGGAAGCGAATTCTGGACGTCACATGCATTTTGTTGACTTTACCATTCTGGTTGCCGCTCATGATTTTGATTATGGGGTCGATTCGCTTCATTTCGCCTGGACCTATTTTTTACCGTCAGGAACGCGTCGGGTATCGACGGAAGCGTTTCATGATTTTCAAATTCCGAACAATGCACGTCAACACGGAGACTCGAACGCATGAGGAATATTTCGCGCATTTAATGCACGTTGATTGTCCTATGGCAAAATTGGATGGCAAGGGCGATTCGCGCCTTATTGCTTGCGGACGTTTCCTTCGCGCCAGCGGCTTAGATGAATTACCGCAGATTTTTAACGTTCTTCGGGGAGAAATGAGCTTGGTTGGTCCGCGCCCGTGCCTTCCGCATGAGTTTCAGCGTTATAAAGCGTGGCAGCAGCAACGAGTCAGTGCGCCACCCGGTCTCACTGGCTATTGGCAAGTCAACGGGAAGAACAAAACCACGTTCAAGGAAATGATCGCGATGGACATATTTTATGCCCATAATATGTCGGTCTGGCTTGATCTGACGATCATGGTAAAGACAATCCCGGCGTTGATAGAGCAAATCCTCGAATCTCGAAGGAGGCCGCTCAGAGAATCGCCAAGAATCTAGGATCAGACATTACCGAGCAGCGGGCGTCTGAAGGGAGCGGGGAAGAAAATATGACAACAGCGATCTCTGTGGGGGTGGTCGGGTGCGGATATTGGGGGCCGCTCCTCGTCCGGAATTTTAGAGGCCTTGCCAACTGTAATCTCAAGGCGGTGTGCGACGTGAGCGAAGCGCGTTTAAAGCACACAAAGGGATTGTATCCAGACGTCGAGTGCCTGACAGACTATCAGCGCTTTCTCCATGAGCTCGGCCTGGACGCGGTCGTTATCGCTACGCCCGTGAAGTACCACTATTCTTTGGCGAAAGCCAGCCTCCTGGCAGGTAAACATACATTCATCGAGAAACCGATGGCATCATCCGCGGCAGAATGTGAGGAGTTAATAGACATCGCCGAAGGCAAGGGTCTCATCTTGATGGTCGACCACACCTTCCTCTATTCATCTCCGGTGCGTAAAATTGTTGAGATCGTCCAAGCAGGAGACATCGGCGACATCCGTTACATCAATTCCCGGCGCCTTAATTTGGGTCTATTTCAACACGACATTAATGTCGCCTGGGATCTCGCGCCGCACGATATCTCGATCATCTTGCATATTCTTGGTGAGTTCCCGATCGCTGTTAATTGTCAGGGAAACGCTCATGTCACCGCGCACGTCGAGGACGTGACTAATATGTCGTTGTATTTTCGGCACAAGCGTTTTGCCACCATCCAGAGCAGTTGGCTTGAGCCGAGAAAAATCCGCGAGATGACCATCGTTGGAACGCGCCGAATGATCGTGTACGACGACCTGCAGACTCACGAAAAAATCAAAGTCTATGACGTTCGAGTGGAGCGCCCTCCGCACTATGACACCTTTGCGGAGTTTCAGTACTCATATCATTACGGCGACAGCTACATCCCCCATATCATTCAAGAAGAGCCGCTGAAAATGGTTTGCCAGCATTTTGTTGATTGCGTGGAGACGGGCACTCAGCCGCTCACTAGCGGTCGGGAAGGCCTCCAACTCGTCCGAATTCTTGAGGCTGCCACCGTTTCACTTAAGGCGAATGGAGCTCCTGTGACCTTCTCGGAGGCTGCGAATAAACTCTCAGTTTCGGCGGAACCTGCGAAAAACCTCAGAGTGGTGCGGGCGGCAAGAGCGGCCAGCTAATAGTGGCAAACTAGCCGCTCATCAGTCATAACCTTCGACGTAAAGCAAGGGGCGCAATGTTCGGATTAAAGGATTCCTTTACGGCCGGTAGAGCGATGACAAAATGAAGATTGCCGAATCCCGCGAAGTGCAGAAAGAAGTAAGCGGAATCAGCGGACAGGAGACGTCATTGTCGAAACCGGAAGCGTGGCAATCAAAGCCATGAAAACAGATATCACCGGCTAAGAGGCTT
>Ga0207646_10005701_pt1 | contig 13059 bp, 12 predicted proteins | sample KBSK5502metaG_FD_184343 | JGI IMG/M metagenome (GOLD analysis project Ga0207646, IMG submission 184343) | Corn, switchgrass and miscanthus rhizosphere microbial communities from Kellogg Biological Station, Michigan, USA - KBS K5-50-2 metaG... | ecosystem: Host-associated > Plants > Roots >...
AGGCCTCGCGGCGTCCAGCACCCTCCTCGCCGATCCTCTGCGGCCCGTCCGGGCCCTCGACGACATCACCGACGCGGGCGACTCGCCGCCGACGAAGGAACGGATCGAGTACGTCCTTCCGCCGCTCCAGCTGCTCGAGGACATCGCCAACCCGATCGAGCCGGGGGGCAGCGCCGCGGCCCACGCCCTGAACGAGCAGATCATCATCAAGAAGCTCGCGAGCTTCGGGATCACCGCCCAGATCGTCGGCCGCAACGCCGGCCCCGTCGTCACCCAGTACGAAGTCCAGCCGGCGGTCGACGTGCGGGTCTCCCGGATCGAGGCCCTCGCCGACGACCTCGCCATGGCGCTGGCGGCGCGGTCGCTGCGGATCGAAGCCCCGATCCCGGGCAAGAGCGCCGTCGGGATCGAGATCCCGAACCAGGACTTCAACATCGTCGCGCTCCGCCGGATCTTCGAGGAGGTGCCCTACAGCGCCTCGGAGTCGAAGCTGACGTTCGCCCTTGGACGGGACGTGGCGGGCGCCGCGAAAGCGGTCGACCTGGCCAAGATGCCGCATCTCCTGATCGCCGGCGCGACCGGGTCGGGCAAGAGCGTCATGGTCAACGCGGTCATCACGAGCCTGCTCTGCAAGTCGACCCCGGACGACGTCCGGATGATCCTCATGGACCTCAAGCGGGTCGAGCTCGCGTCGTACAACGGCCTGCCCCATCTCCTCGTCCCCGTGATCACCGAGCCGGAACGGGCAAAGGCGGCCCTGAAATGGGCCGTCAACGAGATGGAAGGCCGCTACCGGCGGTTCGCCGGCGCCGCGGCCCGCAACATCAAGGGCTACAACGAGACCCGGGCCGATCCGGACGACAAGATGCCGTACATCGTGATCATCATCGACGAGCTCGCCGACCTGATGATGCGCGAGGGCAAGAACGTCGAGGACGCGATCGTCCGGCTGGCCCAGAAGGCCAGGGCGACCGGGATCCACATGGTCCTCGCCACCCAGCGACCGTCCGTCAACGTCGTCACGGGCCTGATCAAGGCGAACTTCCCCTCACGGATCGCGTTCGCGATGGCGTCCCAGATCGACTCCCGCACGATCCTCGACACGCCCGGCGCCGAGGACCTGATCGGCCGTGGCGACATGCTCTACCAGCCCGCCGACCTGCCGCGGCCGATGCGGCTCCAGGGCGTCTTCGTGTCGGATCCCGAGATCCATCGAGTGACGAAGCACTGGACCGACCAGATCGAGAACCCCCACTACGACATGGGGATCATCGAGGACGACGAGGAGGGCACCGGCTCGGTCGACGACCTCGCCGACGAGGAGGCGGATCGTCTCCTGCCGGATGCCGTCGAGGTGATTCGGGAGTACGATCGTGCCTCGGCCTCGCTCCTCCAGCGTCGTCTCAAGGTCGGTTACGCGCGAGCCGCCCGGATCATCGACCAGTTGGAGGCTCGGGGCTACATCGGTGCGTTCGACGGCTCGAACGCGCGTCCGGTGCTCCGTCGCGAAGGCGGGGCCACGGGCAGCGGCGGGCCGCCCGAGCGGGACGACGCCGACCAGGACGGGAATCGATGACGACACGCGACGAGGCGCGACGCGGAGCGGGCGACCTGCCGGCCGACGGCCGGCGCCTCGACGCGGCCCGACCGCCGGACGCGGGGCAGGATGACGTGGCAGCCCGACCGGCCGGCGGGGCGAGCCGTCCCTCGGCGCTGCCCGAGCGGCTCTACGCGGCCCGCGAGCGGAAGGGCGTCGATCTCTACCGCGCCGAGCGCGACACGAAGATCCGCGCCCGCTATCTCGCCGCGCTCGAGCGGGGCGAGTACCGCGAGCTGCCGGGCGACGTCTACACAAAGGGCTTCCTCCGGAACTACGCCCTGTACCTCGGTCTCGACCCGGAGGAGGTCGTCGGCCAATGGCGTCGTGAGCGCGGCGACGTCGGCCAACAGCGGCTCGTCCTGGCGACGCCGCAGCCGATCGCCCAGCCGCGACCCGGTCTCCAGTTCTCGCCGGGCGTCGTGGTCGCCGCCCTGCTCACGATCCTGATCGTCGGAGTCGGGATCTGGCTGGGGATCCAGGTGATGCGGTTCGCGAAGCCGCCGACCCTCGCCGTGACCTCGCCCCGCGAGGCCACGATCGAGCTGGCCGAGGACGCGACGTCGTACACGTTCGAGGGGACCTCGATCCCGGGCGCCACGATCACGATCGAGCTGGCCGGCGGCAACCGCCAGGTGACCGCCGACTCGACCGGGCACTGGAGCCAGACCGTCGACCTCCGCCGCGGCAAGAACGAGTTCAAGGTCGACGCCACCGATCCGGACACCGGCAAGCACGCCGACCAGCCGGCGATGATCGTGATCACGGTGCCGTTCCAGGAGATCGAGGCACCGCAGCTGACCATCGATCAGCCGGCCGAGGGGACCACGGTCGAGAACGGCGCGATCCGGGTCCAGGGAACCGCGACGAACGCCAACTCGGTGTCGATCGCCGCGACGTTCGAGGGTCCGGTCGCCGGCGCTCCCGCAGCGGATCCCAAAGCAAGCAGCCCGCCCGGTCCGCCGCCGATCACCGTCACGGTCGCCGACGACGGGACGTGGGACACGGGCTCCACGCCGCTCCAGCTCACGACCGGCCGCTGGTCGATCACGGTCACGGCGTCGAACTCGCAGGGCAAGGCGGCCTCGCTCACCCGCCACGTCGCGATCGCCTACAAGGGCGTGAACCTCGTCGTCACGATCAAGGGCGGCTCGGCCTGGATCAAGGTCTGGGTCGACGGGAAGATCGATCCGACGGTCGGGCGGGCCGGGTTCACGTACACGGACGGCAAGGTCCTCACGTTCAGCGGCAAGACGTCGATCGAGGTCCGGACGGGCTCGTCAGGCGCGACGCTGTTCACGCTCAACGGCCAATCGCTCGGCGCCCTCGGCAAGCGCGGGATCCCGGAGACCTGGCTGTTCCAGCCGCCCGCGCCGCCGGTCAAGACCTCGCGCGTCTAGCCGTGAGCGAGCCGGCTGCGGCCACGCTCGTCGAGCTGGCGCAACGGCTCCAGGCGGCGTGCCTCGAGCGTCGGCTGACGGTGGCCCTCGCCGAATCGTGCACGGGCGGGCTCGTCGCCGCGGCGATGACGGAGACGCCGGGATCGAGCGGCTATTTCGCGGGTGGCGTCGTCTCCTACGCCGACGCGGCGAAGCGGGACCTCCTCGGCGTGCCGCCGGACATCCTCGAGGCCCACGGCGCCGTCAGCGCCCAGACCGCGCGGGCGATGGCCGAAGGCGCCCGCGGCCGCTTCGCAGCGTCCGTTGCCGGCTCGGTCACCGGGATCGCCGGCCCCGACGGCGGATCGGTCGAGAAGCCCGTCGGCCTGACCTACCTGGCGGTCGCCGACGACCGCGGCGTCGACGTCCGACGGATCGTCTGGCGCGGCGATCGGGCGGCCAACCGGCACGATAGCGGGGTCGCCCTCCTCGAGCTGCTGCTCGAACGCGTCGCGGCGACCGCCGGGTGACCGCCGCCGCCCGACCCGGGGCCGGCCTCGCGCCTGCCCGCGACCCGCGGCCGATCGCGGCGGGGGAGCGGATCCATGTCGTCGGGGCCGCGGGCGCCGGAGCCAGCGCCGCGGCGCTCCACGCCCGCTGGGCCGGCAGCGACCCGGACGGCTGCGACGCGGGTGGCCCGTCGTCGTACAGCCCGGCGGTGGAGGCGGCCGGAATCGCGCTCGCATGGCAGCACGCCGCCGAGCACGTCACGCGGACGCCGCCGCCGGACCGCCTTGCCGTGACGAAGGCGCTGACCGCGATCGCTCCGGACCATCCCGAGCTCGCGGCGGCGCGAGCGGCGGGGATCCCGATCGAGGCCTGGCAGCAGGTGATCGCAGACGCGGCCGTCGGGCGGACGCTCATCGGCGTGGCCGGCACCCACGGAAAGAGCACGTCCGCCGGCTGGCTCGTCCACGTCCTCACCGCGGCCGGGGCCGACCCATCGGCGTTCGTCGGGGCGCTCCTGCCGGCCGCGTTGACCGGCGGCCTGCCCGCGACGGCCCGCCGGGGCGGGGGAGCGCCCTTCGTCGTCGAGGCCGATGAATACGCCGGCAATTTCGATCCGTACCGGCCGGCGATCGCGATCGTGACCTCGGCCGAATGGGACCATCCCGACGTCTTCGCCGACCGGTTGGCGGTCGTCGCGGCGTTCGACGCCTGGATCCGGCAGATGAGCGAGCAGGCCGTCGTCGTGATCAATATCGCCGATGCGGGCGCGGCCGAGCTGGCCGGCCGCCTCCGGGACTGGCCCGGCCGGCTCGTCGCCACCGCGCTCGTCGATGTCGACGCCCCCCGAGCGGCGACGATCGCCCGGGGCATGGCCGAGGCATACGCAACGGGCGGCGGACCCGCCGAGACGCTCACCGGACGCATCGCCCGTCTCGAGCCCGACGCGACGATCCTCGAGATCCACGGCCTCGATCCGCTCCGGGGACCGCTCGCGGTCCGGCTGTCCTCGGCCGGGCGCCACAACGCCGCGAACGCACTCGGCGTCGCGGCCGCGGCGGCCCGCGTCGGTCTCGATCCGGCGGCGATCGTCGCCGGACTGGCGTCGTTCGCGGGCATCGGGCGACGCCTCGAGCGGAAGGGCGCACCCGGCGGGATCGCCGTGTACGACGACTACGGCCATCACCCGACGGCGATCCGGGAGACGCTCGGCGCCGTTCGCCAGCGCGAGCCGGGCAAGCGGATCTGGGCGGTCTACGAGCCGCTGACCTATCACCGGACCGCCGCGCTCCTCGACTCGTTCGCCGAGGTCCTGGCCGGTGCCGACGGCGTGGCCGTGGCCGACATCTGGGCCGGTCGCGACCCGGATACGACGATCGCCTCCGCGGCCGGCCTCGCTGCGGCGGTCGCGGCTCGCAACCCGCGGATCCCCGTCGCGGCGCCCGGGACCGTCGAGCAGACGGCGGCCTGGCTCGCCGGCGAGGTCCGGCCCGGCGACGCCGTGCTCGTGATGGGCGGCGGCCGGAGCTACCGGATCGCCGAGCTCCTGGTCGAGGCGCTGGCGGACCGCTGAGCGCCAACCAAGGCATACTTGGGTCCCAGCCGGCGCCATCCCTGCGCCGCCGACCCCGCAACCCGGACAGGAGGCCCATGGCCGGAGAGGTTTCGTTCGACGTCGTCAGCGACTTCGACGAGCAGGAGCTGCGCAACGCGCTCGACCAGGTGCGACGCGAGGTCGGCCAGCGGTTCGACTTCAAGGGTGTGACCGTCGACCTGACCCAGGCCAAGGACGAGCTCGTGCTCGTGACCGACGACGAGCATCGAGCAGCCGCGATCAAGGATCTCGTCGAGTCGAAGGCGATCCGTCGCAGTCTGTCGCTCAAGATCTTCGACTGGGGCAAGGTCGAGCCCGCCGGCGGCAACAAGGTCCGCCAGACGATCACCCTCCGGCGCGGCCTGGATGACGTCCTCGCGAAGAAGATCACGAAGCTGATCCGCGACGAGTTCCCGAAGGTCAAGTCGCAGATCCAGGGCGACGCGGTGCGCGTGTCGGGCAAGAGCAAGGACGACCTGCAGCGGGTGATCGTCCGACTGCGCGGCCTCGACGAGACCGTGCCGCTCCAGTTCGAGAACTACCGGTAGCCGGAGGATGATGCCCGGCTCGCGCTACGCCCGGATCCTGATGATCATCGTGGTGGTGTTCGTCGTCGTCGGCCTCGTCCTGGCGATGGCCGGCACGCCCTATGCCCCGTCATGACGGACGATCGCGAAACGCTCGAGCCGGTGACGGACGTCGCGCAGACGACCGGCCTCGAGCCCGGCAGCGCCGAGGCCGCGTCCGACCTCCAGTCCGCCACGGAGCTCGAGACGGGGACCGACGGCTGGGGTAACTCCGGGCGTTCGTCGGCTTCCCAGGCGGACGTCGCGTCGGAGCGGCACGCCGAGCCGGAGCCTGAGCAGGCGGTGGACCCCGAGCCCAGGGCGGAGCCCGAACCTGACGGGAACGCTGAGCCCGAGCCCGACGCGGAACCGGAACCCGACGCGGAACCAGGGACCGAGCCAGAGCCGGAGCCTGCCTTGGCCCGCACCGTCGGCCGGTTCATCGCAGACGCGCTCCGGGCCGCCGGTGTGCGGTTCGCGTTCACGGTCCCGGGTGAGAGCTTCCTCGGCCTCCTCGAAGGGCTCGAGGCCGCCGGGATCCGCGTCGTCGCGACGCGTCACGAAGGCGCCGCCGCGTTCATGGCCGAGGCCCACGGCCAGCTGACCGGCCGTCCGGCGGCCGCGCTCGGCACCCGCGCCGTCGGGGCCGCGAATCTCGCGATCGGCATCCACACGGCCCGCCAGGACTCGTCGCCGATGTTCGCCCTCGTCGGGCAGGTCGAGCGCCCGTTCATCGGGCGCGAGGCGTTCCAGGAGATCGACCAGGCCGCGACGATCGGCGGCCTTGCGACCCATGCGGCCGAGCTTCGCAGCGCCGCAGACGTGCCGACGGCCGTCGGCGACGCGGTTCGTGCCGCGCTCACGGGCCGGCCCGGCCCGGCCCTGCTCTCGATCCCGGAGGACCTCCTCGACGAGGAGCTGCCGGCGGGGACGTCGCTCGACACGTCGCGACCGGCGCCATCGCGGCCCGAAGCCGACGACGTCCGCGCCGTGCTCCACGCCCTCGCCTCGGCCGAGCGGCCGGTCATCCTCGCGGGTGGCGGCGTGCTCCGAGCGCGAACGTCGACCGACCTGATCAAGATCGCGGAGCTCCTGCGGGTGCCGGTGATCGCCGGCTGGCGCCGCGGCGACGTCGTGCCGAACGATCACCCGCTCTATCTCGGGATGGCCGGCTATGGCAGCCCGGCAGCCGTCCGCGAGCGTCTCGAATCCGCCGACGTGCTCCTCGTCATCGGCTGCCGGCTCTCGGAGATCACTTCGTTCGGCTACCGCATCCCGGGACCCGGACAACGCTGGATCCACGTCGACGTCGAGCCGCTCGCGACGCGGCCCGGCCTGCCCTCGCCCGAGCACGCGATCCGGGCCGATGCCCGGGCGTTCCTGAAAGCCGCGATCGCCCGCCTCCAGGAGGGCGTCCTCGACGCCGCCTCGGCCGATGCCCGCCAGGCGGCCAACGAGACCGATCGAGCGGCCTGGGAGGCCGCGACGGCCGTCGACGAGACGCCGTGGCAGGGCCCGGGCGTCCATCCGGCCCAGGCGATCGAGGCCCTCCGCCGCATCCTCCCCGACGATGCGATCGTCACCACCGACGCCGGGAACTTCGGTCTCTGGGTCGCCCGCCATTTCCGGTTCCGGCGGCCCGGCACGTTCCTGGGCCCGACGTCCGGGGCGATGGGCTACGGCCTGCCGGCGGCGATCGCCGCCGCGCTCGTCCATCGGGACCGGCCCGTCGTCGCCCTCGCCGGCGACGGGGGCTTCGCGATGACGATGGCCGAGCTCGAGACCGCTGTGCGGGAGAAGGCCCGGGTCATCGCGATCGTCTTCGACAACGAGCGCTACGGCACGATCCGGATGCACCAGGACCGACGCGGCAACGGCCTCGAGGGCGGGATCGCGACGGATCTCGGGCCCATCGACTTCGCGGCGATCGCCCGAGCCTGCGGGGCTCGCGGGATCCGGGTCGAGACGAACGCCGCCTTCGAGCAGGCCCTCCGCCAGGCGCTCGCCAACGATCGGCCGACGGTCATCCAGGTCGCCCTCGACCGCGGCTGGGTCTCGCCCGACAGCCCGCCGCCCGCCTGACGCGACGCCCCGCGCGACTCCTCACCCCGATGACCCGGCTGACGTACCACCTGACGCCCCTCGAGTGGTGGGACGGCGCGCCCGCCGATCAGCCGCTGGGGGCTCCGTCGCTCGAGGCCGAAGGCTTCATCCACTGCACGGACGGTGCCGCGGCGATGGTCGCGACGGCGAACCGCCACTATCGCGACGATCCACGCCCGTTCGTGGTCCTGACGGTCGACCTCGACGGGATCGCGAGCCGCTGGAGGGTCGACGATCCGAGCGGTATCTACCCGCACGTCTTCGGTGCGATCGACCGCGCGGCGATCGTGGGCGTGGTCCCGGCCCCGCGCGACCCCGACGGCCGGTTCCTCCCGTTCGACTAGACTGCGCCGGCATGGCTCCCTCGACCGCCGCCGGCGACGAATCGCTCAAGCGCCTCGGTGGCGGCCGGTGGCAGACGCGCGACGATCGCTTCACGATCGAACCCCAGTCGGGCACGTGGGTCGTCGTCGACGCCGAGCAGACCGACGACCTGGGCCTGCCGCTCGTTCGGGGGCCGTTCCGGAGCCTGACCGAAGCCAAGACCGCGATCGCGGGGGCCCGCGCGGCGCCGGCGGCGGCCTCGCCGCTCGCGGACCGCATCGGACGCGCACGGACGCCGCGGGAGGAGCCAGCGACCTCACCCGGCGGGACACGTCAGGCGCGTGCCGGGGCGCCTCGCGGGAAATCCGGGGCTCGGGCCAGGCCGGAGAAACCGGCCGAGCCCGCCGCGACGCTCAGAACGAAGCCCGTCGAGTCGGTAGAGTCAGACGAGCCCGTCGAGCCGCGCTGGTTCGCGGCGCTCGAGCCCGAAGACCGCCGCCGCGCCCGTCGGTTGATCGCCCGCCTCGAGGACGCCGGCGCCCGCGACCCCGAGGGCATGGCCCGACGCGACGTCGTCGGCGATGTCCCGGCGGTGACCGCCTTCGCGATCGAGCGACGCCTCGAGGCGCTCGGCGCAAACGCCGCCCCGGCGGATGTGGCCGCGCTCCTCGCCGACGGTCGCGACGAGGACCTCGGCGTGCGCTGGCGAGTGGTCGATGAGGACGGACGCGCGGTCTCGCTGGACGTCCGGAAGCGGTCGGGCGCCCGAAAGGCCTGAATCAGCCGTTTCGTCGGCGTCGAGGCCCAGCCCCTCGCCGATGTGGCGCTCCCAGCCCGGCTCCGTGATCCCGAAGGTCGCTCGTTGCTCCGGTGTCATCGAGGCGAAGTGGGCTCGCGACCGGCGGACGGCGTCGGCCATGCTCCGGCGCATCAGCTCCTGCATCGCGTCCTGTGGGTTCGGGGCGCTCAGCCAGGCATCCAGCCGCACCTCGAGGAGGGCGTCGGGGAGCCGCCCATCGTCGGTCATCTCGGAGGCCTCTCGTCCGTCGGGTCGGCGACGATCGCGACGTCCGACCGCGCCCGGAAGTGGAAGGCGAGGCCGTACGGGTCGGCGGCGCCGGGCTCGGTGCGGGGAACGGCCGTCAGCCGCCACGCGTCGCCGTCGAGCTCGATCCAGCGGGCCGCCGGGTGCCCGATCCGGAGGACGGCGTCGAGGAGCGCGAATGCGTCCGGCGACAGGGCGAGCATGCACTCGCGCGCCGGGAGCCCGATGGACCGTTCGCCGAAGACCCGAAGGAACGCTGGGTTGCCGTGGACGACGACGTGGCCCGGTCCGCGCGTCAACCCGGCCGGTCGCGTCATCGACCCGTGGAGCGCGGGCCGTGCCGAGCCGCGAGCGGGGCGCTCGGCCGGGTGATCGGCGGGGATCTCGGTCACGGCTCCATGATGCCCGACCGGTTCAAGCGGTCGTCGTCCGCTCGCCGGGTTCGGTCACTCGGGACCGGGCTCGCCCTCGAGGTGCTCGCCCGGTCCCGATCGAGCCGGGACGGTCGCCTATGGGTAGTTCGTGTATCCGTCGAGGATGTGGCTGAAGTCCCACGGGTTCTGGACGATCCCCGAGCAGTTGTTCGCGCCGCCGTTGCCCGGGCATCCGCCGTTGTCCCGCTGGATCGCCCACATCGAAAGGGTCGAGATGCGGTTGGCCTTCGCGAAGTTGAGCAGGGTCGTGGCGTTGGCCAGCGTCGTCACCTCGGTCTTCTTCGGGTAGTCGTCGATCCCGTTCATGATCGTGGCGCCTTCGATGGCGTACAGCTGGGCGTCGGTCTGCGTCGGGAACATCGCGTGGAGCTGGCCCTTGAGGCCCGTCAGCGCGTTGACCGCGGCCGCTCCCATGTCCGTCGTCACGCGGTCGTAGTAGTCGAAGACCATCGGCTGGACGACGTCGAGGCGGACGCCGTTCGAGACCGCGTTCTGGATGACCGCAAGCCCGCTGGATTCGAGCCCGGACGCGGACGTCGGGATCGTGTACGAGATCGTCAGCGGGTAGTTGTTGGCCGTCGCCCAGTCCTGGAGCAGCTTGATCGCCTTGTTGCGACGGTCGATCCCGGCCGGCTTCGTGAGGGACCGGCCTTCGATGTCCATGTCCAGCCGGGTGACGTGATACGTCGTCAGCACCTGTTGGTAGGCCGCGAAGATCGAGTTGACATTGCTGCACGAATCGCCGATCTCGGTGCCGCCCTGGTCGGCGCTCCAACCGCCGAAGGAGGGGATCACGTCGCCACCCATCCCCCGCAGGGTGTCGACCTCGGCGCTGTACTTGCCGTTGGCCACCGCGTCCGCCGCGACCCCGTCCCAGGCCAGCGTGCACGAGGTCTTGCTCGTCGTCTCGAGGAAGGCCAGCGTGAAGTAGCGGACGCCCGAGGCGTTGGCAGTTGCCGTGATCGAGTCGGTCGTCCAGGTCTCGAAGTAGGGCGAGTAGACGTGGGTCGGGATGGCGCGCGGGGGCGTAGTCACGGCCGCGGCTGCGCCGGCGCCGCCTGCGACGGGCTTGCCTGCGAGCGCAGGAGTGCCTGCTCCGAGGACCATGCTCGCGACCACGATCTGGGCTGCCATCGCAACGAGGCGGAATCTCGTTCGAGCCATCTGAACCTCCCCGGTCCGTTCTGGGCTGCGGCGCCGGAGTGCCGGCACCGAAGGCGGGTGTGGGCCTCGCGTCTCCTCGCGAGGTTGGCCTGGCGCGGACCCGCGGTTCGGGCGGTTCGCGTCAGTCGGAACGTCGTCGGGCGGGGCGTCTCGGGACCGGCGTCTCGTCCGCGGCCTTCTTCTGGGCGTCCTGGATCTGCTTGAAGACCTTGCCCATCCCGGGGCGCATCAGCTCGCGCTCCGCGGCCAGGGCCTCGCGGTCGCGTCGGCGCGCGCGCTCGGCCTCACGCGGGTCGAGATCCTCCTCGTCCATCGCCGGAATCGTCCGGCGGTCGGCGATACACGTCAAGCCCTGTCCGCATTGCAATCGAGCATGGCGACGACGATCGAACTCGACAGGAGGCCGCCGTGATCACCGAGCTCCGACGCTACCGGATCCGGCCGGAGAAGCTCCGATCGTGGGTCGCGTTCTTCCACGAGGCGGGGCGTCGCAACGAGGCGGCCGGCAGCCAGGTGGAGTTCGCCGGGATCGATCCGGAGACCGGAACCTTCATCTGGCTCCGGACGTTCGCCGACGAGGCGGACCGGGAGGCACGCAAGTCCACGTTCTACGGGGCCGACTGGTGGACCGAACGGGAGGCGTTCGCGATGGATCACGTGATCGAGTACGACGTCGTGTTCCTCGAGACGGTTCTCCATCGCGACGGCGGGGAGCTCGTCGGGGTCCCGTGGCCGCTCGGAGGAGAGGCGCCCGGCAGCCGGGCGGCGGACGGCCCGCCCGACGGCTGGCGGCCGTCGACGCGGCGGACGTTCGTGCGCGAATCGGCCATCGACCCATCGACCGCCGAGCCGTAACAGGTCGTTGACCGTCCGTCGCTGCCGGTGTTGAACATTCGGCGTATAACTGACGCCATCGCCCCCCGACGCGACGACGAGTCCTGATACCCGGCTCGTCGCACGCGCCCCCAGCGCCGGTTCCTCCGGACGCAGGCAGCGCCCGGCCGACGCACGCTCGCAATCCGTTGGAGGTCCGCATGCGACACGCTCGACTCCTTCGATTCCGGCGCCTCCTGACGCTCGGGGCCTCGGCGGCCCTGGCGGCATCGTCGATCCTCGTCGCCGGTCCCGGCGCGACGGCCCTCGCCGCCTCGCCGAGCCCGGCTGCCGGCTGTCAGCTGGGACCGAACGGCGCCGTCAAGCACGTCGTGTACATCCAGTTCGACAACACCCACCTGCTCCGCGACCGGCCGGGCGTTCCGTCGGACCTCGAGCAGATGCCGAACCTGCTGAACTTCATGAAGAGCAACGGGACGCTGCTCTCGAACGACCACACGATCCTGATCTCGCATACGGCCGGCGGGATCCTCTCCTCGCTGACCGGGCTCTACCCGGATCGACACGGCCAGACGGTCTCGAACAGCTACGTCCGGACCTCGTCCACGGGCGGCTTCTCGTTCCCGAGCTCGTTCGGCTACTGGACGGACCCGGTGTCCGCAGCGGGCACGCCGACGGTCCAGAACATGATCTCCCCGAACGGAGCCACCGCGCCCGCGCCGTGGGTGCCGTTCACGCGGGCCGGCTGCGACTGGGGCGGTGTCGCCACCGCGAACGCGGTCCTCGAGAACAACGGCGCCGTCTTCGTGACCGGCGGCCCGACGCCCGTCCGGGTGGCCGCGGCGGCCGGCGATACCACCCTCTTCGTCGGCAGCACGAGCGGCTTCTCTGTCGGTCAGGTGATCACGATCGGACATGACCCGGGCTCGGAGACCGCCACGATCGCCTCGATCGTCGGCAGCGCCACGCCGCCGGGGCCGAGGCTCACCCTCACCGCGCCGATCACGACCGCCCGCCCGGTCGGCACGACCGTCTACGGAACGGTCACGACGAACCCAAACGGCGACATCACGAAGGTCTTCGGCCAGGGATCGCCCCAGTGGAACGAGGCTCGTTTCTCGCAGACGTCGCCCTCCGGCACGGCCGACCGGACGCTCGCCCAGACCGACTTCGTCGGCTTCTCGATCCATTGCGCCCAGGGCTCGGCGACGTGCGCCTCGGGCCCGAGCGACGCCCTGCCGGACGAACAGCCAGCGTACACCGGCTTCAAGGCCCTTCACGGCGCCCAGCAGATCAATCCGCTCCTGACCGGCGGGTCGACGGTCACCGGCCTCGACAGCAAGCCCATCCAGGATCCCTTCGGTCAACCCGGCTTCCCGGGCTTCGATGGGATGTCGGCGGCCGTGTCCCTCGCCTACGCGGCGGAAATGCAGGAGTCCGGCGTTCCGATCACGTACGCCTACATCTCGGATGCCCACGACAACCACGGCAACGCGGGGGCCATCCACGTCG
>Ga0207646_10005702_pt1 | contig 13058 bp, 16 predicted proteins | sample KBSK5502metaG_FD_184343 | JGI IMG/M metagenome (GOLD analysis project Ga0207646, IMG submission 184343) | Corn, switchgrass and miscanthus rhizosphere microbial communities from Kellogg Biological Station, Michigan, USA - KBS K5-50-2 metaG... | ecosystem: Host-associated > Plants > Roots >...
TTTATCGCTGCCCCGGAATTAAACATCCGGACAAATACGACCTGTTCTCAGCCGGACCGGATCGCCAACCGGACACGGCCGACGACGATTGGGGCGAATAAGCCCCGGCAAGATCGACAATCGAGCGACTTATTCCTCGGCACCTGCTGATGGTGGAGTCGGTGGCGGCTGGGGATTACGCTGAATAGTGCCGCGCACGTGTGGTGTTGGCGCTGCCACTCCGGGATTTTTACCCGGCTTCTGGAAACCTGGCTGAGGCAGCGGCAGCGCTGGAGGGACGACACCCGGAGCGGGCTTATTGGGCAATGGCTGTGTCAATATTGCCTGATTGAAGGTCAGCGTCGCAAATTGACCGTCTTTACTGATCGTCACCTTGGTTTCGCCAACTTTGTCCGACCATTGGATGTTCGCGATCGCATAACCATCTACCGGATTTCTTGTGGTTAGATATTTTTTAAACTCCCGATCGCTACTGGAAGCGATCGTGACCATGTCGCCATCGGGCGATTTCGCGGCGTTGGCGACGTAAAGATCTTTCGCGAAGTTCGGCGTCGCCGCCGGCGCAACCACTGCGCTGGCGATGGCGAACGGCGAATGATCGAGCATCCCTTTGTAGCGATCGAAGTTCAATCGCTTCGGTAAATCGTCATCGCCCCGCGCGGAAACGGTCGCAATGAGCGCGAAGATCGGCATGTAAGTCGACGCGGCTCTCATCACTCAGCCTTTCCTGCGCTGCGCGGGTGCAAACCAGCGCGCGATTTTGAATTTGCCGCGCATCATTGTCGCGTCGTTGCCATCAATAGCGAGGTTCACACTTTCAAAGACAACAAAGCCGTCCGGTTGTTGAACGTCATAAAGAAAATGAACAAGCTCCGGCCAATGACTGCCGGTCTCGACGGAAGCGAAAACGGCCTGGTGGTTCGGGGTCGTTTCGCCTGAACCGATCGCCGGGTTCTCGATCAAAATGTCGTATTTGCCGGCGATTTGTTTGACTTGATCGAGCAAAGTGGAAGCTTCCTCGGCGCCCTTGAGCGCGGGCTGAGTTTTTTGCAACCATTGATCGCGTTTCGCCCAGAGCTCGCGTTCTTTCATGTAAACGGTTTGCTCAGAGCGGGTCGCTCTGCGCGAGGCCAGCTCGGGGCGAGCGCTGGCAATCGTTCCAAAAAGCCATTTCCAAATGAAGATATTAATGAGCGCGAATAAAACCCCCGCTACGACCAGCGTCATCATGCGCTCGCGCTGGTTCATTCGCTGATACGCAGCTCTCAATTTCTCCATCATCGCGGCTTTCCTTCCAAACGAAATTGCGCGTGATTGTTCGCCAGAATTCGCGGCGCAGCCATATCGAACCTGAAAATTTGCAAGCCGGGATTCTTTTTCACTTTCTCTGCGAATTGATACGCGAGCGCGGCAGTGTTCGCTTCCCCGTCCACCGAAATCTGGCGGGCGGATTGGTTGTAGGCCGTGATGCGCACATCCGCCGAGGGCAAACTTTCGTAAAGGTGCAACAATATCTCGACCGGGTAGAAGCGCGAATCTATCGCCGGTGCGAGCGCTTTCCAGTTGGCCTCGGTTTCGCGAATGAACTGCGTTTGCGGTGCGTCGCGGGCAATGAGGCGATCAAGTCGTGCAATCGCGAAACGCGTGTAGCCAAGGTAAAGCAGAAAAAGCAGGAAGATCGCCGCGTAGGCGCCACCCACCAAAGTGAGTCGCTTCTGCCATTCGCCGCGCTTAACAAGCTGCGCCCGCCGTTGCCGCCAACTGTCCGGCAAGAGATTGAGTTTAACCGACGCCGGCGGTGTCTCGATTCCCACCAGCTCAGTTGGCCTCGCGAGAATACCTTGAACGGTATCACGAAGTTCGTAACAGCTTTCATCGAGCAAAACATTTGGAAACGAAGCGTTGATGCCTTGCAACTCCGCACTCAGGGCAAGCTGCGGCAGTTCAATTTGCAATTGTTCCGGCGCAACACCGTCGAGCGTGCGTGCGAGGCTGACCTTGCCGTTTTCGGTGACGGCCGAAACCAGTGTCTCGCCTTCAGGATAAATGAAAAGCGCGCGACCCTCCGGCGCGTGTGTGGTCGCGCGTTGCGCAGCGTAAACCGTGACCTGGCGTGGGATAATGCCTTTATCGAGCAGCGGCGCGGCGATTTCCGCCAATCGCTCGTTCCTCACCGCAATCGCGGAAATGACGCTGTCGGTTTCGTTTTGTTCGATTAATTCGAAATCGGTCGTCACTTCCTCCGCCGAAAAAGGAAGGGCTTTCTCGATTTGAATCCGGACCATCTCCGGAAATTCCGCCGGATCGACCGTCGGCAATCGAAATCGTTGCGCCAGGATAGCCGCGACCGGCAAGCTCAAGACGACATCGTCCTGCGCCGACACGAGCGGCACGGCTTCGTCAAGCGTGCGCAGCAAACGCACATTCCACGCGCCGTCACCATCACGCGCCCGCAAAAGATTCCAGCCATGCGCGGTCGGCGTGATAAAGACCGATGTCGAACTTGTCTCGATGACTAAAACTCCTTCCAGGTAATGAGTTGAGGGACCACGCCCACCCGGCGAAACACCATTTGCACGGTCCGCGTGGCTTTGCCGGCTCTTCCAACGCTCACAACGCGCAACACCGGATCCTTGAAGGAAATTAGTCCGCTGAGCTGTTTGAATTGTTCTTGGTTCAATCCCAGCACCAGCCGCACATCGTCGATCGATCCGAACTGCATGTCATCCTCCGTTCCGTCGATTCCATCCGGCCCCTGTCGCGCTTGCAAGAACCGATCCACGACTTCAGGCGTTAGCCCTGGCAAGGCGAGCAAAACATCGCGCGGCGCCCAGGCCAAATCCACCGGACCGCTGCTGTTGAGAGTAAAATCGTCGTCCCAACTGGGCGTACTCGTGAAGTCAGCCCAGCCGGCGACTTTCTTCAATTCATCGATGCGAGTCAGCAAAGTATGCGGAGGATGATAGTCCTCACTTTCTGGCGGCGCGTTCAAATGATGTAAGCCGGTGTTCGGTTCCACCCAGTCAAGGAGCGAATCTACCATCGTTTCGCGCTCGTTGAGATCGATTCCTTTGATCTCGAGGTATCTCCGCAAAATCGCCAACCGATCGGGATCTTCGCCAGCCGCGAGCCAATTCAAGTTCAGACGCCCGCCTTCACCGGTCAGTCGCGCCTGGTAACTGGCGCCGTTGTCCAGTTGGCCGCTCAAATTCGGCGAACCCGGATTGACCGCCGGATGCAACGCAACTTCGGCGCCCGAACACGCCACCGCTTCCGCTTTCAGCATCCGAGTTCCGTCTCCCGAGAGCGACAGTCGCGAGTCGATATCCAGCGCCCAGGAAATCACCAGCGCGCTCAATAAAAATAATGCCCACAGCGCAAGCATGATCGCGGCGCCACGGGATTTTGCCTTCCGATCTCTGATCTCCGACTTCTGATCTCTGGTTAAGATCGACATCATTACAGCGGCGTCCGGCCGAGAGGAATGATCGCCTCCCATGGTGCGGCGGCATCAGATCGATTGATCGTTACTTTCACCAGCCGCGGCAATGTGCCCGTGTCTGTCCACCGTTCCACCCACACATTCAAGCGCGCGTCAAAATAGCGGACCTGCAAACTGCGCACATCTTCAATCAGCGGAATCCAGCTTTCATTCACGTTAGTGAGCGATGAATCGTCTTTTGGCTTGCGCAGAAAACCGAGATCGAGCCGATCGCTGTCTTTCTTTCCCGATTGCAGCCGTAACGCAACCGCGAAATCGCCGGCGGCATATCGCGTCATTAAACCCGGTCCCGCGCTGCAAATCCAGCGAACTTCGTCCCGCTCGCGATCGTTTAATTTGAACGCATCACCGAGAAGAGCTCCCTGACCGGAAGGCAAGCTTTGCCATTGCTGAGCCAGCACTTCGCGCAAACCATCGTAACGCGCGTCCGCCGCAATCGCTTCGGAAGAAAGCCGAATAGCAACCATGTTGGATTGAACGAAGCGATAGATCGCCACCGCCATCGTGGCCAAAATCGCCACCGCCATAATGATTTCCAACAGCGTGAAGCCGCGGCGGCGATCAACCGGGACGATAAACATAAAATTCGATCTGCTGTAATTGTTCGGCGCCGCCGCGCGCCCACTTTGCCGTCAACGTCACCCGATTCACACCGGCGAGCTGCGTTCCATTATTTTCCTCCAATTCAGCTGGCGCACTTTTCTGGACCACTTTCACAACGCCATAACCGGTATTGACGGTGAATTCCATCGCTGGATCCGGAAATCCCGGTGTGGCCTGCACTTCCGCCATTCGATTGGACAAAATTTGTCGAACACGATTCTCCTCCGCGTTGAGCGTGCTGGCGTTCAGGCAATTCTGCACCGCGCGACCAAGCGCGAGCACGCCGAGGGCGAAAATCGCCAGGCCCATCAGCACTTCGTAGAGCGCGAAACCTTTTTTACTTCGCCGCATAGTTTGCCAACTCGCCGTGGCCGGTCAGCGGCGAATAGTTTGCCGTCCACGTTCCAGCTTTTCCCGCAAAGCGAACGATCGCGGGCTCGCACGTGCCAGTCGGCCAGAAAATCCATTCGCCCGCTGGCTTGGAGGTGAGTGCGGCAGGCAATGTCAGCGTTAACACCGTTCCACGTTCCAAAGCGAACGTCGCCACCGCTTTTTTTTCTTCGTCTCTGGCAAAAGCCTCCGGTTGCACAATCACGTCTTTGTTTCCCCAAACAATCAAGTAGGCGCGGTGCTCGGCCACGCTTCGTTCCTGAGCCTGTCGAACGAGGTTATTAAATCTATCCAACGATGCGCGCAGCCGCCGATCCGCCAGAACGCCGCTTAAACTGGGCACCGCCATCAAAAGCAAAACCGTCAAAATCGCAACCGCGATGATGATCTCGATTAATGTAAATGCCCGGCTCGCCACAGGACGAGCCCGTCCGACCGGCGGATAATTTTGCACCAACGAAGTTACGCTCCCTGCGCGAAATCACAAGACGCCGAGAGCCAGCAAAACATCGCGGTACATGGCCATCCCAAATTACCTTGCAAGTTCGGCCAACGGGTCTGAATGTTCCACTCGGATATGAGCCTTCTTGCCAGTTTCATGAACCTCGGCGGGCCCGATTTGATCATCATTCTGCTGATCATTCTCGTTCTTTTCGGCGCCAAGAAACTTCCCGAATTGGCTCGTGGTCTTGGCCAGGCGATCAAGGAATTCCAAAAAGCCAAAGACGAATTCAGCGACGAATTGCACAAGGCTGGCCAAACCGACACCGCCGCCAAGGGAAATCTGCCGCCGTCATCGACCGTCCCGCGAACTAACGCGCCAGCAAGCAGCGCGGCTCGGCCCGATCCAAATCAAACGGTTACTCCCGGCGATAAGGCCGATCACGTCTGAGCCCAGGCTCTCCACGGCGAATCTTCTACCGGACTGACGTTTTCGCTCAGTGTGACAAAGGACAGTTGACCGACGGGGCCGATTACGACAATTTCGGTGGCGCTGATTATGTCCGACGCTGACCTGCGCGCGCGCATCAAAGAAATGCTGGTCAAAAATTTGATGCTGCAAACCACTCCGGATCAAATCGGGGATGATCTGCCGCTTTTTGGACCAAACGGCCTCGGACTGGACTCGATTGACGCCCTTGAGCTCGTGGTCAGTATGGAAAAAACCTTCGGCGTGGGCGTGCCGAACTCAGAGGTGGCCGGCAAGGCCCTTCGGACAGTCAATACGATCCACGATTATATTCTCGAAAAACGCGGAGAAGTCAGTCAAACTGGCGAAAAGGTAGATAAACCCGCGTGAATTTACTTCATCTTGAGAGCAGTGGCAGTTGGGGCGGACAGGAATATCGCACCTGTCTTGAGATCAATTGGCTGAATGCAAATGGCCACCGCGCCTGGCTCATTTGCGACCCGACCAGCGAAGTACTCACCAAAGCGCGCGAGCTAGGCACCCCCGTAATTCCGATGTTGCTTAAGCATCGGATCAATCCGCTTGTTTCGTTGCGCATCTGGCTTTTCAGCCGCCGCAATCGCGTTGACCTGATCAAAAGCTACAGCTCCAAAGACCACTGGCTCTGTCTGCCGCTCTTTCTTTGCGGTTGGCCGGTGACGCGCGCCCGCTGCATCACCGATCCGCTCGGCCAAAAGAACCGCGCGTTCATTTACCGGCACGGTTGCGCGAAAATTGTCGCTGACGCGCAGGTGATCAAAAAGGAATTCATCGAGCAATACGGAATCGCGCCCGAAAAAATCGAAGTGATCGGATCGGCGGTCGATCTCGAGAAATTCTCGCCGAAACGCGATCCGATGAAATTCCGGCGCGAAGTCGGGCTTTCGGCGGAAACACCGATCATCGCGAACATCGGAATGATTCGGCCCGATAAAGGACAGTTCAATTTAGTGGAAGCGGCGCGAATCGTGCGTCACCAGCGTAAGGACGCGCATTTTGTTTTCGTCGGCGAAGCAACTGGCGGCCGGAGCCGCGAGAAATGGGTTCGAAAGGCGATTGATCGCGCCGGGCTGAACGGAAACGTGCTGATGATGGGATATCGTTGGGACATTCCTGACATTCTTGCGGCCGCGAATATGGTCGTGATCGCGTCGCGCCATACCGAAGCGTCGCCGATTGTCTTGCGCGAGGCGTTCGCCAGTGGTCGCCCGGTTGTGGCCACGCGAGTCGGCGACGTTCCGGAAATCATCGTCCACGGTGAAAACGGATTGATCGTTCAACCGAACGACAGCAACGCGTTGGCCACGGCGATCCTGCTCTTTCTTTCGGACCCAAGTCTGGCGGAGCGCTGCGCCGCTAACGGCCTCCGTTACGCGCGAGAGCATTTCTGTTTCGATCGAATGATGCGCGCGAAGCTCGATGTCGATCTTGCCCTGGTCGAAGCGAACAGAAAGCGCCGCAGTCGCGTTGCCAAGCGCGACGTGACAGAGACCCTTACACCGATTGCAAATCCCGAGCCGATTTTACCCGACTGACGCGAGATTAATCGCGTCGATCAATTGGCGAAGGCGACCGAAGTTGTTTCGATAAGGCGTCAGGATCAGTCGCGGAAGGTTCCAGATCTCCGGTTCATTCTTTTCCTGCCGCAACGCGCTGCCTTGAACGATCGCGCCCTCACGAATGAGGTCCGAGAAATTTTTGTTCAGGTCGGCGACCGCGCTTTTCGATAACGGTTGGCAAATGCGCAAAACCAATTGTTCCCCTACCCAACGCGCGGAATGATAGATTTTGTAGAACTGGAGGATCTCGCGCACCGCTTCATCGACATCGTGCACGATCTTAAAGAAGGAGAAATCTTCCGATGAAATCAAACCGAGTTTGAAGAGATGCTCGGTCAAAAACTTCATCCAAGTCTCCCAATAAGTGCCGTCCGGCCGATCGAGTAACACAATCGGGATAACCCGTGCCTTGCCGGTCTGCATTAGAGTTAGGATTTCGAAGGTCTCGTCCATCGTTCCGAAGCCGCCTGGAAAAAGCGCAAAAGCGTGGGTTTCCTTCACGAAATTGAGTTTGCGCGCGAAAAAGTAATTAAAATTGATGAGCTTCGGATCGCCTTCGATCACTTCGTTCGCCTGCTGCTCAAACGGCAAACGAATATTGAGTCCAAAGCTGTGCTCACGCCCCGCGCCTTTTTGCGCCGCGCCCATGATCCCCTCCCCGCCCCCGGTGATGACCATGTAATCGTGCGACACCATCGTCCGCGCGAAATCTTCGGCGACCTTCGATTCCGGCGCGTCTGGAGTGGTCCGGGCCGATCCAAACACGACCACCTTGCGAAACTGCGAGTAGCGCGCGAAAACTTTCGCCGCATAACGCATTTCTTTCAGAGAACGGTTGATCAGTTTGAGATCGGCCACGCCCATCTCGTCTCGCGCCATTTTCAGCGCGGTCACGATCATCTCCTCGATTAGCTCCGGATTTTTATTCGCGCCCCAGTCCTGGACCAGCTTCTTTACGCGCTTATCAAACGGCGGATCGACAGTCCAAAGCCGCCGCGCCGGCTGATCGTGAATCGCTCCTCCGGTAAAATCTTCCACGGCGAACTGTAGAGGCAGCTAGACGGCGAGCAAATCCGCCAGAATTTCGCGCAAGTGCCGGATCGGAAGCGAGTAGTGGCCCTCATCTTCAACGTAGCGCGCTGTGCAATTCGGAAGTCGCGCCGCGACTTCTTGCGCCAACTGAATCGAAAAGGCGCGATCTTTCCTTCCGTGCCAGAGCTGCACTGGCACATCGACATCCTCCAATCGAAATCCCCACGGCTTCCCAAAGATTTCCACGTCGGCGATGAGTCCTTTCACCGATGCTCGCCACGCACGGCGTTGACTTTCGAAACATGCCTCAAATGCGACCGAATCTTCCAAGGACGCTGCGTCACACGGTTGTAATTGCAAAAGTTTCAACATGAGCGGACGAAAACGAACTGGCGGACGGATCCGCGCGATTGCGCCTGTCAGATAAAAAAGGACCCGCAGCGCTTGCGGCGAACAACGATGGAGCCAGAGCATCCGACGGTAAAGCCAAAGCAATCCGGAATGGTCGCTAAGATCGACAATCGGAGGAGCACCGCTCGCGATCGCGATTGCGGGCACACGTTCAGGAAATTTCCACGCGGTCGCGTAGGCGTAAGGCGCGCCGCCCGAGATCGCAAGAATTCGAAATTGTTCGATCCGCAAATGATCGACCAATTGCTGAACGATGTCCGGCCAATCGATCAATTTGCGATTTGGCTGAAAACTGGAATCGCGAATTCCTGGCCGATCCGGCGAAATAATTCGCACGCCCAGCTGCCTCGCGGCGGTATCGGTCAGCTCGGCCATCGTTCGGGAGCTTGGCCAGCCGTGGAAAAACAAAACCGGAATTCCTGCGGGATCGCCGTATTCGCAGTAGGCGAGGCTTCCGCCATTTTTCAAGGCGAGGAAATCGCAATCGTTCACCGGAACTCATTATTTTCCGGATTACGCTTTGAGCAAAATCCTCTTTCCCGTCGAAGTTTGCGGCTGTAACTTTTTGCACGTAGAAGCATTCCGGTTTTCGTAATTCAATTGGCATGAGAGAGAAAAAATCCAACGGCGGCAAAATCGAACTCCACGGTAGCGGGATGGGAGTGCCGGCACCGGAGGACATCGAACGACGCGCGAGAGAGATCGCCATGATCGATGAGCGCGAGGCGGATGAATTTACGGACGCCGATTGGAGCCAGGCCCGCGAGGAATTGATGGGCGCCGAAAACAACAATCCGCCGGAGGAAACGCCCGAGAACTCGGATATGACCGAAGAATGGGAAGTTGTCGCGAGCTCGAAAGGTCATCGCGCGCCACGCCGGCTCCCGGAGGAGCCTGAGGACGACGAAAGCGTGGGCGAACAGCTCGTCAGCGACGGCCGCGAAGAAGCGGCACACGATCAAATGCTTGAGGCGCGCCGCGAAGAACTCGAGCAGGAGGGCGGAATTACTTGAACCACAGCGCGGTCGCAACAGTAGAGAAACCTGCGGCCGCGAAAAAGCTTTCGCGAACGGAGAGCCTGCTTGCACGTTTTCATCAGGTCCGGGATTTCACAACGGGTCTTTCCCGAAACCTCGAAGCCGAAGACTGCGTCGTGCAATCGATGCCCGAGGTCAGTCCGACCAAGTGGCATCTCGCGCATACCACCTGGTTTTTCGAAACTTTCATTTTGAAAAAATGGGTGGCGGGCTATCGCGACGTCGTTCCGGAATACGCTTACCTTTTTAATTCCTACTACAACGCAGCCGGCACTATGCATCGGCGGGATCTGCGCGGGCTGATTTCGCGTCCTACCGTCGAAGAAACGCAACGTTACCGCACGGAAGTCGATTCGCACATGGACGATCTGGTTTCTAGCGCCGACGAAAAACTTTTTCGTGAGATCGAACCGATCCTCACCCTTGGAATTCATCATGAGCAGCAACATCAGGAACTTCTCATTACCGACATCAAACACGTCTTCGCGCAAAACCCGCTCTACCCAGTTTTCCGCGAACGCCAGCCTTCGCAAGGTTACGGCTCGACAGGCAAGATCGACTTCGTCGAGTTCGATGAAGCGACAATTGAGATCGGTCATGACGGCGACGGTTTTTCTTACGACAACGAAGGTCCGCAACATCGCGCGCTAATTTTACCTTTTTCGCTCGCGAATCGTCTCATCGCGAATGGCGAGTATCTCAAATTCATGGCTGACAATGGTTACTCGCGTTCCGAGTTTTGGCTTTCGTTAGGTTGGACCACGGTCAACGAGCAGAATTGGCGCGCGCCACTCTACTGGATCGAGCGCGATGGCGAATGGTGGAATTTTACTTTGTCCGGCCTGCGCCAGATCGATCCGAGCGAACCGGTCACACATCTTAGTTATTTCGAAGCCGATGCCTACGCGAACTGGGCCGGTGCGCGAGTGCCAACAGAATTTGAATGGGAACGCGCGGCCGCGAAGATCGACATCGACGGAAATTTCGTCGAAACCGAACGGTTTCATCCGTCGGCGCTGAGCGAACCGCCGCAAGATCGGCAACTCGCACAAATGTTTGGCGACGTTTGGGAATGGACCCGCAGTTCCTACTCGCCATATCCCGGCTATCGCGCAGGTCCTGGCGCGCTCGGCGAATACAACGGCAAGTTCATGTGCAATCAATACGTTCTCCGCGGCGGCTCCTGTGCGACATCGCGCACTCATATTCGCAAAACCTACCGCAACTTCTTTCAACCCGATAAACGGTGGCAATTCACAGGGATCCGTTTGGCCCGTGATCTCTCGTGAACGAAAAAACCAGTTCCGCTGTTGCGGCCGCGAAAGAAAACTTTCGTGAGGAAGTTCTGCGCGGCCTGGCGAAATCGCCGAGACAACTGCCGTGCAAATATTTCTACGACGAGCGCGGCGCGCGGTTGTTCCAACAAATTTGCGATCTGCCCGAGTACTACATCACCCGAACGGAAATTGAGATTCTTCGGTTGCACGGCACGGACATGGCAAAGGCGCTTGGGTCGCAAATCGAACTCATCGGCCTCGGCACCGGCGCCGGCACCAAGACCCGAATCCTGCTCGAAGAATTGCACGATCCGCTCGTTTACGTTCCGATCGACATTTCGAAGGAGCAGTTGGAAAATTCCTGCGCCCGGTTTCAGGAAATGTTCCCCAGGCTACAAATCCTGCCGGTCTGCGCAGATTATCTCGAACCGCTTGAGCTGCCGCTGCCGCGTCATGTTTCTTCGCGCAGCGTCGTTTATTTTCCGGGATCAACGATTGGCAATTACGAATCCGAAGCCGCCAGCGAGTTCCTGGCCCGCCTGGTCGAGCTCGCCGGCGACGGCGGCGGTTTGCTGATCGGCGTTGATCTCCAGAAAGATCGACATGTTCTGGAGCGCGCTTACAACGACAGCGCCGGAGTGACAGCGGAGTTCAACAAAAACCTTCTCGCGCGCATCAATCGCGAGCTCGCGGCCGATTTCGATTTAAAGCAATGGCGGCATCATGCAATTTACAACTCAAACGAAGGTCGAATCGAAATTTACCTGATCAGCGACAACGAACAGGTGGTTCACATCGGCGGGCGCAAATTTCAATTTCGTGCCGGCGAAGAAATTCTCACCGAATACTCCTACAAGCACACGATCCCAGGATTTATCGACCTCGCGCGCCAGGCCGGCTTTGAATTCGCGCAGGTGTGGACTGACGATGCGCGCTGGTTTGGCGCTTTTTATTTCACCGTGGCAAACTAGCCGCGGTGAGCGCGTTAGTCCAACTGGTCGGCGTTTCAAAAACATTTGGCGACGCCGCGGCCGTCCACGCGGTCAATCTTTCAGTTGAGCGGGGAAGAACGACAGTTCTGATTGGTCCGAGTGGTTGCGGCAAATCGACACTGCTACGCCTGATCATTGGTTTGCTCGAACCTGATACTGGCGAAATCCAGTTCGATGGAACGCAACTTCGCCCCGATAAGATCGACATCGTCCGGCATCGTGTCGGTTACGTGATTCAGGAAGGCGGACTCTTTCCACATCTCACCGCTAGAGGGAATATCCTGCTCATGGCGCGTCATCTTGGTCGGGCCGAAAATGAAATGCGCGCGAGGCTTGCCGAACTCTGCGCGCTGACGCGGTTTCCCGAGAATCTTCTCGATCGATATCCACTCGAGCTTTCCGGTGGCCAGCGTCAACGCGTGAGTTTGATGCGCGCGCTGATGCTTTCGCCGGAACTGCTGCTGTTGGACGAGCCGCTGGGCGCGCTCGACCCGCTAGTGCGCGCAGCATTGCAAAAAGATTTGAAGGAGATCTTTGCCCGTTTGCGCCAAACCGCGCTCCTGGTCACACACGATCTCGCTGAAGCCGCTTATCTCGGGGATGAAATTGTGCTCATGAATGAAGGTCGAATCGTTCAACAAGGTTCGCTGAATGATCTTCAGCAAAATCCAGCGAGCAATTTCGTCTCTGAGTTTATCAACGCCCAGCGAGGCCTCGCGCTGACATGAAGATTGTTTGCGTCTACCTCTTCCGCTTCGTCTTCTTCTTCCTTTTGGCTGCGTCCGCGTTCGCGGGCGATCGGCTAGTCGTTATCGGCTCCAAGAAATTCACCGAGTCTTACGTGCTCGGCGAAATTGCGAAGCGCAGTTTGAGTGAAGCCGGAATTTCCATTGAACACCGGCAGGGAATGGGCGGCACGATCATTCTTTGGGAAGCGTTGCGCAGCGGGCAGATCGACCTTTATCCCGAATACACCGGCACTATCACGCAAGAGATTTTGAAACGGACCGATCAACTAACCTTCGAACAAATCGCAAGCGAGCTCGGCAAAGCTGAGGTGGGCATGACCCAACCGCTCGGCTTCAACAATACTTACGCGCTCGTGATGTTGCGAAGCCGCGCGCAGAAGCTCGGTCTTCGCACCGTCAGCGATCTTCGAGATCATCCTGAACTGAAGTTTGGGCTGACTCACGAATTTTTGGATCGACAAGATGGCTGGCGACCGTTGACGCAGCATTACCAGTTGAATCCGCAAAGCGTCGTCGGAATCGATCACGCACTTGGTTACGCCGCGCTCGCGAACGGT
>Ga0207646_10005703_pt1 | contig 13057 bp, 13 predicted proteins | sample KBSK5502metaG_FD_184343 | JGI IMG/M metagenome (GOLD analysis project Ga0207646, IMG submission 184343) | Corn, switchgrass and miscanthus rhizosphere microbial communities from Kellogg Biological Station, Michigan, USA - KBS K5-50-2 metaG... | ecosystem: Host-associated > Plants > Roots >...
CGGGCGGATCCGGAGGCCCGGGCGGATCCGGAGGCCCGGGCGGATCCGGAGGCCCGGGCGGATCCGGAGGCCCGGGCGGATCCGGAGGCCCGGGCGGATCCGGAGGCCCGGGCGGATCCGGAGGCCCAGGCTGATCCTGCGGTCAGGACGGCAGCGGCCAGGGCTGCGAGGGCCCCGGCCACACGGGCCCGCCGACGACCTGGCACGCTGCCTCCCGGCGCTTTGTCACGGATTGTGACCGAACGCTTACGGATGACAGCCTAGCGGTCAGCGGCGGAAGGCGGCGGCCCAATCGACGTCTTCGCGCAGCCGCCGCTTCAGCAGCTTGCCGCCGGGGTTGCGCGGCAGCGGCGTGCCGCTGACCGCGACGTACTGCGGGATCTTGAAGTCCGCGATGTGCTCGCCCAGGTAGCCGATGACCGCCGGGATGTCCAGGGAGGTCCCGGGCATCGGCACGATCACCGTGCCCACCTTCTCCCCCATCATCTCGTCGGGCACGCCGAGGACCGCCGCCTCGTAGACGCCCGGCGCGCCGGCCAGGGCATTCTCCACCTCGACGCAGTACACGTTCTCGCCGCCGCGGTTGATCATGTCCTTCATCCGGTCCACCAGGTAGACCAGGCCCTCGTCGTCGATCCGGGCCAGGTCGCCGCTGTGCAGCCAGCCATCCACGAACGTCTCGGCGGTGGCCTCTGGCTTGTTCCAGTAGCCGGAGACGATGTTCGGCCCGCGGATCAGCAGCTCACCGGTGCCGTCCGGGCCCACCGCGTCCAGGCGGACGTCGCACACCGGGGCGGGGAACCCGACCGAGTCGGCGTGGGCCACGAACTCGTGCGGCAGGAAGGTGGACACGCTGGAGGTCTCGGTCAGGCCGAACCCGTTGCCCAGCCGCGCCTGCGGGAACGCCTTGCCCAGCCGGGCCACCAGGTCGGGCGCGATCGGCGCGCCGCCGTAGGAGACCGAGCGCACGTGCGAGATGTCCACCTCGGCGAAGGCCGGCTGATTGATCGCCAGCCAGTAGATGGCCGGCACCGTGACCATGGTGTCGATCCGCTCGGCCTCGATGGCGTGCAGGAACGCGGCGACCTCGAAGACCGGCATGATCACCGCCGTGCCGCCCACGTACAGCGCCACCAGCAGCTGGCTGTTGCAGCCGGTCACGTGGAACAGCGGCACCGAGATCAGGGTGCGCAGGCCCGCCGGGTCCACGGACAGCGCGCGCCGGCAGGTCTCGGCGTTGGACAGGAAGTTCTCGTGGCTGGTCACCGCGCCCTTCGGAAAACCCGTGGTGCCGCTGGTGTAGAAGATCGCGGCCGGGCTGCCCGGCTCCTGATCGTCGACGAACAGCGGGTCGCCGTCAGGAAGTGACACTCCGGGCATGAAGACGTACGTCGCGCCGGAGTCGGTCACCACGTAGTTCGCTTCCTCCTCGGTGAAGCGCGTGTTGACCGGCACCACGATCGCGTCGGCCAGCACGGCGCCGAGGAAGGCCAGCACCCAGTCCACGCCGTTGCCCAGCCGGATCGCCACCCGGTCGCCGCGCTGGACACCGAGGCCGCGCAGGCCGCCCGCCACCCGGGCCGCGCGGTCCCAGAGCGAGGCGTAGCTCAGCCGCGGGCCGCCTCCGATCTCCACCACGGCCTCCGCCGCGCCGTCGCTATCGACCGCGGCGCGGAACATCTGCACCAGGTTGCGGGGCAGCCCCTCGTAGCGCTTGATGCCGTCCGGGCCGCGGACGACGCCGGTCATGTCGAACATGCCGCCCAGGTCACTGTGGTCCTTCATGAGGCACCGTCCCTGGCCGGCGTGAAGTAGCGCACCGGGTTCTCCACCATCATCGTGTCGATCTGCTCCTTGGTGACGCCCGACGCCAGCAGGGCGGGCAGCACGTCGTCGGTGATGTGCTCGTAGTGCCAGTTCGGCGCGGCGGCGGCGCGGGCCATGTCGTGCGCGGCGCCGAAGTAGTCGATGAAGCAGTTCGCGTCGTGCGCCAGCACCATGCTCCCGGCGTAGCCCCTGGAGGTCAGGGCGACGATCGTCTTCACCCGTTCGGCACCCGGATTGAACAGATCCAGCCCGAAACGGTCCATGCCGAGCAGGACCCCGGCGTCGGCTAGCTCGGTGAGGTAGTCCAGGTCGTTGCTGTCGCCCGCGTGCCCGATCACCACCTTGGACAGGTCCACGCCCTCCTCGCGGAAGATCCGCACCGCGATCCGGCCGGTCTGGTGCGGGCCGGAGGTGTGCACGGTGATGGGCGCGCCGGTCTCGACGTGCGTCCGGGCGATGGCGCGGGCGATGCGCTCGATGCCGGGGCCGGGCTCGGGGGTCTCCAGGGCGAACTTGAGGAAGGCGGCCTTGACCCCGGTGCCGCTGATGCCCTCGGTGATGTCGCGGGAGAAGTCGGTGACCATCGGCTCGGGCATGTCGAGGAGCAGGCCGGCGCCGCGGTAGGCGTACTGCTGCGGGAGTTCCTCGTAGACGTACAGGCCGGTGGCGACGATGATGTTCACCGGCGTTTCCGCCGCGATCCGCTGCATCCGCGGGATGTCGCGGCCCAGGCCCCAGACGGTGGGATCGACGACCCACCGGAAGTGATACCATTGCATACCGTGCCCACCTGTGATCTGTACCTACGTCTCAGCGATGCACGCATCGAAGAGGCGTTCGAAGGCCGTGAGAAAAATCTTAGAGAGTTCGCGACGAGGTTGCAATGGACCGTCCATCGTGTCGTGATCGAAAACGACGTCTATCCGGACGGCCGCCCCAAGCCCGCGTCTGCGTTCAAACGACGCCGGATCAAGGTCACGACCGCATCCGGGCGCGTCAAGACAGAATTGCGCACGGTACGCCCCGGATTCCGGTCCGTTCTAGACGATCTCACTAGCGGCATTGTCAACGCCGTAATAGCGGAAGATCTAGACCGGCTAATCCGTCAACCGCGAGACGGCGAGGATTTCCTAGACGCCGTGGAAATGACTAGCGCAAATGCACGGTCATTGTCCGGTAGTCTTAGGCTAACGGACGGCGGCACCAGCGACGAACGTTTCATGGCGCGGATTATGGCCGCAACCGCAACCAAGTCATCCGAGGACACGGCGCGACGTGTAGCCGACGCGCGGGAACGATTCAACGGCACATCATACCAAGGCGGGCCACGACCATTCGGTTATGTCCATGCCCGGGAAACCGAGAAATACCGCCGTACGTTGATGATCGTTCCGGACGAGGCGGATATCCTCCACGAAGCGACGGACGCTATCCTAGATAAAGGTCTCTCACTACGCGCAGTATCCGGAGACCTACGCGAACGCGGCGTGTTGAACACGCATGGGAACACGCATTGGACGTCACAAAGCCTAAAGCACGTTCTCACCAAACCGGCGATTGCCGGACTAATGACCCACAAAGGCACGCTGAAAGATGCGCCATGGGACGAGATCCTAGATCGTGACGTTTGGGAGAGGTTGTGCGCCAAGCTGAACGATCCCGCACGGCGGACTAGCGAAATAGGCACCGAACCGAAATGGCTAGCTAGCAATATCGCGCGATGCGGCGTATGCAATAACGGTACGACCGTTCGCGCGACGGGGCGCCGAGACGCGACATTCTACACATGCCGCGAGGGTTACCACCTAAAACGACGTGCGCGGTATGTTGACGCATGGATAGAACGAAACGTCACGGCGTATATCTCCGAACACGGCATGGATATTCTAAAGCCGGAACCTAGAAAAGAAATCGACACGTCTACGTTGCGCGCCGAGGCGAAACGGCTCCGTGAACGGAAGGCGACACAAATACGGATGCACGCGCTAGGCGAGTTGGACGACGCCGATCTAGGGATAGGTCTACGCGCAATCCGTGACCGTCTTGCTGTAATCGACGCGCAACTAGCGCAGTCCGACCAGCCGGACCCGATTCCGGAATTCAGGCGCCATGGACCGACGCGGGAAATCTGGCGGTCGCTAAGCCTAGCGCGTAAACGCGCCATAATCCGGATGCTTGCGGATATTACGATCTTGCCTAGCGGGACGCGCGGACGCGCCGGTTTCGATCCAGACGCGGTAAGGATAGTCCTGAAAGAAACGGGAGACATCCTAGACGTTCGACAGTGGCCAGTTTGACAGACGGCAACGCAAAAACGGCCGGACGCGATGCGTCCGGCCGTTCTGTGTGTCTGCGTACGTCGTCGTGCGGATGGTTCCGTTCGTCCGTCTCCGTTGATCGTGGCGCCGCGCAGGCGGCATCACGGCGGTTGCGACGGTAGCCGGTGGCGGCAATGCCGCTAGATTCGCCGCTACGGTCTCAGAACACATGAATATTGATGGTTTTGGCAAAGTAAAACGCCGGTCTGGTGGGCGGACACCAAACCGGCGTTCTCCGCCGTTAAAACCGCGGATATTGGCGCCTCGGAGACCGGGATTGGAACCGGCCCCCGAGGCGTTATTCAGTTAGATCAGCTCACGGCGCGACGCGGCCGAACCACCATTTGCCCTTAGCGACCGGCGGCTCACCTTGAAGCGTGTAAAGAATACCGTCGATGAACACGCCAGCGGCGTTCCCCTGACTGCCGTCAGGGCCGTTAACCGCGTATTCGACCGTAATCATCGCTCACGCACCCTGGAGATAGCGGTAACAAGCCAGCGCGTTATACCGCGCGAGCTGGACGTCTCCGCGCCAATGGCTAAGGACGCCGACCTGGCCTAGCTCCGCGTATCGCTCCTGAAGGATACGCACGGTGAAATCAAGACGCTGGCCGACTAGGACCTGGCTAAAGTTGCCGACAAACAAATCCGTGGCGCGTGAAGTCATAGTTCCCTGGGTAAATGAGGAGATCATGTTGGTCGTATACCAAGGGACATCCCGGATTACCGGAGGCTTGTCAATGACGTTATTGAACGAGGTATACAGCGAATTATACTGCTGAACCAGCTTGTCATTAGACACGAAAGCCGACGGCGTTTCGTTCTTGGCCTTCACGGCGTAATAAGCGGAAATGACTTCGTTCCAGGGTGTAGCGGCAGTCTGCGCCGTGCCGTTGGCGCCCGCGCCGAGGATCTGGCCTGCCGCATTAGTCACGAGGTTCTGCAAGATGCCGCGAGGGTTAGGCGACGGCAGCGTGGTTGCCTGCGGCTCGGAGCCTGCGGCTAGCTGGCCGTAGAAAATAACCTGATCGAGCGCTAGCGCCATGCTTGCCGAGATCGCATTAGAAACAACCTGGTCGGCGTCGGGGGCATCCTGAAGGAACTCCATTGAAAAAACGGTGAGCGCGCTTAGGGTCGTCGCCGTCAATTGGATGAAGTCAAACGTAGGATCTGTAGCGCTTACCGCCGAACCCTCAGCACGATACGAAGCCACCGGGTCAACGGTAAGCCTGCCGACCTGCACCACTTTGGACGGCATCGGAACGAGAGTCGCGCCTGCCTTGAAGGCAACGGCGTTGTTACGAGCCTTATCGATAATCGGGAATGACCACTGCGTCGGCACGATAGCCGACGCCGTAGTCGTGCTAAGCGCGCGGAGCTGCGCGCCGAAACTACCATAACCGCCGACAACGTGCTTATCCCGCTCGGCCGTGCGGTCCGCGTGCTCCCGTGCCATCTCGTGATCAGCGAAACGCTGGCCACGATCGACAACGGCATTCCGGCCGTCATCCCGGTAGGTCCACTGCGGCGTTTCGCTAGTGCGCTCGTAGTCGCCGCTAGCGCCGTAGGTCGCCGTCTGTCCGCGGCTGCGCGCGGCCGACGTCGGATAACTAATCCGGGACTGCCGGACGTATTCGTCGTCTTCCGCCTGGAGTGCCTTCGAGCGTTCTAGCGCGGATTCGGCGTTACGCAGATCAGCCTTGGCCAACTCGATAGCGCTAAACAAGACCTCGCATCGGTCGTCTTCGATTTTCGTGAGATTCGACCGGCCTTCGCGCTTAGCCCTTGCGAGGATATCCTCGATGTCCTGCTTTGCGCGGTTCTGCCGGTTGCGTGCGTTCTCTACGTCGCGCGATTTCTGCGCGATAATGGTTTCAATGTTCATTGCTTCACCAATTGGTGTCGTTGGAATGTTTCCAACGTTTCGACCGCCGGTGACTCTGAATAGTCAGCCTCGCGAATATGGTTCTGTCTCGCCTCTGACGCGGTGCGGTGAAGCCGTTTTTAACTGCGCCTCCCGGTCTGTCTGCCGGATTGGCGTAGAGGTTGGCGACTTAAGTCGCCGCCCGGCTGGCGATCGTTCTGATTTATCGCCTTCCAGCCGGGATGAATGGCGGAGCCGGGCGTAATCCAGCACCGGTTCCCGCTAAGAAAAAGACTAGATTACGGCACCGGCCCCTATCCGCAAATGGCATCCGTTCCACCGGACGCAATGCGGAATGGTTGTTGCCGGTCTCCATTGCTATAGCGGCCCAGGAAAACCCCAGACAATGGAGACCGGCGTTCGGCAGTTATCCGGGCGGATAGCGTCCAGGAGGGCACTCTCACGCGCGGATAGCTACCTATTCCCCGGCTGAGATCGGTCCGCATTTGCGGCTACTAGGCGCTGCGGCAAAGCCGAGGAATGCTAATTGGCGGACCTATGTCCGCACGTGGAAACCTTGAGGTTTCCACGGAAGTCGAATGGTGCATAAGACACACAAACAATGGTCATATTCGAATGGTGAATTGCGGCAGCGTCGGCCAGGCCGGACGCCATTGTTCGCATAGGTCGTTGCAGCCCACCTGATCTGCGGAAACGCCATTGTTCGGTGTTCGAATTTTTGGGGTCTCTAGAAAATGAGCGACGATTCGGCGTCATCTGTCACCTCTGCCAGAAAAATCGAACAAACGATCAGCGAATGCCCGCCATTCCATTAGCCATTGTTCGACCATTCAGCATGACACTGCCACCCACCCACGTGGGCATGCTAATAGGCGATACCCACCCCTACCACTTAGGCAATGTCTTTCGTTTATAACTCTTAGAGTTTATAGAGTTAATAGATAGCTTACGCATCCGGTTGCCTAGTGTCGCACCATCGAACGCCGTTGTGTTCGCTATCATCTTCCATCATCCAACCGCGCATATCCAATCGGCGGTTAGTATCCGGCCGTGTCGGTCTCTCGTCTTGTATTCGTATCGCGTGCGATCATGCGAGATCAGACGCAACCTATCGTTACATGATGCGCAATGGTCTTTGCGAGGTCCGACGCCGTTACGGATCAACGCGCAACCTTTAGGTGCGCGGTTCTCCGGATGTGTCAATGCCTGATATTCAGTCGTTGATGTATGCACACCTATGCCGCCAATACAAAGTCTGCCTGCGTTGTTACGCGTTTAGCCAGTTTCTGCGCCATAGATCTTTCGGCACTCGACTTCTTCTTTTCGCATGTCTTGCAAAGGATCTGGATATTTGACGCCGTATGCGTGCCGCCAAAGTAGATCGCTATCCGGTGGTCAATCATGCGGTCATGCATTGACGGGACCGGCGTCCCGCACCAATCGCAACCGGCGTTATCACGGAAAATCCCGGCAAGCATAGCGTTCGTGAATTCCGGGTCGATTGCCGCGCCGCGGCTCCTGGCGGTGGCACGATTGCCGCATGCGCGACTCGTCGCATAAAGATGATCCGCCCTGTCGCGTTCATTCAGAAACCGTACGGCTTTCGGCGGCTTGCGATGTCTATTGCGATATTCGCGGCCGTAGGCTAGCAACTTTTCGCGGTTCTCGGCGTAATAAAGGCGGCCATGGGCTTTATGGTCTTCCGGATCTCTATACGGCATCGCGGCCGTCCCTAGCGGAACGCGGAACCAACGGCGAACCGGGTTCTTGCACTTTGCTCTCGAAATGTTCCATGAAATAGCACGCGACGCCATCCGGCAACGCGTGCAAAATGGTAACCAGAAAACAAAGCGTCATCATCAATGTCTGCTGTAGCTGATAGCGGTCCTGCGCGGTTGCTTCGGCCCGCATCCGGCGCCAATCGCTAACCAGCGCCCAGACCAGGATGTTGTATCCGTCCGCTTCCGGGTTCTCGCCGGGCACCGTAGGGACCGGCGCAAACCCTGTGACTTTCTCAGGCAATGTAATTCCTGTCTGCCACGACGTTCCTAACGGAACGTCTTTGCTATTTCTGCATTCTAAGGCTGGGTCAGGGTTAGCAATGGCGCTCCATTAGGAGCGCTATGCAGATTGCAGCAGTTCTCCCGTTATGCGGAGTCATTACTTAACCTCGCCACAGCCATGCCAAAAGGGGCCAAACTTTTTTATAACAATGTGGTAACGTAGAATTCCCTAGCTTCCGCCTTTTCTTCTGCCGCGCGCCGTTTAACCGTGCGGACGCTAACTCCCATTTCGGCCGCGATCTCTTGTTCGGTCATCCGGTCTTTAATCAGCATCTCAAGCGTCGGCCAGTTAATCCACATGGCGATATCCTCGGGGGATTCATCGGCAGACCGGAGCTGGGTCCTATCGAGAACGTCCGGCTCGCTGAGATATTCACCCCGCTTGCGCCGGTATAGTTTCTTCGCCCAATCCATCAAATCGCAATTAACCGCGTTGAGGACGTAGCGGTCCAACTGGTTAGGATCGCCGTTGACTTCCGATTCCCAATCGTCAAGCTGGCCGGTCTCGTCATATTCGGCCAGCATCAACCACGCGTGCTGCCAGAGATCATAGACGTCCTCGCCTTTGATCCATCCGCCGTATCTACGGCGGACGTTCTTTACCGCTTGGCGTATCTGCATCTCATACCGGCATTTCAGGTATTCACCGGGACCGGCGTCGTCCGGCCTGGCCCATCTCCGTTCTCCGCAACTACCGTGATGGCATACGAACATGCCAATCGTGTAATTGACTGCCGCCCGTGGTTTGCCGCAGAACGGGCACGGGAACCGCAACCATCCGTAGCCGTCGCCCGGATCTGGCAGTTCCGCCCCCGGTATCTCGCCGCGGAGAACATCATCTATCCGTCGCGGATTCATCGGTCATTCAATTCCCCTTAAAAAGATCCCGCTAGCCGTATAGCGACGGCTAGCGGGAAGTCTGGTCGTCGGCGCGCTATCGCCGTCCGTTGCTGGTTGCCTCCGTTTCATCGGTTCGCCTCGTTGCCGTGACGGTAACCCCGTTTGTCGGATCTCCGTCCGGACGTGAGCCACGTCACATGTCGCCGTTTCTTGGTTGACGCCATGACGGTAACCCGACTTGTGGATCTGCCATCCGGCTGTGACGTAGAGCACAAAACCGGCCGTTAGCCCTGGTCGGCCGCTGGAAACCTAAAGTTTCCAGCGGTTCCCCCCAGCTCGGCCAACGGCTACGAACGGCCGCGGCTACGGCAGACCTACGGAGACCGGTGCGGCGTCGGCGTACGGTGCCCCGCCGTACCAGCGCCACCGACGCGCCCACGCTGGCCCTAGTGCCGTCTAGGCGGCATCTGACACCGGACATGCCTAGCGGAGACAGCAAAGAGAGGCACCCTCAGACGAGAGTGCCTCTCCTATGTGCGAGATCGGACGCTAACTACCCTTGGTGCGCCAGCGAACATCTAAAGAAACCCTGCACGGGATTACCGCTAGGCCCTGTTACCGGCGCCGAGCATTCCTGGTTATACGGCGTGAGATTGGCCAGCCTGTTTTGCAGGCCGGCCACCTTAGACGGCAGTCCGGCGTAACTCCCTGCCGTCTGCTGCGCGGCGACCAGCGCTTTATGCAGCGTGGCTATATCGGTGGCCTGCTGGGTCACTGTGCTTTGCAGGTTTTCCGCCGTCGTCTTGACGGAGGTCAACTGCCATAGGCAGAACGCGGCTAGCAGGATGCCGGCTATGCCGACCAGATACGCGCCTAGCGCGAGCGCCGGCATCCTGCGTCTCGGCGGAGGCGGGGGCTCGGATAGGCGTAGCGAGGCGGGCGGAGGATACGGCTGGGTATGGTCCGGCGGTACATCCTCGTAATAGGCCTGTCCCGGCTGGTCCTGGTCTTGATACATGGCGGTTTTCCTTTCACCGTTACGGCTTCGTTCTTTATCCCTGTCGCAGCCTCGCCGCCGCTGCCATAATCAATCTCCGCGCGTCTTCCCCGGTGGCCGATTCGGCCATGAGATCGTCAAAGATCCGTACATGCATGGCCGACATTTGTTCGTCGGTTCCTTCGTGTTTGCTGTCGTATGATTCGACAACTAGCATGTCGTCTAGCATTTGAAAGCTATTGAACGGTACGCGCGACAGATGACGTCCCATCGGCAGAATGCCGAATGTCACGTTAGGCAAATCTAGGCTTAGCAACCGGTCGAGTTGGCCTTGCATCACATCCGGCGCGCACGGTAGCAACAACAACGCCGCCTCGGTGAACACGAATTCAAACGTCTTGGTCGTGTCATAGAGGATTTGTTGCCGATGCATACGCGCATGGACGGTCGCGTCAACGTCGGCCGTCCCGTAAATCGCGGATACTTCCTCGATAATGCCGCGCGCATAGCCGGCCGTCTGTAGGAGGCCGGGAATCACGGCGATTTCCACGTTGCGGATATGTTCGGCCTGTTCGCTACGCCGACCGAAATTCTCTTGGATCGGCGCTTGCCCTTGCCGTATGCGCCGGCGCCAATCGACACGCGCAATGCGCGTTTCGCGTAGTTGCGCTATCAGGTCGTCCGCCAGATCCGGCCGTCCGCACGCGGCCGTCCACGCGCGGATCTCGTCCTCCGTTACGGACCGGTTAGCGTTCTCGATTTTAGAGACCTTCGTGTAGGCCATCGATCCGTGCCATCCGAGACGTCCCGCCAATTCCGCCTGCCGTAGTCCGGCGTCTTGCCGCATTTGCCTAAGACGTGCAGCAAGACTGCCGGACTCGGCGGCCCCCGTTTCGGGATGCATTGTCGCCCGCTAGGCGGCGACGTCGATTTGGTGTGCCGGTATGGCGTGGCGCATCAAGACGTCACGCCACGACATGTAACCGGCGACGACGGCCGGCTCGATGGTTAGCGCTCTCTCGGCTAGGCTACCGTCATCCGCGAACGTCAATTGGATGACGCACGCATCATCCAACAGCCACCAGTCGCGCATGACGAGACCGAGGCTATCGGCCATCTGGCGCGGCATGTAACGGATGTTCTCGCCGGCCGTTTCGTGCCACGGCGTAGACCAAACCAACCAACGTTGGTAGTCGGTCAACGGCGTATCGACTAGCCGGACACGGCCTATCGACTTCCCGTCCGCCACGCAACCGGCGACACGATCTAGCCACGCGCGCCACCATTCCACGTCCGACGGTGGCGTCGGATTGCCGGCGCGGAACCGGTCGAACTCGGCGCGTTCGTAGGCAAACGCATAACCGGACCGCGTTTCCAGACGGAATGCACTACGCCGGAACGTGCGCACCCACCGTAGGAATTCATCGTGGCTGAGAGGTACGCTCATTGATTCCCCTATGGATCGATTATGTCGGCCGGCACCCATACCGCCGTTTCGTCGTCGGCTAGCGGCGAATGGTTCGCCGTGCCTAGATCATCCACCATGGCGAGCGTCGCGGCGTCTAGTTTCTTGCCTTGGATGACATAGCCGCCCTGGCCGTCTAGGACACGGTAGCGAGCTGGGCATCCCTCGATCGTCGAACCGGCCGTCTTGAACTGGAACTCGATGCGCATGTTGCCGTTCCTTCCGCTGGACGTGCGCGTACGTACCTCCGATCATCATCCCTCTTTGGGCATACTGCGGCAAGAGATCTCCGCATGTTCTGACGATGTGCGGACGATCTCCCAACATGCGCAAGCCTACCTTGCCTACGTGCGCATGTCTATTGAAAACATGCGCATGTGCGGTCTACGATGACGATGTGTCGAGAGACGGGAACGGAGGTGAACACATGGATATCCGGGATTGGATGAGGCATCCGTTGCGATGTATCGCGGCCGTCGTGGACGGACGGTTGCATGCTGACTGCCGTGGTCGTATCGAGATCACACCCGCAGGCAGGCAAGCGCTAGCCGCGATGCACGCGCGGAACGTCGTCTACCTAGACGGTGGGGAAGCCGTCTAGGTCGGGGGCGTGCGGGACGTCCCGTCCGGAGTGACACGGACGACCTTCCGCCTGCGGCGTCCCGCACCAACGGCAACGCCGGTCGTGCCCTCCACCACGGCCGGCGTTGTCGTATGTCCTGACGTGGGAAAACGCCGGTTGCGACATGGCCGGATAATAGGTATCCTAACTAGACTATCGTGTCGACGATCGTGCGGATGCCCTTGGCGTACACGGCGTTGAGCTTGTCGATGGCCCGGGCGACCATGGCCTCCTCGTCCCACCAGTCGCTGCCGTAGTTCTGCACGTGCTCGGTGGAGAGCACGAAGACGTGCTCATGCATCAGGGTCTGCCCCAGGTTGCCCAGGTCGACCGGGCCCCGCATGGTCTCGACGACTGCCACAGTGATCCCCTTTCCGACGGCTGCGCCGAGCCTCTCAAGGGGCCGTGATCGTGTCAACGCCCGTTATGATCTTCCGCATGCCTGCGCTCCCCCGGCGCGCGGATCGTCGCGGCGACCACCTCATCGTCTGCGGTGACGGGCCGCTGTCGTACCGCATCACGGAGGAGCTGACGTCCCGGTACGGCGAGCATGTGACGGTCATCCTGCCGGACCGGCGGCACAACCACGGGCCGCAGATCAGCGCGCTGCCGCGGGTCCGGGTGCTCGAGTACCCGGAGCTGTCCAGCCAGGCCTTCACCGACGCGGACGTGCAGTCGGCCCGGGCGCTGGCCGTCGTCTGGCAGGACGACGTGGGCAACCTGCACGCCGGGCTGCGGGCGCAGGAGCTCAACCCCGGGCTCCGGCTGGTGCTGGCCATCTTCAACCGGCGGCTCGGCGAGCACATCAGGATGCTGTTCCCCGACTGCATGGTGCTGTCCGGCACGGCGATGGCGGCACCGTCGTTCGTGGCCGCGGCGCTGGGCGAGCCGGCCCCCAGCCACGTCCGGGTGCAGCGGCGCACCCTGTACGTGGCCCGGCCGGACGACGTGGCGGCCGGCGCCGTGGTCTGCGGCCTGACCGACGACCACGACGGTCCGCGGCTGCTCCCGCCCGGCAGCGACCTGCGGGACCGGGCCGA
>Ga0207646_10005704_pt1 | contig 13056 bp, 10 predicted proteins | sample KBSK5502metaG_FD_184343 | JGI IMG/M metagenome (GOLD analysis project Ga0207646, IMG submission 184343) | Corn, switchgrass and miscanthus rhizosphere microbial communities from Kellogg Biological Station, Michigan, USA - KBS K5-50-2 metaG... | ecosystem: Host-associated > Plants > Roots >...
GCGAACTCATTTTGATCGGCGGCCTGGCCGCGCGGCGTCGCGACCGCGTGCGCGAGTTTTGCCTCCGCTCGAATCTGCCGGTCTACGCCGAGCCGCTGTCCGGCTTGCGCGAAGACCCGCAGCTCGATCATTTGCGAATCCGAAACGAGCGCATCCTTGGGCGTGGGAACTTCGATCGCGTCATCCGCATCGGCAACGTCCCGACGCTCCGCTTCTGGCGCGATCTTGATTCGTCACAAATTAACGTGACACATTTCAGCGACCTGCCGTTTCCGGGACTGACGCGCGGGGAGTTACATCCGATCGAGGATTTGACAATCCGGCCGGCTGAAGCCGGCCGCTACACAGATCTCATCGCAGCCGATCGCGAGAAGTTCGATCAAGTTCAGAAAATCCTTGACGGCGAGCCGCAATCGGAGCTTGCGATGCTGCGCGCGCTCTCCCAACAAATCCCATTCGGCGCCCGCATCTACCTCGGCAACAGCCTTCCGATTCGCGAGTGGGACCTGGTCGCGACGCGCGAGCCGCGCGGATTTACGATCGAAGCAAATCGCGGCGCGAACGGCATCGACGGCCAGCTCTCGACATTTTTCGGATGGTGCCAGGGATCGAACAACTGGTGCATCATCGGCGATCTGACCGCCATCTACGATTCGAACGCCCCTTGGATCGTCCCGCAGCTCGATGCCAAATTCGAGATCGTGATCATCAACAACGGCGGCGGCCGCATCTTTGGGCGGGTGGCGTCCTTGCAGCGCATGGACCCCGACGTTCGCGAACGGGTCGTCGAGAATGCTCATTCGCTCAGATTCGACGCCTGGGCGGCGATGTGGCGGATTCAAATTCGTGAGCTGATTCCCGACCCGGCGGCCACGCGCCGCGTCTGGGAAAAGTATGACGCTTTATGGTCATGATATGTCTACATGGGTTTCTGGGCCGAGGAGCGGATTGGGATTTTCTGCGCGACGCCGGGTTCGACATCCGCGCGCCGAGCTTGTTCGCGGGCGATTCGCTCGATGCCGTTCATCCCGAAGCTGGTGATGTACTTCTCGGATACTCGATCGGCGCGCGGCTCGCTCTGCACCTCATGCAAACCCATCGCGTCGCGAAGGCCGTACTGATCTCCGCCGGAATCGCATCGCCCGAGCCGGGACGTCAGGAGCTGGATGAGACCTGGGCGCGGCGGTTCGAGTCGGAGCCGTGGGATTCGGTGGTCGAAGCGTGGAATGCGCAGGCGGTGTTCGGCGGACGGCCTAATCCGCTGACGCGCAACGAAGCCGATTACGATCGGAAGAAGCTCGCGGCGGCACTGCGCGAATGGTCGCCGGCGGTCATGCATATGAACCTGCGCGACATCGCCATTCCTACGCTGTGGGTCGCCGGCGAACACGACTCGAAATATCGCGATGCCGCCACGCGCGCGTCGCAGCGGCTGCCGAATGCCGAGTTGTGGATTTGCCCCGACGCAGGCCACCGCGTTCCGTGGGAGCAGCCGGCGCGCTTCATCGACCGGCTTCGAGAATTCGTTCCACGGCGTTGATGTCGGGGTCGATCTCCACGATCTTGTCCGACTTGATGGCGTCCGGATCCTTGAGCACATGGCCGGTGAGAACGCAGACGATGCGATCGGAGTCGCGCATCACGCCCGACTTGCGGAGTTTTCGAACGCCGGCGAGCGTGGTCGCGGAGGCCGGCTCGCATCCGATACCCATGTGATCGATGTCGCGTTTCGCGGTCATCAGCTCTTCATCGGTCACTTCTTCGACCACGCCGTTCGTTTCGCGAAGCGCAGCCACCGCTTTGTCGTAGCTGACCGGATCGCCGATGCGGATGGCGCTGGCGATCGTTTCGGGCTTGACACGATACCGCTGCGCGAAATTTTCGCGGAAGCTCTGGTAGAACGGATTGGCGCCCGAAGCTTGAATCGAAGCGAGCCGTGGCATTTTCGAAATCCATCCTGCGTCGCGGGCTTCGACGAGCGCCTTGCCGAATGCGCTGGTGTTGCCGAGGTTTCCGGCGGGGACGACGATCCAGTCGGGAGGATCCCACTCCAGGTCCTGCAGCAGCTCCCACACGATCGTTTTCTGTCCTTCGATGCGAAACGGATTGATCGAGTTGACCAGATACATGCCGAGTGTTTTCGATGCTTCGAGGACCAGTCGCATGGCGGCGTCGAAGTCGCCGCGCACCTGCAGGCAGATCGCGCCGTACGCCAGGGTCTGCGCCAGTTTGCCTGTCGCTACTTTTCCGGCGGGAATGAACACGACAGCGCGCAGGCCTGCCTGAGCCGCGTAGGCCGCTGCCGACGCGCTGGTGTTGCCTGTGGATGCACAGGCAACCGTGTGCGTGCCGAGGCGAACGGCCTGCGTGATCGCCACGGTCATGCCGCGATCTTTGAATGAACCTGTCGGATTCTCGCCTTCGTGTTTGAAGAAGATGCCGTCGCGCTCATACAGCCGCGTCGATCCTTCCGGATGGGTGATGATCTTCGATTCATCGATATCGAGCACCGCTTCGCGAAATCGCCACACGCCGCTCTGGTCGATTGTCTTGCGGCTCGTGCGGCGGGCGTCAAACAGATCTCTGCGCACTTCACTCATACCGCATGCGCTCCTCGGCGCGCGATCTCGGCAATGCGCGTTTCCGATTCGATAGTACCCATCGCGCGGCGCATGGCGTCCAGACAATTCCTGGACGTCGAAGTGTCGACGATGGCGAAGATGGTCGGGCCCGATCCGCTGATCGAGCAGCCGAACGCGCCCGCATCCAACGCCGCGCGTTTGACCTCTGCGAAATGGGGAATCATGGGCGCACGCCGCGGCTCGGCGTAGAGATCATCGAGCGCGCGGCGTGCCAGCGCACCATCGCCGCTCGCAAACGCGGCGATCAGCGCCGCGGTGTTCGCCATCTGCTGAATCCAGGAGCGATCCCACTGCTGCGGAAGAATCGCGCGCGCCTGTTTGGTCTCGATGCGGACGCGCGGCGTGCCAGGGCACCATCGCCGCTCGCAAACGCGGCGATCAGCGCCGCGGTGTTCGCCATCTGCTGAATCCAGGAGCGATCCCACTGCTGCGGAAGAATCGCGCGCGCCTGTTTGGTCTCGATGCGGACGCGCGGCGTGATCAGCGCGACCGACCAGTTGTCGGGAACTTTGAGCGGAACGGCATCGATCGGATCGATCGAACGCGAAAGCACCAGGCCGCCGAGGGTGATCGGCGCGATGTTGTCGAGGTGACGGCCCGAGACGAACATCTCTCCTTCGAGTGCCGCGGTCATGATGTCTTCATTCGAAGCGTTCGCACCGATCGCCAGCGCGGCAGCCAGCGCGCCTGCGACGCTGCTGGCCGCACTCCCGCCCATCCCGCCGCTGACCGGCAATCCTTTGTCGATAGTGATTTGGAGAGCGGGCGTCTCGCCCGCAGCGGGCGCGCGTCTCGCGCGGCCGCTTTTCGTCGCCGGGCGGGACGCCCGACGACTGCGGCCGAGACGGCCGCTCTCCGCTTGCTTTCTGATCATCGCGTTTGCCGCGATGGACGCCGCATTTTTCGCGGGGTCTGTCGGAACCAGCTCCGCATCGCGTCCGCGAACGATCACCGGGCCCGATTTTCCCAGCTCGACCGTCACGCGATCGCCGAGGCCGTCGATTGCCAGGCCGAGGATGTCGAAGCCGGGACCGACATTGCCAACAGATCCGGGAGCAAAAACCGTGGTCATCGCCGCCGTTCCTCGATCGTGATCGCGATGATGTCGTTCAGAACCCCGGCAGCGGTGACGTCCGCCCCCGCGCCCGGACCGGTGACGACCAGCGGATTCGTTTTGTATCGCTTCGAGTAAATCGCGACCTGATTGTCGGTGCCGCGCAAGCGACCCATCGGCGAGCTTTCCGGGACTGCCGCCGTGCCGACGCGAATGCCATCGCGCTCGACGGTGGCCACAAATCGCAAGACAGACTTGTCATCGCGTGCTTTGGCCGCGCGTTTCACGAAATCCTGATCGAGCGCCGCCAGTTTTCGAACGAAAGTGGCCGGATCGGGATCGTCAACATCCGGGCCAAACAGCGGCTCGAGCGCAATGTCCGAAAGCTCAACTCGCATGCCGAGCGCGCGCGCGAGGATCAGCGCCTTGCGCGCCACATCGGTCCCTGAAAGATCGTCGCGCGGATCTGGCTCAGTGTATCCGCGCTTCCATGCTTCATGGACCGCCTCCGAAAATTTCCGGCCATCTTCGAGCGACGTCATCAGGAATCCGAGCGTGCCGGAGAAGCAGCCCACGATTTTCTCCACGCGATCGCCAGCCTCCTGAAGTTTTGCGAGCGTATCGAGGACCGGAAGTCCGGCGCCGGCGGTGGCCTCGTATCGGATCGAGAGCCCGCGCTCGGTCGCAGTCTGAAAAAGGCGTTCGTACTCGATCTGCGGAACGGCGAGCGGCTTCTTGTTTGCGAGGACGATGTGGAACCCGCGCTCCAGCGCTTCCTGCAGCAGCGGCGCCGTCTCCTCCGAAGTCAGATCGACGAGAATCGGTCGATGCGAAGGCAGGAGCCACAGCTCTTCGCGCATCATCGCCTGCACCTGCTTGAGCGTCAGCGGCGAGCTGCGATCGAAGAGCCGCCCGCCGGATGCTTTGTGATCCGCCATTTTTTGCAGCGCGGCGCAAGAGAATCCTGATTCCTCGATTTTGATGCCGCTGCGGTCGGCGATCGCGATCACTTTGAGGTCCGCGCCGGCCTTCGCGCGCAGAGGCTCGTCCTGCGCGACCAGTTGCGCCGCTAGCGCTCGGCCGATCTGACCGAATCCGAGAAGCGTGAGCTTCGACTCGCGGCCCGAGGTATCGGCGAGCGGGCGGATCTTGTCGAGCTGAAATTCGTTGTGAAGGGCGAGCAGTGCCGGCGTGGCATCGCCTTCACCGACCGCAATGGTGATATTCAGCTCCGACGATCCCTGTGCGATTGCGACGACGTTCACTTTCTTCCCGCTCAAGGCGGAAAAAGTACGGGCCGCAATCCCCGGCCTTCCTCGCATGCCGAGCCCGACAACAGCAATCAATGCGATACGTTTCTCTGCGTGAATACGATCAATCAATTTCATGCGGCGTTCTGACTCGAACGCCGTCTGCAGCGCTTTCACCGCGTGATCGGCCTCGCTCTCCGGGACGACGAAGCAGATGCTCGACTCGCTCGAGGCCTGGCTGATCATCGACACCGAATGGCCCGCCTGCGCAAGCGCCGTGAATGCGCGTCCGGCGACGCCGGGGACGCCGATCATTCCTTTTCCTTCGATGGAAACGAGCGCCTGACGATGGATGGCCGCCAGCGCTTTGACCGGATACGCGCCTGGTTTCACGTCGGCCGCGATACGCGTTCCGCTCGATTGCGGCCGAAACGTGTTCCGTACGAATAGTGGGATCCCGCGATCGACGAGCGGGATCATGGTGCGCGGATGCAAGACCTTCGCGCCGTAAAACGCCAGCTCGGCCGCTTCGCGATAATGCACTTCGCCGAGCAGCCGCGCCGCCGGCACGCTCTTCGGATCGGCGGTCATCAATCCGTCGACTTCCTTGAATAGCGTGACCGAGCGGGCATTGAGGCTGCGCGCGATGATGGCCGCCGAAAAATCCGATCCCCCTCGGCCGAGGGTGACGACTTCGCCATCGGGACCGCTCGCGATGTAGCCCGGGATCACTACGCGCGCGCCGGTGATCTTCGCGCCCGCGCGTTCGCATTTCCGAAAATCCGGCCAGAGGCTTCCGAGCTTGCGTTCGGTGAAGATGACCTCTGTGGCATCGATGTAGGTTGCGCCGATGTAGTCCGCGAAAATGCGCGCAATGAGGCGCTCGCCGCGCGCGACCAGGACATCCGCGGCGCGTGGCGTCAGCTCGTGCAAGACGGAGATGCTGTCGCACATCGAACGCAATTCCGTCGTTGCCTTCTCGATCTCGTTCTCGAGGCGGCGATTCTCGGGCAGCAGCGTTGAAACGACGTCCCGATGCCGCGACGCAAACTGCTCGGCCGCGAACTCGTATGCGATGCGATCGCCGTTGAGCGCGGCTCGCGAAGCCTCGAGGAGAAGATCCGTGACGCCTTGCATTGCCGAGACGATGACCACCACCCGCGGTCCGGCGGCCCGCACATGTTCCGCGGCGATGCGCAGCGCCTCCGCATTCCCGACCGCCGCCCCTCCGAATTTGTAGACGTCAACCGATGGACGCACGTGACGAGCATACAATCTCGCGCCATGTGGACCAGCATTCGTGCGTTCAAGGACATCAAGTACGAGCGGACGGCGGACGGGATCGCAAAGATCACCATCAATCGTCCGGAAGTGCGCAATGCCTTTCGCCCGCAGACTGTCGGCGAATTGAAAGAGGCGTTCGATCTCGCGCGCGATGACGGCGAGATCGGCGTGGTCATTCTCACCGGCGAGGGCCAGGAGGCCTTCTGCTCCGGCGGCGATCAGCGCGTGCGCGGCAAGGCGGGTTACGTCGATGCCAAAGGCGTCCCGCGCCTCAACATCCTCGACGTGCAGAAACAGATTCGCAGCCTGCCGAAGCCGGTGATCGCGATGGTCGCGGGATACGCCGTCGGCGGCGGACACGTGCTGCACGTCGTCTGCGACTTGACGATTGCCGCCGACAACGCACGCTTCGGCCAAACCGGACCCAAGGTCGGCTCATTCGACGGCGGCCTCGGATCGGCCTATCTGGCGCGCATCGTCGGCCAGAAAAAAGCGCGCGAGATCTGGTTTCTCTGCCGGCAGTACAACGCCCAGGAAGCGCTGGAAATGGGCCTGGTCAACACCGTCGTGCCGCTGGCGCAACTGGAGCAGGAGACATTGAAGTGGTGCCGCGAGATGCTCGAGCTCTCGCCGATGGCGCTGCGATGTCTGAAGGCCGCCATGAACGCCGATTGCGACGGGCAGATCGGGCTGCTCGACTTCGCCGGCAATGCCACTCTCCTCTTTTACATGTCCGAGGAGGCGCAGGAGGGGCGGAATGCGTATGTGGAGAAGAGGAAGCCCGATTTCAAAAAGTTTCCGCGGTTCCCGTGAAAGCCTGGATCCTTGCCGCACGGCCCAAGACATTGTCCGCTTCCGTCGTTCCCGTACTCGTCGGAACGGCGTTGGCGCACTCCGTTAATTGGATCACATTCGGCTGCGCGTTAGGCGGCGCGTTGTTCATTCAGATCGGCACGAATCTCGTCAATGACGCCCTCGACTTCAAGCGCGGCGCCGACACATCTACACGACTTGGCCCGCTGCGCGTGACGCAGGCCGGACTACTCAGCGCCAGGACAGTTTTGATCGGCGCAATCGTTTGCTTCGTCATTGCGGCGCTCTTCGGAATTCCATTGGTCATTCGAGCGGGATGGCCGCTGCTGGTGGTCGGCCTAACATCAATTGCGGCGGCTTACGCGTACACCGGCGGGCCTTATCCGCTCGCCTATCACGGCTTAGGCGAACTATTCGTGATGATTTTTTTCGGATTCATCGCCGTCGGTGGTTCGTATTACGTGCAGCGGCTGCAAATCGATCGCAACGTCCTGCTGGCAGGGTTTGCAGTCGGATGCCTGGCGGTCGCGCTCCTCGCGATCAACAACCTTCGCGACATCGGCAACGATCGCGCCAGCAACAAGCGAACGCTGGCCGTTCGCTTTGGAGAAGACTTCGGACGTCTCGAGATCGTCATCTGCGTGCTCGTACCGTTTCTCGCAATCGCGCCGATCACGTGGGTGCCGGTCGTAGCCTTGCCGCTCGCGTGGGTTGTTCTTCGCTGCGTGCAGCGCGCGAAAGGTGCCGAGCTCAATCGCTGCCTGGCGATGGCCGGCGCGCTGCAATGGGCATTCGGCATTCTGTTCGTAATCGGAATGGCATTGTGATCTGGTACTCCGAATACGCATTGAGCCCGCAGCGCCGCGGTGCGCTGATACGAGTCGACAGCGGTTTTGCGGACATCCATCCGTGGCCTGAGCTCGGAGACGCGCCGCTCGAAACACAGCTCGATCTTCTGCGCGACGGGCGAACGACGGCCATCACGCGGCGCTCGCTCGAGATGGCCAAACTCGACGGCGCTGCACGCGAGCGTGGCGTCAGTCTGTTTCAGGACCTGACGATTCCCGAGAGCCACTGGCCTGGTCCCGACCCGCCGCCCGAGTTCGACACTGTGAAATTGAAAAGCATCGAGCGCATCCCGCCGCGCGTCCGGCTGCGATTCGACTTCAATGCGCGGCTGACTCCCGAGCAATTTTTGATGATCGCCGAAGGCCTGCCGGGAGAGCGAATCGATTTCGTGGAAGATCCCTGCCCGTATGATGGCGGGACTTGGAGTGCTTTGCGTGACGCCACCGGAATGCGCCTGGCGCTCGACCGTTTCGTCGCTGACGAAGGCGTCGACGTCCTGATCGTCAAGCCCGCGATCCAGGACATTCCCGACACGAAGAAAGAGTTAGTGATTACGTCGTATATGGATCATCCGGTCGGTCAGTTCGGTGCCGCCTATTTCGCGGCGCTGCATCCTGCGCGACGGTGCGGGCTTTTTACACATGTTTTATATGAGCATAATGAATTCATAGAAATGATTCGTGTTAATGGTGCACGACTTTTGCCGCCTGAGGGCACCGGCGTCGGGTTTGATCCTCTTCTGGAAGGACTGCCGTGGAAGAAGTTGGCATGATCGAGTGGTCGGGCGATCGCACGCACGTTCTGCTGAATCCCCGTTTGCCGCTCGATGAACAGGAAAAACTGGAGCGCCTCGCGCGCGCGTCACGCCTGCGCCGGCACGTCATTGTGGCGACGTCCGGGAGCAGCGGCGCGCTGAAGCTGGTGGCGATGTCGAAAGAGGCCGTTCTGGCATCGGCGGCCGCAGTCAACGAGCGTCTGGAAGCGACATCGAATGATGTGTGGTGCTGCGTCCTGCCAACGTTTCACGTCGGAGGCCTCGGCATCTTCGCTCGTGCGCACCTCACAGGATCGCGCGTCATTCAGATGTCGTGGAACCCGCAGGCCTTTGCTTCTACCGAGACCACCCTGGCGTCGCTGGTGCCGGCGCAGGTGCACGATCTGCTGGCCGCTGACCTGAAACCGCCGTCGAGCCTGCGGGCGATCCTGGTCGGCGGCGGCCCCTTCGACGCCGATCTCGCCGAGCGCGCTCGCGCGCGCGGCTGGTCCGTTCTTCCGGTTTACGGCTTGAGCGAATGCTGCTCGACAGTCACGGTGTGCGAAGTCCTGCTGTCGCATCTCGACGCGCGCGAGGAGAGAGGCGGCCGGCTCGCATTTCGTGGAGCGTCACTGTTCACCGGCTACATCACCGAGGAAGGATTGATCGATCCGAAAACCGACGGATGGTTCGTCACGGATGACGTTGGCGAAGTCGACGGACGGGTCGTGCGCGTGCACGGGCGGCGCGGAGACTTTGTGAAGATCGGCGGCGAATCGGTAGATCTCGCCCGTCTCGATCGCATTCTCGACGACGTGTGCAGCTCGGTCGACGCCGCCATCATCGCCGTACCTGACGCTCGCCTGGGGCACGTCATCCATCTGGCCGCCAGCGGCGAGGCGGATGATGTCGTCGAACGATTCAATGCCAGGGTCCTGCCGTTTGAGCGCATCCGGCACGTCCATCGCGTTCGATCGATCCCGCGATCGAGCCTTGGCAAGCTGCTGCGCAGCGAGCTCGTTCGCCGCGTTACGTCATGACCGTTGTGGAACCGCTGCTGACATTGTTCGGCATCGCGGTGCCGTCACTGTTGATCGTCCTCGCTGTTAGGCGGTGGCTCGAAGCGGTGCCATGGCGCATTTGCGCGCTTCTCTTTGTAATCGTTCTCGCTGATGTGGGGCCAGCCGTCGTCTCGCCTGACATGCCGGTGGCGCTGGACGAGGTGGCGCGCGGCTATCCCTATCGCGGTCTCTTCGGTCCAGTGACAAGCAGGAATCCCGATACCAACGACACGGTCAAGCAGATGCTGCCGTGGATGCAGGTCGATCGTGAGGAGATTTTCAGCAGGCGGGTTCCACTGTGGAATCGATATGCCTTCTCGGGATATCCGCTTCTCGGCAACGCGCAGTCGGCGCCGTTCTCGCCGTTTTTCCTTTTGACGCTGTTTGTTCCGCTGCCAAAGCAGATCGTCGCCATGGCCGGCGTCAAGATTTTTGTCGGACTCTTGTTTGGATATCTCCTCATCCGGCGTGAGGGAGTGTCTCCGACAGCGGCCGTCTTTGGCTCAGTCATCTATTCGCTGTCGGTCTTTCAAAACGTCTATCTCTACTACCCGCTCTCGTCCGTCACGACGCTTCTGCCGGCCGTTTGCTACGCCGTCCTGCGCGTGCTCGACGACGGCAGATGGCGATCATTTGTGCTACTGGCGATTGTGGTGGCGTTCACGCTGGTCGCGGGACACCCGGAGAGCGCCGCTCATGTGGCACTGGCTGCCGTTTTCTTTTTGATCCTGGAGTGGCTGGCGCCGATCCATCCCTTAGCAGTGCGCGAGCGAGTGCAACGAACGGCGCTCGCTGCCGGCGGCGCTCTAACGGGCGTCTGCCTCGCTGCTCCAGGTTTCTTCCCAGTGGTGGAACTGGTGATCCACAGTCAGAGGCTGAATGCTCTGATGGCGAGCCGGCATCCTTTCGTTTTTCCGCCCACCGCGCTCTGGCTGCTGTTGAATCCCGACGGATTCGGCAACCCGTCGCTCCACAATTACCGCTGGTATCTCCATTACATCATCGTGGCGCCGTCCTATATCGGACTCATCCCGTTGACGTTGTTGCCGATCGCTTTGTTTCCAGGCGCGCCGCGGCGCGACCGGCTGCTTATGCTCTTAACCATTGTCACCTTTCTCCTGGCGATGAACTGGTCCGTTGTCGGACAGCTTCTGCACGCAATCCCGCCGTTCTCTTTTGCAGCCAATGACCGTCTGCGATTCGTGATGATTCTCTTTGTGGCGATTCTAAGTGCACGGGCTGTCGAGCGCCTTACACGCGTGCGTTCAAGAGCCGTTCTAGTGATGCCGTTGGTCGTCCTTGGGCTGGCTGCGTACGTCTTTGTCAAGCAATTCGGGATTACGCTCTCGGCGTTGTCGGCCATCGGGATTGCAACGGCCGCCACATTCTGGCTGACGTGGCTAATGAACCGGCCGTCGATTCTTCCGGCCATGGCTTTGATTGCTACAGCCGTAGAGCTGCTCGTCTTCAATTTTCCGTTCAATGCGATGACGCCGCGCAAGTACTACCGCCCTGCACTTCCGATCATTGATGCCATCCGTCGCCTGCAGCCTGCGGAACCATTTCGCATCGTCGGCTTCGACTGGATGTTTCTGCCGAACGCCGCCGCGCAGTACGGGCTCGAGGACATTCGGGGAAGCGATCCGATGGCTTGGGCTCCGTACATCGAGTTTTTTCGATCGATCCAGGTGCCGGGACAGTCGACCGATGTGGCGCGGGTCGTCGACGTCAATCATCCCGCGGTGCGTTTTCTCAATGTGCACTTTCTTCTGGCGGAGCCGAATTCGAGCTTCGGGCCTCCATGGCGGCTCGTCTATCGCGGCAAGGATGGTGATCTCTATCGCAACGAGCAGCCGCTTTCGCGTTTTTTCCCGGCGGACGGAGCGCTGAGCGGATTGTGGTTGCGCGAAATCAATCCGCAGCGCTTTCGAATGGCGATCGATGCTCCAAAGCCGCTCTTGATCGCGTCAAGCCAGCCGGCAGCCCCGGGCTGGATTGTGAAAGTGAATCACCACCTCGTGCCGATGGTGCACGTCAACGGCGCGTTCATCGGCTTCCGGGTTCCGGCGGGCAAGTCGCAGGTCTCGGTCGAATATCAGCCGACGTCGTTTCGCATCGGCGTCATTCTCTTTGTCATGACGATCGCGGCGATGATCGCGTATCCGTACATGAGCCACAAGGGGATGGCCAACAGCGCGATGAGATGACGATTCACATCGGGGGCGGCGGCGTCGGCGAACCACCACGGGAACTCGCGCGCCCATATGGTGTAGGTCGCGAACAGAAACAGTGACAGCGCCCCATTGAGCACGTACGCCAGCCGCCTCGGCAGCGCGAATAGTAAAAACGGCAATGGCCAGACGAGGTACTGCACGCCGAACGCGGGCGAGAAGAAGTTCATCGTCAGAAGCGCGACCCCGATCATCGCCGGCAGCGGCGCACGGCGCTTCCAATAGAAAATGAACAGGCACGCCAATGCAATGATCACGACATATCGGCCATAATGAGCGTAGAGGTTCGCCCACGCGGGACTGTTCAGTAGAAATCCGAGGCCGCTGAAGCCCCATTCGTAGCCACTGCCGGGATAAAGAAACACGTTGCGGAGCACTGTTAGGCCACCTGTAATGACGGCCGGCAAAAAGATGATCGTGAGCGCCGCGGTCGCGCCAGCGAGAAATAGAGCCGCCCGTCGCAGGTTCATCCCAATCAGGAAAAACGGCAGCAGAGGCAGCGGGGCGATCTTGATGCCGGAAGCGGCGCCAAAGAGGATGCCGGAGCCTGTCCAGACCGCCGCGACGAGCAGCGAGATCATGGTCGGGTCGGCGTTGCAGTGAAAGCCGGAGAGAAAGATTGCCGCCGGCGAAGCGAAGAAAAACGCGGCCACCTCGCGCCTTTTGCTGAGCTTGTAGAGAAAAAACGCAGTGAGGCAGTCGGCCACGATCTGAAAGAGCCGGAAGATGTCGGGAAACTCGAGTCCGATTCGCCGGCCGAGGAGGTCGGCGGCCATCATGATCGCGCCTGAGAGGGGCGGATGATTCAGATAAGGTCCATATTGGTAGGCCGGCCCGATACCGAAACGTTCGGCGAGGTGGGTGTAGGCCATGAGGAGGAGCGCGTCGGTGGACCCGAAGCTTGTAACGACCAGGATGAGGCGGATCGCGAGCGCGGCCGCCAGAAGCGTGACGAACCCAGCTTTAGACACCGGGCTCAAGGTTAGCAGCTCGGGGTGCTAACCGCAGACTGCACAGCCATTTGTGCAAAAACCGTGGAATAGGGGTGGCGGGAGGGGCGTTGTGCTGGATCCCGAGCAGGAAACCAGTTCTCTGAAGCACATGTGGAAATAATCGTA
>Ga0207646_10005707_pt1 | contig 13054 bp, 8 predicted proteins | sample KBSK5502metaG_FD_184343 | JGI IMG/M metagenome (GOLD analysis project Ga0207646, IMG submission 184343) | Corn, switchgrass and miscanthus rhizosphere microbial communities from Kellogg Biological Station, Michigan, USA - KBS K5-50-2 metaG... | ecosystem: Host-associated > Plants > Roots >...
TCTGGCAGGCCTTGAGCACCAAGAAGCGCTTTCGCTGGCCTTTTTACGCCTGCTAGAGGCTCTCAGCCCGCCAGAGTGCGCCGTTTTTCTCCTGCATGAAGTTTTTGATTACCCTTTTAGCGAAATCGGCAGCATGCTGGAGAAAAGCCCGGCCAATTGCCGCCAGATCTTTCATCGGGCCAGGCAGGCTTTGCAGGACAAGCGCGCACGTTTCGAGCCGGAGCCGCAGCACCAGCGCCAGCTTCTGCTCAGTTTTCTTTCCGCCAGTCAGGCCGGGGACATGGCGGCTCTGACCAGCCTGCTGGCTCAGGATGCCGTCTCCTGGTCGGATGGTGGCGGCAAAGTGCAGTCGAATCTCAAGCCTATCCACGGCCAGCAAGCCGTGGCGCGTTTCTGGCTGAGCGTGACGCGCAAAAATCAGCGGCCTCTGACCTTTACGCTGGCCGAGATCAATGGCAGCCCGGCCATCTTGTTCTGGGAAGAGGGCAGCCTGGCCGTAGTCATCAGCCTGACCCTGAGCGCCGTGGGCATTCAGGAGATCTATGCTCTGCTGAACCCGGAGAAACTGGCCTATCTGCAAAAACAGCTCTCCAGCTCCAGAAGACGAAGCAGCTTTGAGTCCTGAACCAGTGAGGGCCACGACAGCGATGTGTGTCTCTTGGCGTAGCGCTTCTCTGGTCACAAGAAGCTGAGCCTGCTCAGCTTGCCTGAGATAGTAGAAAGGCCAGCAGAGGCTACCGCATGGCCGCCTTCATCTGGCGGATGTCCGTTGACCATTGCATGTGTGACTCCTTCCGTTTGCACCCTGTTGCTGCGTAGCATCATGGCTGAAGCCGCTTCGGGTGCCGTGAGAACAAACAACTGGGGATATGGGCAGGCGGGCTGAAGAAGGTGTACAGATCCACGTTGTTACCAAAGTCTTGGTGAGGTTTGTAACGCAGCAGCGCATAATGCATCAATTGCCTGACCGATCCCCTCTCTCTCCCCTGGTGACTTTTCCGGCTATCTTCCCTTTTTCTCCCAAAAAATATTGCCATAACTCTCACAATACGTTACACTGTGTAAGCTAAACAAAACCGTGTAATTGCCCCGGAAAATGGCAGTGTCCACCCTAGGCGCGAACTTAACGGGGTCAGGGCTTCTCCACGCTAAATCGGCCTGCCAGGCCCGTGTATAGTAGGGGCGGGGCTTGCCACCGCCCTGTGGTGGTGCGGGGCAATCTGTGGTGGTGCTTGCCCCGCCCTGGGGTGGTGTGCGGCAATCCTATCTATTCGGCGTCTACCTATTCGGTTGGAAACGAGGTTGGCAGCGGATGGCACTTCTGGAAGAACTGGTGCCAGGTGTCACAGTCAAAGGGCTGCTTCCCGGCAGCAGTGCCACGATTATCAGCGTCAAACGCCATGGCTCCACCAGCGTGGAACTCGTCTACCAGGATGCCGGCGGTCATCTTGGCAGTGAACTGCTCTACAGTGACAGTGTAGCGAACCTGGAAATTGTGCCCGCGGGCCTCCCATGGAGTTTTGCTGGTGATGGAGCGCTCTTCCGCCTCACATCGGAGGCCTATCGTATTCGCCTCGCCTACCTGTTTGATCCCCTCATCGCCGTGCATACCTCGCTGATCGAGCCCCTGCCACACCAGATCACCGCTGTCTACGAAACGATGCTGGGCAAACAGCCCCTGCGCTACCTGCTGGCCGATGACCCGGGCGCGGGCAAAACCATCATGACGGGACTGCTCATCAAAGAACTCATGATTCGCGGCGATCTCCATCGCTGCCTCATCATCTCTCCCGGCAATCTCGTGGAGCAGTGGCAAGATGAACTGAACCAGCGCTTTCACGTTGCCTTTGACATTCTCACCAACGACCGCCTGGAGGCTTCCGTTTCGGGCAATGCCTTTTCCGAAACCCCTTTGTGTATCGCCCGCCTGGATAAACTGTCCCGCGATGAAGACATCCAGGCCAAACTGCAGCAAACCGAGTGGGATTTGATCGTCGTGGACGAGGCGCACAAGATGTCGGCCACCTTCTTTGGCGGCGAGATCAAGTATACCAAACGCTACCAGCTTGGTGAACTGCTTGGCAAGATCACGCGCCACCTCATCCTGCTCACCGCCACGCCGCATAACGGCAAAGAAGAGGATTTCCAGATCTTCCTGCGCCTGCTCGATGCCGACCGTTTTGAGGGCAGATTCCGCGATGGCGTGCATAAAGTCGATGTCTCCGATCTCATGCGTCACCTCGTCAAAGAACAGCTCTATACCTTCGAAGGCAGGCCGCTCTTTCCTGAACGCCTGGCCTACACCGTCAACTACGAGCTTTCAGGGCTGGAAGCCGCGCTGTATCAAAATGTGACCGACTACGTACGCCAGGAGTTCAACCGGGCCGATGCCCTTGATACGGGACGCAAAGGCACTATCGGTTTTGCCTTGACCACGCTGCAGCGCCGTCTTGCCTCGTCGCCGGAGGCTATCTATCAATCGTTGAAGCGCAGGCGCGAGCGGCTGGAGCGTCGCCTGCGCGAACTCCAGCAGACCCGGCAGGATGCTAACGCGCAGATTGAACTGCTCCAGGGGTTGCCCGCACTCTCCGACGACGATCTTGATGACCTCGAAGATGCGCCCGGCGTAGAACTGGAGGAGGCCGAGGAGCGTGTCGTTGACCAGGCCTCGGCTGCCCGCACCATCGCCGAACTGGAAGCCGAAATTACCATCCTGACCCGCCTGGAAACCCTGGCCTGGCAGGTGCGCGCGAGCAGCACCGATCGCAAGTGGGAAGAACTGGCCAGCCTGCTGCAAAACAATGCCGCGATGTTTGACGCGCAGGGGCAACGCCTGAAACTGGTCATCTTTACCGAACACCGCGATACCCTCAACTACCTGGCCGAGCGCATCCGCACCATGCTGGGACGCGCTGAGGCAGTGGTCACCATTCACGGCGGCCTGAGCCGGGAAGAGCGAGCCAGGGCCCAGGAATCCTTTAGCCAGGACAAGGATGTGCAAATTCTGGTGGCAACCGACGCGGCAGGCGAAGGCATCAACCTGCAGCGTGCTCACCTCATGGTCAACTATGACTTGCCCTGGAATCCCAACCGCGTCGAACAGCGTTTCGGGCGTATCCACCGTATTGGGCAGACCGAGGTCTGCCATCTCTGGAACCTGGTGGCCGTAGAGACGCGCGAGGGTGAAGTCTTCCATACCCTGCTCAAGAAGCTGGAAGAGGAGCGCGGAGCCCTGGGCGGGCAGGTCTTTGACGTGCTGGGCAAGGTCTTATTCGATAACCGCCCCTTGCGCGACCTGATCGTGGAGGCCATTCGCTATGGAGATCGCCCCGATGTGCGGGCCAGGCTCTTCAGCATCGTTGACGAGGCGCTCGACCGCGAACACCTGCAGGCCCTGCTCGAAGAACGCGCCCTCTCGCGCGAGGTGATGGACGTGGTGCGCGTGCGCCAGGTCCGTGAAGAGATGGAGCGCGCGGCAGCCCGCCGCCTGCAGCCGCACTTTATTGCCACCTTCTTCCTCGAAGCCCTCAAACGGCTCGGCGGGAAATACTACGAGCGCGAACCGCAGCGTTACGAGATCACACACGTCCCGCAAGCCATTCGCAGCCGCAGTCCACGCGGCAACAGTAGGGCAGCCATCCTGCGCCAGTATGAGCGTATCGTCTTTGAGAAGGAGCGCATCATCGTGCCAGGCAAGCCCCCGGCCACGCTCATTTGCCCCGGTCATCCCTTGCTCGACGTGACTATTGACCTGCTCCTCGAACAACACCGCGACCTGCTCAAAGAAGGCACCATCCTGGTCGATCCAACGGACAACAGTGAAGAGGTACGCGTGCTGTTCTACCTGGAACATACCATTCAAGATGCCAGCACCGACAGCACAGGCAAACGTCGCGAGGTTTCGCGCCAGCTCCAATTCATCGAACTCGACGCCGCGGGAACTATCCACCAGGCAGGCTATGCTCCCTTCCTCGATTACCGTCCGCTGCACGAAGAGGAACAGGCCCTGGTTCCGCAGCTTCACCACACCATATATAACACGGGCCAGGGCCATCAACCAGCGCGCGACTTTGGACGAGCGCAGCAATCTCCAATCGAATATAGTAGGGGTGCCCCTTGCGGGTACCCTGGAACCTCGTGGCTCAGCGGCGACCTGGAAGAGCAGGCTCGCAGCTACGCCATTACCGAACTGGTACCGCGTCACCTGGAAGAAGTGCGGCACCGGCGCGAAGAGCAGATCGACAAAACCAGCGCCGCCGTCAATGAACGGCTGACGACCGAGATCAGCTACTGGGACAACCGCGCCGCCATCCTCCAGGCGCAGGAAGCCGCGGGCAAACCCAACGCCCGCCTCAACTCGCAGATGGCCCGGCAGCGAGCCGGAGAACTGCTGGCTCGCCTGTATCGCCGCTTGAACGAACTGGAGCAGGAACGCAAACTCTCGCCTTTGCCGCCCGTCGTCGTCGGAGGTGTCCTCGTCATCCCGCAAGGACTGATCGACAAGCTCACCGGGCGCATCAACGCCCCTGACATAGACCAATTCGCCCACGAAACTGCCCGTATCGAACGTATCGCCATGGCAGCCGTGATGCAAGCAGAACGCGAGCTTGGCTACATCCCCCGCGATGTGAGCCTCGACAAATGCGGCTATGACATCGAATCGAGCATACCCGGCACCGGCAAACTGCGCTTCATCGAAGTCAAGGGGCGCGTGAAGGGAGCAGAAACGGTCACCGTCACCAAAAACGAGGTATTAACAGCCCTCAACAAACCCGATGACTTTATCCTTGCCATCGTCGAAGTAGACGGCGCTGAGGCCACGACACACTACGTCACGCGCCCCTTCCAGCGCGAGCCAGATTTCGGTGTGACAAGCGTAAATTATGACCTCGCCAGACTACTCGCCAAAGGAGCAATCCAAGCATGACCTACCGCAAAAAACTGATCGAAGTCGCTCTCCCCCTCGACGCCATCAATAAAGCCTCGGCCCGTGAAAAGTCCATCCGTCACGGTCACCCTTCGACGCTGCACCTCTGGTGGGCGCGCCGCCCTCTCGCTGCATGTCGTGCCGTCCTTTTTGCCTCGCTTGTTAACGACCCTTCTGAGCATCCCGAAGAGTTTCCGACAGAAAAGGCGCAAGAACAAGAACGCGAGCGGCTTTTCAACCTGATAGTGCAATTGGTGCTGTGGGAAAACTCCAATAATGAGGACGTATTACAAAAAGCACAGGCAGAAATACTCAAATCAACTGGAGGCAATCCTCCCCCCGTACTGGCAAAATCCATCCTTTTCCCCCCTTTGAAAGAAGCGAACGTGCGATATATTTCACGCACGTAATGGTACTTTCAACCACCTCTTGACAAGTATAACTTACATATTGTAAGATTTAAGGAAGATATGTTGGCTAAACTTGAAGGAAGGTGAGGTATGACTCGTCCACAGCTCGCTCTTGTCAAGACAGTCGAGGCTATCTCGACTCCAGTATCCTTTCCCCAGATGCTCGCTGATCACCAGGCCATTCTCCAGGGGTACATGGATACACACACCACGCGCAATCACAGTGACCGCACCATCGAGTCTGAACGCCGTTTTCTGATAGGCTGGTTTGAGAGCTTTGTGATGCAAGATGACAGCCACCCCGATGGACAGCGGCAGTTGCTTGTCTGGGAAGCCATGGAGCCAGTGCAGGGACGACAGCGTATCGTTGCTTTCTCAAAAGGCCTTGTCGACACCGGACTCAAGCCACGTACTGTACAGAGTTATCTAGGATCGCTGCGCCGCTTGTTTCAGTATGTTCTCGAATACCCATACATCCCTGGCTCTGAAGGCCAGTCCATCGTTTCCAGGTATGGCCGGATAGAGCAACCCGTGCTCGAATATGACTACCCGGTGCATACACTCGATCAGGAAGAGGAGGGTTTCGTCCTCGTGGGTGAACAGCTCTTCGCGTTCTACGACTTCGTTCGCCTGGAGTACATCGGCCACAATCAGAAGAAGATCCCGGCCTCGCGAGACTACACCATGATCGTTGTTGCGGCGGAAAGCGGCTTGCGGGCAGACGAAATTCGCCATCTGGATGCACTAGGACCGCACCGCGATCTCTTTTACGAGCGCAATTGCATCCAGACCCGGCACGGGAAGGGAACCAGGGGCTCGGGCAAGCGGGTACGCAAGACAATCTTCACGCCGTTTGCACAAGATACTGTACGCATCTATGAAGAGCGTATCCGTCCGCACTTTCCCAACGCAAAGACCAATCCGGCGCTCTTCCTAACGGAAAGCGGTGAGCGTATCACCTACAAGGCGATGTGGCACAACCTCCGTAAATCGTTTGCCACCGCCTTCATGGAACTGCATCCTGATCGCCCGTGGGTCTTAATGGATTTGATGGGGCATCTCAACCCGAGTACGCTCCATCGCTACGTGCTGCACTCCCGGGCTTACTACGACCAGGCTATCGAAGATATGGTGGGAACCATGGTAGCGGAAACCAACAAGATACGAGGAGTTGTGTAATGTCTATTGTATGGAACCTCAAAAAGTGGCTGGCGGTGGAACGCGATATCTACCGACCTTCCGAGTTGCAGGCGCTGCTTGCTGAAAAGGCCGGCGTGCAGCTCTCCCCGCAAGCTGTCTCCGCGCTGATCAATGGTAAACCCAACGCGTTACGGCTCCAGACTATTCAAGCCTTATGCAACGCGCTGGACTGCAAGCTCAGTGACTTCTGTGAGGTATTGCCTGATACGGCGCAAGAGCAGCAGAAACAGCGCAAAGTCGCCGGCAGTACTCCTGTGCGGCTGTATGGAGCCAAAGCGCAACCCAGAGATCAGGAGAGCATCTTTCCCGATCTGCATCAGTACACGGAAACCAAGAAAAGCCAGCGTGGAACAGGCAAAGGGACAAAGGGTTAGGAAGGGCAGTATGAGCCAACCACAAATGGCAGAAGAATATTACGTTTACCTGGCTTGCTGCACCAATGGGACGCTCTATGTCGGTTACACCACTAACGTCGAACAACGTATTGCCGCTCACAATGCTGGACGTGGTGGGCGTTACACGCGATCCAACCGCCCCATCTCTCTAGTTGCTGCCTGGCCTTTCAATAGCAGAGCTGAAGCGATGCAGGCCGAACGTGAACTGAAAAGCTTGCCCCCCGAGCGGAAGCTCGCGATGGCTCAGTCAGCAGCTCTGCTTGAAAGAGAGGGGATATGAGTTCCCGGCCATATCAATCACGCTGGATTACATGCAAGGTGTGTGGGCACGGGTGTAGAGCTGTGCAAAAGGACCGAGATATCTGTCGCGCCTGTCTACGCAAGGAACCAAGCACTTGCTGTAGACGCTGTGGGCTCATGAGACACCGCGTTGCTGAGGAGACAGGGCTCTGCCCCCGCTGCGCCGCTCGACCCGAGGCGGTATGCGCGCGCTGCTTACGTACCAGCGTCATCTACAACCAGGAGAAGCAGTTGTGCCGGGTGTGTAACAAGTTTGAACGTCAGCGCGTTCGCAACAAAGACAAGCAGATCAAGGTCAAGTGCTCTGTTTGTGGCGAGATGCGATACTCACAATTACTCGGTCGGGCTATCTGCCCAGCTTGCTGGACAGCGGAGCGCAACGGTCGCGGGATCTGCTCAGCATGCAACAAGCTCAAGGTGATTTGGGTCAAGACTGAGCAGCTCTGCAAGCAGTGTTACAAGGATCATCTGGCTCCAAACTCATTGCGGAGGTATGTGGCCGAGTTCACTACACCTTACCCGTACAACAAAGTCCTCTTCGATCTTCTCGTAACCACCATCGACTGGCAGTCCGTGGACAACACAACGTATCAGCAGTTCCGCTCATTTGGGCGCTTCTTACAGCAGCAGCAGCTGAAAGAGCCATTAACATGGGAAACAATCGAGGAAGCGCTCCCTGCTTTGGGTCCGACTAACCGTACGTTTCCTCAGCTGATACGATCCTGCCTCCTCGAACTGGGCCATCTACTGGCAGCCAGGGGCGAGCTCGAGAGTCGAGAAGCGTACATCGAGAGGCGCTATGCGCTGTTGCCCCTCAAGAGAGCCCCTGAGCATATGCAAGAACTGCTGCGCCGCTACGTTGACTGGCTCCTGGAGCGACGAACTACACTATCCAGCGTACGGAGCCATCTGAAGATTCTTGCTCCTTTCTGGTCGTGGTGCGAACAGCGTGGCATACGGTCACCAGAGGAAGTGCAAGCTTCTCTCGTTAATGATTACCTGATGACCCTCTATTGGCAATGGCGGTGCTCCCTGTGCCAGAGCACAATGGAGCTTGAACCCAGCGATCGTAGCATACCCAGAATGTGTGTTAACTGCCGTGCCATCGGCTCTTTCACAAAGGAGAGGCGGTATGCCCAGAACACGGTACGCGAGTGCCGAGCTAAGCTGCTTGTCTTCTTTGACTGGCTCAAGATCAATCGGATGGTCGTAGCCAACCCCGTTCAGCGCAAGACACCAGCTCCCAGCCCAACCATCCAGCACTATCCACCTGAAGTAATCAGGCAGCTTTGTAGGTATATTACAGCACCCGATGCTGATCCCGTTGAAGCCTTGGTCTTGTATCTTATCATTTTTCACGCGCTCTCCGTCTGGGAATTGCAGCATGTCGAGATCCCAACCATCCTCACCCTGCGTAAAGATATTCAGCAACCAGGACTCGCTGAGGCGTATTACGTAATCGTGCCAAAACCTGCCCCTTCACTTGGCGATCGCTCACCTGGCCGCCCCGATGTTCGATTAGACTTTCCTGTTAAGGCGGCCTCCTGGCTGAGACCCCTCCTCGATCGCTACGAGTGTCATCGCCAGCAGCTAGTCAGTAACCAGAGAAATCGATACTTGTTCATTACATCCAGTACAGCCCATCGCAACGTCCCTGTTGGCCATGTCTTTATCTGGAAGACGGTGCGAGATGCCTCGATACGCTTGCTTGATGCTGCCTGTAACCCCAATATACTGCGAAAAACTGCAGGAGTGATGTTTGCTGACCAGGCGGGTGCAGGCGTTTTGCGCTGGATGGGGTGGGATGATCAGCAGGCATTTGCGTACGCTTGGGCACCACGCGAGGTGATCCAGCCGCAACAGCTCGATGGTTCTCAGGATGCACATTCGCGGCCAGGCGTAGAGCCCATCACATTTCCATCGCCGAAGCAGAAAACACGCAAGAATGACTCAGGGCTAAGTAATTATCTCAAAACGACTAAGCGAACGTGACGCCGATACCAGAGCAGTGCGCAGGCCAGTTTGATCAACGCGAGGGAATTGCCAGCCTTCTTGTCATAGCGCACCAGGATCGCACGGCATTTGTTTACCCAAGCGCGTGTACGTTCCACCACCCATCGCCTGGCGGGATAGCGTGGCACCCTTGTGGTATCCAGCTTTTCCTCGCCAATGCGCCGGATGTGTGGCACGTAGCAATAAGCCGCCACCGTTTCTCTCCCAGTTGGGTTGTCGTAGCCCTTCTCCAAGCAGAGATGTTGCGGTTCCTCCTCGGTAGATCAGCACAAGCCTTGACGAGCGCGACCCAGATCTGGTCGAAGAGACCGAGCTGAACCCAACGCTGGAACGTGCGATGGACCGAACTATCGTCAGGGAAGTCTCCGGGTAACTGATTCCATTGACACCCTGGACGCGAGCCGGAAGATGATGGCATCGGCGACCGCGCGGGCATTGATGCGTCTGCGCCCTGTGGGCTTGGGCGGGTCTAGTTCGGCCAGGATCGGAGCAATCCGCGCCCACAGTTCATCGGGAACCCGCCAAATCGTCGGCAATGTTTCTCGTTTCGTGTTTTGCTTGTGCATCAGCCGCACCTCCACTCGCGACCATGCCAGGCCATGATCGTCACTCTGGTCGAGAGCAAGCGGGTACCCTCATGCACTTGCTTGATCACGACTGCTTTGATAGGCGAAGCCGCGTCCCCGTCAGGCACGCGCGTCTTCTGGCAGCTTGGCGACCACACGCAGCGCATGATCCTGCGTATGAGCATGCATGCTTTGGTCAGCTTCTCGCTTCCTGCAAGAAGGCCTTATGCCTTGTTCTTTTCGCCAAGGTGTACGAAAAATGACGCCAAGCGTAAAGTCAATGCCGGGTGGATCTCAGATGGATGCTGTTCGCTCGAAGTCGGCTTTGTAGACGATGGACGGATCGCCAGCACAGCTAGCGCACCGGCGAGCAAAGCCAACGCACCGGCAAGATAGATCGCCACCTGATCTCCTGTCGTCACCGCTGCCTTGCCGTGATTGCCAAGCGCGAGTACTACCGAGGTAGCAACGAGGCTTGCCAGGCTGGCGCCAAGCGCCGCGCCAATCTGCTGCGAGGTATTCAACAGACCTGCAGCCAACCCCTGCATCTCTGGTCCGAGAGCATTCGTAACGGCAATGGTCAGTGTGACCAGGCCGCAGCCGAGACCCATTCCGACAAGCGTATAGCCCAACGTTACCCAGAGCGCTCCATCCACCGGTGTAATACGAGCCATGAGCGCGCTCCCCAGGACGATGAGAGCTGGCCCTGTCACCAGAGCACTGTGCAGGCCTGCTCGTCGAATGATCTGAGGGGCGAACCGACCGCCAACGATCCCGCCAAGACCTGCCGGGATAAAAATCAGTCCGGTCACCAGCGCAGTCAGCCCCAGGACACCTTGCAGGTAGAGCGTCAGGGTGAACCCGAAGAGAGAAGCAATCGCAAGGTTCAATGCTCCGAGCAGATTTGCCACCAGGAGATTGCGGATGCGAAAAACGCTCAGCGGCACCAGTGGATGCTGGCTCGCATGCTCAACAAAGATGAAGGAGGCGGTGAACACCAGAAACAGGACCAAAAAGACCAGGAATGGGGTCATACTTGTGGCAAGTTCGGAGAGCCGCGAAAGGGTCATCACGAGTGCAGCAATCGCGCTCGTCCCCAAAATTGTTCCGGCCACGTCGAGTTTCTGCTGTCCCCGCGCCGCAGATGTGGGGAGCAACAGCAAAGAGGCCAGCAGCACCAGCACTCCCAGCGGGACATTGACAAAGAAGATCCAGCGCCAGGAGAGCAGGCTGGTGAGCACCCCACCTAAAATGACGCCAAGCGTAAAGCCAAGGCCGGCCACCGATCCGAAAATCCCCAGCGCACGATTGCGTTCCTGTCCTTCAGGATAGGTCGTTGTCACCAATGCGAGGGCAGCAGGCGAAAAAATCGCCGCGCCCAGCCCCTGCATAGCTCTGGCGAGCAAGACAACCAGCAGCGAAGAAGCCAGGCCCCCAATCAGCGAAAAGACCGTGAAGAGCCCAAGTCCCAGGATAAACACCCATTTCCGCTGAAACAGATCGCTGGCACGCCCACCTACCAGCAGAAACCCACCAAAGAAAAGCGCGTACACACTGACGATCCATTGGAGATCGGCGGGCATCAGATGCAATCCCCGCTGCATCGTGGGCAGCGCAATACTGACAATTGAGAAATCGAGAATGCCCATTAACTGGGTGGTGGCCAGCAAGGCAAGAATCTGACCGTTGTGTGTGGTAAGCTTCCTCTTCTCCAGCATTTTTTTGCTCCCTCTGCTTCATAGCGCGCGGGGTGAAATCCTCGCGCTGTCTTCATGAGTGGTCTGCTCTCACCCAGCTCACGGCCGATGAGCAGGCATCACTGTCCCTCCCTTGGAATATGCTATGCCGACTTAGTAATTTTGGGGTAAAAAAAGGGTACCCCTTAGCGTTCATCCTCATCTGAGACGAGATTTTCAACCGCCTGTTGCAGGAGTCGACGGAATAACACCTGTTCAATATCGTTCATCCCACGAACGGTGCGCTCTGTCAGAGCGTTCCATACCTGAAGCGCTGGCTTGTAGAGTGAGCACCCACGTTCTGTGAGATACACTCGTGAGGCACGGCGATCCCTCGGATCAGGACGACTTTCCAAGAAGCCAGCTCGCTCCATGCGTTGGATGGTCTTCACAATCGTCGCCAATCCCACGTTGAAGAACCAGCGTGACGCCAGTTGCGTCGGCGTCAACCCATCTTCCTGGTGCAGGAGAAAGAGAATATGCTCCTGCGTCGCATGTAAGCCGATCTGGCTGAGCGCCTCTTCGGCGTATTGACGATGGGCATGAGCAAGCATGATAATCTGATGACTAATCTCCTCACGCATGTGCTTCGTGTGCTTCCTCCTCTCATTTACTATACCGGCATAGTAACATATTCTCGAAGAAATGTCAAGGGACAGGCAGAAGAACTGACCGTTCCCGCCTTTTTTGCAGCTGACCGGCTGTCGGAACGCAGCGACATCGTCCGCAATGGCCACATCAGCTATCTGCCAGATGTGCAGCCAAGCGACAGCTTCTTGTTGTCGGGACCAGGGAAGTGAAAGTGTGTGCTATGGTGGAGTGAGGAAAAGCGCACAACAGCAGAACAGTGACGCCAAGCGGTGAGCGCGCCCAGCCACCCGATGAGCAGCAACGCTCTGGCCAGACATTGGACAGGGTGCGCGATACGATGGGCAGAGAGGCATTCGAGCAGGCATGAGCAACCGGTACCAGCTTGACGCCTGAAGCTGCTATGCCCCTCGCTTTGTCCAGCCTCGTCTCCTGATGCACGACTGGTCTTTTAAGGGAGCAGCGCCTACGGACCTGTTCCCATGGCAGCACCTACCTGCATCAACTGTCTGCGGCACGGTTTCGGTTGTTTTGAGATAATTACTAAGAGGGTAAGGGGCCTTGCCCAACGGAGTCGCCCAAACGGTCCCCGAATCGTCCTTCCTGCCGATCGTGAGCCGTCCCCTCTGGCGTGCCTGCCTGTCCAACGTCTGCCGCAGCCCGAACCGCGTCCCCGACTCCCGGTGCGGGTTGCTTCTCACTGAGCATAGCGTGTCAAGGCCGCGCAGGTGGTGGTGGGTATGGTTGGGGCGCGCTTGTATAGCCTTGACACGCTATGCTACACTTGGGCAACCGGTGCGCCGCTTCGGCGCGCATGAGATCGTCCCACAGGGACAGAAAGTTGAGAGCGAATAACTTTCTAGGACAATGCCTTACCCAGAGTCGAAAGACAAAGGTGGACAAGAGCATGGCATTAAAG
>Ga0207646_10005709_pt1 | contig 13053 bp, 16 predicted proteins | sample KBSK5502metaG_FD_184343 | JGI IMG/M metagenome (GOLD analysis project Ga0207646, IMG submission 184343) | Corn, switchgrass and miscanthus rhizosphere microbial communities from Kellogg Biological Station, Michigan, USA - KBS K5-50-2 metaG... | ecosystem: Host-associated > Plants > Roots >...
CATCCTGCGACCTCTCCCAAGCTGGCCGGTGGATCCCGGCTTTCGCCGGGACTGCGGATCAGGCAGTCCTCCGTCGCCGTCGCGTCTTTTGCGCGCCCTCCGCGTTAAAGCGTTGTCCTTTTCATGCGTTGCGGCCGACCTGCTTTCCGGCCGACGTGCCGGCGATCTTGCCGAACACCGAACCCGACACCAGCCCGGTGCCGCCGGGATAGTTGTGATAGAACAGCCCGCCGACCAGCTCGCCGGCCGCGTACAGGCCGGCGATCGGCTTTTGCGCGGTGTCGAGCACCCGCCCGTCGGTGTCGATGCGCACCCCGCCAAAGGTGAAGGTGACGCCGCAGGTCGTGCAATACGCCTCGTAGGGCGGCTTTTCCAACGGCATCGCCCAGTTGGTCTTCTCGATCGCCAGCCCCTTGGTGGTGCGCCCGTCCTTGACCGTCGGGTTGTAGGGGATGTCGCGCTGCACCGCCACGTTGTAGTCGGCGATCGTCTTGATGAACGCCGCCTTGTCGACCGGCGCATACTCGGCCATCTTGTCGGCCAGCTCCTCGATCGTGTTCGCGGTGACTTTCGTCACCTGGCGGATGCGGTATTCGTCGCGCTGCAGATGGACGACCTGCTGGTCGAAGATCTGCCAGGCGAACTGGTGCGGCTGGTTGAGGATCTCGCGGCCGTATTTGGCGTAGGTGTAGTTGCGGAAATCGGCGCCCTCGTCGCAGAACCGCACGCCGTCGGCGTTGACCATGATGGCGAACGGGTAGGAATGCTTCTGGAAATTGTCGCCGACCGCGAGGTCGCCGAATTCCGGCGCGTTGTAGTCCCAGCCGACCGCGTGGCAGCCCGACCAGTTGCCGTAGGACATCGCGCCGATCGCAAGTGCCATGTTGATGCCGCCGCCGGTGTTGAAGCGGGTGCCGCGCACCTTGGCGAGGTCCCAGCCCGGCCCGAGATAGCGGGTGCGCATCTCGGCATTGGCCTCGAACCCGCCGCAGGCCAGCACCACCGCCTTGGCGCGGATTTCGGTGGTCTTGCCCTCGACATTCGCGACGACGCCGTGCACCCCGTTATCGTCGTGGATCAGCCGCTCGCCGCGCGCCTCGTAGGCGACATCGATGCCGTTTTTTTCGAGCGCGTTGAACAGGCCCTCGACGAGCCCCGGCCCGCCGCCCCACGCCTCCAGGGCCAAACCACCCCAGAACACGAACTTGCCCTCATGCTTGAAGGCCTGGCGCGAATACATCGGCGCGAAGCGGATGCCCTTCGTGCGCATCCACAACATCGTCTCCTGGCTCTTGGTGATCAGCAATTCGGCCATGTCCGGGTTCGACTTGTAGTCGGTCAGCCGGCCGAGATCGTCGTAGTATTTGTCCTGCGTATAGGTGCCGAAATCGCTGGTCGCGATCTCCTGCTCGGACAGGTCGCAGAGCTTCAGCAGATCGTCGACGCCGTTATACACAAAGCGCAGCGCGCCCGCGGTATAGCGGCTGTTGCCGCCGCGCTCGTCGAACGGCGCCGCCTCCAGCACCAGCACGCGCGCGCCATTCTCGCGCGCCGCCAAGGCCGCGCACATGCCGGCATTCCCGGCGCCGACCACAACGACATCGTATTCGCCCGAGATCATCGGCCTTCCCTCCGCCTCGATTCGCTGGGGCTGTCAGTAGCGCGGGGAAGGGCCGCGGGGCAAGGGGCGCCGATCAGCTCGTTTCGCCGGATCGCAAGTCGACCAGAGCTCGCTCCACAGAGCGTTTGAGCGCCGGCAGATCATCCGCAACGATGCGCCAGATAGCACCCAGATCCACGCCCTCGTATTCATGGCGCAAGACATTCCCAAGGCTTCGAATGGCCTGCCACGGCTGCTCGGGCGCCTGCGTTTCGGCGTCTATTCCCAGCCGCCGGGCGGCCTCGCTGAGGATCAGCAAGGCATGCAGAACAGCGAAAGTGGCCTGCTCGTTTGCCGAGAACGCCTGGAGATCCATCCCGGCGGTAAAGCGCTCAATGCGCGCTATGTCGTTGAGAATGTCTTCGAAACGGCGGATCTGTCGCTCAGAACGCAAGGGTTGCCTCGCGCTCAATGGCCTGCCGCAACCGCTCTTTTCGCACCGGTTCGGCCACGACATCGACCGAACATCCCAGGATTTCCTCGAGTCGCCGGTTGATCGTGTCGAGGCGGCCGAAATAGGCGAAGCCGCCTTGCGCCGCCTCCGGGCTGAGACGGATCATGATGTCAACATCGGAAGCGCCGGTCGCATCGCCGCGCGCGACCGAGCCGAAAATCGACAGGCGTTCGACGCCTGCCGCCTTGAGTTCGGCTTCGTGAGCGCGCAACAGCGCGATGGCTTCTTCTCGGTCCATAGCCGCAACTTAAGTTCGTGACGGTCGGCTTGCCAGCCCTTCCCGAGCAACGCAATTATGGCATGGCTGATGTTCCTGATTTGTTCTAACAGCGGGATTGTCCGGACCCCATGTACCGAATGTGGCTTCGAGGGGCGAGCCACCAATAACGGGAACGGATCATTGGGCATCAGGGTGACGGGCTATTGGCAGAAGATGCCTTTAAGCAGAATCAAAGGCTTGGGCCTGATCTCCTCCTGCAATAGCAGACAGGCTCGGATGGGCGGGGATGGCTGGCGGAATTCCCTGTTATTTTTCAAAAAATTCCCTGTTAGCAGGGAATTTGGCGGACGCCTTCGGAAAGGGGAGGATTCGACGGCTTCGGATGGGGTTGAGGCCGGTCGGAGCCGCGCGCGTGATACCGGCTGGCTGCAAATTGCCTGCAAATGCAGCCAAGCGAGTATGCAGGAGGGGCTGACATGACCGGCACCTCTGACCGGCCTTCCCTCTGCTTGACGTCAGTAAGGAAGTTCCTTACATCGGGTTGAAGGTCGCCGCGATGATCACTAGCAAACTTACCAGCAAGGCGCAAACGACGATCCCGCTGCCCGTCCGCAACGCTCTGCGGCTCGGCGAAGGCGATGAGATCGCTTATCGGATCGAAAGGGATCATGTGATTTTGACCAAAGCGGATCGTGGTGCGGTCGATGATCCTTTCGCGACCTTTGGCGAGTGGTTGTCCGAGGCCGATCGCCTCGCCTATGCCGACCTTTGAGCCTTGGGACATCGTCAAGGTCCCGTTTCCCTATACTGACCGTCCGGTTCGCCAGCGCCGCCCGGCGCTCGTCCTCGCGGCGGAAGAGCTGGAGGCGGTGCATGGCCTGTTGTGGCTGGCGATGATCACCAGCGCGGCAAACCGCGGTTGGTTAGGCGATGTCGCCATCTCCGATCCGCACGCCGCCGGTCTGCCGGCTCCGTCGATCGTGCGGCCCGCGAAGATCGCGACCATTGAAGCACGCGATGCGGAGCGGCTGGGCGCTCTGGCGGCAAACGACCGGGCGGCGGTCGCCCGCTATCTGCGCGACACGCTGAGCGGCGTGCTTGAGGAATGAGCGGAGTGGCGTCCGCCTGTAAATAGCCTGTAATTACAGGTGAGGGGGATGCCGGAGGGTCTGACATGAGCAATTTGCCGCCGCTCGGTAGCGCCGTGTTGCCGCCAGGGGTGCGGGTGCGCTTTGTCGATGGGATCAACGGGCTGCGCATGCAGGTGATCGAAGCCGGGTTCGACACCCCCGGCCGGCCGCTCGTCTTATTGCTGCACGGCTTCCCGGAGCTGGCCTATTCCTGGCGCAAGATCATCGTGCCGCTGGCCGAGGCCGGGTTTCACGTCGTCGCGCCGGACCAGCGCGGCTATGGCCGCACCACCGGCTGGGACCCGGATTACGACGGCGATCTCGCCTCGTTCCATATGCTGAACCTGGCGCGCGACGCGCTGGGGCTGGTCAGGGCGCTCGGCCATCAAGCGGCCGCCGCGGTGATCGGCCATGATTTCGGCGCCTCGGTCGCGGCATGGTGCGCCCTCGCCCGCCCCGACGTGTTCCGCTCGCTCGTCTTGATGGCGCCGTTCGCCGGCCCGCCGTCCCTGCCCGAAACCGGCGCGGCCCCGAGCCGCGGCGACGACATCCATGCCGCGCTCGGCGCCCTGCCGCGGCCGCGCAAGCACTACCAATGGTACTATTCGACCCGCGCCGCCAATCCCGACATGACGCAGTGCCCGCAGGGAATCCACGCCTTCCTGCGCGCCTATTTCCACCACAAGAGCGCCGACTGGCCGGGCAACCGGCCTTTCCCGCTCGCCGCCTGGCGCGCCGACGAGCTCGCGAAGATGCCGACCTACTACATCATGGATCTCGACCGCACGATGCCGGAGACGGTCGCCGCCGAGATGCCGTCGGCCGACGCGATCGCCGCCTGCCGCTGGCTGCCCGAGGCCGAGCTCGCGGTCTACAGCGGCGAATACGCGCGCACCGGTTTTCAGGGCGGGCTGCAATGGTACCGCTGCCGCACCGGCGGCGTACTGCTCCCCGAATTGGAGCTGTTCGCCGGGCGGACGATCGACGTGCCGTCTCTGTTCATCGGCGGCAAGAGCGATTGGGGCACCTTCCAGACCCCCGGCGCCTTCGAGCGCATGCAGACCAGCGCGGTCTGCAGCGATTTCCGCGGCGCCCACCGCATCGAGGGCGGCGGCCATTGGGTGCAGCAGGAACAACCCGAGGCCGTCGCCGCCCTCCTCGTCGATTTTCTGCGCCAAGTCGCGCGCTGATTCGGGTCCTACCCAAACCCTTATTGCAGATCTTAGAGGAATAGACTAAGTTTAGTCCAGCTCAAGGAGGACGCATGCGGACCGTCAATATCCATGCGGCCAAGACTCATTTGTCACGGCTCGTCGATGCCGCTGCGGCGGGCGAGGAGATCATCATCGCCAAGTCCGGCAAGCCGCTTGCCCGGTTATGCCCGCTCGCGCAGGAGCCGCGAAAACGGGTTCTCGGTCGGCTGCGCGGCAAGCTCATTGTGCCCGACGATTTCGATGCGCCGCTATCGGACGAGGTGCTCGAATTGTTCGAGAAGGGTTGATGCGAATCCTGTTGGACACGCACATCCTGATCTGGACGATAACGACGCCAGAGAGGCTGGGACCGGAAGCCCAAGCAGCGATCCTCGATACCGGCAACGATATATTGTTCAGCGCCGCAAGCATCTGGGAAATCGCGATCAAGGCCGCGCTGCGCCGCACCGATTTCATCGCGCGACCCGAAATTGTCGCGCGAGAGGCGTTGGAGATCGGATTTATCGAATTACCGGTCCGAGCTGATGCGGCAAGCCGGGTCGCGGAGTTGCCGTTGCTGCACCGTGACCCATTCGACCGGTTACTGATAGCGCAGGCGATCACCGAACCCGCGACTCTGTTTACCGCGGACGATGTTCTTGTGCCCTATTCCGAACTGGTCAAGCGGGTCGCGGTGCGTTAACCAGAGGGCTGGTTCATTGCCAGCCTGTGTTATCGTCGCGGCACGATGAGAGGAGGCGGGGATGGCGAAAAACGGCTTCCGGCTGATCGACGCCGAGATGCATGTCATGGAACCGGTGGATCTGTGGCAGCGCTATATCGATCCCGAATTCACGGACCGCGCGCCGCGCCGCCTCAGCGACCGCAAATGGGACATCCGCACCGTGGTCGAGGGCGAGATCATGGCGCAGATCCCGGGCGGCGACTGGCCGGCCGAAACCGGCGCCGAGGAGACGGCGATGGCCGCGCGCTACGCCGAGGAGATCGCGCGCGATTTCGATCCGGAATCGCAGGTCAAGGCGATGGACAAGGAAGGCCTCGACCTCGCGATCCTGTTCCCGACCGCCGGGATGTACGCGACCGCCTTCACCCATATGGACCCGCGCTTCGCCGCCGCGGTGTGCCGCGCCTACAACGACTGGCTCTACGACTACATCCAGGCGGCCGACCCGAAGCGCCTGTTCGGCGCCGCCTGCGTGTCGCCGCATGACGTCGAGGGCGCGGTCGCCGAGACGCGCCGCTCCGTCGCCGAACTCGGCATGAAGGCGATCTTCCTGCGCCCCAACATCTACAACGACAACCCCTGGCACGACCGCTACTACGACCCCCTCTGGGCGGCCTGCCAGGAGCTGAACGTGCCGGTCGGCTTTCACGAAACCACGGGTTCGCGCATGAAGGCGGCCGGCACCGACCGCTTCCAGGCGCTTGGCATCGCGCACATCTCGACCCATCCGATGGAGCAGATGCTGGCCTGCATGGACATCATCATGGGCGGCGTCATGGAGCGCTTCCCGAAATTGCGCTGTGCCTTTCTCGAGGCGCAATGCGGCTGGCTGCCGTTCTGGCTTGACCGCATGGACGAGCATTACGAATGGCGCGAGCCCTACGGCGAGATGACCCACCTCACGGCGAAGCCTTCAGAGTATTTCCGGCGGCAAGGCTTCTGCGCCGTCGAATGCGACGAGGAATTTGTCGCGCATGTCGTCGCGGCCTGCGGCGACGACAACCTCGTCACGACGACCGACTACCCGCACGGCGACTCGAAATACCCCAAGGCGATGGACCGCTTCCTCGCCCTGCCGCTTTCCGACAGCAGCAAAAAGAAGATCCTGTGGGACAACGCCCTGCGCCTCTACGCGCTGTAGCGCCGTATTCGCGCTGCATCGGCGCTTTGCGTGCTTCGAGACGCGCCCCGGCTTCGCTCGGGGCGCTCCTCAGCATGAGGTATTTTTATGGATGGCCTGAAAGCCCTCCCTCATCCTGAGGAGGCGCGAAGCGCCGTCTCGAAGGACGCACCACACGTCTCCAGCGACAATGGAGAAGAGATGAAAATCGGGTTCATTGGCACCGGTAATATCGGCGCGCCGATCGCCGGGCAGCTATTGCGGGCCGGCCACCAGCTCCTGGTCCACGACATCCGCCGCGTCGCCGCCGAGCCATTGCTCGCTTCCGGCGCCGAATGGTGCGAGGCGCCGCCCGCTCTCGCCGCACAATGCGAGGTGGTCGCCACCTGCCTGCCTGGCCCGAAGGAGATGGACGCGGTCTGTTTCGGCCCCTCCGGCATCGCCGCCCACCTCAAGCCCGGCGCGCTCTACATCGACCACACGACAAATGCCCCGGCGCTGGTGCGGCGGGTGCATGCGCTGCTCGCCGAGAAGGGCGTCGCGATGCTCGACGCGCCGGTCAGCGGCGGCATGGAAGGCGCCCAGACCCGCGATCTCCTCGTCATGGCCGGCGGCGACGATGCCGCCTTCGTCCGCGCCCGCGCCCTGCTCGACACAATCGCCAAGCGGGTCATCCATACCGGCGCAATCGGCACCGGCTCGATCGCCAAGATCATGCACAATTGCGCGAGCTTCACCCTCGACATGCTGATGGCGGAGTGCTGGACCACCGGGGTCAAGGCCGGCATCGACGCGGCGACGATCGTCCGCGTCTTCAACGAGGCCGCGCTCGGCCAGCAGATGAGCCTCAAGGTGCGGCTGCCGGCGACCTATCTGCGCGGCGATTTCGCCCCTCGCTTCTCGCTCGCTTTGGCGCGCAAGGATCTCGGTCTGGCGATGGATCTGGCGCGCGAAACCAAGACACCGATGCGCCTCGCCGCGCTGTGCGAGCAGGAATTGACCGAAGCGATGGCCCGCGGCTGGGCCGCGCATGACGCCTCGATCGCCCTGACCCTCCAGGAGGAGCGCGCCGGCGCCGAGGTGCGGCTGCCGCCCTCCTGAGCCCTATTCGTTCGAGATTCGCATCCAGCTGATCTCGCGGTATTCCTCGCCCGCCTCGGTCTGCCGCGGCGGCGGCCGCAGGATCATGCGCTCGCCCTCGAACGACACCTCGCGGACCTGGTCGCTGCCGATCCGGGCCGGGTCCGAGGCGGCATCGACCCGGGTGACGAGCCGTGCGCCGTCGAAGGTGTAGGCGCCGCAATAGGAGCTGTAGGCGCGGCTCGTCCCCGGCGGCAGTTCCGGCCGGGCGTCGCAGGTGACGGCCATCATGCGCCCCTCTGCGGTGAACGCGACCCGCCCCATGCCCTTGCTGCCATAGGGCTCCGGCAGCGGTTTTCCGTTCCGATCGCGCGCAACGGCGCCGACCATTTTCCAGGTACCGACGATCGATGGCATCCCGCCCCTCCTCTCATCGCTTCTCGGCACAGCATCTGACATTGCCGCGGCGCGCCGCACAACCTAGCATCGCCCCTCAGACAGCGGAGGACACCCCCATGGAATTCGGCGCTTCGATCTTTTTCACCGATTACTCGATCACCCCGGCCGAGCTCGGAATCGCGCTGGAAGAGCGCGGCTTCGACTCGGTGTGGGCAGCCGAGCATTCGCACATCCCGGTGCCGCGGCGCACCCGCGCCGACCAGGAGCTCGGCAAGCGCTACTACGACGTCATGGACCCGTTCGTCACCCTGACCGCGGCGGCCTGCGCTACCAAGCGGCTCAAAGTCGCGACCGGCATCGCCCTGGTGATCCAGCGCGACACGATCCAGACCGCCAAGCTCGTCGCTTCGATAGATCAGGTGTCGGGCGGCCGTTTCATCTTCGGCATCGGCGGCGGCTGGAATCAGGAGGAGATCGAGAACCACGGCACGATCTTCGCGACGCGCATGCAGAAAATGCGCGAACAGATCGAGGCGATGAAGGCAATCTGGAACGAGTCGAAGCCGGAGTATCACGGCGACATCGTCAATTTCGACACCATGATGACCTGGCCGAAACCGGTGCAGAAACCGCATCCGCCGGTCATCCTCGGCGGCGCCTTCCCGTGGGCGGCGCGGCGCGCGGTGCGCTATGGCGACGGCTGGTACCCGAACGCCGCGAGCGGCGATCCCGAGCAATACGTGCCGGCCTTCCGCAAGATGGCTCAAGAGGCCGGTCGCGACCCCAAATCGCTGTCGCTGCGGCTCGGCGGCGCCCCGGACGACGCCGATAAATTGAAGCGCTTCCGTGACATGGGCATCGACGCGGTCAACGTCACGCTGATGTCGGAAACCCGCGACGAGCTGCTGCCGTTGCTCGACCATTGGGCCGGCCACATCCGTCAACTGCGCGGCTGAGGAGGCGCCCGCCATGCTGACGCTGTATTTCTCGCCCGGCTCCAGCTCGATGGCGACGCATATCGCGCTGCACGAGGTCGGCGTGCCGTTCGAGGCGAAGCTGACCGCGCTGCACGAGCACAAGAACCGCGCGCCCGACTACCTCGCGGTCAATCCCGAAGGCAAGGTGCCGACCTTGATGATCGACGGGCAGCCATTGACCGAGGTGGCGGCGACCTTGTGGTACCTGGCGCGGCGCTACCCCAAGGCGAACCTCCTGCCGCAATACGGCGACATCGAGGGCGAGGCCAGGGTCATCTCGTGGATGTCGTTTATCGCCTCGACGATCCACCCGGCGCGCCGCGCCGGCGACGACCGGTGGCGCGAGGTCTTCGTGCTCGCCAACGAGCGTCTCGGTGCCGACGAATGGACCGTCGACACCTATTCGATCGCCGATATTCACCTGTTCCGGCTGTACTGGCGCTTTGTCGATACGCTGCACCCGCCGCCCGCCACCTACCCAAACCTGTCGGCCCATTACGACCGCATGATGACGCGGCCGGCGGTCAAGCGGACGTTGGAGGCGGAGTCGGCGATCGGCTACAACCTGCCCCGGTGAGCTCGCGCGGGGCCGCCGCTATTCGGCGGCGGCCTTCGCGGCCGGCTGCAGCCCGTCGCGATACGCCACGCTGACCGGATCGTTCGTTTCGAATGGGCTTTTCAGGTCGAATTCCTTCGCCATCTCGCGCACCGCCGGCAGCACCTCCTCGCCCATCAGACGAATGCATGTCTTGGCGTCCTGATGGGTGACCGTACCGTCATTGCCCCACATGCCGAGAATGCCGGGCCGCGTCTCCTCGAGCAGGATGCGGAGCTTCGCGATCACCTGCTTCGGCGTGCCGGCGATGATCATCAGCTCTTCCATCTGCTTTTCGAGGTCCGGGCGATAGCGCGGGTTCTTCGACACGCCCGAGGCGAACTCGACAAAGGCCCGCCGGTTTGCCGGGCTGCCGTAGCCCGAGGGCGTCGACCAGACCGGATGCGCCAACCCGGTGAACTCGCCCTGCATCCAGCGGAACTGGGCGGCGTTCTGAATCGCCTTTTCCTCGGTCTCGGCGACGTGGATCTGCTTCAGCAGGCCGTGATAGGCCGGGCCGCCCTGGAAACCGGCCTCGGCTGCGGTCTGGTCGTAGATCTCCCAGATCTTCTTGGTGCGATCGATCGGCGTGTTCAGCGCGATATAGGGGTAGCCGTGCTGCGCCGCCCAGACGATCGTTTCCGGGCTGATCACGCCGGGAATCCAGACACGCGGGTAGGGTTTCTGCAGCGGCACCGCCCAGGGGTTCACGACGCGATGCTGGTAATGCGCGCCCTCCCACCGGAACGGGCCCTCCCGGGTCCAGGCCGCGACAATCAGGTCGTGCGCCTCCTGGAAACGCTCGCGGTTGAAGGCCGGGTTGACGCCGGCCGCGAGCTGCTCCTGGCCGCCGCCGCGTACGAAGCCCGACACGAGCCGGCCCTTCGAGATCATGTCGATCATCGACAATTCCTCGGCCAGCCGCACCGGGTTCTCGGCCAGCGGCAGCGGGTTGCCGAGCATGACGATCTTCACGTTCTTGGTCACGGCGGCGAGGATCGCGGCGAAGATGTTGGCTTTCGCCTGCATGCAGAACGGCGCGTTGTGGTGCTCGTTCAGCATGATCCCGTCGAAGCCGAGCTCGTCGACCATAACGTAATGCTCGAGATATTCGTTGTAGAGCCGGCTGCCGGCGACCGGGTCGAAGTACCTGTTCGAGAACATCAGCGCGGTGTAACCGGTCGAGAGACCGATATCCGACGGATAGGCCGACATCGGCTGTTCCGTGAAGTACATCAGATGCATGGTTTTCTCCGTTCCGGTTGCCTGCCGCGCGAACGATTCAGCGGCCGGCGGCCAATGGGGGTTCCTTCAGGTAGCTCTCGGCGAGACGCCGCCCGGTGTCGCGCATCATCTGATTGTCCGCGGTTTCACTGCGGGCCGGCGGCACGCGCACGATCGTGTCGTTTGCAATAGGTCGGGATCAGCTTTCCTTCCTCGCGGCACAGCCCCGCCGGGTCGTGCCCGGCCCGCACGGCGCGGATGCCGCTCCTGATCTGCTTGCGGAACATCGTGACGCCGCGATCGGTGGCGGCGAGGTGTTCCATGCCGTGGACGGCGATCGGGCGCTGCGAGACCTGAGCCTCATAATCGGCGGGGTTTCTCTGGCCGGCCTCGTAGGTCGCGGCGGCGAGCTGGCCGGGCAGCTGGATGTTGCGGTCGGCCCACCAAGCGGGCGTCATGCCCTCCTCCTCGCTGACGTGCCGCAACTCGACAAACATCGTGTTGGTGTTGTCGACCGGCACGATCCAGCGGCTCATCATCGGCCCGCTGAACGGATGTTCCCGATGACCGTCCTCCCAGATCGGCGCCACTTGCTGCAGGTTGGGCAGGACGTTCTCGACCATCCGCGCCCAGACATTGTCGCCGACCCGGCGGGTCGCGACATAGATCATGCCGACCGGGGTCTCGACAAAATCGAGCTCCGGCACGACCCCGAACTCTGCGGTAAACACCGCGCCGCTGACGATCGTGTGAAGAAACGCGGTATGGGCTGGGTCCATCGCGTTTTCCAGGATCTGCAGCCAGTTGCAGGGATAGAAGTATTTCTGGCCGGGGATGACCCGATAGCCGGGGCGGCCGAGGCTGTCGTACTGCGGGAAAGGGGGCCGCTCGTCAGGCGGGCCGAGATAGCCAAAGACGATGCCGTGCGCCTCGTGAATCGGATAGGCGCCGTGAAACAGCCGGTCCTTCAATGTGCTGTCGGCCGGCTCGCCGGGTGTTTCCAGGATGGTCCCGTCGGTGTCGAACAGCCAGCCGTGATAGCAGCAGCGTATCCCCTTGGCGCCGACCAGCCCGAACTCGAGCGAGGTTCCGCGATGCGGGCAGTGCAATTCCAGCAGGCCGGCGCTGCCAGTGCCGTCGCGGAAGGCGACCAGCTCCTCGCCGAGGATCTTGACCCGCAATGGCAGGTCGCGAAGCTCGTCCGAATAGCAGACCGGCTGCCAGAAGCGGCGCATGTATTCGCCGCACGGCGTATCCGGCCCGACATGGGTGAGCTCGGCATCCTCCCGCGGCACCTCGCGATGGTAATAGGCAGCGAAGCGCGTCTTCAGGAACGAAGCCCTCGTCGCCATCGTGCTCCTCCCTCGGCTTTTCGCGCGACGGGGGGCGCCTTGTTCTCTGCGCACCCCCACATCGGCGTGTGGTCGGCCCGGTTACCCGGTCCTTGGCAAGCAAGCGAGGATAGCAGCGATCCGCCGTCACAGAAACAGCGGCTCGCCTGTCGACTATGCGCTGAGCGAGCCGCGCTGTGCGCCGGCCTCGCTGAGGGCGATGGCGACTGCCTGTTTCGGGTTTTTCACCTTGCGCCTGCCGCGTGCGGTGTTGAGTTCGCCATGCTTGAACTCGTGCATGACCCGCTCCACCGTCCGGCGCTGAGCTGGAGTTTGATGGACCGGCATGATCTGTGCTCCTAAACTATCGATCGCGGGCCCGAGGGGACCGAAAACACCGCGCATTTCGTTAGCCGCGTGACACCGCAGACGACAGTTTGGTTCCCATAATCGCGCAGACCGCCGGAGGCCGATCATTAACTGCCGCATACGCCGCGTGCGTATCGGCAAGGGATATACCTCGACGGATCGTGATAGAGCCGAACAGCCGTCCGCCTTACCATTTACCCAACGCTGAGCAACAGCTAGGCAGGCCTGGCCACCGATCGGCCTGGGACACCCTCAGGAAAGGTACAGCCGCCGGGGCATGTCGCCCCCCCTAATGCCATGTTTGCGTTAGGCTCCCTTTAGCGTGATGTCTTCGAAAGGCGCCGAATATGGGAAACCGGGGATCCGGCCAAAAGACGACTCGCCAACCCGCGGGCCGACTCCGCTGAGAAACGCCAACAGCCAAATCGGCGCAAAGATCGCCTTCTCGTGCACCAGCCGCTGCATTTTCTCGAGCATCGCGGCCCGCTTCTTCGCGTCGACCTCCTCGGCCTGGAGGGGATAGAGTTCATCGATGTCGGGGTAACTGCCATACACA
>Ga0207646_10005713_pt1 | contig 13050 bp, 11 predicted proteins | sample KBSK5502metaG_FD_184343 | JGI IMG/M metagenome (GOLD analysis project Ga0207646, IMG submission 184343) | Corn, switchgrass and miscanthus rhizosphere microbial communities from Kellogg Biological Station, Michigan, USA - KBS K5-50-2 metaG... | ecosystem: Host-associated > Plants > Roots >...
ACCGACAGGGTCGGTACGAGGTTCATCATGCAGGCAAGGATCGTCAACCCCTGCCCCCACCCGGGCCGCCGGTAGCGGGTCCCGAACTCCACCCCGACCCGAAAGGGCACGACGGGATCGTCCCCCTGATCGAGGAGCGCGATCACGCCCTTGGCGAGGACGAGCGGGATGTTCCGTTCCAGCCCATCCTGCAGGCGCGCCCGCTGGTACGGGCGAGGATCGGGGTCCGCCCCTACATCCACCCACACTTCTCGGTCCCTGATCTCGACCGGGAACGCCCGCACGTCTCCGGCAAACTGATCGAATGTCCCACCGCTCGCCAGGTCGAATCTGGCATGGTGCCAGTGGCAGGTGAGGATCCCGTCCTTGACTGTCCCCCGGTCGAGCGGAAACCCCATGTGCGGACAGCGATTGTCAACGGCATAGATGCGGTCCCCCTGGGCAAACAGGGCAAGCGCGTGGCCGTCGAGATGGACGGCGAGGCACCCCCGGGTGCGAACATCCTCCAGACTGGCCGCGTGCACGAGCCTGCTGCCAACTCGACTCATCTCGTGCTCCTTTCAGATCCACGGTCCCCTTTTTCGCCCTCTCCTTATAGTACGGTAGCGCGGCGCACACCCTCGCGCCACCACCTCAGGGCCACATGGAAGGCTGGTCCTTCGTACAGGGACGATTGACCTCCCATGCGGCCGCGGGTATACTGGAGGTACCCCCCCCATGGGGGGAGGGAGGGAATAGTATGGCAAGAACAGTCGCGGACCCACGTGCGAAAGAGAAGATCCTGGCGCGGCTGCGGAGCGTGGAGGGCCACCTCCGCGGAATCACACGCATGGTGGAGGAGGATCAGTACTGCGTGGACGTGATCAAGCAGACCAAGGCGGTCCAAAGCGCCATCGACCGGGTCAACGCTTTGTTGCTGGAGCGTCACCTCAACCACTGCGTCAGCGCGGCGATCAGGTCGGATGATGCCCGCGAACGGGAACGGGTCATCTCTGAGTTGTTGGACGTCTTCGAGAACGGCCAAGGGTAGCGGGCGATGGCGCAAACGGTGATCGACCTCCCGGTCGAAGGCATGACGTGCGCCTCCTGCGTTCGCCGCATCGAGCGGGCGCTGGGACGCCTCGAGGGGGTCAGCGAGGCCAGCGTGAACCTGGCGACCGGCAGGGCCCGCGTCGCGGTCGATACGTCGGTGACGACCCGCGATCAACTCGGCGCCGCGGTCGAGAGGGCCGGATACCGGGTCGGATCGAACGGCCCCGCCTCGACGGATGCCATCCCATCGGACGCTCAGGACGCGCGCGCGCTGGCGGCGCAACGGGAGCTCGCCGATCTGAAGCGAAAGTGGACCACGAGCCTTGCGGTCGGGCTCGCGATGATGGCGTCGATGTACCTGCCCCTGCGGTTCGAGATGGACGTCGTGAGCCCGTTGTTCCTGATCGCCGCCACGGTCGTGCAGTTCTGGGGAGGCGGCGTGTTCTATGCGGCGGCATGGGCCGCGGGCCGCCACGGCGGCGCGACCATGGACACATTGGTGGCGTTGGGCACGAGCGTGGCGTACGGTTACAGTGCGTTCGTGACGCTCTGGCCAGCGCTTGCCCAACGCTGGGGCTTCCCGTTTCACCTCTACTACGAGTCGGCCGTGATCATCATCGCCCTTGTCCTGCTCGGACGCTGGATGGAGGCGCGTGCCCGGACGCGGGCGGGGGCGGCGATCGGTGCGCTCGTGAGGCTCAGGCCGAAGACGGCGCGTGTGATCCGCGGAGTCGTGGAACAGGAAGTCCCGGTGGAGGCCGTCCAGGTCGGCGATCTCATCCGGGTCCGGCCCGGCGAGAAGATCCCGGTCGATGGGACCCTCATCGAGGGTACGTCCGCGGTCGACGAGAGCATGCTGACGGGCGAGAGCCTCCCGGTCGAGAAGGGGCCGGGCGACACGGTCATCGGGGCCACCCTCAACGCGACGGGATCGTTTCTGTTTCGCGCCACGAAGGTGGGGCGGGACACGACGCTGGCCCAGATCGTCCGCCTGGTGGAGGAGGCGCAAGGATCGAAAGCCCCGATCCAGCGCCTCGCCGATACCGTCTCCGCATACTTCGTCCCCGCCGTCCTGATCATTGCCGCCCTCACATTTACCGGCTGGCTCGCGTTCGGACCTGAACCGCGCCTGACGCTCGCCCTGACGGCCGCGATCGCCGTCCTCATCATCGCCTGTCCCTGCGCGCTTGGGCTGGCCACCCCCACGGCGATCATGGTCGGGACCGGGAAGGCCGCGGAGTTCGGCGTCCTGATCCGTGGCGGGGAGGCCCTCGAGCGGGCGCGGAGGATCACCGCCATCGTGCTCGACAAGACCGGGACCCTCACGCGGGGCGCGCCTCGGGTCACGCGGGTCCTCCCCGTGGACGGGGTGACGGAAACCCAATTGCTACAACTGGCTGCCGCGGCGGAGGTCGGTTCTGAGCACCCGATCGGGACGGCAATCGTCGACCGCGCCCGCCACCTGGATCTGACGCTTCCCCACGCGGAAGGCTTTGACGCGTTGGCGGGGCAAGGCGTCCGGGCGCGGGTCGGCGGTCGCGAGGTGTTGCTTGGCAACCGGTCGGTGATGCAGTTGCATGGCGTGGTGCTGGACGGACTCGTGGAGCGGGCGGAGGCGTGCTCCCAAGACGGGGCCTCGCCGCTCTATATCGCGGTGGATGGCCGCGGGGCCGGCGTGATCGCCGTCGCCGACACCCTGAAACCAGAGTCGCGCGATGCCCTAACCCTGCTCCGGGCCCTGGACCTGGAGGTCTGGATGCTGACGGGCGATCATCGCAGCACTGCGCTCGCGATCGCGCGCGAGGCCGGGATCGACCCGGCATACGTGCTGTCCGAGGTCCGGCCGGATCAGAAAGCCGACGTGGTTAGGCGGTTACAGGCGGGGGGGAAGATCGTGGCGATGGTGGGCGACGGCATCAACGATGCGCCGGCGCTGGCGCAGGCCAATCTCGGGATCGCCATCGGGACCGGGACGGACGTCGCGATCGCCGCCTCTGACATTACGCTGATCGGCGGGGACCTCCGGACGATCGCCACGGCGATTGCCCTGTCGCGCAAGACGGTCGGAGTGATCATCCAGGGACTGGTCTGGGCGTTCGCGTACAACGTGCTGCTGATCCCTGTCGCGATGGGCGTGTTGTATCCGTGGCTTCACGTGCTGCTCAGCCCGGTGCTCGCCGCGACGGCGATGGCCATGAGCAGCGTGAGCGTGGTGACCAACGCCCTCCGGCTCCGGGGCTTCCGCCCCCCACGGACGTTGGGGCCGGACTCTGGAATGGAGGGGAGAGCATGACCACCATCGTTCTGACGGTGCCTGGCATCTCATGCGAGCACTGCGAGCGGACCATCCGCGAGGCGCTGACCCCGGTCAAGGGGATCCACCACCTCGACGTGAACATCATGGCGAAGCAGGTGCGCGTCACCTACGACGAAGCCCAGGTCGCGACCGAGAAGCTGAAGGAGATCCTTCAGCAGGAAGGGTACCCGGTCGCGTCTTGAACCAAAACTGGGGAGGAGAGATCGATGGCTACGACGATTCCGGAGCCCGTCAAGGCGTTTCTCGAGAAGCCAAATTTTGCCGTCCTCGCCACCCAATTCCGTTCGGGCCGCGTGCAGGCGACGCCGGTGTGGTTCGTGCGCGACGGCGGTGAGATCCTGATCAACACCAGCGCCGGCCGGACCAAGCTGCGGAACATGGAGGCCAACCCCCGGGTCACCCTGGCGATTGTCGATCGCGAGAACCCGTACCGGTACGTCCAGATCCAGGGTCGGGTCGTGAAGTTCGATAAGGAGAACGGCGCGAAAGACATCGACACGCTCTCGCAGCGATACATGGGGAAACCCTATGCGTATTCGCCCAACGATAACCCGAAGAATCGGGTCAGCATTCACATCGCCCCCGAGCGGGTCGACCCGCACAACCTCTAGCGACTAGCGGCGATCGGCCGGCGTGAAGGGGACCCGGAGCGCGGCGTACCGGGCGAATGGCTCCGCGAGGATCAACGCGACCGTGGCGTTGATCGCTGCCTTGAGGCCGTTGAAAGGGATGATGACCGGCAGCAGCATCCGAGCCACCTTCGCCGGCGTCATCCCGAACTGCAGTGCCAGGATGACGAAGTTGGCCGGGATCATCACCGCCACCCGGGCCGCGGTGCCGATCAGGACGGCCTGAAGGAGGCGCGGGGCGAGCGGGCCCGAGCCGCGGCGGAACGCCCACGCGGTGACGGCGACGAAGGTGCTCGCGGCGATAAAGTCTGCGGCCGGCCCGAATGGGCCCCTGGCCCTGAAGAGCAGGAAGAGGATGTCCTTGACGAGCACGGTGAGAACCCCGACTCCGGGGCCATAGAGCGTGCCGGCGAGGAGCCCCACGGCGTCGCTCGGATCGTAGGTGAGATACGGTGCGCTCGGCATGAGGGGAATCTGCACCACCGCCATCATGAGGAACGCGATCGCCGCGAGGACCCCGACGATCACAATGCGCTGAACCCGGCTAACGGGGGGGCTGCTGCTCGATCCAGGCAATAACGTCCTCGGCGTTCTGATCTGGGGGGAACACCGGATAGAAGAGTTTGATGATCCGCCCGTGCAGGGCCACCAACGTGAGCCGCTTGATGAGGACCATGGACTCCACTTCAAAGGTCGGTAACCGGAGGGCACGCGCAAACCGCAACTCGGTGTCGCTGAGCAGCTCCATGGGCAGGTGAAGACGCTCGACCGCCTCGCGTTGGTCATCGATGGTCTGCGTGCTGACCCCAAACACCTGCGCGCCCAGTTGTCGCAGTTCCTGATAATGGTCTCGGAAAGCACACGCCTGGGGGGTGCAGCCACGCGCCCCGGGGATCTGGTTCCAGCCTTTCGGGATCTCGACGTCGGGGCGGCCGGTGCGCGGGTAGCAGTAGATGACCGTCAGCTCGGGAAGCGCCCCCAGGTTCACCGTTCGCCCGGAGGTCGACGGCAAGGACACCGCAGGCAGGCGCGCGCCGGGCAGATGATCGCAGGCTCCGTCGTCGATCGGTACGGGCAGGTCCGGCGGAAGTTCGTACAGGTTGTCGGTTCTGGCCATGCGGCTCCCTCAGTAGACGGACGGGGCGTATACGTTCACCGTCACGAGCGACTCCGCCCCGCTGTTTACGATCTCGTGGGCCTCGCCGGCTTCGATCAAGAGCAGCGCACCGGCGTCCAGCTCGACGCGACGCCCCTCAACGACTGCGGTCCCCGAACCGGACACGACATACAGCCACTGGTCCGAATCGCGATGCACGTTGTCATCTCCGCCGGTCGCTTGGCCTGCCTCTAGAACCATCACCGCCGCCTGCGATCGCTCAGTTCCGGCCACGATCCGGAAGAACGATCGCATTCCGCTGGTCTGAACGCGTTTCATGACTCCTCCTTGCCGCGATCCTCCCTCCTCCTTCGTGTCACTCGGCCAGGGAGCCTCCTGGCTGCTTGCCAGGGAGGAATTTGTGCTCAGATGCCCTGAATACTCCGCCCCAAATGGCGTCTTGCGATGCGATGGGACACCTGATCGTTCACGAGGATCCCCGGCTGGCTGCCCAACTCGACCGGCTGGCCGCCGGCAGCCGCCTGGTGTTCTTCGCCGGGCTGCCGGGCACGGGCAAGAGCCTGCTCATTCACCAGATGGCGCACCTTGCGCACACCGCCGGCCGAGAAATCCACCTCTTGCAGTGGGACGTGATACGTCCCCGGTTCGAGGCCAGCCGGGCGGGGGCGCGGCACCCGATGCAGCACGGCGTGACCCACAGCGTCATTCGAAAGGCGGTCGGCGTTTGGGTGCGCCACGCGTTGGTCGCATGGCAACACCGCCAGCCCGAATCCAGACACCTGCTGATCGGCGAGACGCCCCTCGTGGGCCATCGGTTTATCGAACTGGCCCGCCGCGAGGATGACGCCGCCGAGCCGCTTCTCGCGGCAGGCTCATGTCGCTTCGTGATTCCCGTCCCCTCGCGTGAGGTCCGCCGATTCCTCGAAGCCGAACGAGATCGGCGCATTCACCGGCCGGTACATGACCGCGAGCGGGAAGACGCGCCGCCGCACGTCCTTCGCGCACTCTGGGGCCAACTGGTCAATGCGGGGCGCGCGTTGGGAGTCGACCCCAACGGCGAGCCCTCCGCGACCCCGCCGTATGACCCCGGCCTGTACGAACGCGTCTACCGGATCGTCCTTCGACATCGTCAAGCGGAGAGTCTCATTGTGGACAGGATCCTATTCAATGAAGGACTGTCGGTCTATGAGTTCGCCATCCCCGCGCACGACGTCGTGCCTTCCGCGGACGAGACGAATCACTTCATCGAAGACGTTGAACGGCAGTATCCCGACTTGAGCCGCTTACAACACGAGATGGATCGCTGGTACGTGGTGTGATGGGGAACGGACGAGCGCGAACGTCCGGCTCCATCATGCCTCAGCTCACGCGGTGGACCTCTAGCCCCAGCCTGAGCGCTGCGTCATGTTGAACGGCATCAGCCGTCACGAAGACAAGATGAAGCCCAGGAGACCCAGCCCCCGTCTGAACCTGCACGGCTGAAGCGAGGTGAATCGCGTCCAGCGTCCTCACCCCGGTCTCGCGAATGACCGTTTCTGCCCGGTCGAGGATGCCCGACGTCACTTCGACCAACGCCCAGTGGCGGCGGTCTCTCGCAAGTTGCGCAAGTATCGCATCAAAGTTCGCCCGCGAAAGATCTCCGGCCGCCCGGCGCCGGGACAACGCGGAGACAGCCTCCACGGGTGTAATCGCAGACGAAAGAAATTGACGGTCCTGCAGCAGCGCGCGCGCTTGCGCTGCCCCCCGTTCACGCACATAGCGCTTCACAAGCACGCTGGTATCAAAATACGCCAGGGCGCGTGCCTCAGATCGCGTCGCGCTCATCGCGAATTGTCTGCGACAACGATCGGCCCCTCAGGGGGCGCGGCCTCCATGGGGGCATGGGCCCGTGCTCCGCTGCCGGGCGGAGCACCCCAGAAGTTTCCAGTTGCCGGAGCACCGCATCTTGCCTCCGGCCGGCCAATGGTTTGATTACTGCGATGGGTCTTCCGCGCTCCGTGAGGACGACCTCCTCCCCCGCTTTGACCGCTCTGATCGCCTGTGAAAAGCGCTGATTTGCCTCGCGCAATCCGATCCGCACGGCACCCTCGGACCCACGAAGTAACTACGTCACTACAATATGATATCCCGAGACCCTTGTCAACCGCTGATGTCACACCTCCGCCAGCAACCGCGTAAACCAGGCCAGGCGAGGGGCGATGGTGGAGACCACGACGTGTTCGTGCTCAGCGTGGCCGCCGTCCCCGACGGCGCCGAGCCCGTCGAGCGTAGGCACCCCGAGCGCCGCGGTAAAGTTGCCGTCGCTTCCGCCGCCGGTTCCGCCCGCTGGGAGATCGAACCCCTCGTCCGCCGCGACGCGCTTGGCCAGGGTGTAGAGTCGGCGCGACGCCTCGGTCTCCTCCATGGGCGGCCGGTTCAGCCCCCCGGTAATCCGCGTCGAGGTCCCCCGGTTGAAGGTGGGGCGGTTGCGGATACCCTCGTCGGCCCGGCGGGCCTCCTCCGCGGTGCGGACCCGGAGGTCGATCTCCGCCTCGGCGTGGGCCGCGACGACGTTCGAGCGCGTGCCCCCGCGCACCACGCCAACGTTCACGGTCGTTCCGCGGGCGGGATCGTTCAGCGTGTGCAGGTCGACGACCTGGCGAGCCAGCTCGAGGACGGCGCTTCGCCCTTTCTCCGGATCGGCTCCGGCGTGGCTCGCGACCCCGTCGACCTCGAGGTGGTACATCCCCACCCCTTTCCGCCAGAGTTTGATCGCGCCTTCGGCGCCCACGGACGGCTCGAGCACGAAGACGCACTCCGACTCCCGCGCCAGCCGCTCGATGATCGGACGGGACGTGGGGCTTCCCACTTCTTCTTCGGAGTTGCCGAAAAACGTGAACGTCTTGTCCTCGACCGCGCCCGCGTCGACGACGAGCCGCAGCCCCCAGAGCGCCTGGAGGTCCCCGTACTTCATGTCGAACGATCCCGGTCCGGTCAACCGGTCGCCATCGATCCGGCACGGCAGCCGTTGGACCGTCCCGATCGGCCAGACCGTGTCGAAGTGACCCAACAGGAGGATCTTGCGCGCGCCCTGACCGATCCGGGCCTCAAAGTGATCCCCCCATCGCTCCTGGCGGTGCCATGTGATCTCCGCTCGCGCGTACTCGCGGTACCGCTCTGCAAGATGCCGGCCTGCGCGGTCGCACGCGGCCTTGTCCACCGTGGGCGATTCGAGTTCGACAAACGTTCGCAGGTCGGACAGGAACGCCTCCAGATGCCGGTCCACCGAGGAGCGAAAGCTGGGCACAGTACTCCCTCCGCTGGCGTGTTTAATGGTACAACTCCTCGTCGAGCCGGCGCAGTTCGTCGAGGTTCGCGCGGCGCATCTCGCGACGCCCGTCCTCGAGATCGTGGATCACCGCTACCAGCTGCTCGTTCAGCGGCGCGCGGACCCCGGTACGGTGGCCCACGTCGACCACGGCACCGATCTGCATGTCGACTTCCGTCCGCCGGCGCCTGACGGCCAGATCGCGCCAGATGCCGCTCTTCTGCTTGAGCGAGTGACGGTTGAACTCGACGAGGCGATCGAGGCTTCGCTGGATCCCGTCCCAGTCCCGAGGGGTGGTGAACCGCATGGCATTGGGATCGTATCCGTCGAATCCTTCGCTGCGGACCCCTTCCGCGTCGGCGACCGCGACCACCTCGCCGGCCAGGTTGGCCAGCAGGGACCGGCAGCCAGGATCGGCGAGCACCTCCGCCATCGTCTCGTCCACGACGGCCGTCGCGAACAGCATCGATGCGTAGCCCAACTTTCCCCAGAGGTAGCCCCAGATGTTCTGCGTCAGCGTGGTGTGCTCGAGAAACGCGTCCTTGAGGATCGCCCCCAGGTGCTGGAGCCGCGGGCTCAGGCGCCCATCCAGTTCACCCAGGTAGAGCGCCCCCGCCCCGCCGAACATGATGCGACCCGGCCCGAGGTAGTCCGCCCCGAAATTCACGAATGCCCCCACCGTCTTCTCCGCGCCGATCCGGTTGGCGATCACCGCTTCGTTGAGCCCGTTCTGCATCGACACGACGAAGCTCTCGGTCCCGAGGAGGGGCACGACTGGCTCGAGGGCGCCTGAAGTGTGCATCGCTTTGACCGCCAGCAATACCGCCTCGGGCGGACGGCCGCCGAGCGCGTCCGCCATACCCGCGACTGTGGCGGACGGAACCCGGACCTGAAACGTGCGGTTCCCCTCGATCGTCAACCCCGACCGTTCGATGGCGTTCACGTGCTCTTCCACGTTGTCCACCATCAGAACGGCATGCCCGGCGCGGGCGAGATGCGCCCCTATCGTTCCCCCGATTGCGCCCGCGCCGATGACCGTGAAGTGCATTGTCCATCCTCCCCCTAGTCATGCATGGGGATGTCGCCGATTATCCGGCAGTGTAATACGGCGCGCGCATCGCCGGCGCCTCCGTGAAGGAGCCCTTCCGCCGGCGGCCAATCTGATCCGCAGAGGATCATGGCCGTGATTCCGACGCCCGCATCACACCTGACGAGTGCGCCGCTCCGAAGCGTTCGCCGCCCAGGCGCGCATCCGCTCGACCTGGAGAGTCTGTATCATACGAAGCGCATCGCTGCGGTCGAGTGGTCGGCGGACGGGCGCCACCTGTACTTCGAAACCAACGCCAGTGGCCGGTTCAACATCTGGCGGGTACCGGCCGACGGGGGGTGGCCGGTCCAAATCACAGTGTCGGACGAGCGCACGGCGCTCGAGGAACCATCCCCGGACGGGCGGTGGCTCCTCTACACCCAGGACCGGGGCGGCGATGAGAAACCGAACCTCTTCCTCCTGACGCCGGCGGGCGGCCCCGCACGAAACATTACGACCACGAACGGCGTCGGCTACGAGAGCCTCGCGTGGTCACCCGACGGCAGGCACTTGGCGTTCGCTGCGGAACGCGCGGCCCCTGGCGCATACGAGGTGTACGTGCTGGATCCTGAAACGACCGAAGTCACCAGGGTCGCCGGCAACCAGCATGGAGAATGCTCCAGGCTTCGCTGGAGCCCCGACGGCCGCCGCCTGCTGCTGACCAGAACACGGAATTATTTGCACCAGGGCGTGAGCGTGCTCGACCTCGACACCGGAGCAGAACGCGTGCTCATCCCGATTGACGACTTGACGACCTCACGCGGCGTTGCGTGGACGCGCGACGGTCACCGGGTGATCGTGGCGTCGAACGCCAATCCATCGGACCTCTCCGCCACCGCAGTGATGGAGATCGACAACGGCGCGATGACGTGGCTCACGTCGGGGGATTGGGAAACCGTCCCAGTCGGCGTCTCCCCTGCTGAGGATCGCTTCGTGTACGTCCGAAACGAAGGCGGGACGCACACCGTGTTCCTCCGCCCTCTGGATGGTCCGGAAGCCGAGATCCCGCTGCCCGCAGGCGTGCTCTCGGCAGCGCGCTTCTCACCCGATGGCACGCGGCTGGCGCTTCTCCACGCCTCTTCGAGCAGCCCCAACGAGATCTGGACGTACGAGATCAAGACGGGCGCGCTCCGGAAACTCAGCCATTCCCTCGTCGCCGGGTTGGACGCGGAGGACTTCGCGCGGCCTCACCTGGTCGTGTATCCATCCTTCGATGGGACGCCGGTCGCGGGGTTCGTCTACCTGCCGGCCAACGCCGAGCGCAGGCGGTCCTGCCCCGCCATCGTCTATCCTCACGGTGGACCTACCGCGCAGTTCACGAACGGCTGGGTCCCCCAACTGCAGTTCCTGACCTCCCACGGGTTTGTGATCATGGCCCCGAACTTCCGGGGATCGACCGGCTTCGGCCGCGCGTTTCGCTTGGCCAATAAACGGGACCTCGGGGGCGGCGATCTACGCGACGTCGTGGCGGCAGCCGAATGGCTGACCGGGTCGGGCTATGTGGACCCGGAGCGCATCGCGGTGATGGGCGCATCGTACGGCGGCTACCTCACACTCATGGCGCTCTCGAAGTTCCCGGCGCTCTGGGCGGCCGGCGTGGCGATCGTCCCGTTTGCCAACTGGTTCACCGAGTATGAACACGAAGACCCCGTGCTCCAGGCGTACGACCGCTCGATGATGGGCGATCCCGTCGAGAATGCCGATCTCTGGCGCGACCGGTCCCCGATCTTCTTTGTGGACCGGATCCGCGCCCCGCTCCTCCTCCTCGCCGGGGCAAACGACATCCGGTGCCCAGCTGAGGAGACCCGGCAGATCGTGGACGCGGTCCGGGCAGCCGGAGGCGTCGCTGAATCGAAGGTCTACGAGCACGAGGGTCACGGGTTTGCGCGCCGGGAGAACGAGATCGACGCCTTCCAGCGGGTCGCGGCGTTTCTCGACGCGCAGGTGCAGTCGCGACGACCGCGCGGGTGAGCCACCTCTCGCGACCCCGCAATCCGGAGATGCCGGCCGTGAGACGCTTCCTTGCGATCTTCGTGATCCTGCTGATCCTGGTCGCGCTGGCCGGCATCGGGACCGGCGCCGTACTGGTGTGGCGGACCTTTCCCAGGATCAGCGGGCAGTTGGCAGTCCCGGGCCTCGATGCTCCCGTCGAAATCATCCGCGATCGGTGGGGAATCCCGCATCTCTACGCCCAGAACGGCCACGATCTTTTTTTCGCTCAAGGATACGTCCACGCCCAGGATCGCCTCTGGCAGATGGACTTCAACCGTCGGGTCCCGAGCGGGCGGCTGTCCGAACTCTTCGGCGAGGTCACGTTGCGCTCTGACCGATTCTTGCGCACGATCGGGATGCGCCGCGCGGCCGAAGAGGAACGGGCGCACCTGGATCCGGAATCGGCCGCGGGGCTCGCGGCGTACGCCGCGGGCGTCAACGCGTGGATTTCGCAACATCGTTTAGAGCTCCCGATCGAGTTTACGCTGCTCCGCTACCGGCCCGAGCTCTGGACGCCGACGGACACCCTCGCCTTCGGGAAACTCCTGGCTTGGACGCTCGGCGGGAACTGGCGGTACCAGTTGCTGCGGGCGCAGTTGATCGCCCGGTTCGGCATCGAGGGGATGCGCTTCCTCATCCCACCCTACTCCCCGGATGCCCCGGTGATCGTCCCCCGAGGATCCCGATACGACTCCTGGCGTGCGACCGCGCTCCTCCAGCTCCTGGATGCGGGTGGACTTCCGTCGGGCATTGGCAGCAACAACTGGGTCTTGGGCGCCTCCCGGACGGCGACCGGCCACCCGTTGCTCGCCAACGACCCCCATCTCGAGGCGCAGATGCCGGCGACCTGGTACGAGATGCACCTCGTCGGCGGTCCCTATGACGTGACAGGCGCGACGTTGCCGGGGGTCCCCGGGGTGGTCATCGGCCACAACGCGGACATGGCGTGGGGGGTGACAAACGCCTTTCCGGATGTGCAGGACCTCTACATCGAGCAGTTCCACCCCACCGATCCGGCCCGCTACCTCTACCGCGGCCGGTGGGAACCCGCGAGGGTGGTCCGTGAGACGATCGGTGTGAGGGGGCGACGTGATCCGGTCGTCGAGACCGTGCGGATCACGCGGCACGGCCCGATCATTAACGACGTCGTGTGGGGCCTCGGCGGGTTCCTCGCGCTTCGGTGGACGGCACTCGAGCCGGGGACCATCTCCGCGTCGCTCCTCAGGCTCGACCGCGCGCGGACGTGGGACGAGTTCAGAGCCGCCCTGCGGCTGTGGACGGTCCCGGCCCAGAACTTCGTCTACGCGGACCGCCAGGGCACCATTGGCTACCAACTCCCCGGGCGGATCCCGATCCGCGCGAAGGGCGACGCGCTGGTGCCCGTCCCCGGGTGGACGGGCGAATACGAGTGGGTGGGCGAGATCCCGTTCGACCGCCTCCCATCGGTGCTGCGTCCGCCTCGCGGATACATCGTCACCGCCAACAACCGGATCGTGTCGGACTCCTATCCGTTCTTCCTGACCCAGGAGTGGGGTCCGGGGTTCCGCGCCGCCCGCATCGAGTCGCTGC
>Ga0207646_10005714_pt1 | contig 13045 bp, 17 predicted proteins | sample KBSK5502metaG_FD_184343 | JGI IMG/M metagenome (GOLD analysis project Ga0207646, IMG submission 184343) | Corn, switchgrass and miscanthus rhizosphere microbial communities from Kellogg Biological Station, Michigan, USA - KBS K5-50-2 metaG... | ecosystem: Host-associated > Plants > Roots >...
TGGCCTCCCGGTGGTGCTCCGCGCGTACGAGGTAAGCAGCCCGTCGAGGTTATCGAGAAGCGCGATGCCCGCTACCGCGCCCGGATAGCGCAATCACCTGCTCGGCGCCAGCGTTCTGATCGATCGTGTACCGCACACTACGGTCCAGGTAAGGGATCGGGGAGCTCCAGCGCCTCGCGATCCCACCCGCCCAGGTTTGCCCTACGTTGCGAATTCGAGGCGCGCAGACAGACATCGCGACGACGTGCGCGCGACTCCTGTCCCCGGTCAGCCATTCAGCTCAAGCTTCTTCCGCAGCTCCGCGACGACGCGGCGAGCCGTGTCGATGTCCTTGATCGCCAGGCCGTCGGAAAGGCCGTTCGCCCACGGCGCTTGCAGACGGTTCGCCTCGTCCAACGTCCGGCGCCCCATATCGGTCAGCACGACGAGTGACGCGCGACGGTGATGCGGATTCTCCTCGAGTGTGACGAACCCCATCTTCTGCAAGTCGTTCACGATTCGCTGCACGTTCTGGCGATTTCCGCCCATGTCGCGGGCGAGCCACGCAACGGGCTGGGCGTGTTCGGCCTCGTAGATGGCAAAGAGAACCTGCCAGCGGGTGCTCGTCAGCCCGAGCCGCGCCACCATCCGGTCGCCTGCCGTCACGAGGAGGCCGTTCAGCCTGAGTAGGTCGACGATGAGGTCGGTCAAGGCGTCAGCGGTCGGCGTGCGTTTGGTCGTCATCTGTCACCGTGCTGTTGTATTGACATCATAATGTCATACCTGATATGCTGCATCGCACCACACTGACATCATACAACCAACCTTGGTGAGGAGGACGCCATGAAGGTAGCTCTGTTGGGTGCCACAGGCTTCGTTGGCTCGGCATTGCTTAAGGAAGCGCTCGACCGAGGGCACGTGGTGACAGCGATCGTGCCGGATCCGCAGAAGCTCGAAGTACGCGAGGGTCTCACAGCGAAGGCCGGCGACGTCTACGACACGGCTTCTCTTGCGACGGTGATCCGAGGAAACGAAGCCATCATCAGCGCCTTCAATCCTGGCTGGAAGAACCCGAACCTGTATGACGACCAGGTTCGAGGAACAGCATCCATCATCGCCGCGATTAAGAAGGCCGGAATCAAGAGGGTGCTCTGGGTGGGCGGAGCGGGTGGGCTGGAGGTCGCACCTGGAGTCCGTTGGGTCGACAGCTCGGATATGCCGGACTTTGCAAAGCCAGGTGCTTTGGCGACGATCAATGCTCTGGACCAACTGCGAGACGAGCCTGAACTTGAATGGTCCTATCTGTGTCCTTCGGCAGAGTTGACGCCCGGGCAACGTACGGGAAAGTTCCGCCTCGGAACCGACCAGCTCCTGGTCGACGCTAACGGCCAGAGCAAGATCTCGGTTCAGGACTACGCCGTCGCGATGATCGACGAACTGGAACGCCCGACCCATGTTCGGCAGCGCTTTACCGTCGGGTACTGAAAGTGAACATCTCTGAGCCCAAGATCGTCATCGAAGACCGCGAGCACCTCTGGATTCTTCTCTCGGAGGCGTTGCAACTCGAGCACATGATCATGTGTCAATACCTGTTCGCACAGTTCAGCCTCAAGGACGGCGCACGTGATGGCCTGACCGCCGAGCAGGCCGGCGCGGTCAACCGGTGGCGCACGATGGTGCACGGGATCGCCGTCGAGGAGATGCTGCACATGGCGCTCGTCGCAAACCTGATGTCCGCGATCGGCGCGGCCCCCTATTTCGGACGTCCGAACTTCCCGCAGCGATCGGGTTACTTCCCCGCAGAAGTACGACTCGACTTGTTGCGGTTCGGCGACCAGGCCCTCGATCACTTCTTGTTCCTTGAACGGCCCGAAGGAATGCAGCGCGACGACGGCTCGGAGTTCGTCGAGACTGCCTCACCCCGCGACCCGGTCGACCCACGCGAAACTCTCCCGCGCGGCCAGGAGTACGCGACCATCGGTCATCTCTACCGCGGCATCGCCGATGGGTTGCGGAACCTGTCGTCTCGGCTCGGCGAGCGCGCCGTGTTCATTGGTTCCCCGCACGTGCAGGCCACACCGGAGCTCTTCCGATGGCCCCAGCTAGTCTCGGTCACGGATCTCGAGTCGGCGCTCGTCGCAGTCGAGGAGATCATCGAGCAGGGTGAAGGGGCGCTCGGCGATTGGGAGACAGCTCACTACGGCCGGTTCCTGGCCATTCAGCGCGAGTTCGATGCGATGCTTCGGGCCGACCCGACCTTCGAGCCGGCGCGGCCCGCGCTAGCAGCATTCCTACGCCAGCCGTTCGACATTCCCACCGCACAGCCCGTGATCACCGACGCAGACGCGCGCCGGATCGCGGAGTTGGCTGGACTGACGTACGAGCTGATTCTGGGAGTGCTCTTGCGGGTCTTCACGCACACCGACGAGAGCGACGCGCAGCTCGGCACACTTTTGGACGCCGCGCTGGCTCTGATGGCAAAGGTCCTGCAGCCGCTTGGTACCGCGCTCACGACTCTGCCGGTCGGCGCGTCCTATCCCGGCCGCACCACCGGTTTCGCCTTCGAGATGCACTACGTATTGGGCAACATGACGCCTCACCGCGAGCCGGCCTGGGCGCTATTTGCTGAACGGGCCCGCATCCTTGCGCACCGATGTTCCCAGGTCGCAGCCGAGCCGACCCATCACGCCGATCTGCCTGCCGTCACCGGAGAGGCCGCTGCACACGCTCACGCGATTGCCGACGCACTGACGGCGCACGTTCCTGCAGAACTCCGACCCGAACCGGATCAAGCCATCCGGTTGTGACGAACTCACGTGACGCTAAACGAGAAAGCGCTGACGTGCGGCGCTTTGCAGAGCCCTCTGACGGACTCGAAACGTCGACCCCCCGCTTACCATGCAGAGGTGGTCGCAACTGGTGGCAATCGTTGGCAACGGTTCGCAAGTAGCTGAGCCGGTCTTAGGGCCTTGAGATCCGATGCCCGGCGCTGCTTCTCTCTTACTGGCCTTGCCCATTTTGGAGGCGACACCCTACTGCGATGGCATCAGATCAAGACGGCCGCTCACGAGATCGGCGGCCATCTCTAGACAGCCAAGGTACGGTGGCCAGATCTGTCAAAGAGCCGGCCAGTTTATCGTCCTGCGAGCGGTCTGGCCGACCCTCCGGGAACGGTTTGATCCCTAGAACGTAATTCAAAAATCGCGCCTGTTAACGGAAATGAAGAATTCGTCCAGTCGCGCGATCATCCAGATGAAGGCGTAGCGCTCGGTTGAGGTCTTCGTCGTCCTTAGTTCGAACGCTCGTTTGTATCAGTTTTGAAGTTTTGAGCGGCCTGGTCACTACCGAAACTGATGCAAACCGACGTTCGAGTCCGCGCTTGAACCAGCCGCACTCGCCGTCCTGATTCATCGGGGTGGTTCGACGACCTATACGGACTTCGCGTCAGGCTCGGGGTCATGCCAACGCTGGCGCAGCTTGGAGCGTCTTCTTGATGGCTTCTCGAAACTCTGAAACCATCTCCTGGTAGGCCGTGACCTCGCGGGCCGAGCCTATTTGGCCGGCAGCCGCGAGCCTAGCCTTGATCGCGACACTAGCGTAATAGGCACCGGTGTTGTGGAGGGCAAAAGTCGATCCAATTCCGGCGGCACGCCCAGCAGATAGCTGAGGACCACCAAGAGTCACGCGGTACCACCTGTCGCAACGTCCGCAGGCGGCCTGACAAGGACGCATCGACCCTCGTTCCCTGGAAGCGCTTGACCAAACAGCCGTTTGCCTCTGGGCCAGGCGAGCCCATCCTATATGTATGCATGTGCCTAAGGGGCCCTGTTAGAAGGCAACACTCTGAAGCTCAGATGGGCAAAGCCAGTCGCCCAGGGCCGGACGGACTTTTGCCGCCCTACAGCGGCTGGCGGCGGTATTGGGCTTGGCGATCGCGAACCCGGCTCGGCCGGCCTCGGCTATCGTCGGAAGTCCGTCTCCTCATCGCGAGGATGGCTGGCGAGAATCCACTGTGGGGCACCGAGCGGATTCGAGGCGAGCTGCTCAAGCTCGGCCTGGTCGTGAGTGCCCGATCGATCCGGCGCTACCGGCGCAGGCAGCCGGCTCGCCCGCCGAGCCTCGCCTGGCGCACATTCCTGCACAACGAGATCGCCGGGATCTGGGCGGTGGATCTGCTGGTGGTGCAGACCCTGACCTTCAAGACGTTATACGTGCTCTTCTTCATCGAACATGCCCGCCGCCACCTGGTCCACTTCAATGTCACCGAGCACCCAACGGTGGCCTGGGTCTGGCAGCAGCTGCTGAATGCCACACCGGACGGCAAGCAGCCGTGCTTTCTGGTTCATGACCGCGACGGGGTCTACGGCGTCGACTTCGACACGCGGATGGGGAGGCTCGGCATTCGCGGGATCAGGGGACTCCGGTGATGGCCCCTAAGGCGAATGCCATCGCCGAGCGCATGGTGGGGACCTTCCGGAGGGAGTGTCTCGACTACCTGATCGTGTTGGGTGAGCAGCAACTGCGATCACTCCTCAGCGAGTTCGTCGCTTATTACAACCGCGATCGGCCGCACCGGAGCCTAGCCTTGGGAACGCCCGAAGTCAGGGACCTTCGGCAGTCCGGCAAGCTCGTTTGCCGTCCGATCCTGGGCGGGCTCCATCACAGCTATGTATGGGCCGCATGACCGGCGTGTCTTTTGCCGCCCCACACCATCGGAGCAGTCTGTCACACTGCGCCCGTGACATTTACGGGTCAAATTGCCGCGTGGGGTGAACTCGACGAGCCTTGGGTAGAAGAAGAAGTAGCCCCAACACGGGTGAGGGCATGGGCCGTCAGGTCCCGCACATGAGGTTCGCCGCAGAGGCTGGGCCGAGAGTTCTTAGAAGGACTCAGAAGGAAGCAAGCTATGGCGATCGTCACCACCGACCCCAAGGTTCTCGCGCAGAAGTACAACCAGGCGTTCAACGCCCACGATGAGAAGACGCTCCTTTCGCTGATCGCGCCGAACGCCATCTTCGTTGCCCCCGGCGATGTCCGCCTGGAAGGCAGGGATGCGGTCGCCGGCTACACGAACGGCTGGCTGAAGGCATTCCCGGACGCGAAGATCATCGTGACGCACGAGCTCGTGAGCGGCCCCTGGATCGTTCAGGAGTTCACCTTCGAAGGCACGCACCGCGCGCCGCTGACCGGCCCGATGGGCACCATTAACGCCACGAACCGCAAGGTCTCAGGCCGCTCGGTGTCGATCACCCGCTACGAGAATGAGCTCGATGTCGAGACCCGCCTGTACTTCGACATGGTCCAGTTGCTCAGCCAGCTTGGTGTGATGCCGGTTCCCGCCAAGAACTGACAACGACCCGACCCGATTCGGATCGACTGGAGAGCGGCGCCTAACGTGGGTGCCGCTCTTTTTCCTGTGGATCCGCGCCAATCGAAAAGGCCGGGAACGTACTGGCCGGGCGTGAAGGTGAGCCTGGCCCTCGCCAGCGGACGAGTTCGCGCCCGCGGTGGAGGTTTTGCAGAGATACACGATGCCGGTAGCAACGCCGGTAGCAACGATCACGCCTAAGTTAGCGAAAAAATAAGCCGCCCTGCCCCGGACCCCGCGTGTGACTGCCACCGCCAAGGCTGCGGCGACCGTGGCGACAACAAAGAAGCCGGGGCCCGGCGCATCGCCCGGCGTGTCCATCCATGCCACCCAGGGTGTAGGAGGGCAAAAGTCGATCCAATTCAAGCGGGCACACCGGTAGATACCTGAAGACCGCCCTCGGGTCAGGCCGTGGCACCCTTGCGTCACCAGGGGACTTGCCGGACTCTCGTCGCGCGGCGCTTTAACCAAACAGCCGTTCGTCAGGCCGAATCGGGCGCGAGCCCAACCTACGTATGTGTGGCCAACGGTCCGTCATTAGACGCGGCGATTCTGAACCTGAGATGGGCAAAACCAGTCCCACCCGAGGGCGGACGGACTTTAGCCGTCCCACAAGCGCTGGCCAGCTGATCGCGCCGAGCGGCACGAGCCGGAGACCATTCAGATCCAGGAGCTCCGGCTCCTCGATGAATCGGTCGAGATGGGCGGGCGGAGAATTCGTCAGGAGGCGAGCTCCTGATAGCCTGTTTGCTGGACATGCCTGAGACGGTCACCCAGCTAAGCAACGACGAGATTGCCGAGCGCCTTGATCGATTCGAGGCTGGGGGATCAAGGACAGGAAGCTGACAAAGGCCTTTACGTTCGACGACTTCATGGGAGCGGTCCGGTTTGTCGACCGCATCGCGCCACTTGCCGAGTCGGAAGGCCATCATCCGGACCTGCGGGTGAGCTGGGGACGTGTCGTCGTCGAGCTGACCACCCATAGTGCCGGCGGATTGACCGCCAAGGACTTCAAGCTGGCGTCTTTGATCGAGAAGTTATAACGCCGGAGTCGGCGCCCGCAGCCAAACAGCTGGGCAAAGGCCGTTACGTGGTTTACGGCGCGGATGTCGTGGTCTGAGGGCTTGTCTATGACCGGACGGCGCTGATATGCCACGGCGCGCCTCGGCAATGGTTGCTGCCGCTGCGCTTTTTCTTGCAGCTACGCCGTCTTGTGGTTCGGTTCAGCCTCCAGGTGTGAGTTCCACGGCCTGTCCGGCGCACTCGAAGACTTCGCCGGAGAGTTTGTCTTCCACGCTCGTGCGTGATCTCCAAACCGATTTGCAGCGCCACGGGGATCAAAATCCCGGTCTCGAACTTTTCGGAGCAGGTCCCGCTGCCGGCACTTTCTCCCTTGTGGTCGGAAGTTTTGACAGCCATTACGGCTGGAGCAATGAATTCGCATTCACTGTCAAGGAAGACGGGTCGCTCTCGCCGGTGCCGGTGGCGCGACCGAGCCGCCGAACCATGGCCGCTCCGGATCGAAATGGGGTTTGGAACCTTAATCGCAGCGGGGCGGTGAATGGGCCAATGACATTGAGCACCACAACCGTCGCATTTGTTGATTCGCAGAATGGAATCCACGGTGTGGTCCTCCCCAGCGGGCCACAGCTGTCGGCCGTAGGACCGAATCCCGCCACGATCGAGAGTTTTGCCGTCGGGTGCAACCAAACCATCTGGCTGGCGATTGCCGACAACAGCGGCAACAGCGGTTTGTACTGGCTCGGTGCGCCGAGCAGTTTTCGGGCCGTTCCGGTTGCGCTTCCCGATGACGGCGCCGTGCAACATCATGGCGTGCAAAGCCTCAGCATCGCGGTTGCGGGCGATCATCTCTGCTACTACCGCCATTTTGATTCGCAGGCGCAGGGTTACACCAACTATTTCGGATGCATCGCACGCGATGGTGCCATCAAGGAAAAGCCGGACACCTGGGAATCCCCATCGGTTGCTTTGGTAACCGGGCCCGACGGCAATGCGTGGGGGATTAACGATGCTTCGGGTGACACCGGAAAGGCGACCATCCTTCGCATCGACAACAATGCGGATTCATCGCAGTTCAATTTGCCGGGCTTCAATGGCGGGATGGGGCTGTCGGAGCTCGTTTCAGCCGACGGCTACTTCTGGTGGTGCGACGATTCCTTGAAGCTCTGGAAAATGAGTGTGCATTAGGTCGCTCAGCCCGGGGGCCAAGTCATCTGCCTGCGATCGAGCAGGCGGATGTGGAGATGCCCCTGACACGAAGGTCATGTGGGCGGCCGGGGACCAGCGGGTTACGCGCCGTGTCTCAAGGTGTCCAGGACGCGTACCGCGGCGGTGACTCGAGCCATCAGTTCGGGCTCGCGCAGCGCGCTTGAGATGTCGTCCAGCATCCGAGCGATCCCGTCGGGCCGCGTCGCGCCGTCTTCCTGACGCAGCCGGAGATAGCCAGCTTGGAAATCATCAGCGCCAAGATGTCCGCTGGTGAAGGCGTGCATGAGGTTGCGATACTCGCCCAGCGTGACGCTCCTCATCAGCCGATCCTACTCGGAACTCGTTTGCCTGAAGGCGCAGGGTCCCCCGTTTCTCCCGGGGGATGCCCACCTTTCTTTAGGCCGGGATCAATCACAGCAGAAATGGAATCAGGCGCTTGGTCTGTCGCATGTAGTCACGGTAGGGCTGGCCCAGATCGCTCGCCAGCGCCTGCTCTTCGACGAGGATGCGGAAGCCATACCCAGCAAGGACCGGGACGAGGCAGGCCAGCGCAAGCCAGTTGGTGGCGCAGAGCAGGATGCCGAGCACAGTCAGGAGCGAACCGCTGTAGGCTGGATGCCGAATCCAGCGGTAGGGACCTGCTTGGACGACTACCTGGTCGGCTCGGGTCATGACCTCGAGGCTGAACGAGCGCCCGAGTGTACGTATCGCGTACCAACGCAGCACCATGCCGGCGACCATGAGTAGTAGCCCTAGGTAGAAGAGGACGTGCTGGTGCCACTGAATGGTGGCGCCCGGATCGCCGAAGGCGAAGGCAAAGCCGAGGAATACCGCGACGTACACCCCGGCTATCAGGGCCAGCTTCGAACCGCGGTCGCGCGACCTCGCTCCTGGCGCTGGGCGGAGCCGAATCGTGTTCAAGATTTCGAATAGAAACCAGCCGCCATAGATGATCCAGAAAAGAGTGGCAGCGAGTAACTCGCTCGCGTACAGCGGACGCATCATCTTGAACCGCAGCCAGGGTTCGACAAGCAATTCAAAGCGATCGCTTGACTGACGAAGGCACTACAAGGGCACGACCAATCCCGAAAGCAACCTGTCTTCGAACATTTGATGTCCCTTCTGAGAGCAGGACGCTGTGCAATCTGGAACTTGCCACTGGAGATGTTCACGGCAACGACGACATCGGTCACATGTCACACAGATGATGAGAGCTGCCAACCACGCTGTCACAGGTGGGCCCAACCTTCATTTGCGTGGTGGGGGCCCTAACCGGTGCCTTCGGCGGCGCCGCCATCCGCGAGCGAGGACGGCGATGGCCAGCCCGACCACCGCGATCCCGAGGCCGACGGCGCCCATGACGATACCGAACCCGCCAAGCACGTTCATAGCTCTTCGACTTCCTCATTCACATGCGATGGATGCAGCCCAATCTACTTTAGGCATCGTTGTCTGTTGGCCGCGGAGGAAAACAATCCTCTGGTGCCGTGCCCAGCTCCGAGAGCTCGAGGATTCTCTTGGCCAAACTGGGCGATATCGATGAGCGGCGAATTCCGCCCCCCGTGTCGAGGTGAAGGGCGGCAAAAGTCCAGCCAATTCGATGGTGCGGCCTTGGAAGAAGAGGACGTAAAGACGAGTCAGCCAGACCGTCTCGACGGTGATAATTCGGTGGCCAGCATTGCGCTCGGGTGCTGGCGGACGAACTCGCGCCAGGTAACGCGGCCCCGGCGAGGAGCGGGCGGGACGCGTCGGCCACGGAGGATCTTGGCGATGCCTATGTGGGAGATCCCGAAGCCGAGCTTGAGCAGCTTGCCCTGGATCCTTCGGTAGTCCCCAGCGCGGGTTCTCCCTGGCAAGCCGGAGGACTAGCTGTCGAAGCTCAGGATCACCGCGCTCGGAACGTCGCGGACGGCGGCGGTAAGCGGTCCACTTTCGGCGCACGAGCTCGCGGTGCCAGCCGGCCTATGCTTCGGCGATGCCTAAACTCCTTTCTCTAGTCATCCAGACGGCTCGGGCCGCCGTCAGCCGTCGCAACGAACTGATCCTGGAGAACCTCCTCCTGCGCCACCAACTCCAGGTGGCCTTACAACACGCCTACCACGATCCGGGGCGCCCGTGCCCACGGGGCCGATTTCGCGCTGCGGTTTCGCCTTTCGCCGACGCTCGCTCACTTCCATACCGAGGTGAAAATTCGCAAAGTAGACTCGCTCGCGACGATTATTCGCCTGCGCGGCTTCTCCCCCGAGAACGGCCGCTACTCATCTGACTTGGCAGCGGGTTGCTCCATGTACCACTCAGTGAACTCTCGGCACCGTCCGGCCGAGTCGAACCGTATGATGAAGCAGTTATCGAATGTCCGAGTCGGCTTTGGTCCTAACTGCTTGATGTAGATCGTCGTCCCGATCGCGACTGCGGTGTTACCCTCAACGGCAATTGTTTCGAATGTCGCATCATATGTGCCGGGCTCGTCCCGCGTCGAAGCTCCCTTATGCTCGCCTTCGCCGAGCCATGAGTCGACCACCGCCGCCCGACCCTGTAACGGTTCATCGTACGGGTGGTACCGATAGCTCACATCCGCGGCGAACAAATCGGCGATGCGGCCACGGTCGTACGTCTTCCAGGCTTCCAGGTAGGCGCGGAGCCAACGATCGACATCAGCCTTATTCAGCAGTCATTACCTTTACGGACTAGAGCGGCAGGATCAGATTCCCCACATCGTGTTATGGACCGAGCAGCTCGTCGCGGCGTCAGTGATCCGAAGACGCGGCACTGGGATTTGGATCCCCTGCCCATCAAGGTTCCCATACCGCGAAATCATGGGCAAAGACGACACGACGAGGATCAAAGCTTTGTAGCCGAGCGAGCCAGTCGTGAGGGGTGGGCAGAGGGTGAAGGACGGCAGAAGTCCGTCCAATTCGGCCCAAAGGTTGCACCCGACGGTCCAATTGCTAGCCTGACGGATGATCCAACTACCTCTCCTTGTTCTTCGCACCCTGTTTGCTGCCGCCCGGTCGCGTCGGGATGTCGCACTTGAGAACCTGGTTCTCCGCCATCAGCTCCAAGTCGCGTTGCGCACCAACCCGAAGCCGCGGCTCTGTGGTCACGACCGATTCCTCTGGGTCTGGCTTCGCCGCTTGTGGCCTGGGTCCTGGCGACAACACCTGCAGATCGTGCAGCCTGAGACAGTCCTCCGCTGGCACCGGAAGGGGTGGCGGCTGTATTGGACGTGGAAGTCGCGTACCGGGCGCGGGCACCCCCGCCTCAGCGCTGAGGTGAGACAGCTCATCGGACGGATCTCTCGCGAAAATCCCCTCTGGGGAACCGAGCGCATCCGGGGAGAGCTACTGAAGCTCGGCATCGCTGTCAGCAACCGTTCAATCCGTCGGTACCGATGGCGTAGGCTGCGGCCGACCGGGAGTCAGAGTTGGCGAACCTTCTTGTCCAATCAGCTTGGCGGCATCTGGGCGGCCGACCTGTTAGTAGTCCAGACAGTGAGCTTTCGCACTCTTTACGTCTTATTCTTTGTCCGCCACGAGCGCCGGGAGCTCGTCCACTTCGACGTCACGGCCAGTCCTACCGCCGCCTGGATCTGGCACCAGCTCCTGGAGGCGACTCCTTGGAGCCGACGGCCAAGATTCCTCATCCACGACCGCGATGCCGCCTATGGCGGTGACTTCGACAGCCGGCTTGCGGGGCTGGCGATCACCGGCGTGCGGACACCGCCCAGGAGTCCGAAGGCCAACTCCATTGCCGAACGGATCGTCCGGACGATTCGTACCGAGTGCCTCGATCATCTGATCGTGATCAACGAGCGCCACCTGCACGGGGTGCTGACCGAGTTCATCGGTTACTACAATCGGGACCGGCCGCATCGCAGCCTCGCCCTGGAGGCTCCGATTCTGGGCGAGCCAGTAACCCGGGGACCGGTGATATCGCGGCCGGTGTTAGGCGGCCTGCACCACGTCTACGCTCGCGCCGCTTGATGCGGACGGAGTTACGCCGTCCTTCACCACACCGCTGACCTTGGGGGTCTTCCACAATGAAGACGAGATCAGACTCTCCCGCTTGATCTGGGATTGAATGCCAAGCCCTCACAAACTTATGGTGTTCGGGGTCCTCGTATCCCAGTTTCCCCAGCCACCAAACACGGAAGGGAAACGACGACGATAGCGCTTCGAGGATCAGTAGATCTACGTCACGCTCAAAGACGGTCGCCACTACCTGTGTTGGTAGGGTCTTGGCGTCGACCTCGAGGCTGGCGCTGACTACTGGCGTCAACTGGTTGGGCGGTGGCTCGGTACGGCGCTCACGGTGCGCAGGCCGAGCTGCTATCGGTTTCTCAACCAAAGGGTCACCTTTCAATCACACCAGTATGGAACGTACGAACCGCCGAGAGCCATCGGCGTTGTTGTCAAATTGTTGTCAAAAACTGGAGCCCGAAGGCCTACCTCTGCACGGCGTTCTCGCAGTTCCAGAGGCTCCTTTTCCAAGCCAGCCGAGGAGTGGAATCTGTGATGAGTGCATAACGCTCGCGGTACGCGTCCTCGGCGGTGAGCCAGACGTTTCCAATAAGCGGACCTCGATTCGGCCTGCAGATCCCAACGCAAATCCCAAGTGCTCGTTTTGCCGGCAGAAGTCCAAGGCCGCGGGCCGCTTGGCCGAAAGGGGAGGCGCCAGGATATGCGGCCGGTCCAGCAGTGGCGCCGCCAATCACGCCGATTCCTACAACTTGTTGCAATCAGCCATTGCCTGTGGCGCTCTGGGCAGCAACGCCGGTAGCACGGTTGACCCCAGGCCTTGAGCGCCCACGCTGTTGCTCCCACATTTACGCCTGGCCACCCGTCAGGTGACGCGGATGGTGAGCTGATGAACGCCGGGTAGTAGGCCTTATGGTTCGCGTCTCCACAGTGAGCGGCCATCAGCGGCGGCTTCCGCACCGACGGCCGGTCAAGCGTCCGCACGGGAAGTACAGCTACCTGCTTGCGGAGCAAGTCCAAGAGACGCTGCCGGAGATGCGGCTGTCTGAGCCACCACTCCCCCAATCGATGATGTTGACGACCCCGGATCCGTCAGCTCTGACGGTGAGCATGGTGCTGCCGCCATCCCGCGATGTAAACGAGTCGATCTGGGGGGCCGACGCCGGCGGGATGGTGATGGCAGCCTTTCCGATGAGCGCCGGAAACGACTGGCTCGCGTAGGTCCCCGGCCCGGCATAGCCGGTCGCCAGAAGCGTGTTGAAATAAACCGCGTTGGCGCCCATCGACGCAGCGGCGAGCGTAATGCACGCGATCGCAGTCGCCAGATCATGGGTAAGCGCGACCGGGATCACCGCGAGCGCCGCGATAAGCTGTGTCCCGGCGATCAGATAACTGCGCGCGACGCGCAGGCGCCCGGTCTTGCGCAACAGATGATCCGACGCGCGACCGATCGCCCACAAGGCAACGGCGGCCGCCAGCCACGGCAACACCG
>Ga0207646_10005716_pt1 | contig 13043 bp, 12 predicted proteins | sample KBSK5502metaG_FD_184343 | JGI IMG/M metagenome (GOLD analysis project Ga0207646, IMG submission 184343) | Corn, switchgrass and miscanthus rhizosphere microbial communities from Kellogg Biological Station, Michigan, USA - KBS K5-50-2 metaG... | ecosystem: Host-associated > Plants > Roots >...
CTACGCGGTTATTTGAAGGAAACAGCACCGCCGTGTTGACCAAAGCCTTCGGCATATTCGCTGCGATTACGCTGGCGGCAGCGTTCATTCTGGCGGTGATAACACCTTTGATTAGGAAACTAACACCACACGGTGAAGCAGCCTGATATCCACTGGAGAAAAAAGTGAACGTGCGAAAACAGCTTACCCTTGTCATTAGCGTCCTGGTCGGTTTTTTTCTGGTTCCTTCCATCAGGGCCCAGGAAAAGCAGCTCACCATCGACGACCTTTTCGATCCGGCGAAACGGGTTAACTTCAGCGGCACGCCTGCAAACCCGCGCTGGTTGAAAGACGGCATCCATTACATCGTCGTTAGCAAAGACCGAACGGCATCGCCACGGTTGCTGAAGGTCAACGCGATCACCGGCAAGTCAGAGCCGCTTTATAACGCCGCGAGAATGGAAGCAGCGTTCGATGCTCTCTCGGGCATCAGCAAGGAGACGGCGAAGCGCCTGGCGAATCAAACTACCTATCAAATGAATCCGGAAGAGACCGGCGTCCTCATCAATCAATCAAACGATCTCTTCTTTTACGAACTGGGAAGCGACCGCGCTGTGCGGTTGACGAACAATCCGGAAGAGGAAGTCGGCGAAAGCTTTAGCCCCGACGGCAAGATGATCAGTTTTGTTCGCAGCAACAACCTTTATGTCGAGGACATCGCGACTCAGCGAGAGCGCGCGTTGACGCGCGACGGCAACCCGAAGGTCCTGAACGGCCGTCTGGATTGGGTTTACCAGGAAGAAGTCTATGGCCGCGGAAACTTTGGCGCTTACTGGTGGAGCCCGGACTCGACGCGCATCGCCTTCCTGCGCATCGATGAGCACCCGGTGCCGGAGTTCACCGTAGTCGACCACATTCCCTTGGATCAAAATGTCGAGGTCACACCTTATCCCAAGGCTGGCGATCCGAACCCGATCGTAAAGCTCGGCGTGGCGGGTGCGGCTGGTGGCGATACTCGCTGGGTCGATACTTACAAATATCAACCTGACGATCTGCTCATCGTGCGCGTCGGTTGGACGCCTGACGGCAAAAAGGTTTGGTATCAGGCGCAGAACCGCATCCAGAGTTTTCTGGACCTGAACTCCGCCAACCCTGACGACGGAAAGTCCACCACGATGTTTCGCGAACAGACCAAAGCATGGGTCGAAGCTATAGACGACGGTATGCGTTGGCTGGGCGATGGAACGTTCCTATGGGTCAGCGATCGCAGCGGCTGGCGACATCTCTACCATTACGCGGCGGACGGCAAGCTCATCAAACAAGTTACCAATGGCGATTGGGATGTGCGCTCGCTGGACGAAGTCGACGAAGGGAAAGAAACTATTTACTTTAGCGGCACCGAGCACAGCTACATCGCCAATCATGAATATGTGATCAAGCTGGACGGAAGCGGCATGACGCGAGTGACTTCGGCAGAAGGAAGTCATCGCGCTTCATTTAATTCAAATGCTTCGCACTTCGTTGATTTTTGGAATGACGTCAACACGCCGCAACAGGTTCGCCTTTATGACTCAGCCGGAAAACTTGTGCGCGTGATCGACGAAAACAAGGTGGATGCTTTGAAGCGGTACAAGCTGGGCAAGGTTGAATTCGTGAATGTGAAAACGCGCGATGGCTTTTCCATGGAAGCAATGATGATCAAGCCGCCGGATTTCGACCCTTCAAAGAAATATCCGGTCATGTCGTATACCTACAGCGGGCCGCAGGCGCCGCAGGTGCGCAACGCGTGGGGCGGCTCAACCTTCATGTGGCATCAGATGCTGGCGCAGAAGGGCTATGTTATCTGGATGTGTGACAACCGCACCGCCAGCAACAAGGGCGTTCAGTCTGCCTGGCCACTCTATAAGAACTTCGGTGAACTCGAGTTGCGCGATCTTGAGGATGGGCTTGCATGGCTGAAAAGCCAACCCTACGTCGACGGCTCGCGCATTGGTTTGTGGGGCTGGAGCTATGGCGGATTCATGACGAGCTATGCCTTAACGCACAGCCAGACGTTCAAGATTGGGATCGCGGGCGGCACAGTTTCTGATTGGCGGAATTACGATACGATCTACACCGAGCGCTATATGGACACACCCCAGAACAATCCTGAAGGTTACCGGAAAAGTTCTCCGGTGCATTTCGCGAAGGACCTGCACGGCAAACTACTTCTGATTCATGGCGCGATCGATGACAACGTGCACATGGCGAACACAGTCCAGTTTCTCTATGAATTGCAGAAGGCAGGCAAGCAGGTGCAATTCATGATCTATCCCAAGTCACGCCACGGCGTGACTGACCCCGTGCTGGTCAAGCACATGCGACAGATGATGACGGACTTTATCGTGGGGAATCTTTGAGCATCCACAGATTACGCAGATTGCTGCACAGATTGGAAAAAACAAAAGCTCTCGGGTGTAGAGGCTGAGGCGGGTCCAAGGGCGTATTTCTCATTAATGTCCTCTGCGTAATCTGCGTAATCTGTGGACGCTCACCTTCGCTGGCACTTGGGACACCAATAGGTTGACCGTCCGCCGTGATTGACACGCCGGATACGCGCGCCGCACTTCACGCACGGTTCGCCTTCCAGTTCATAAACCTGCCAGAACCTTTCAAAGGCTTCACCGTAAGAAAAGCCGTTCACCTGTTCCAAATCGACTCGGGACGTCGAGCTGTCCGTAATGGCGTCGCGAAGCACCTCGAGAATTGCCTGATGAAGGCGTTCCGTTCGGCGGGATGATAATGTCGAGGCGCTCTTGAACGGATTAATCCCGGCGCGAAATAGAGCTTCTGCCGTGTAGATGTTACCGAGGCCAAGCACCTTCGTCTGATCCAGCAGCAACGTTTTCAAACTACGACGCGAGCGGGCCAGGGTCGCTTTCAAGTAAACTAAACTGAACTCGTCTGAGAAAGGTTCAGGCGCCAGCTCACTAATCCCTTTCGTGTTGCTTAAGCGCGATCGAGAAATCAACTTCATCACGCCGAACTGACGTTGATCAGCAAAGACCAGACGCCGCTCATTATCGAGATAGAAAATCGCATGAGCATGCTTTGGCAAGGGGTCGTCCGGCGATTGATACAAGAATTTACCAGTCATCCGCAGGTGCACTATCAAGACTAGCCCTTGCTTACGCGCGGGCTTCTGACACTCAATCAGAATGAACTTGCCGCGCCGGCCAACGCCGGTAATAGTCGAGCCCTTGAGTTTGCGATTGAAGAGAACAGGTGGTGTCGGAGAGATCAACTTCGGGAGTTTGATCTCGCTGGCAACAATTCGGCGACCGACGATCGCGCGACGAAGCGCGCGCACGACGTGCTCTACTTCGGGAAGCTCAGGCATGAGAGGAAGTTTGTAGTTCCTCCGGCGGAAGAGTCAACCGAAGCTGGCCCTCCTTGACAGTCGGGCTTCTGACACAGGCCAGCGACGACCCTGCTAGTGCCGTCACGTCTGACCGATTTGAAGTCTACGCGCGCGAGAAGGCGTCCCAGCTTAGAACACTCTGAGCAGCAAAAGGATCAGCACGATTACTACGAGCAGGCCGAGACCGCCGCTCGGTCTATAACCCCAGCTACGGCTGTACGGCCACGCCGGAACCGCGCCCAACAGCAAAATAATCAGCACAATCAACAGGATCAATCCCATGACTTAGTCCTCCCTTTGAGTCTCTTAATGGCCCAGTCGAAGCACTACTTCAAGAGCCCGTTTGTTTTCGGACCAGGTCATGGCAACCATTGTGCCGCAAAGTTGGAGGCGACTACCTTTGCGCCTTAGGGTCTTTGCGTGAATTTCGTTTCAGCAAGGGTCGGTTCGTCACGCAAAGGCGCAAAGCCGCAAAGAAATTCGTGGTGGGGCGCGACGCTTCTTAGTGAGGTTTCGAGCCGATGATTGATTCGATCTCGGCTTGCAGTTTCTCAATCAGCCCTGGTTTGTGGGCTTCCAGATTCAGGCGCAGTAGAGGTTCAGTATTCGACGGCCGGATGTTGAAGCGCCAATCCTCAGCTTCCAGTGAGTAGCCGTCCGTGAAGTCTTCCTTACCTCGCGAGCTGAATCGAGCCTTTACTTCACTAATAACTTTCTTGATGTCCTCGACCCGATAGTTCAATTCGCCGGACATGTAGTGACCTTCGGTGTAGGGCAGCATCAGTGCCGAGAGCGGCTTGCCGGTCTTCGAAAGATGTTCGAGCACCAGCAGGAAGGGAATCACTCCATTGTCGGCGTAAAAGTTTTCGCGAAAGTAATAATGACCACTCATCTCGCCGGCAAAGATGGCGTTCTCGCGGCGCATCCTTTCTTTCATAAAGGCATGGCCGCCCTTGGAAATGATCGCCTCAGAGCCGTGCTGTTTACAGACTTTCAGCGCCGGCCAAATCACGCGCGGATCAAAAATAATTTTGTTCTTTCCATACTTGGTTAAAAGGATATCGGCCAGCAGCGCGGTCACATACGCGCCCGAGATGAACTTGCCCCGCTCGTCAAAGAACATGCAGCGATCCGCATCAGCGTCCCACGCGGCGGCAAAGGTCGCGCCGGAACTTTTCACCAGTTCTGAAGTTTCAGTGCGATTGTCGGGCAGCATCGGATCGGGCGGGCCCTTGGGGAAAGTGCCGTCCGGTTCGAAATTCAGCGGGACCAAATTCAACTTTAACTCGTCGACCAGCGCGGCGACGGTGTTACAGGCATAACCAAAGTTTGCGTTGCCGACGAATGTGAAAGGCTTTATCACGTTCGGGTCGATGAAACTGAGAACGTGGGCTGTGTAGCCGACGAGCACGTCCTTCTGAGTTATGCTTCCTTTGCTAGCCGACGAAACTTCTTTGTCCTTTTCAGCTTTCAACGCGTCGCGAATATCAAAAAGTCCCGTGTCCGAAGAAATCGCCGTCGCTTTTTCGCGGACCATCTTCGCACCGTTGTATTGTTTTGGATTATGCGAGGCGGAAACGACAATGCCGCCTGAGTAATCAGAGGAACCGACGGCGTAGTAGAGCATGTCCGTGGTGATTCCGCCGATGTCCACAACGTTGACGCCGGCGTCGACGAATCCTGAGGTGAGGGCGGCTTTCAACGGTGGCGACGAGGCGCGCGCATCCATGCCTACTACCATCGTCGTAGGATGAAAGAGATACGTATAGGCTTTTGCAATCCTATAGTAGGCTTCCTCATCAATGTCGGTCGGATAGACGCCGCGGATATCGTACGCGCGAAAAATGTCCCAGTTCACGATCTTGATCCTTTCTTTGAGTGGCACGCGCATCTTGCGCGCGATGCACGGGCGGGCCGCCCGTGCCACGTCGAAGCGCAACTATGCGCAGGTCTTGGTGTAGTCAGTCAGCGAGGTTTTGTCGCCGAGTACCGCTCCCGGCCCGACGAGCGTCGACCGGCCAATGTGACTGCCGCGACCAACAATCGCGTCCTGGACGAGGGCCGCGGTGCCGACACGCGTGTGACTCCAGATCACGGAGTTTTCAATCCGCGCGCGCTCTTCAATATAACAACCACGCCCCAAAATCGAGTTGACTATTTCAACGCCGGGTTTGATCGTGCATTCGTCCGCGATTATTGACAGCTCGTCGATTGTCGAATGCGTCGCTGCGTCGAACTTGCCGCGCCGGTCCTTAATATGAATTCGCGAAACTCGATTCGCGAGCAGGTCGTGATGCGCCTGCAAATACCGGGACGGCGTGCCGATATCCATCCAATAAGTCCGCTGCGGGATGTGAGCAAAGAATGCTTCACGATCCTCCAACAGCCGGGGAAACAGACCATATTCAAACGAATGATTCTCACCGCGCGGAATCAAATCGAGCACCTGCGGCTCGAGCACGTAGGTACCGGCGTTGATGTTCTTGCAAGTGCTCTCGTCAGGCTTTGGTTTTTCCAGAAACCGCCGCACGCGCCCGTCATCTTCCGTCTCAACGACTCCATAAGCACTCGGGTCTTCGACGGGTGTCAGCACTATGGTGGCCACCGCCTTGCGCTCCTTATGCTGGCGAATGACGGTTTTAAGATCGAGATCGGTAAGGATGTCGCCATTGAAAACCACCGTTGGCTGGCGAATCAGATCTTCGGCGAACTTGTAGGCGCCCGCGGTGCCCATCGGCTGAGGCTCGACGGTATACTTTAGCTTGACGCCAAAATTGGAACCGTCGCCAAGTTGTTGTTCGATCTTCTCTGGCTGATAAGAAAGCGAAAGCGTGATGTCAGTCACGCCGGCGCGGCGCAGCGTATCAATCTGGTAAAGCAAGAATGGCCGGTTACAGATTGGCACGATTGGCTTGGGAGTATAAACCGTTAATGGGCGCAGCCGTGTGCCTTTTCCTCCGGCCAAAATCAGTGCCTGCATGATTAGTTGGTTCGGTAAGCCAGAAAGATTAAGAGGTTGAATTCCAAGTGGCGAGTCTAACACTCGCGCGCAATGGTTTTCAATTTGAGGGAGTAATTGGTTGCCTTACAATGAAGCAAGTACCACCGGCGTCAGCGAGTGGTCGTTCTGATCTGACGCTGAAAGCGTCAAAGAGAATAGCCGGGGGCAAAGCGAAGCGGCGCCCCCGGATCACTCGCCGAAATAGATCACGACCCTGAAGGGGTCGAATAATCTAAACGGATATGCGACCCTTTCAGGGTCAGAATTGATGGGTTGCCATACCGGGGGCGGTGCCCCCGGCTATTAAATTTCACGCCTCCGGCGTGAAGAGACTCCGTTTAGCGTGCGTAAGCGCGGACCTTAGAATGACTCAGTGACCTTACTAAAAAACCACCGCGCTTTTTTCATCCTGATCGCATTCGCGGCGACATTGTTTCTCAGTGACATCTGGGTCTACAAGGAATTCGTGCGCGCCGAAAGTTATTTTGCGCTGGGCGCTCGCTCGATGGTCGAACGCAACCAGTGGTTGACGCCGCATGCTCCCGACGAGTTGCAACTCAACAAGCCTCCGCTCACTTACTGGTTGATTGGGGCGTCATACAAGTTGTTCGGCGCAAGTTACGGCGCGGCCAGACTTCCGTCGGTGCTGGCGGCGATGGGAGTGCTCGCGGTCGTTTACCTGTTGGGGACGTGGCGCTATGGGAATCGAGCCGGTCTGATTTCCGTTGTGACGCTCGCCTCCAGCTATCTATTTGTCAGTTTCGCCCGCATGGCCATGAGCGACATGCTGTTGACATTTTGCGTGACGGCGGCGTTCGCCTGCTACATCGCCGCGTTAACGGAACAGACACCTCGATCGCGAAAGCTGGTCTTTGTTGGATATGTGGCGCTCGCTCTGGGTGTGCTAACGAAAGGGCCGGTGGCGTTGGCGCTGGTGGCGATTCCGATCGGTTTGGAGTTGATCGTCCGCCGGGATCGCGCGAACTTCAAACGACTTCAGATATTGCCCGGCCTCGTTGTTGTCCTGGCTATTGCGGCGCCGTATTTCTTTCTCGTCTATGCGCGTGTCGGTCTCGGGCCGCTGCGATTCTTCTTTTTAGGAGAAAATCTTCAGCGCTTCACGGGCCAAATCTACGAAAGCGGGGGCCGGCCTTTTTGGTATGAGTTAGCGGCCTTCTTCAGTGATTTTGCGCCGTGGTCCTTGCTGCTAATCCTGGCGGCTTGGTTTGATTGGCGGCGGGCGGAGAGGGAACGAACCTCGCGAGGTGTCACGCGCATTCTTTATCTTTGGCTGGTGTACACAGTCATCCTGTTTTCGCTTGCCAGTTTCAAACGCGATTATTATCTGCTGCCGGCGATGCCCGCAGCCGCGTTGATTGTCGGGCCGCTAATCGCTAACGCCGAGAGCCTGCCGAAATTTGCCCGGCGCATTGTGGCCGGCTTTCTTGTTATTTGTGCCGTGGTGTTCCTCGCAATCGCATTACTAACGCTGCGAGCCGCCGTACTCTTGTCGGTCCAGAGTTCTTTGCGCTTCTTGCCGGCGCTAATAGTGTCGGTTGGACTGTTATTGATTTTTACCTGGCTCAGGCGACGAAAGACCTGGCAGGCATCTTTGATACTGGCAGTGACAATCTGGGCGACGATAATGAGCATGCAATTGATCCTATTGCCGGCTTTTCTGCGCTACCAAACGACGCCGCAGCTTGCCGCCCGCATACCGGCCGGTCGCGTTGTCTATACATCACGCGCCGCGGACGAGTGGGCGTCCGGTGTGGCCTTCAATCTTCCAGGACCCCACGCCGTCGAACGCTTGATCGGAGACATAGACGATCAAAAGCTGCTCGATGTTTTGAAAAGCGATCCGCGCGCAGTGGCGATCATTCGAGAGGGTGAATATGCCAGCCTGGTGAAAAACGATCCGGCCTTGAAGATCTTAGCGGACATCGAAACCTATGGCCATGGAGGGCTGAGTCTGAATCTGATTCGCAATCCGCAACGGCAGCGGCTCCTGCTCATTGGCCATGATCACTAGTCGCCCTGACGTGTCAGAAGCCCGCGCGTAAGCAAGGGCGTTCCTGGTTTACCGGGCCCTCCCTGACGGTCGGGCTTCTGACACGTGAGCTCGCTTGACACTGTTTGGAATTAGCGGTCATGCTAATTCGTAACGAGAAGTAATTGACTATGTCGACAATAAAAGAAGCAGTAATCATCAGCGCCGTGCGCACGCCGGTGGGAAAATTTCTCGGCGCTCTCAAGAGTTTCAAAGCAATTGACCTGGGCGCGATCGTGGTGCGCGAATCAGTGAAGCGCGCCGGCGTCGCTCCGGCAGACGTTGACGAAGTGATTATGGGTTGCGTAATTCAAGCCGGGCTCGGTCAAAACCCCGCGCGTCAGGCTGCATTAAAAGGCGGACTTCCAGACACGGTGTCTGCCGTGACAGTCAACAAGGTTTGCGGCTCAGGATTGAAAGCCGTGATGATGGCGGCGCAGGGCGTGCGGCTTGGGGATACCGAAATCGTGGTTGCCGGCGGCATGGAATCGATGTCCAACGCGCCTTACCTGCTTCCAAAGGCACGCGAAGGCTACCGCCTTGGGGACGGCACGATTGTCGATTCGGCGATCAACGATGGCCTCTGGTGTGCATTTGACGACCAGCATATGGGCTGCACCGGCGAAGTGATCTCAGAGCGCTTTCAGGTGTCGCGGCAGGAACAGGATGAGTACTCGTTGAACTCTCATCGCAAGGCCGCCGCGGCGATCAAGTCGGGAAAATTCAAGGAAGAAATCGTCTCGGTCGAGATTCCGCAAAAAAAGGGCGCGCCAGTTGTTTTCGATACCGACGAGCCGGTGCGTGAAGATACGTCGTTGGAAGCGCTCGGCAAACTGAAGCCGGCTTTCAAAGAAGGCGGCACAGTCACAGCCGGCAATGCTCCTGGCATGAACGACGGGGCTTCCGCATTGGTTGTTTCCTCAGCCGAACGTGCTCGCGCGCTCGGCGTCGAACCTTTGGCGCGCATCATCGGGCAAGCGACTTCGGGCATTGAGCCCAAGCTAGTGATGATGGCGCCGGTTGAGGCGATTAAGAAGCTTTTGAAAAAGACCGGCTGGTCGCTGAGCGATGTCGATCTGATCGAATTGAATGAAGCCTTCGCAGTTCAGGCTGTGGCGATCACGCGTGAACTTGGTTTGGACCCGGAGAAGCTCAACGTCAATGGCGGGGCAGTTGCGCTCGGCCATGCGATTGGACAATCCGGCTCGCGCATTCTGACCACAATGCTTTACGAAATGAAGCGGCGCGATGCGCATCGCGGCATCGCCGCGCTTTGTCTGGGCGGCGGAAATGCAGTAGCAATGGCTGTGGAGCGGTAGCTCAACCCATGACACCTCAAGAGCACAACAAGTTCGTCGGCTTGGCGCAACTGGGGTACGCCGGACTTCACTTGTTGATAATCATCGTTTTGATGGGTGTTGAGGGTTACATGTTTGAGGACATCTACAATCGGTCACAAGAGATGGGTGGCCCTCCTCCTCCGCCATTCGTCGGTCTGATATTTGTTTTTGTCGGCGTCTTTAGTGTTGCGATGACTATTCCTTCGGTCGTCGCAGGGTACGCTTTGCTGAAGCGCCGGCCATGGGCAAAGGTCGCCGGGATCGTTGGAGGCGTGGTTGCGGCGATGAGCTTTCCCATCGGAACTGCAATTGCCGTCTACACCTTCTGGTTTCTGTTCGGCGATGTTGGCAAACAAGTGTACGGCGTCAAGAAAAAGGAACTGCCACCGCCGCCTCCAAGCGAATGGCAACAAACTGGCGGTTATTCGGCGGATGACGGATGGGTGAGTTACACACCGCCGCCCGACTGGCATTGAGTTCGCATGACCGCCGAAGAACATAACAAGACGCTGGCCACGCTGTATTTCGTTTACGGCGGGATTCATGGACTCACGCTGGTCGCTTTGTCGCTGCTGGTTTTCGTGGCGATGGCCACGCCGGCCGCCGATCTCATCTCGCCGCGTTTGGCCGCGATCGGAATTGTCGTGTTCCTGGTCCTTCTTCTAATCGTAGGTTTGCTTCCGTTGCTGATTGGCTACGGGTTTCTTAAACGAAAGTCCTGGGTTAAGCCTCTGGCCTTAACGGTGGCAATTATTTCGCTCGTCAATATTCCGATAGGCACGGCGCTCGGAATCTACACCTTCAAGTTCTTCAGAAGCGATGGCGGAATCAAACTTTACGGCGGGAAAGCATCAATGGCCAGCGAAATTGAATTGCAGGACGCTTTGCAGGGCGCTCAGCCACTGGTGGATTTGGCAAAGCGAGTTAGGCGATAAGCATGAGTGAAATCTTCGGCGTAGTTGGATCGGGCACCATGGGCGCGGGCATCGCTCAGGCAGCAGCGCGTGCCGGATTTGACGTCGTGATGCGTGATGTGGCGCAGGAGTTTCTGGCCCGGGGCATGACTGCGATCGATAAGAGTTTTCAACGTGATGTCGACAAGGAAAGACTGAGCGCTGATGAAAAGAGCGCGATCATGACGCGCATCAGGACAACGACTGACATCGGTGCGCTGAGCGATGCCTTCATCGTAGTCGAAGCGGTCACTGAGGACTTCGAAGTTAAGAATGAAGTCTTCAAATCACTGGACGGGGTTACCAAACCAGAGGCAATTCTCGCGTCAAACACCTCTTCAATCTCGATCACGAAACTGGGCGCGGTGACCCGGCGGCCCGACAAAGTTATCGGGATGCACTTCATGAATCCCGTGCCGGTAATGAAGCTGGTCGAGATTATTCGCGGCGCCGCAACTTCCGACCAGACGTACGAAAAGATACGCGAGTTGACCGAAAAGCTCGGCAAGGCGCCGCTGGGATGTCAGGACTCACCCGGATTTATTTCGAACCGCGTGCTGATGCCGATGATCAACGAGGCGATATTTGCGCTTTATGAAGGGGTAGCGACACGCGAGAGCATCGATGGCATCATGAAACTCGGGATGAATCATCCGATGGGGCCGTTGACGCTGGCTGATTTCATCGGTCTGGATGTTTGCCTTGCGATCATGAACGTGCTACATGATGGATTCAGCGATTCGAAATATCGGCCCTGTCCTTTGCTGAAGCGTTACGTTGACGCAGGATGGTTGGGAAAGAAGACGGGCCGTGGGTTTTATGAGTATTGACAAAATGGTCTTAGGCCTTTGGGCTTTGGTCTTTGACAAGCCCGAGTGAGTCCTGTGATCCACGAAGACCGAAGACCGAAGACCGAAGACCAAAGACCAAGGACCAAAGACCAAAGATCAGCCAAATGCAGCAACGCACCATTTCACACTTCTGTCAGAAGTGCCGCGCGGCGAATCCGTTGGGGCAGGAGTTCTGTTTGCGTTGTGGCACCAGACTAATGATTGTTGTGCAGCCGCCTTCAGTCCGCATTGACCCGGCGGAAACCACGCCTCACGAAGAGCACTTATTGGAACGGCTAACGATGCTCGAGAACACGCTGGCCCGTCTGGCTGAGCGGCTCGAGCAGGGATTGAAGTTGTTACTTCGGCAATCCGAGACGGCTTACACCAATCATGCTCTGGTCAAAAGCCTGGTTGAAATCCTCAACGAGTGCGGCGTAGTCGACAACAGCCGGCTGGAGTCAATGTGGCGAGCAGAATGTAACAAGCTAAGCGAAAAACCTTCGGAATCCCCAAGCTCTTCGCAACCTGAAAAGAAAGCGCGCAAGGCGACGGGCAAGGCGAGCAGGAACGGTTGAGTCCCAGCCCTCGCTTTGACACAGACCGACCCGCGGTTATAATTAGCGACTTTGCGCTCCGCCCCCTGATGCATTCTATGGTTCCTTCGGAGTGACTCAGCTATGCGCATCGAGCTTGATAGACTGGAAGAAGAGGGCGATAACTTTTCGCGGACGTACGAACCGGGCGAGTTGGCACTGGATGACGACGAGGTCGGATTGGTGGAGCCGGCTGAGGTTTCCGGCCGGATTAGGCGCGACGGTAGGGAAGTCGAGTTGAGCGGAGAGTTGCGCGCCAAAATCAAGACCGCGTGCGATCGTTGTTTGCAACCGGTCAACTTGTCGATTGGTGCCGAGTTCAAGGAAAGATTCGTCCCGGCGGTAAGCTGGCGCGCGGAACAGCAGCACGAGTTGCAGGAAGAGGACCTCAACCTGGCGGTCTTTGACGGCGAAGCCATCGAGCTGGACGATCTGGTGCGCGAGGAAATCCTGCTGGCGGTGCCCGCACATGTTTTGTGTCGCAAAGACTGCAAAGGCCTGTGCCCGGTTTGCGGGATTGACAGGAACAAGAGCGGTTGTCAGTGTGAAAAGAAAGCAAATGATTCGCGCTGGCAGGGACTGGAGAATTTGCGATTTTAGATTTTTGATTTCCGATTGCGCCTAATCGTGACCGGCGCGATTGCAAATCTGAAATCCAAAATCTGAGATCTAAAATCTTTTGTGGAGTAACTATGCCAAATCCAAAACGTCGTCACTCAAAATCGCGCCGCGGGAAGCGGCGGGCGCACGATGCGCTGCGGACACCGCAAACCGTCGTCTGTCCCAATTGCCAGGAACCTCGCATGCAGCATCGCGTCTGTCCCAAATGCGGTTACTACAAAGGCCGTGAAATCGTCCAGGTGGAGCAGACGCGATGCTGCATGCGAGGTTCCT
>Ga0207646_10005717_pt1 | contig 13042 bp, 13 predicted proteins | sample KBSK5502metaG_FD_184343 | JGI IMG/M metagenome (GOLD analysis project Ga0207646, IMG submission 184343) | Corn, switchgrass and miscanthus rhizosphere microbial communities from Kellogg Biological Station, Michigan, USA - KBS K5-50-2 metaG... | ecosystem: Host-associated > Plants > Roots >...
GGCTGTCCCTGACGCCTGCTCGGCTGAGGACAGAGTTGCCTGGAACCCAGACACCGCCACCCGAGCGCGCCGTGGAACCGCCGAAATGCGAGGTCTTCTCGATCACCACGACGCTCAGTCCGTGGCGGGCCGCGGTCAGCGCGGCTGTCATTCCCGCCGCCCCGCTGCCAGCTACGACGATGTCGAACTCGGGTTCCTCCGATGCCATCGCGCCTCCCGGTTCCATGGTAGAACACGTTTCAGTTTTGGGCCTTCGGCCCTTCCGGGCTGAAGTGGCCGATCAGCAGGTAGACCTGCGCCGTGTCCTCGTTCTCCGTGCCGTCCTCGGCCGGTCGGGCCGGCATGCCTGGGGGCCGGCATGCCTGGTGTCGCTGCTCGATTAGTCCCTGACACGATGCGGCTGGCGACCGCGCGGATAAGGCGATCCGGTCGCCAGGCGGCAAAGAAGAACGGCATAGCAATGGAGAAGCAACGTGATCTGACGGCTAGCGGTGGCCCGCTCGTATTCGGACCCCGGAGCATGCGAAGCGAGCGGACTGCGGTGCGCGCAAAGCGAACCGCTGGAGATTGCAGACATATTACATGGATCAGACAGATCATAAGGAAGTTCTAGTTTAATATTATACCTGCAAAGGTACTGTATGGCTGATAATCTCGCACCGCGCCTGAGTTGCGGTCGCAGGCGTCTGGCCGGGGTCGAAGTGAACGCCGGGTGATCACGGGCTGCTTGGCCTGAGCCACGCCAAACTATGAATGCGGAGAAGTAAGTAAATGAGTCACGCCATGCCGCCGCAGCGGTCGCGGCGTACGAGGGAACGCGCCCACAATGCGCCCGGCAGGGCCCAGGTGCCATTTTCGCCTGGAGCGCCGTACGAAGCGAGGTCAACTCGGTCCGGGCTTGCTGACTCATCTGCTGCGAGCCGCCGCCGGATCGTGCGCAGTCGCCTCGTGCTGCTTGGTATTTTGCTGGGCCAGGCAGCGCTTACCGTCCGCGTACGCAACACCGTCTACCAGGACGAGGCGGCGTACCTCACGGCCGGTCGGCTAGAGTTGCTCCACCTCCTGCACGGGACACCAATAGCCCAGTATGGATTCCCGTACTACTTTTCCGGCGCCCCGGTGCTCTACCCGATGCTCGGCGCCATCGGGAACTCGATCGGCGGGCTGGCTGGTGCGCGGGCCATCAGCCTGCTGGCGATGCTCGGAGCCACTGCCCTGCTGTATTCCATGACCCGCCTGCTCTTCAACGGGCGGATCGGCTTGTACGCGGCCGCGCTGTTCGCCGTCACGGAGGGAACCCTATACATGGGGAACCTGGCCACCTATGACGCTGCGGCCGTGTTCCTGCTTGTGCTGGCCTCGTGGATAGTCGTGCGGACAGCCTCATGGCACGGGTCGGCGTACCTGCTCGCCACGCCCGTCGCCGCGCTTGCGGTGGCGACCAAGTACGCTGCGCTGGCCTTCGTCCTGCCCATCCCGGTCCTGGCGGCGCTGGCCGCGCTGCCGTACCACGGACGCCGGGCGCTCCTGCGGCCTGTGGCCTTCGTCGCCGGCACGGCCGCAATCATTTACGTCGTGGTGCTGAAGGCTGGGTCGGCCTACTGGCAGGGCATCACGTCCACGACTCTCTCGCGTGCTCAGGGCTACGATCAGCCGTCGGTCATAGAGCATGATTTCGTGCTGTGGGGAGCGCTTCCCTTCGCGCTCGCGGTGATCGGTAGCGTCGCGTACGCGGTGCGAGCTCCTACCTCGCCCGCTGAGGACATCGCTCCCGCCGGCGGCCCGCTTAGGCGCACAGCCCTCGGCGTCACGCTAGCTGGCAGCGCACTGATCGCGCCGCTCCACCAGATGCAGATTCATGATGCGACTGCATTCCAGAAGCACGTCGGGTTTGGCCTGCTGTTCGCCGCCCCCATGGCCGGGGTCGCGCTCGCCCGGATGGTCGGCATCCGGCACCGCAGCCACCGTGGCCTCCGCGGCTTCCGGATCGTCGTTGCCGCAGCCGTCTTCGCCTGTTCAGCCGTGCTCGGCATCAAACAGGCAGCCGTCACCCAGAGCTGGTGGCCAAGATCCTCGCAGATGGCTCAGGTCATGGCACGATACCTCCGCCCCGGAGCCCGCTATCTGGTCGAGGCACCTCAAGTCGCAGCATATGACTTGATGAACCATTCGGACGCTCAATTCAATCAATTCTATTCTACATACGCCATCTCATATATCGATCGGCAAGGAAAGACGCTCACCGGCAATGCCGGATATACCGCCGCGATACGAGATGGGTACTTCAAGTTCGTCGAGTACAACTTCATCAATACGCCGAGCCTGGACGCGCTACTTGCCAAGACCCTGCAGGCTAGTCGTGAGTACCGCCTGGTCGCCGTTCTTCCGCAACAGTACCGCGCGGTCGCCGTTCTTCCGCAACCTCCCGTGGGCGGGAGCCATTGCAATACCAACTTCTGCTCGTACATCTGGGTCAAGCAAGCCCCCAAACGCCGCTGAAGGCGCTGACCTGCGGCCACCTCGCCCGATGCTCAGGTCAGGCGCTGCGCTGCCTTGGCGGCCCAGTAGGTCAGGACGATGTTGGGGCCGGCCCGCCTGATCGCGGTCAGCGTCTCAGAGATCGTGCGCTGCCGGAGGGTCATTTCCGTACCAGTCGTCGCCTACCTCGGCTCCCGCCATGGCGTTGGGCATCGCTTCGGTCGGGCGGGTGACCGTGTCTGAGCGGAGATCGATGAAAGCCCTCATGGTACGGATTGTCCTGTCGTAGCCCGGGATAACTTGCTCGCGTTATCGGCCATCGGCGGTCCGCCGCGCGGCTGCGGTACAGTCGAGCCGATCCGCCTGGCAACGGCCGGGCCGAGGACATAGGTCAGCTGGGAGCGAGCTGCCGATGAAGGCGCTGGTCAAGGTTCATGCCGAGGCCGGACTGCGGCTTGAGGATGTACCGGTGCCGGCGGTGGGCAGGGATGACGTCCTGATCAGGGTCCTGCGTACCGGTGTCTGCGGCACCGACCTGCACATCTACGAGTGGGATGGCTGGGCGCAAGACAACGTGCCGGTGCCGTTGGTCATCGGGCATGAGTTCGCTGGCGAGATCGTCGAGCTGGGCTCTGACGTCAGGGACCTGGTGGTCGGCGACCTGGTCAGCGGCGAGGGGCACCTCGTGTGCGGCAGGTGCCGGAACTGTATGGCCGGGCGCCGGGTCCAGTGCGCGCATACCAAGGGTGTGGGGGTCAATCACCCCGGCGCCTTCGCCGAGTTCATCGTGCTCCCCGCCGCGAACATCTGGCGGCACCTGCCCGGCGTCGACCTCGATGTGGCGGCCATCTTCGATCCGTTCGGCAACGCGGTGCACACTGCGCTCACGTTCCCGGTGCACGGCGAGGATGTCCTGATAACCGGGGCCGGGCCGATCGGGATCATGGCGGCGATCGTCGCCAGGCACGCCGGCGCCAGGCATGTGGTGATCACCGATGTGTCGCCGTACCGGCTCGAGCTGGCGCGGAAGATCGGGGTCACGGTCGCCGCGGATACCAGGCAGCGACCGCTCGGCCAGATCATGGCTGACCTCGGCATGCGCGAGGGCTTCGACGTCGGGATGGAGATGTCGGGCAAGCCAGCCGCCGTGCGGGAGATGCTCGCGGCGATGACGCACGGCGGCAAGATCGCCATGCTCGGCCTGCCTGCGGCTGAATTCCCGATCGACTGGGCGCACCTGGTCCTGAACATGATCACCGTCAAGGGAATCTACGGCCGCGAGATGTTCGAGACCTGGTACTGGATGTCCGTCCTGACCCAGTCCGGGGTCGACATCGGCCCGGTGATCACGCACCGCTTCGACGCGGCGGATTACGCGGCAGCCTTCGAGACCGTGCGCGAGGGCCAGTGCGGCAAGGTAGTACTCAACTGGGCCGACCCCGCCAGCTAGGGTATCCCTGCCATCTCCAACGGAGGCCGACGATGTTCTCCAGCGTTGCGCCGCAGATCGCCGACGAACTCGGCCAGATCCGCGAGCAGGGCCTGTTCAAGAACGAGCGCGTGATAACCAGCCCGCAGCGGGCCAGCATCGTGGTCGCCGGCGGAGAACTGGTCCTGAATTTGTGCGCCAACAACTATCTGGGGCTGGCCGACGATCCGCGGATCATCGATGCCGCGAAGGATGCGCTGAACCGGTGGGGCTTCGGCCTGGCCAGCGTCAGGTTCATCTGCGGCACCCAGGATGTGCACAAGCAGCTTGAGCACCGGATCTCCGAGTTCCTCGGCACCGGCGACACGATCTTGTACTCGTCGTGCTTCGACGCCAACGGCGGCCTGTTCGAGACCATTCTCGGCGGCAAGGACGCGGTCATCAGCGATGAGCTGAACCACGCGTCCATCATCGACGGGATCAGGCTCTGCCGGGCGCGGCGGCTGCGGTACAAGAACAGGGACATGGCCGATCTGGAGGCGCAGCTCAAGGCGGCCGCCGACGCCAGGCGACGGCTCATCGCCACCGACGGCGTGTTCTCGATGGACGGCTACGTGGCACCGTTGCGCGAGATCTGCGATCTGGCCGAGCGGTACGACGCGATGGTGATGGTCGATGACTCGCACGCGGTCGGCTTCGTCGGCCCGACCGGGCGCGGAACCCCTGAGCTACACGGCGTGACGGACCGCGTCGATATCATCACGGGCACCCTGGGCAAGGCACTCGGCGGCGCGAGCGGCGGCTTCACCAGCGGCCGGCCTGCGATCATTGACCTGTTGCGGCAGCGGTCGAGGCCGTACCTGTTCTCCAATTCGGTGGCGCCGGCCGTCGTGGGTGCCTCGCTGAAGGTGCTCGAGCTGCTCGAGTCCGGCGATGACCTGCGGGCCAGGCTGCGCGAGAACACGGCGTCATTCAGGGAGCGGATGACTGGTCTCGGCTTCGACATCCTGCCCGGAGACCATCCCATCGTCCCGGTGATGATCGGCGATGCCGCGCGGGCGGCCAGGCTGGCCGACCTGCTGCTCGGCAAGGGTGTCTACGTGATCGGGTTCAGCTATCCGGTGGTGCCCGTCGGCAAGGCGCGGATCAGGACCCAGGTCTCGGCCGCCCATACCAGCGACGACCTCGAACTGGCCGCGACCGCATTCGCCGAGGCCCGCGACGAGCTCGATTCTTAGCTAACGTGAGAGACGCTCTGCAGACTCGAGTCAGGGCCAGAAGGCGCTCCGGTGAGGAACCAGGTCGCGGTCCTGTACCTCAGCGCTCGTGACGCCGCCCGATTTTGCGCTAGCCGACTCCGAAGACTCGGTAGTTCCCTGTGGTGATCGGGAAGACTGGCGTCGCCGAAACGTTTGGCCCGCACCCTGGATCAGCAGCGAACCCGGGGGAGAAGTTAAGCATGTCTGGTCCCGCAGTTCCTGGCTCGCCATTGTCCTGAACACCGATGACGATGTAGCTGCCCGCGAACCAGTTGTTCGTCTGCTGGCGCGGCCCGCCCGAATTGGTGATCTGACTCGTGACGTACGCCGTGTTCCCGCTCACGAAAAGGCAGGTGGCCGAGCCGACGGCGAACGTGCCGTCCGGGTAGGCGATTGTGAACCCGCCGCGCAGCCCCGCCGCCGTCTGGATGGCGTTCACGTGCGCCGTAGGATCACCAAACTGCCCAAGCGTTCCGGTGCCGGTCAGTTGATCGTGGCTCGGCGAGGCCCATGCAGATCCTGCTTGTGCAAGGACGCCGATTGCCAAGGCCATCGTCAGGATGAACAGGAGTTTGCGCATGCATACGGTGTAGCACATTATCGCGCGCCTCGTGTCGCACCGCGCCTGCCACAAGGCACTACCAGAGCGCGGCCTGGGCGTTCAATGAGCATTCCGACTGGTGCGCGCTCACGCCGCGCTCTGAAGTGGCTCCGTGAGCCGGGGTATGGTCACGCCTGGCCTTTCAGCCGGAGGTTATACACACTTGCCTGGAAGGTGCCGGCAGGGTCGGGCGGCAGGCTGGTGAACCAGATGAGCACGTAACGGCCGTAGGCTGGTTTGGCAAGCCGCAAGCGCACCAAGCCACCGGCGTTGGCCGCGTGCGCGGCGGGAAACAGGTCTGCGAGAGCGGGCGTCGCGCCGACGCGCAGCTGGAACCCGGCGCCGTGAGCCGGGCCGAGCGTTACCTGGGCAGCCGTGATCGTCGTTGAACGGCCCATGTCCACCAGTAGCCCCGTACCCGGATATAGGTTGCCGAAGTGGGCGGTGGTGTACCAGGAGGTATGCCATGCTGTGCCCGGATTTCCGTCGATCGCGAGGGGCGCCTGGTCGCCGTCGTCGCCTTGCCCATCACCGTAAGGCCCGAAGGCTGCAGCGCTAGCCGGGGTCAGCGTGCCGGCCAGAGCGGGGCCCGGGGCGGTCGTCTTCAGTGACGGCATCGGAGCAGAAGGCGCTTGACCGCGGTAGCCGGGATGGTGATGAGCCACTGGGTGTGCCCGGGCCAAGGGTGCGCCGGTGACCGCATGGCGGGAACCTGCGAGGTATTGGAACGCCACGAACCAAAGCCCCACCGCCGCCAGCGCCACCAGCGCGAACCAGGCCCGCCAGAGCCACTCGCCCATCCTGGTGAATGTGATCGGTTCGGTTGCAGTATCCGGAGACGCTTGCTGCCCCAGTTGGGCCCTGTCGTACTCCCGGATCAATGGGTCCGGATCAGTTCCTACAGCCTGGGCAATGCTGCGGATGCACCTGCGGACATCTTGATCGCCCCGAAGTGCCGAATAGTCGTCACCCTCGATATCTGAGATGATCGTTTCCTTGATGCGGATCTGATCGCTGACCTGGGGCACGGTGAGACTCGCCTGACGTCGCGCTTCCGCTAGGGTTTCGCCGATGCTCACATCGCCCTCCCCCTGCGACACCGCGCTGCGCCACACCGACCGCGGAAACGCCCACGGACACGGCTCGATCACCGACGCTATACGGCACAGGCTATCGGCACTTGGTTTTGCTCCCCGATGAACCAGCAGGCAGCTTGCTCACCTGCTGCGTCCACGACTTGCCGCCGCCTAGCGCACTGGAGTCAACCGGCTCCCCGCCCGAGCCCGCCGGATGCGCCTGCGCGCTGAGCCAAGCGTCGGCGTCCCTCCGGCGCTAGGACAGCGACACCGGGTCGCCTAATGCGCCTGAATCTTGTCGACCTGACAGCTGCGCGCATGCCCCACCCGGTAGGTCTTCACGACCACGGGCAGCTTATTTCCCCGGGCCGGCTTCAGCGCAATGCGGGTGCGCATTATCCAGTGCTCAACGTAATAGGGGCTGTACCTTACGTTGAGCCGGAACTGAGTTACGAAAGTTTTACCCACGCTAGCCCCGCCATTTTGAAAGATGACGATCGCGTAATGATGCCGGACGGTGCAGGCCGAAACTGCCGGTGTGCAGGCAGTCAGGCCAAGTGCCGCGCCGGTCGTTGTGACGAGCGTGGTTAGCGTACGCGTTCTGGCCTTCATCGATTTCTTCATCATCATATGCGCGTCGGAAGGTTAATTGCGCCCGCACAATGCAAGCGCGCCCAGGAGAGTAATACCCAGGCAGAAACTAATTGCTTCACCTGCGCCATGCGGACATGATTCTGGCGGCCAGGCCTCAGTCGTAGCTGACGCTGACCACACCGGTGAGCGCGACGGACTGGCAGGCCAGGACGTATCCGTCGGCCATGTCCTGGTCCTCGAGTACCTCATTGTGGGCCATCTCGACGTCGCCGCTGACCAGCCGGCAGGCACATGCGCCGCAGACGCCCTCGCGGCAGGAGTACGCGGCGTCGAGCCCGGCATCGATCATGACGTCGAGCATCCGCCGCCCGGCAGGCCAGTCCAGCATGTGCACCTTGTCGTCGATCTGCACCTCGAGCGTTGCCGCGACGCTGGCTTCCGGAGCCGCCGTGCCTTCGAACGGATTCTCCGCGAGGGACACGAACCGCTCCACGTGCACCCTTTTGCCGGGAACACCCAGGTCGCTCAGCGCCTGCCTGGCCGCCGCCATGAACGGGTCGGGCCCGCAGACGTAGGTGTCGTAGCCGGCATACGGCCTGGCCAGTTCGCGCAGCGCGGCCGCGTCCGGCGGCCCCGTGAGCGCGTCAAGCCAGTGCAGCACCAGCAGGCGGTCAGGCGCGGCGGACCGGACGTCGGCTAGCCGCGGCCCGAAGATGACCGAGCGCTCGTCGGTGTTGGCGTAGATCAGCACGATCCGGCCGCTGCCTGCGGCCAGCGCGGACCTGAGGATCGACATGACCGGGGTGATCCCGCTGCCGCCAGCGAACAGCAGGAAGTCGGCGTCGAGCGACGGCGGCGTGAAGGTCCCGGCCGGCGGCAGCAGGTCGAGCACGCTGCCCGCGCTCACGTTGTCGGCAATCCAGTTGGAGGCATAACCGGGCGTCATCCGCTTGACGGTCACGGCAGGCCGGTCGCCCGCGTGGGGAGAGCTGCACAACGAGTAACACCGCGCCACCGAGCCGCCTCCAGGCAGGGGTACTCGGACGGTCAAGAACTGGCCGGGCCGGTACGCGAAGACGTCGGCCAGTTCGGCGGGAATGTCGAGGACCAGCGAACAGGCCTGGTCGGTCTCGCCGACCACCTCGGCGACCCGCACTTGGTAGCAGGCGCGTTCAGAGCTCACGGCGCGCGGACCGCCAGCCACCCGGGGTAGCTGCCGCGCGGTGCCGACCACGGCGCCGCGCCGGGCCTGATCACGGCGGGAGGACCTCGACGCGGCCGTCCGTGATGGCCGCGTCGATGCTGGCCCGCAGGCTGACGCAGGTCGCGATCAGCGCGGACGACCCGCCAGCGGCGACGCTCGCGGAGAATTCCACGCACGTCAGCACGGCCTCGGCGGTCCACTGCACGCTAGTGTGCGCGATGCTGAACTTGGCCACCTCGACCACAGCGCCGCACCGCCCGCAGTCGACATCGATGTACCGCCACCCCCGCTCGTCGCCCGCTCCGCCAGTGTCGCGACAAATCATGGGTCCGCGCGGGCGGCGGTACATGCGGCTACTTCGGCTTCCCAGGATGCAACGGCGCGGGTGGTGTCGATCTCGTACTCGTGCCTGGCGATCATGTCGGGCGTGATGTCGGCGACGTCGACGTAGAACTGCTCATACCAGCGGCGCAACTGGTAGACCGGGCCGTCCTCGGCACACAGCAGCGGGTTGTCGATCTTGGTCTTGTGGGTCCAGATCTCGACGTCCTGGCCGAAGCCGAGCGAGATGAAGTCGGCGAACTTGGCCGCGATCTTGTCGGCCTGCGCGTCGGTGACGCCAGGCGGCTTCTTCACGATCGCCCCCCACTGGAGCAGGAACGAGTCGAGGGTGACCGGGTAGTGACAATTGATCAGCACGCTCTGCATCGTCATGCCGTGATAGTCGTGCCACAGGTAGTCGATCATGTAGGACGGCCCGTAGTACGCGGCCTCCGAGCGCAGTGTGGTCTCGCCACCGTCCGCGTAGTTGGATCCCGTGCTGACGTCGGGGCGCGACTTGGTGGTCAGGTACTGCGCGGCCACATGGCCCTCGAGGACGTTCTTGAAGAACGTCGGGAACGCGAAGTGAATGTAGAAGAAGTGAGCCATGTCGACGACGTTGTCGACCACCTCGCGGCAGTTCGAATTCTCGACCAGGATCGAGTCCCAGGTCCAGTTAGACCACTCGGGCGAGAAAGCGCCGTCAATCCGCGGAATCGTGATGTGCTCAGCCGGCGCATTGCCCTCGGGGTCGTTCCAGACGAACAGCTGCTTGTTCTCTTCCTGCGTCAGCCACGACCTCGTGCGCGCGGCCGGCGGTACCCGCCTGGCGTAGGGGATGCGGGCGCATTTGCCGTCGCCGCCCCAGCGCCAGTCGTGGAACGGGCAGGCGACCTGGTCGCCCTTGATGGTGCCCATGGTCAGGTCGCCGCCCATGTGCCGGCAGAACCCGTCAAGCACGTGCAGCTCGCCCGCCGAGTCGGCGAACACCACGAGCTTGGTGCCGAACGCCCGGATTGCGTGCGGGCCGCCCGCGCGGAACCTGTCGGCCAGGCCGAGGCAGTGCCAGCCGCGCGCGTACCTGGCCCGCGGGGGTTGCGCGTTGATGGTGCGGACTCCCGTCCCCCCGGCGGCCGGGCCGCTCCCGGCGCCCCGGGCCCCGCCGGCGCCCCCGGCCCCCCCGTTGCCCCCGGCGCCCCCGGCGCCCCCGGCACGGTCGTTCATGGGCCCTCCTGTCGGTAATAGCCCTAGACTAGAACATGTTCTAGTCTAGGGGCCAGCTGGGACTTCAGGCGGGGCGTCCCCCCAGGCCAGTGGTGCCAGCGCCTGCCATGTTGGTAGGACCGGCGCGGGAGGAGCAGCGAGTGGGCGAGAAGGCCGGGCAGTCGGTGCTCGCGGCGGTCGGCGACCTGCTGCCCGTGCTGCGGGAGCGGGCCCAGGAGACCGAGGATGCGCGGGATGTGCCCGCCGAGACGATCAAGGCACTGGAGGAGGCCGGCTTCTTCCGGCTGCTGCAGCCTTCCAGGTACGGCGGCCTGGAGGCAGATCCGCTGACCTTTTACCAGGCCGTGCGGATGATTGCCAGCGCGTGCGGGTCGACGGGCTGGGTCGCCTCGGTCGTGGGCGTGCACCCATGGCAGCTCGCCCTGTACCCGGCGGCCGGGCAGGAGGAGGTCTGGGGCACCGACACGAACACGCGGATGTCGTCCTCCTACGCGCCCACCGGCCGGGCGCGGCTAGCCGACGGCGGCCACCGGCTGAGCGGGCGCTGGAGCTTCTCCTCCGGTTCCAGCCACGCCACCTGGGTGCTGCTCGGCGGGATCGTGACCAACGACGAGGGCGCTCCGGTGGATTTCAGGACGTTCCTGCTGCCGGCCAGCGACTACGAGATCGACGACGTCTGGGACACGGTCGGGCTGCGCGGAACCGGAAGCAACGACATCGTCGTGGACGGCGCGTTCGTGCCTGAGCACCGCTCGCTCAGCTTCACCGACGTGACCAAATGCGTGTGTCCCGGTCAGGACGTTAACCAGGCGCCGCTGTACCGGATACCGTTCGGCTCGGTATTCTCGTACGCGATCACGACACCGGTGATCGGGATGGCGACCGGCGCCTATCACGCTCACGTCGCCTACCAGCGGACCAGGGTCAGCACCGCCTACGCGGGCCACAAGGCGGCCGAGGATCCGTTCGCGCAGGCCAGGATTGCCGAGGCGGCCGCGGAGATAGACGCGGCCTGGTTCGCTCTTGAGCGGAACATGACCGAGCTGATGGCGCACGCGGGCGCGGGCGAGCCCATTCCGATGCAGCTGCGGCTGCGGATCAGGCGCGATCAGGTGCGCGGCACCGGGCAGGCGATCGGCGCGGTCGACCTGCTCTTTGAGAACTCGGGCGGCCGGGCGCTGCGGATGGGAACGCCGATCCAGCGGTTCTGGCGGGACGCGCATGCCGGCCGGGTGCACGCGATCAACGACCCGGAGCGGGCGCTGACCATGTTCGGCCGAGGCGAGTTCGGCCTGCCGCCAGCCGCCGACGCGATGCTATGAGCGGTCCGGCCGCGACCGAGCCTCGCGTGAATGACGCGGCAGCGACCGGCCGGTTCGCTGAGACGGCGATGATGCGGCTGCATTACTACGAGGCGACACCGGGGGCGGGACCGGCGGCGGCGCAGGCGGCACCGGACGCGGCACCGGTTGCCGGGAGCGGGACCCATGCCGAGGGTGCGGGCGGCGATCACCCCGTGGTCCTGCTGCACGGCGGCGGACCCGGCGCGTCAGCCTGGTCGAACTTCAGCCGGAACCTGCCCATCTTCGCATCGCGATTCCGCACGCTGATGCCCGACCAGCCAGGGTTCGGCCTGTCGGCGGCGCCGCCGGTCGAGGGCAACTACTTCACCTTCTCCGCCCGGGCGCTGGCCAGCCTGCTCGACGCCGTGCAGATCGAAAAGGTGCACCTAGTCGGCAACTCGCTCGGCGGCGGCACGGCTGTCCGGTTCGCTCTGGACTACCCGGAGCGGGCCGGTCGGCTCGCACTGATGGGCCCAGGCGGGCTGAGCCTGAACGTCTTCGCTCCTGACCCGACCGAGGGCGTGAGCCGGCTGGCTGCGTTCGCGGCGCCGCCAGGGCCGAGCAGGGAGAAGATGGCCACCTTCCTGCGGACGCTCGTGTTCAACCAGAAGCTGATCACGGACGAGCTGGTCGAAGAGCGGTACGCCTATGCGAGCACCCCCGAGGCGATCGCGGCGATGACGTCGCTCGGCATGTCGTTCTACGATCCGGCGACCGCCGAGGATGGCATGCTCTGGCGTGAGGTGCACCGGCTGCGCAATGAGGTGCTGCTGATCTGGGGACGCGAGGACCGGGTCAACCCGCTGGACGGCGCACTGGTCCCGCTCAAGCAGATCCGCAAGGCACAGCTGCATGTCTTCAGCGGCTGCGGTCACTGGGCGCAGCTCGAGAAGTTCGATCAGTTCAACCGCCTGGTGATCGACTTCCTCGGAGGGCAACAATGAGCCAGATCCGGTCACTGGGCTACCTGCGGATCGAGGCCACCGATACCGGCGCGTGGCGGGAGTTCGGAACCAGGCTGCTCGGCATGGTCGAGGGTCGCGGGCCCGAGCCGGGAGCGGTCTACCTGCGGATGGACGACTTTCCTGCCCGGCTGGTGATCCTGCCAGGCCAGACCGACCGGCTGCTGGCCTCGGGCTGGGAGGTCGCCACCGAGGCGGATCTGACCGCGCTCGGCCAGACTGTGGAGAGGATCGGCGTGCCGGTCAGGACGGGCACGCCCGAAGAGCTCGACTCGCGCCGGGTCGCCCGGCTGCTCCGGTTCGAGGACCCGTCGGGTCACACCCTCGAGGTCTTCTGCGGTGCGTCGCTGGACAGCCGGCCGACGTTCAGCCCGTACGGCTGCCGCTTTGTCACCGGGAATCTGGGAATGGGCCATGTGGTCATCCCAGCAGCCGACGACGAGGCCGCGATGCTGTTCTACACCGGCGTGCTCGGCTTCCGGCTCCGCGACACGATGGCCATGCCGCCTGAGCTGTTCGGCCTCCCGGCCGGCGGCCCGCCCGCGATGATG
>Ga0207646_10005720_pt1 | contig 13041 bp, 11 predicted proteins | sample KBSK5502metaG_FD_184343 | JGI IMG/M metagenome (GOLD analysis project Ga0207646, IMG submission 184343) | Corn, switchgrass and miscanthus rhizosphere microbial communities from Kellogg Biological Station, Michigan, USA - KBS K5-50-2 metaG... | ecosystem: Host-associated > Plants > Roots >...
CGGCCCGCTGTCCCCCCGATTCGCGTGGCCGATCTGGCGCGGACCGGGATGATCACCGGCGCCGAGCGGACCGCCCGCCCGGTCGGCGGGCGTGCTGCCCGGCTCGCGCGGACGCGGCAGGGCCGGGCGGGACGGGCACCGGCGACCGTTCTGATCGGCCATATCGCGCGGCCGACTGCCCTGCGAGCGGATGCCAGGCGCCCGGAGGGCCGGTACCGCCCGGCGAGGTCACGGCCTGCCGGCATCCGGCGCAGCGCATCCGACCTGCGGGCTCCCAGGCCGGGCCGCAGCGTGCGCCGGTCGGGACCGCGGCCCGACCGCGGCGACTCGGCCATCCGCCCCGGCCGGCGGCCGGGAGTTCGCCGCACGCTGGTTCGCCTGCGTCTGGGCGCGCCGCGTCCAGGTGCGGAACACGGCTTGCGCTTGCGCGGCGGCCCGCGATTTGGCGGAAACGGCCTGCCCCCGCGCGCCGGCGGCGGGGTCCCGCGCGGAAACATCGTCCCGCGCAAGGGCCTGTTCCCGCGAAGAGGGTCATTCGGCAGGCGGGCGGGGATCGGCCGTCGGGCGCCGCGCGTTCCGGGGACATCCGGGGGGCGGCGCGGAGGCAGCCGGGCGCAGCGGTTCAGCACGGTGGCCCGGCCGTCACGATGGCGGCTGGCGGCGGCGTTCGCGGCCTGCGTCGGCCTGCTGATAGCGCTCGCGGGCCGGCTCTGGTACGTGCAGGTCGCCAAGGGCAGCGACTACGCGAGCCTCGCTCGCCAAGAGCAGGTCAGGACCATCGTCGTGCCGCCGGTCCGCGGCCAGATCCTCGACGACACCGGGCGGGCCCTGGTGGCGAATCGCCCGTCGCTCGTGGTCACGGTGAACAAGACGGTGCTGGCCAGCCAGGCCGACGGCGGCCGAGCCGAACTGCGGCGGCTCGCCGCGCTGCTCGGAGTCCGCGACCGGCTGCTGCGCGACCGGCTCAGGTTGTGCACGGCCGGGGTGTCGCAGCCGTGCTGGGCGGGCTCGCCCTACCAGCCGGTTCCGGTCAGGCAGGACGTACCGGAACGGGTCGGCGTCCAGGTCATGGAGGATCGGCGGCAACTCCCCGGGGTGACGGCAAGGGTCAAGCCGGTCGTCCGCTATCCGGAAGGCACCAGCGCCGCGCAGATGCTCGGTTACCTCCAGCCGATCACCCCACAGGAAGAGCGGCTGCGGCACCTTCCGCTGGCCGGGCCGGCCGACGCCGAGCTTGTCGGCCAGTCGGGGCTGGAAGCGCAGTACGACGCCGCGCTGCGCGGGGTTCCCGGGACCCGGCACGTCGTCGTCAATGCCGCAGGCGACGTGACAGGAACAGTCCCCTGGACACGCAGATCCCGCCCCGTGCCCGGCAGCGACCTTGTGACCAGCATCAACGCGCACGTCCAAGCCGACGCCGAGCGCGCGCTCGCGCACGCCATCCGCAAGGCTCGCGCCGAGGGCAACCTCGGCGCGACCACCGGTGCGGCGGTGGTCATGACCACCGCGGGCCGCGTGGTCGCGATGGCCAGCTACCCGTCGTACGACCCCGGCATATGGACGCGCGGGATCTCCGAGCGCCAGTTCAAGAGGCTATTCGGCGCGGCCGATGGCGAGCCGATACTGAACCGGGCGATCCAGGGCGAATACGCGCCGGGATCGACCTGGAAGGTGACCTCGACCGCGGCCGCGGTGGCCGCCGGTTACAGCCTGGCCGGCCCCTACGACTGTCCCGGCTCGGTCAGCGTCGGCGGGCGGACGTTCTACAACGACAATCCGTTCAATTCGGGTGCGATGAGCCTGCACGCGGCGCTCGTCGTCTCCTGCGACACCGTCTTCTACCAGCTCGCCTACGACATCTGGCTGCGGGACGACCGGAAGGCGAACGTGGTCACAAGCGCCCGCGCCCCGGTGCAGGCGATGCAGAAGATGGAGCTCGCGTGGGGCTTCGGCAGGGCGACGGGCATCGACCTGCCGGGCGAGTCGGCCGGCACGGTGCCGACCCGGCCGTGGCTGTACCGGTTCTACCGGAAGAACAAGAAGGCCTGGTGCCGCGACGGCCGCCAGTACGGCTCGTACGTGCAGCGGATCGCGTACCAGGATTGCCATTACGGCAACGTCTGGGAGCCCGGCCTGGCCGTGGACGCCGCCATCGGCCAGGGCTACGTGACCGTCACCCCGCTCCAGCTGGCCCGGGCGTACGCGGCGCTCGCCAATGGCGGGACCCTGTACAGCCCGCGGCTCGGCGAGGCCCTGATCCGGCCGGACGGGCGGGTGGTACGCAGGATCACCCCGCCCGTCGTGGGCCATCTTCCGGTATCGGCGGGGGTCCTGGCGTACATCAGGCACGCGCTGGCCGACGTGATGACCCAGGGCACCGCCGCGCCCGCCTTCGCCGGCTTTCCCCTGCGCAGAGTGTGCGTGGCTGGGAAGACCGGAACGGCCCAGGTCGTCGGCAGGCTCGCGACCTCAGTCTTCGCCTCCTACGCGCCGTGCGTCCACCCCAAGTACGTCGTGGTGATGATGATCCCCGCCTCTGGCTACGGCGCCGATGTGTCCGCGCCGGCCGTCCGCCAGATCTGGGACGGGATCTATGGTCTCGAGGGTCACCGGGCCGCCCTGCCGGGCGGGCAGCTGCCGTCCGGGATTCCGCGTCCCGCCGGCTCGCGCAGCGCATCCTCCGCGGTCGGCAACGCGGGGAGCACGAGGTGAGGAGCGCCGGCCAAGCCGTCAGGGGGCTGCGTCCGGTCCGGCCGAGCGGCAGCTTCGTGCCGCTGCGTTCGCGTCCACGGTTCAGGGTGCTCGCGCGAGCGGCGCCGCTCCGGCACCTCGACTGGCTCCTGCTGACCGCGGTGCTCGGGCTCGGTATCACCGGCGTGCTTCTCGTATGGTCGGCCAGCCGGGCAGCCCTACTCCAGGTAGGCGCCGACCCGGCCACGTACCTGAATAAGCAACTGCTCAACCTGGCGATCGGCCTGATCCTGATGCTGGCGGTCGGCCTGCTCGGGCAGGGTGCGCTGCGGAAACTGTCGCCGCTGGCCTATGCCGCCGCGTTGCTCGGCCTGCTCGCCGTGCTCAGCCCGCTGGGCACCTCGGTCAACGGCGCGAGCGCATGGATCTCCCTGCCTGGCGGGTTCCAGGTCGAGCCATCCGAGTTCGCCAAGTTCGGGCTGTTGCTGATGACGGCCAGGATCCTCGGGAGCTTGCCGACCGCCGACGGGCGGCCAAGTATTCGTGCCATCGCGGTCGCGCTGGCCTGCGGCGCGCCGGTCGTCGCGCTGGTGGCCAAGGAACCGGCGCTTGGCGTAGCGGTGCTGCTGATGGTTCTGCTTGCCGGCATGATGGTGCTGGCAGGCGCGCGGCTGCGCTGGCTCGCGGTCCTGGCCGGCGCGGCGGCGGCCGCGGCGCTCGCGGTCTGGCGGATGCATCTGTTGAAGCCATACCAGCTGCACCGGCTCGCAGCATTCGTCAACCCGGCGGCAGATCCGACGGGCGCTGGCTACAGCGCCGCGCAGGCGAAGATCGCGATTGGGTCGGGCGGTCTGCTCGGCCAGGGATTGCTGCACGGTCAGTTCGTAGCCGGGAACTTCGTGCCAGAGCAGTCCACCGACTTCATCTTCACGGTGGCGGGCCAGGAACTGGGCTTCGTCGGCACGGTACCGATCATCGTGCTGCTCGGCATCGTGATCGTCCGCGCGCTGGTGATCGCGGTGCAGGCGGACGACCAGTTCGGCGCGCTGGCGGCCGGGGGGATAGCGATCTGGTTCGCGGCCCAGACGTTCATCAACATTGGCATGACGCTAGGCATTGCGCCGGTCACCGGGCTTCCGTTGCCATTCGTCTCGTACGGCGGCTCGGCGATGTTCGCCGACATGATGGCTGTCGGCGTGCTGCACGCCGTCCGCAGGCGGCACGCGGAATCTGCCGGCCCGCTCCGCGGTGACGCGCTCCTGAGTCTCGGGGTTCGGGGTAGCGGCGCTCTGGGCAGGCGTTAGCTCCCCGGGCAGTTGGTCGCCGACGGTGGCAGGCCCGGGTAGTCCTCGGGCAGGGAGTAGCAGACGTTGCTGAAGGTGTTGCCGGCCCCGGCGCCGGCCTCGACGGGGCTGAACGGCTGAGGCACGAAGCCGGCGCAGGCGTTCACGAAGAACCCGTTGCCACCGCTTCCGATGGACGGCATCGGCGCGCTGGCCGGGAGTTGAAGGTGTCGTCGGAAAAGGCATTGTCGTGTGCGCCGTTGACCAGCATGAGGGCGCCCTGCAAGTCGGTGAAGTAGCCGGTGTTCTGCTTCTGGTTGTTCACCGTGACACAGATCGGCCCGAGGCCGGAGGCGTGACTGTTGCTGAGCGTCACGTTGTAGGTGTTGCTGCCGTCCAGCAGGAATCCGCCGGTATCGTTCGAAGCCGCGGCGGCGGAGTTGATCACCACATCGTGCGTGTTCACCAGGTCGATCCCGAATCCGTTGTCATACGTCAGGTCGTCGCACGGCTGGTTGTTTGGACAGTCCGAGCCAGTGCCGATGCGGATGTCGGACGAGTTCACGGCGTAGATGCCGTCGCCGTTGGGCCTGTCGGCGCCGAGCGATTTGAGCTTGCTGTTGTCGATCGTGACGGCGGACGAGCCGTTGATATATACGCCGGGGCCGTTCATCTTGTTGTACTGAAGATCGTCCAGGCCGATGTTCGACGAGCCGTCCAGGCGGACCCCGGTGCCGTTGTCGTTCGCCGTGGATGCCGTGCTCCCGTTCTTCCCGAAGGTGATCGCGGTCGGCGTGTGCACGTTGACCAGCCAGATGTCCGGGTCGGCCGGGTTGGTGTCGCTGTAGGCGGAGGTGATGCCGACGATGTCGAAGAACGCCGTCACCGTGTCCTTGGAGTTGTCGACCTTGACCGACTAGCCTCCATTCGGCCCGTTGCTCGGGGACGAGATTGCCCACGGGCCGATGATGTAGGGATCGGCGGCCGTGCCGGTCCCTGAGGTAACGCACTGGCAGGTCGCGTGGCGGCCAGCTCACGCTGACGGCATGATGCCGGTCGCGCGACGTCGCAGCCAGGCCTCAAGCTGGTCGCTGACGCGCGGCCAGCCGTTCCGGTAGCTGTCGAAGGCATCGGGCGGCAGCTTGGCGTGATGGATGGTCATCAGCGTCTGGTCGGCCCCGTGCGGTTCGAGCGTGACGGTCACGATGCTGTCGGCCGGCGGCTCCCAGGCGGAGGAGCTCCAGGTGAAGCTGAGCCGTCGCGGCGCGTCGAGCTCCAGGTAGCGGCCGGTGATGGAGAGCCCGAAGCCCTGGTCGTCGATGTCGATCCGCAACAGGCCGCCGGGCCTCGGATCGAGTTCGATCTTCGTCGCGCGAGCCGGGCGGGCGCACATCCACTCGGTCATTCCCTCGGCGTCCAGCCATTCGGCCCAGACTGCCGCCTGCGGAGCGGGCAGGACGCGCCGCACGATGGCGGCGGACGGATCCTGGCTGGTCATGCGGCTCCTCCCGGCGCATCGCGCCGTTCGCGCCGGTTGCGTTCGAGCCGTGCCGCCAGCGCGTCGGCGCTCTGGGCCCAGAACGACGCCTGCTCGCTGATCCACCGCTCGGCCGGCTGCAGCCCGCCGGGACGGACCGACAGCCAATGCTCGCGCCCGAGCTTCTCCCGCCGGATCAGGCCCGCCGCCTCGAGCACGCCGACGTGACGAGACACCGCGGCGAACGATATGGGAAGGGGCTCGGCCAGATCGGTGATCCGGGCGGCGCCGGCCCGCAGCGCGACAAGCAGCGCCCGCCGCGTCGGGTCCGCCAGCGCGGAATAGGTACGGTCAAGAACCTGATCTTCAACCACCTTGTTGACCATACCAGCCGTCCGTGATATCAAACATATCTGTTGAGCATCCGCGGGCCGGGCCGTGTCAGCGGACCTGCGAGCCTCGCGTGAAGTCCCCGGGCCAGCGCGCCGGGGGATCCGGCGGCGGCCGTCGCGGACCTGGCCGCCAAGGCGAAAAGGAACTAGTCATGCAAGACCATGCGGTTGTTTCCAGCCAGGACTGGGCCGAGGCGCGCAAGGCCCTGCTCGGCAAGGAGAAGGAGCTCACTCACCTTCGCGAGCAGCTCGCGCAGGCCAGGCGAGAGCTGCCGTGGGAGGCGGTCACCAAGGACTACGAGTTCGAGGGCCCGGCCGGCCAGGTCACGCTGTCCGATCTGTTCGACGGCCGCTCTCAGCTCATCGTGTACCACTTCATGTTCTACCCGGACTGGGACGCCGGCTGCCCGCACTGCTCCTTCTGGGCAGACAACTTCGACGGCGCGCCCGTCCACCTGGCCGCCAGGGACGTCGCCTTCGCGGCAGTGTCGCGGGCGCCTTACACGAAGGTCGCCGCCTACAAGCAGCGCATGGGCTGGAGCTTCGCGTGGGTCTCCTCGGCCAAGTCGACCTTCAACTACGACTACGGCGTGGCGTTCACGCCGGAGGCCCTCGCCGACCACGCCGCGATCTATAACTACGGGTCGACCGACCCCGGGTTCGAGGACCGGGAAGGGCTCAGCGTCTTCGCGCGGAACGATGCAGGGGAGATCTTCCACACGTACTCGGCCTACGCTCGCGGCATCGACATGGTCAACGGGACCTACCAGTTCCTTGACCTGGTCCCCAAGGGCCGCGACGAAGCTGGCGCGGAGTTCACCCAGTTCTGGGTACGCCGGCACGACGAGTACGGCACCTGACCGCGCCCAACGGCACCCCGCAGACGACATCGACGTGCCATTGATGGTGCGGGGGTCGGGCGCCGCGGGAATGGCGGGTGCAATCGGGTCTGGGCCTTGACGGCAAGGGGTTTGATTGCCACCTTGTGTTCGGTTGTTGTTTACCTATCCATATCGGTATCCATACGCCGCATTCGCACAGGAGGCTCCCCATGCACCTGAAGACCAGGCGGGTCAAGTTCATCGCCGCCGCCTCGGTGACCGCGGTTGCCGCGGCGCTCTCGACCGGACTGGCCACGACCGGCGCCTCGGCGGCCGGCCAGCAGCGCTCCATCGGCCAGGGCGGGGTTGAGCTCGACCGCGCGTTCATCATCGTGCTCGAGAACCACTCTCAGCAGGGCGTCATCGGCGACCCGAACGCCCCGTTCATCACCTCGCTGGCCCAGAAGTACGGCGAGGCGACCAACTACTTCGGCGTGACCCACCCGAGCGAGCCCAACTATGTCGCCATGATCGGCGGCTCGAACTGGTGGATCAACAACGACAACCCGGCGAACAGGTTCGACCACACGAACCTGGTCGACGAGCTCGAGGCCGCCCACATCTCCTGGGGGGCCTACATGGAGGCGCTGCCGGCCGACAACCCGCTGACCGACTTCTGGCCGGCCAACACGACTCCGCTGTACGCCTCCAAGCACAACCCGTTCGTCCTGTTCTCCGACATCCGCAACGACCCGGCGAGGGTCGCCAACATCAAGCCGTACACCGACCTAGCCGGAGACCTGAACGGGTCGAACCCGCCGCGGTTCGTGTTCATCAGCCCCGACCAGTGCAACGACATGCACGGTGGCGTGTTCTCGGCCGTGGCCGGCCACCCGGAGACCCCGTGCCCGTTCGGATCCGCGAACGACGACCCGAACGACGCGCAGCTGAAGCAAAAGGCCGACGCGTTCGTCAAGTCGGCGGTCGGCACGATCATGTCGAGCCGCGCCTGGACGCCGCACAGCGCGATCTTCATCGTCGCTGACGAGGGCGACTTCAGCGGGAACCCGGTCAACGGCGGCTGGGCCTCGCCGGCCGGCTGCTGCGACTCGCCCGTGCTCCCGGCCGGAGACCCCGAGATCAACGCCCTGTGGCCCGGCGGCGTGTTCGGCGGCGGCCTGGTTCCGGCCATCGTGATCGACCCGAGCGGGCCGCACGGCTTCGTCGACGCGACGCCGTTCAACCACTACTCGCTGCTGCGCACCATCGAGGACGCCTGGCACCTGCCCGAGCTCGTCTACAGCAGCGACCACGCGCAGGTCCAGACGATGGACGCGTTCCTGCAGAGCTGACGCCCTCCGGGTCCCGGCGGACGGCAGCCAGCTGCCCGCCGGGACCAGCGGGGCACGCTTTCGTTATACCTGATCAGACGGCGATGCCCGCGCGCGCCGAGTGCTCATCGATGGCGGCCAGCTCGTCGGCGGTGAATGCGGGTCCTTCGGCGGCGCGCAGGTTCTCCTCGAGCTGTGCCACGCTGCTCGCCCCGATCAGCGCCGCCGTGACCCGCCGGTCGCGCAGCACCCACGACAGCGCCATCTGCGCGAGCGTCTGGCCGCGTCCGCTGGCGATGCCCGCGAGCGCTCGCAGGTGGCCGGACACGGCCGGCGTGAGCACGTCGGCGGACAGCGAGCCGGCCCGGCTGGCCCGCGAGCCCGGCGGGATGCCGTCCAGGTACCTGCTGGTCAGCAGCCCCTGGGCGAGCGGCGAGAACGCGATGCAGCCGACCCCGTCCCGCTCGAGCGCGTCGAGCAGCCCGTCGTTTTCGGTCCAGCGGTCAAGTATCGAGTAGGACGGCTGGTGGATGAGCAGCCTGACGCCCATCTGGCGGAGGATGGCGGCCGCCTCGGCGGTCAGTTCCGCCGGGTACTGCGAGATGCCCGCGTACAGGGTGCGGCCCGACTGCACGGCGGTGGCCAGCGCGCTCATCGTCTCCTCGAGCGGCGTGCGCGGGTCTGGGCGGTGACTGTAGAAGATGTCGACGTACTCCAGGCCCATCCGGCGCAGCGACTGATCCAGGCTCGCGAGCAGGTACTTGCGCGAGCCCCAGTCGCCGTACGGGCCAGGCCACATGTCCCAGCCGGCCTTGGTCGAGATGATCAGCTCGTCGCGGTACGGCCGCAGATCTTCGCGCAGGATGCGCCCGAAGTTGGTCTCCGCCGAGCCGTACGGCTCGCCGTAGTCATACTTTCCCAATGTCTCTGCAGGTGCCGACCCTCCGTAGTTGTTGGCGAGGTCGAAGTGCGTGACGCCGAGGTCGAAGGCGCGGCGGATGATCGCGCGCTGGGTGCTGATCGGGGTGTTGTCGCCGAAGTTCTGCCACAGGCCAAGGGAGATGGCCGGCAGGTCGATGCCGCTGCGGCCGCAGCGGCGATAGGGAGTCTGCTCATACCGGTCGGGCGCGGCGAGATAGGTCACGGAGAACGAGTCTGCCATGGCGTGTCTGGACGTTCCGGCCTAGAGGTTCCTGAAGGTCTCGTTCCACTGCCGGATCTCCCACGCGCTGACGAACGGGCCGGGTTCCGCGAGGTCGTCCGCCGCTCGCCCACGCGCCTGGTCATGCGGCTCGCGCTTGACCGCTAGGTTCGCTGCCTAACAAGCTCGCGATGGCCGGTGCGGGCACAGGGGCCTGATGCGCCGGCGAGCAGCTCTCCGGCGTACGCGCGGACCAGCGGGTGCACCCGGTAGCTCGTGCCGCCGTGCTCAGCGTTGCCGCTGACGCGGCGCAGCAGGCCGGCGTCGGTGAGCTCGGGAGCCACCATGCCAGCCTCGGCGTCACCGGACAGCGTGATGATGGCCGATCCCGGCGTCTCTGGCGACCCGGCCACCGCCAGCCGGGCGAGCGCGCGCCTGGCCGGGCTGCTCACGCCATCGGCCGCCGTACCCAGGCTGGTGCGGACGCTGGCCCCGCCGACCGCGAGCTCGTCGAGCCGCCGGTCCTCGTCAGACAGCAGGCCCGCGAGGTCGGTGACGGTGAGGTCGGGGTCGTCGGCCAGCCGCGTGCCGGCGATCCGCAGCGCGAGCGGCAGGTGCCCGCATGACGAGGCGATCGACCTGGCCGCGCCTGCTTCCGTCTCGGCGAACCGATCAGCGTCCTGATCGCCGTCGCCAAGGTCCCGGCCGGAGATCATGGCCAGGAGCCTGACTGAGTCGGCCGGGTGCAGGTCGCCGAGCTCGATGTGCCGGGCACCGTCCAGGTCAGGCAGGCGGGCGCGGCTGGTCACCACGACCGCCGACCCCGTCGTGCCTGGCAGCAGCGGCCAGACCTGCGCGGCGCTGCTCGCGCCGTCGGCCAGGATCAGCACGCGCCGGCCGGCCAGCAGCGACCGGTACAGCGCCTCGCGTTCGAACCTCGTGACGGGGATGCCGCCAGCCGCGACGCCGAGGCCGCGCAGCAGCTCGCCGAGTACCACCTGCGGGTCGCGCGGCCGGCCGACGTCGTCCAGGCACGCGTACAACTGCCCGTCGGGGAACCCCGGGCTGGCCAGGTGCGCCGCGTGCACAGCGAGCGCCGACTTGCCGGTGCCCAGCATGCCGGTTACCACCGTGACGGCCATGCCCTTGCCAGACATGCGGCCGAGCAGGCGGGCGAGCGGCAGGGCGCGGCCGGTGAAGTCCGCGACGGCCACAGGAAGCTGGCAGGCCGGCTGCCAGGGCCGCAGCCCGGCGATCCAGGCCGCTTCCCTGCTCTGCGACCCGCTGCCGGCAGTGGACGGCGGCTCTGTCCCTGCCGTCGTCGCCGCCGGCGCGGCCGGTGCGGCCTCCGGGCGGACTGGCACCGGAGCTGGGGTGGTGGGCGTCCTGGCGGCGCTCGCCAGCATCTCAAGTCGGGCCGGGACCGCGGTGATCAGCAGGGCGGGATCGTCTGCCAGCACCTGCCTGTGCAGGTCCTGCAGCTCAGGGCCGGGCTCCATGCCGTACGCGCTGATCAGCATCACCCTCAGCCGACCGTAGGCGGCCAGTGCCTCGGTCCTGGCCCCCGACCGGTAGAGGGCGATGATGAGCTGCGCCCAGGCGTGCTCGCGCAGCGGGTCGGCCGCAACGGCGTCGCGCAGCTCGGGCAGCAGCTGGCGGTGCTCGCCGAGCGCCAGCCGGGCGTCGGCGAGCGCGTCGCGGGCCTCGTCGCGGTGCTCGAGCAGTCGTTCCCGCTGCGGGACAGCGGGCACGTCGGCGAGCGAAGGGTTGCGCCACAGGCTCAGCGAAGCGCCGAGCAGCGCCGCCGCGCCTTTGTAGTCGCCTTCGTCGCGCGCAACCCGGCCCCGCCCGGCAAGGTCGCGGAACTCGTGCAGATCAAGCTCGCCCGGGCCGACGGTGATGAGGTATCCGGACGGGCGGGTACGGAGCAGGGCGGGGTCGGGCAGCAGCTTGCGGATCCCGTAGACGCAGCTGCGTAACGAGACGTCAGGGCTCTTCGGCGGCTCATCTCCCCACAGCCCGGTCGCGAGGCTGGCCGACGAACACGGCTGCCCGGCGTTCAGCAGCAGCAACGCCAGCGCCGACCGGTGCAGCGGCCTGCTGACCTGGACAGCGCGGCCGGCGTCATCGCGGATCTCTAACGGGCCGAGGATCGAGAACCTCATTCGTCGCCTCTCCGTCCCGGCGGAGTTCGAAAGGATCAGCCAATCGTAATCACAGCCTGGCTCGACGCCGCCGGGAAACCGAGAATTGGGCCGCAACACTTGCCGGGAACTCCGTGGCCGCCGACGGTGTATTCATGGGCGTGGCCGGGCTGAGCAGGGCCAGGTAAGGAGAGCCATCGACGACGCCGAGGCGGTAGCCCGCTCTTGTCGCGGCGACCTTGACGCTTATGCCGTGCTGGTCGCCCGCTACACGCTGCGCGCGCACCGGGCTGCCTTTCTGCTTGGTGCCGCTTGACCGTCAGCCCGGCGCCCGCTGGCCGTTCCGGTCTCGGCCGGCGAGGATAGCTAGCGCGTGATTCTGAAATGCCAGAGCTGGCGAGGGCAACGGGCCGTGGCCGGCAGGCCTCTGCCTGAGGGGAGCAGCGGACCTTGGCGGATGTGACGTGACCAGCGGTCGGCTCGACCTCACGAGACCGCAGATCCTCGCGTTCCGGCGGCACGTCGGAGCGCTCGACGAGCGCCTGCCGCCCGGAGCGGACTCGCTTCGGCGCGCCGCGTGGGCGGGGTTGCAGGACAGCATGCCCCGGGCGGCCCTGCTGTCGATCCACGCGCGCGTCGCGGGGGCGACGCCGGACTCGTGGGAAGACCCGTCACTCGTCCAGCTGTGGGGGCCGCGGTTCAGCGTATTCGTCATCGCTGCGCGCGACCTCGCGGCCTTCTCGCTGGGAAGGCTGCCCGACGACGGGGAGGGCCGCCAGAGGGCCGAAGACCTCGCCGTCCGCCTGGACGCCATTCTCGACGGCGCGCGGACGACTTACGGAGAGGCGGGGCGCGCGCTCGGCGTGCACCCCTACAGCCTCAGGTACGCGGCGGCGACCGGCACGGTCCTGATCCGGTGGGAGGGCGCGCGGCAGCCGACAATCTGGACGGTGCCGCGGCCCGAGGTCGACCCGCGCGTTGCCCGCCTCGAGCTCGCGCGGCGGTACCTGCACGTCTACGGGCCGGCGACGGCAGCGGCCTTCGGCTGGTGGGCGGGGATCGGCCAGCGGGATGGCGTCGCGGCGTTCGATGCGCTCGGCACGTCGCTGACCCCGGTGCGGACGCCGATCGGCGATGCGTGGATCCTCGCCCGCGATGAGCCGGCCTTCCGCGCCGCCCAGAGGGCGGCGGCGCCCGCGCGGCTGCTCCCGAGCGGTGATGCCTACTACTTGTTCCAAGGAGCCGATCGCGAACTGCTGGTCGCTGACGCGGCTCGCCGTGGCGCGCTCTGGACGCCGCGCGTCTGGCCGGGCGCCGTACTCGTCGACGGCGAGGTCGCAGGGACGTGGCGGCGCGCGGAGGCGAAGGTGACAGTCCAGCAGTGGGGTCGGCTGTCCCGCGCTGCCCGGGAGGCGGTGGAGGCCGAAGCGCAGGCGCTGCCGCTGCCCGGCGTCCGCGGGCCAGTCATCGTCCGCTGGGTTGAGTGACACGACAACGCCGCTGCGGCCGCCGCTGTGCGGTCGCTCAGAGCTCACCGGGCTCCTGATCGTCCGCGGCACGTCCCGCGGGCGGCGCGCCGCGCCCCAGGTTCCATGCCGGTTTCAGCGCCGCGCCGGCGCGGTAGTCACTTGATTACGCGCAGTTTCCGAAGCGAGTCGGGTGGCGGATCAGCAGCGGGGAGTTTGTTGTGCTGGACGCGGGGGCATTCCCAGCGCGGCGCCTGTCGGGCGAGGACCTTCGGATCCTCCCGCTGGAGAACGA
>Ga0207646_10005723_pt1 | contig 13035 bp, 9 predicted proteins | sample KBSK5502metaG_FD_184343 | JGI IMG/M metagenome (GOLD analysis project Ga0207646, IMG submission 184343) | Corn, switchgrass and miscanthus rhizosphere microbial communities from Kellogg Biological Station, Michigan, USA - KBS K5-50-2 metaG... | ecosystem: Host-associated > Plants > Roots >...
ACCGGGATCTCAATGCCGCCTTGAATCTGCTCTGGTTCGCCACCGAACAGCTTCGCCAGCTTCGGGCTTAAAGCTGGCCGTCCTGGGCAGTGGCTACGACCGATGACGTAAAAGCGCCTGTGGAGCCAATGTGAGACCGAAACGGGAGGGCCGATCCAAAGGTTCCCGTGCCATGGCAACTGGCACTGAAGCAGGAACAACTGACCGCTCGGGGGTGTTTACACACGTTCGAGTATGAGAAAGGTAGCAGCCAGCTATGCGTACCCTCATCGCCAATGGGCATATCGTCACCGCGACCGGTGATTTTTCAGGTGACATACTCATCGACAATGAGCGAATTGTCGCCGTCGCCTCTCCTGGAACTTTTGCTTCGCTGCAAGCTGATACAGTGCTTGACGCCCAGGGTAAATATATCTTCCCGGGAGCCATCGATGTGCATACGCATATGGAACTTCCATTGCCCGCCACCGTCGCAAGTGATGACTTTGAGACGGGTACGATTGCCGCCGCCTGTGGTGGTACGACCACGATTCTCGATTTCGCCAATCAGCAGCGCGGGCATAGCCTGGCTGAAGCTCTTCAAGCCTGGCATCGCAAGGCAGAGGGAAAGGCCGTTATCGATTACGGCTTTCACATCACGATCACTGACCTCGCCTCCGCTCCTGAGACCGCGATGGATGAAATGATTGCAGCAGGCGTGACGACTTTTAAACTCTTGATGGCTTACCCGAATACTTTCATGGTCGATGATGAGACGATTTATCGCGTGCTGCGCCGCTCGGCCCAACTCGGCGGCCTGGTAATGGTCCATGCCGAAAATGGCATTACTATCGACTTCTTAGTACGTGAAGCCATCGCTGCCGGCCATACCGCTCCCATCTACCACGCTCACACGCGCCCTGCTATCCTGGAGGGCGAGGCCGCGCAGCGTGCCATTGCCCTGGCGTCACTGGCGGAGGCTCCCCTCTACGTCGTACATGTCAGTTGTGCCCACTCGCTGCACGCTGTCGCTGCCGCCCGTGCCAGGGGCTTGCCCGTCTGGGGTGAAACCTGCCCGCAGTATCTCTACCTGGATGATAGTTGCTACGCCGCTCCTGGCTTTGAGGGAGCCAAATTTGTGTGTACTCCGCCCATGCGCAGTGATGCCGACAAAGAAGCGCTATGGGTTGGCTTGCAGCGCCGTGAACTGCAAGTAGTTTCTACCGATCACGCTCCTTTCAACTATCATGGACAGAAAGAACTGGGGTTACACGACTTTACGAAGATACCCAATGGCTTGCCAGGGGTAGAGCACCGCCTTATCCTGCTTTACAACGGCGTGCGCGAAGGGAAGTTCGGCTTGCAGCATTTTGTAGACCTCGTTTCAACCACGCCCGCCAGACTCTTCGGCCTTTTCCCACGCAAAGGCACTATTGCTCCCGGCAGCGATGCCGACCTGGTCATATTCGACCCGGGGCGAACAGCGACGATCAGCGCGGCAACCCAGCATCAGCGCGTCGATTATACCCCCTACGAAGGCATGCGCGTTCAGGGAATGCCGGATACGGTGCTCCTGCGTGGGCGCGTGATTGTGCAAGGTGGTGAGTACGTCGGTGGCAAAGGCGGGGGACAATATCTGCCGCGAAAAACTTTTACTGCACCCTAATCTTCCTCTTTCTCTTGTTCACGCGGCGGTACGAGCTTGTGTTCGACAGCAAATGCCGCCGCCTCGCTGCGCCGTGAAAACCCCAGCTTTTCAAGAATATGGCTGACATGGTTACGTGCGGTCTTCTCGCTCACGTACAACTTATCGGCAATCTGCTTGTTCGTCAAGCCCCGTGCTACCAGCGCCAGCACTTCGCGCTCGCGCTCGGTCAGTTCGCTCCCCGGCATCTGTGTCAGGTGTTCCATCGCCCGTTTAGTGGCCTCGGCATCGATGAGTGATTGACCCGACGAGGCCCTGCGAATCGAACGCAGCAACTCGGCCCGGCTCAAATGTTTGAGCAGGTAACCGCTGGCCCCGGCCAGAATCGACGAGATGACGGCATCTTCGTCAGTATAGGAGGTGATCATCAGGATTATTACATCGGGGTAGCGGCTTTTAATCTCGCGGCATGCCTCGATGCCATCCATCTTCTCCATGCGTACATCCATGAGGATCAATTCTGGATCCAGCACGGGCATCTTAGCCAGAGCTTCCGCTCCATTACTTGCTTCCCCGACTACTGCGAGGTCCGGTTCTGCTTCAAATGCCGCACGCATTCCAAGGCGTACCACCTCGTGATCGTCTACAATCATAATACGTGTTTTTGCCATAGCTGGCTCTCCTTATATGGGAATGCGTGCCATTATACTGGTGCCTCCTGTGGGGCCGCCCATCACCTCGAACGTCCCGCCTAACTCTTCAGCACGCTCACGCATGCCCCGCATACCGTGGCCCGAATAGATGCGCTGTTTCTCTCCATCGGCTCCAGGATCATAGCTGTGGGGTAGTGCATACACGCCCTTGCCATCATCGTTGATCTCGACCTCTATGCACTGCGCTAAATGGTGCAGGCGTACCTGTACCTGTGTTGCACCCGCGTGCTTGTAGGCATTGGTAAGCGCTTCCTGTGTGATGCGGAAAATGGCCGTCCCAACCTGCGCAGTCTTGCGTACACGCCTTTGATCCCCATTAGGTGACGCTTCGACCCCTTCGACCTCTAAATGTGCCGGCAGTCCGCTGATTGCCTCAAACTCGCGCAGTTGGTTGGTCAGCATCTGTGTGAGGGTGGTCGAACCGCTCATTAATGGCTTCAGCGTGAATATGTAATGGCGTGTCTCCCACAGCGCCTGCTTCGAGATAGTCACCATTTTATCAAGCCTCTCGGCCACGGGCGCCAATGCCTGCGCATCTTCTTCAGAAGCATCAGCTATGCGCTGCAGGAGCGCCGCACATGTCTCGCTGTTTAAACTCAGCATGTAGATAAGTTGGGCAATGCCGTCATGAATCTCGCGAGCGATCCGTCCTCGTTCCCCTGCTGCCGCCAGGTCGGCGGCCTGTTCAGTCAGGTGCATATTCTCAAGTGCGACCACCAGCAGTGACCCGACGATTTTCAAGAAATTCTCTTGCTTCTCTTCAAATGGCGTATGCCGTTCACTCGCGGCTCCAAGTACCATATGCACCTGCTCCTCTTTCTTGAACGGCAAGTAGAGGCGAGCTATACCCTTAGATTCTTCTTGTCCCTCCCCTTTCAGTTGTTCAAACCCGATCATTCTTTCCCCTGATTGCGCTACCTGCGCAACTAAAGCCTCGCTCTCATCCGGGGTCTTTGCCTCAAATGGGCCTGACTCCACATATGTGTCGATTTCGGGCTGCGGACGCTTCCTATCTCCTCCATAGGCAATAATCGCTATGATTAGATATCCAAAATGACCGCCCTGCCGGATCTGCTTAACGCTTTGCTGCAGGAGGCGTTGTCTATCGCTTGCCCCAGTTGCGGTTACCAATGTCTCGCTTACGTGCAACAAATACCGTTGCCTGCGCACACTGTCTTGCTCGCGCCTTTTATGTTGCGTAAGACTGTTAAGCAGTGCAGCCATATATGCTGTAAGGATGGCTATGAGCGGTGCGTCAAGTGTTGAGCCTAGCAGCTCATGTATGTGGAACACATAAGGATGCGCCATAGGTGGTGGAAAGAATACCCCGAGCAGCACGAATAGATCGTAGCCTGCCGCAGCCACTAAACTGCCTCGGTAGCCATAAGCGAACGCCGCAACAAAGATTGTTGAAAAACCATAGCGGTAAAACGGCGATCCGTTACCATAGGGAGGAGACGAAATGTAAGCGCTAAAATACATGACCAGGCCGCAGATAATCACATCCAGGCCATATATTGCGAAATCTCTGTAAAAATTATTCGAGCGAGCCAGGGGAGGTAGTATTTCTGGCTCTTCATCTGCAGCAAGTGGTCGCGGGCGACTGCGTCTCCATAATGTGCGTCGCTCTCGCCTGGCTCGTTGCTCTTTATCTTGTCCTGCTGTACTCTTCTTTTTCCACGGCAGGCCGGGCAGAAATATTTTGAAGACGGGGGCATAGAGGGTAACTACCAGTGACTGTATAAATGTGATACCGAGGAGAAACAGTAGAAGAGGTGTCGGTTGTTTAAGCGATAACGCAATCCAGGCCAGCGCATAGAACCACCACGCCCACCGCCAGATCAGAAAGAAGTACGTCGGGGTATTGCGTAAGCGGCGCAGCGTAGTCTTGGGTATATCCCTGATACGTGGTTTTGACTTCTGGCTCATAGCTCCTAACGCTTCCCTTATCGCTGCAAGCGAGACGCACTATGTTCTTTCAACAGAATAGGCGATATGGAGTCCCCTGGCTTTAGACAAAGGGAGGAAATATCGCTCTTAGGCTTGGGAATTACTATTGAAAGCAAGGGGCTCCTTAAGATAGACTTCACGCTTGCTCCTGTTTGTCGTATTGATACAAGTTGCAGAACATATGGAGTTCGTGCTACTGGATTTTCGCACCTTGCCTCCTGCCTATAGAACGGTACCATTAGGTGTTGCTAAAGTGTATACGTAGTATATCAGAGTGTCGCAAAATGTGAAAGCATGATAGTAACTCAGCATGCTGTCTCTATCTCGAGTACGGCTATCAGCGATATCACTCTGAGCAGTTCATGCAAGTAGCTATGCTCTGAGCATAGATTGGAGGAGTTTTTCAACAGGCTGGGTACGTCTGCGCCTCAAAACTTCTCACTGCTAACACATGCTTCAACATTAGCCCTCTATCTCATGCTTGCTCTGCCCTGCATATAACCAGAGTGCTAATGCTGCTTCAGGATCGCAACGGTAATCCATCTTTGTCGCCGCGAGTGCCTCATCCAATGTAAATGTCTGCACGCGTAGCTCTTCTCCAGCATCCATAGCTAGTGGGTCCCACTCTAAGTCATACGCCACGCATAGATGCACCTTATGAGCGATGTAACCAGGATGGCTGTAGAAATCGAGCAGTTTTTCTATTCTCCCTGGACGATAGCCAATCTCCTCACGGAGCTCCAACTCCGCCTGCTTCACTATTCCTTCCGGTGTCGGATCATCCACCGTCCCCCCTGGCAAGGTGAGCTGCCAGGCTCCTGCGCCCAGGTCGTACTCTTCAATAAGCAGGACATTTTGCTTTTGACCAACAGGAACCACAAGCACACTCTCAGGCCGTTCAACAATATCACGGACAATCTCATCACGATTTGGCAATCGCCATCGATATTGATTGACGGTCAACACTTCTCCCTGATAGACGCTCTGTTTTGTAACGGCCAGCTCCCGTCGAGGAACACCATAGGTGACTTCAGAGTTGGCTTGCAGTGAACCATACTGCGTGGTCATATGCAGTCGCGTGTGGACATGGATAAATGGACGCCTCGCTACTCGTGCATAGCTGGCTACATCGGCTGTTCCTCCTCTGCCTCCTGCTGGATAGCCATTCCAAACGAGAATCAGGAGGTCAGAGTGCTCAACAATCCACTGACCTGCCTCAAGATACGCCTCATCTGAACGTGTCTCTGCCGGAAGCTGCTGTATCTGCCGGCATCGGGCAAGCAACTGGTGATAGTCGTTAAGCGCTTCCGTCGAAGTAAAGATCTCTTCATAGTGGGCACAAGGGATGACTGCTTCAATAGCGATGTCTAGCTCTTGCGCAGTTTTGATGAATAGCTGATCAGCGCCTGGTGCCAGTGCTGAATAAACCAGCAATTCTTGGTTGCGCTGTCTTGCTTGCTCGCGATAGGTGGTGAGCAGTTCACGCAAACTTTGAGATACAAAGGCCATCGTTGCCTCGTCGCCGAGTTGCTGATGCCCACTGAATCCAATACGAAACACCGATTTGTTCATAGACTCTTGCGCCTCTTTTCACTCGTTCACCTTGCTCTAAGTATACTCCAACAATAGCCTCTTTGGTAGAAGAGGTGCGGTGAGTATTCTCGATCTTCATCGAGGTGAAAAATGCAGCAAAGTAGAGTATACTCATATAAGCTAATATGATGAGTGAAACATCGGTACAAATGTGTTTGTAGCACATGCGAAAGAGCCGTAAGTCTATGCAAGAATCCTCGCATCACGGTCAGCTCGTAAAAGAGTATAGGGAGTCAAAAGCCGGAATCACACAAGAAGAGCTAGGGCGGCTTATTGGTAAAAGCCGACGGACCATCATTACCATCGAGCAAACTGCTTGCATCAGCGACATCAAGTTGCGCCGTACTCTGGCATGGGCATTGCAAATTCCACCACAGTTGCTTGGCCTTCCAGAACTTATTCTCCCCGAATCGATGAGTTTACATCCTCTAGAACTCCCTTCCGCTTCAAGGGGCAAGAACCTCAGTCGAATGGTCCTTGAGACGTTCAATGAAAACTTACGCATACGCCTGGATCTCTATTATCTTGGGGGTGCGCTTGGTGCCGATAGAAAGTTGAATGCCCATATCGACTACCTGACGAAGCTAGCGCAGCAAGCCAGTCTGAAAGACCGTCGTGCACTGCTCCTGCTATTGAGTCATAACTATCAACTGAAAGGGATGATTTGGCGTGATCAGCTCGATTATGGTATCGCTGACTATTGCTTCAAACAGGCATCACTCCTGGCGCAGGAAGCTGAAAGCGCTGAACTGCATGCGCTCTCAATGGGACGGCAAGCCCTGGCAGAACTCTGGCAGAACCGCTTTGATTCGGCAGCACAACTCTACGAAACTGCAAGAGAAATCTCTAAGCGTTCGCCGGCACCGCTCCGCGCATATCTGGCCGCAGCTCATGCAGAGGCCCAGGGAATGCTAGGCGATCAAACGTGTTTGGCATCTCTGACGCAAGCTCGTAACCTGTTAAAACGTATTGATCCAGAGGACGATGATCTCCTGTTATTTCATTCAACACGCCCCTCGGAGCAATCTATCAACGACGGGTGGCTTAACTGTCATACGTTGATTGGAAAACCAAAGCTGGCTATCGACAATTACGACCAATTATTGGAGCAGAAAGTCGACCTGAGTATGACGCGCATGAGAGCGCGGCTCCATATTCAATATGCTGAAGCACTCTTGGTAGCTAAAGATATGAGTTGCTGTTTCTATGCTGCCGAGGGGTTGAAGTTGGTGCGAGCAGTTGGCTCTCGTCGGTTACTCCAGCGCGCTAGCGAACTGGCCTCAAAACTATCCAATCAATCTCCCAACGACGAGCGAGTGAAAGAACTACTCCGGGCACTACATAACTGATCAACAACAAGCAAGCAAGTGCAAATGATGTGCAAAGTGCAAGTGTTGCGCAATTCCTCTCTTTTCCCTCTCGCCATCCTCTAGAATCAACTATCATCATTGTTACTACTCTGCTGTTTGACAATCCAGTTTTTGCAGAGCGGAAATGTAAAGCGTTATATGTAGCGCAGTTTTGTAGGTCTTCCTCATAAGGAATCTGCTTCTCATGACGACCACTCCTTCACAACAATCACAGCAGCAGGATACTCCTCCTGCTGCTTCTCTTCTCGCTGAGATACGAGAGCAGGAGGGATAACAATGGCTACCCCCAAAGAACAGATCGCTCAGCATACCTATGCTGAGGCAACCCAGCACCAGCAGGTAGCCGATGACCCGCTGGCACCTGCGCCTATCCGCTTTACGCACCGGCGCGATGCCGAGGCTTCGGACGCTGAGCCGCTTGCACCCCCGCGAGGACGGGACCAGGCCTCTACGCCCTCCCGCCAGACCCGCGATCACCGGCAACAGGCGCTCCTCACGCAGGCCTACCCCCCTGACTACGAGGATGCTGACGATCAGTATACAGCACAGACCCGCACCCCACGCAGCGCCATGCGCTACCAGCACACGCTACCACAGCAGTACCGGGGACAGGTGGTGCTGCCCACTCCCCCGCAACATCCGCGCCGCCAGCGTCTCACCGAAGAGGTACGTGCTCCCCGAAAGCAAAGACGCAGCAGACTGTTGTCACTCTACCTGGTAACGGGCATACTTGCCCTGACCGCCCTGGTCGTGGGATTGAATATCCTGAGGTCATGGTGGCAGCATATGCAGGAGGATTGGACCTATGGCTATCCTCGTACCTACCAGGTCGATGCTGTCGTTGGGCACAACCATGACTCGAGAGCGCATCCAAGTCATTTCGTGGCGCTTAACTTGGGCGGCCAGGTGGAGGTGTTTGAACTGCCCGCAGGTGACCCAACGAAAGTGCACGTTTTCCTCGGCCCCATGATCTTAGGGAGTGGTGCAGATCAGGTAGTGGTGACCGTCAGCTTTGCCGATATCGACCATGATGGTACCCCTGATCTGATTCTGCACTATGGCGGGAGTGAGGAAGTCTTCTACAACAAAGGCGGTACGTTCCAGGTACCGGGCGGGAAATCCTCAGAGTAAGGAAAGGAGAGCTCTCCATGCAGCAGACGCATGACGAGCAGCAGGCACCTGGCACCGGGCCGGGTGCCGACAAAGCCAGGCTACCAGGAGAGATCATCCCAACCGCGCTTGCCGGGCCAGCGCAAAAGGGGCGTGAGCCACTCCCGATCATCCTGCCACATATCGCGATCGGGAGAGCAGTAACCCCGGACACCCCCGCGCTCACGGCTGCCGGGGCTGCCGCAGTAGCATCACCTGCGGCAGCGTGCCACCCTACCCAAGTGCTTACTCCTGTGACCAATGAGGGGAAAGGAGAGACAACAGGAGCGCACGAGCACCAACCTGAAGTAGAGGAAGGAGCAGAGATACCAGGAGAGCCGATAGCGCCACCGCTGCCGGCAGTGCCGGGCCAGGAGAGCGGGTACCCGGTGATTACTACTCCCATCCCGACGCCTGGCGACCTCTCCCACACCACTCCGGTTCCCTCAGCCCCGGTGCAACGTCAGGCGCAGCAATGGAGTCCTCGTCACCAGCGGCTTTTCCTCGCAGGGCTGGGCAGTGGCCTGCTGGTGTACCTGCTTGCACTCGTGCTCGTTGCTGTGTTCGTCGCCCCTGTGGTGACCCTGGCCGCAGCGGTGACGCTTGTGCCCGAGGCAAAGACCCTTTCGACGACCCTCACCATCACAGCCCTCATGACAGGCACCCCTGACCAAACACACAAGCAGGTCGCTGCACGCCTCTTATTGGTGAGCAGTCCTGCACGGAGTCAGACCGCCCCTACCACCGGTACCGGCCATGCGCCTGCTAGAGCAGGGGAGGGCACAGTGACGTTCTACAATGCCGCCCCCTATGCCCAAACGGTGGCAGCAGGAACGGTGCTCACCGGGGCTGATGGGGTCGAGATCGTGACTGATTCCCCGGCAGTCATCCCTGCGGGAAACCCACCAACCTTTGGGATTGCCGCCGTGCCCGCCCATGCCGCAGCCATTGGGCCACGGGGCAACATTGCCCCGCTCGATCTCAATGGCCTCTGCTGCACGGGGGGTATCTCGGTCAAGAACACAGCAGCCTTTCATGATGGGCAATACGCCTATGACTACCCGATGCTCACCCAAGCAGATATCGACCACGCAGCAGGGCCGCTTCTGGCTGCGCTTACCCCGCAGACGCGGGCCACCCTACACGCACAGGTCTCCCCCAATGAACGCCTTGCACGACAGGTGCAGTGCCAGCCAGCAGTCACTCCTAATCACCCGGCCGGGAGCAATGCTAGCCAGGTGACGGTGAGTGCCTCGGTCACCTGCCATGCTGAGGCCTACGACTACGGGGCAGTCGTGCGGCTGGTGAGCAGCGCCCTCCTGCACGAGGCCACAACCACCCTGGGAAGTGGCTATCGACTCGCTGGCACGATCAGCACGACCATCACCCAGGCAGGAACACCCCCGCATGCCAAACCAGGAACCTTGACCCTGCTCGTTACCGGGCAGGGGATCTGGGTCTACCAGGTGAGTAGGGCTGAACAGGCACGCCTTACGAGGCTCATTTTAGGATTATCCAGACAAGCAGCAATGCAGGTCTTGCAGCAGCAAGGCCACCTGAGTCGTATCCACATCCAGATCACCGGGTTGTGGGCAAGTGGCACCACCCTGCCAACAGACCCGGCACGTATCCACCTCATGGTCACAATGGGAGGGTAAGCAGAGGAAACAGCGCGTCTTTCTCTGCAAGCGTTGCCGTCATGATCTTTCCTCGTTTTAGGCAGTCTGTCAATAAGTAGTTGCCTGAAACAGTGCTTTATGCGATACTCTTTGTGGGAAGAACACATACCGGTGCACACTCAAGAGACCAGTTCGGGAATGAGGGGTATCCCCTAAAAACCTCTCCCTTTGATGTAGCCGGTAACGAAGCGCTACAACCGATACGAATGATACAAATGATACAAACTTGATTGGAAAGACACTGGAAAGAAGGTATACAATGCCAGGACAGCTATCAGGACCTATTCACACATTGGGCGTACTCACCGGTGGTGGTGACGTACCAGGGTTGAATGCCGCCATCAAAGCGCTAGTCTATCGCGCGGAACCGAGGGGTATCCGCATTGTCGGCCTGCGTGCAGGCTGGAAAGGTATCACCTATCTCGATCGATCGCGAAGCCGCGATTCCCTGGTCTTCAACCTCGAAGATCCCGGCACCTGGCAGGAAAGCTACCTGATGCCCTTGAATAGGCTGAATACCCGCACCATCGACAGGCGAGGTGGAACGATCCTGCTTTCCTCCCGTACCAATCCCGCCAGCATGCGCGTCAGTGACCTTCCAGCTCACCTGCAATCTTACGGCGTTGGTCACGCTCCAGGTGACCATGTTGATCTCACCGGTGAGGTACTGGCAAACTTGAGCTTTCTGGAACTTGACGGCCTGGTCGTAATTGGCGGAGATGACACCTTAAGCTATGCTGCCACGCTCTCTGAAAAGGGAGTTCCGGTCTGGAGCATACCCAAGACAATGGATAATGATGTGTCTGGTACCGACTACTGCATCGGCTTCCAGACGGCCATCAACCGGGCGGGAGAATTTATCAACCGCATCCGCTCTACCGCTGGGTCTCATAGCGAGACCGTCCTGTTCCGCATGTTTGGTCGCGATGCTGGCTTCACCGCGCTAGAGACGGCCATTGTTACCTGGGCTGATCGCGTTCTCATCCCAGAAATACCCGCCGATATTGACGCCCTGGCCAAACTCATCACCAAGGACCGCCGCAATCCGCAGAACTATTCAACCATAGTGCTCTCAGAAGGAGCGAACCTTGGTGTGCCCGTGCCAGAAGTCGGCCAACCCGATGCATATGGTCACCGCAAAAAGGCCAACGTGGCTGAGTTCCTGGCCGATCAGCTCGCCCAACGCCTGCCCGGTATACGCTTTCTGCCCATTGACCTCACCTATTTCCTGCGCAGCGGCGAACCAGATGTCTATGACAAGCACATGGCAATCTTTTATGCCAACCTGGTGATGAGTCTGGTTGCATCAGGCACGCATGGCGCTATGGCTGCACATCGCGACGGCGCTTTTATTTATACCGACATCCCCGGTAAAAACTGGCCCGCCCGGCGCGTGGACCCTGCTGACTATCATCCCACCCGCTATCGCCCTCGCTTCGAACACATTACAGGCCCCTACCAACCACAAAAGTAGGGACAGCAATATCAGGATATAGCTCTTCCAGGGAGAGTAATGATGTTCAAAAAGTACTGGTTGATCATGCTGGTCATCGTACTCGTACTTGCAGCCACAGTATTGACAGTTGCGAGCCTTGTGCGCAGGCCTGCAACCACAACGACCATATCGCATATTGATTGCAATGCACAGCAGGCTACTGCTGGCCCGGGTGGTACCGCTGCTTCCAATAGATGCCAGGGGAGGCTGCTCGTGTTTACCAAGACGGGCGGATTCCGCCATGCCTCGATTAAGGACGCCAAATTAGCGCTGCAAAGGCTGGCTGCTGATCACAACTTTGCAGTCGATTTTACAGAAGACTCATCGGTTTTTACCGGTGCAAACCTGGCACACTACAATGCCGTCGTCTTCCTGCTTACCACCGGTGATATACTCGACAACAGCCAGCAAGCAGCATTTGAGCGATATATTGAGTCTGGTGGTGGATATGTGGGTGTTCACTCGGCCAGCGATACCGGCTACAACTGGCCCTGGTACGGTGGGCTGGTAGGCGCATACTTCGACCGCGTTCATGGACATTCAAAGGTTGTGCAGGCGACCGTTCATGTGGTAGATAGAACTCAACCTTCTACCAGCATGCTGCCCGCTCTCTGGATGCGTACTGATGAGTGGTATAACTTCGCTTCTAACCCCAGTGGGAGGGTGCATGTACTTTTGACTGTAGACGAGAAAACATACAAGGGCGGAGTGATGGGCGCAAACCATCCCATCGCCTGGTACCACGAGTATGATGGTGGGCGTGCCTGGTATACTGCAATGGGCCATACTTCGGAGAGCTATTATGAGCCTTTATTTTTATCTCATCTATGGGGTGGCATTACCTATACTGTTGGGCAGCGGCTGAAGCAGGCTGCAAAGCCTCAGCAAGAGATGGGGTCGGGTGTGATACCGTTGATAGATAACGCCGCAGTGGATACTGCAACCTTTATGCTAGCATATCACGAGGACACGCGACATGTGACGATGTGCCAGGACTGTCAGGCGTGCTGTATTGGTCAAGCCTGCTAGTGTCTACAGAAGTGGGCGTACCGCTGCGTAACGTTCTGAAAATCGCATTGGGGTGATCCGTGGATAACGTCCCTGCCCCAACTGCGCCAGCACTTCTCGATATGCTTCATCAAGCTCGTTCAAGGTAATGATTCCCTGCTGAACAAGCAGTTTAACATCGTCGATGTCACGGCTGTTCCCTCGCTCTATTTTGCTGAGAGCGATACTGTAAAAGTCGAAGTAAAAGACATCGACTCCCCCGTAGCGACCAACATACTGTGCACGCATCTCCCACTGCGAAGGAAGAGGAATAAAATCCGCTGGTGACGCAAACTCAACATTGATCTGCAACTGCTGTATCAGTCGCTGGATGGCAACGATGAGTTCACCCTCGTTCGCTCCACTGACCTGTATGTCGATGTCCTGGGTAAATCCAGGCCGTACGCCGGCATGG
>Ga0207646_10005724_pt1 | contig 13034 bp, 18 predicted proteins | sample KBSK5502metaG_FD_184343 | JGI IMG/M metagenome (GOLD analysis project Ga0207646, IMG submission 184343) | Corn, switchgrass and miscanthus rhizosphere microbial communities from Kellogg Biological Station, Michigan, USA - KBS K5-50-2 metaG... | ecosystem: Host-associated > Plants > Roots >...
TCCCCGGCAGCGTTCAGTCCACCGCCTTCGATCATCTCGAAGGCCACGCCGGCGGCGGCTAAATCGTACCTTCATGAGTGGTGGTCGACGTTGCCATCGGAGTGTCTCGGATGGGGCGAAGCGAGACTACGGGGCCCGCGGGTCAGCTCGATCCTTCGAATTCGTCTGCATGATCACTGGCAGCTTCCTCGAAGGAAGCGCCGGTGGCAATGTTTTCGGGGTATATTCCGGCCTACATGGGCCGTCGTGGTTGGACAGGACAAGTCGGCTCCCGGGACTGGCCCTGGTTTAGCTCGCTGACGTGGTGGCAAAAGGGCCTTTTCGCGCTGGCCGCGTTCGTTCTGTTGATGACGCTCCTCCTGCTGCCCCGCTATTTCTCAGGTTCCTTGCTCGCATCAGTGTTTGCGGTGATCTTCGCGCTGAGCTTCTTGTCCATGAAGGCGTGGCAGAGGATCGTGCTTGTTGGGTTGCTATCCGCTGCGTTGACGGCACTCCTCCTTCTAACGCAGCACATCGCACCATATGCAGTTGTTGCGGTTGCCGTTGTTGCGCTCGTACTGAGCTTCGTTGGAGGCTGGAGCCACCCGAAGAGGTGATGAGCACCGTCGATGCGACCTGCGTCCCGGCTCCAGGGGTGTTGCAGTAAGTTCAAGCAGCGACTTCACCTTCATCCGGCCCATCTTGTGCGCGGTCCTGCCACTCGCAGAGGAGGTCGAAGAGAAGGCGGGCACCTTGATCGGCCCACCGACGACGGTGGGCCTATTCGCGTCACGGAACCTACCCACTGCGCAGGACTCGAACCATGGACCACGTGGGGTCATTACTGTCCAGGCAAGGCGCGATTCCTGCTCCCTGGCCGACAACCTGAAAAAGTTGACCCCGTCCTCGCATGACTCCCACGCTACGGTTCACAGAACACCGGGTGCAGTCAGCGGCGTGAGCCGCGGGTCATCGACGGAGGCCGTCCTTAAGAGGCTGCGCCTGGTCTTCTGTGAGGCGCCCTGCTCCGACTGCCTCGTCAATAGCCCGCTCGGCTGCCTGGATCCGCCGTCGACTCTTCGCTATAGCGAGCACACACCCCGCAACGATCAGCGGTGTTACGGCGAGGATAGCAGTGCGGCTGGCGCCCGAAGTGCGAACAGCGACTGCCACGAGCAGCGTGCCTGCGACCACCGCCGCGAGCACCGCCCTGACGGTTCTAAGCCTGCGCATGCCTAACAAGACGGTACGCGTCCGTCCTCGTCTCGGTGACCGACGGTTCTGTGAACCGTAGGCGGCCGAAGCCTTGGGGGCACTGCGCCTTGATGAACGCCAGCGGGCGGCGTTTGAGTTCGGCGCTCGCTTGTACGTGTCCCTATGCTGAGCGCCGTCCGCGCCGCCACCACTATATCCTCGGGCGTAGTGGACACGATTCCATCCGTATCTATCCGTCGGCTCACCGCCGCTGAGGAGGCCGAGTACCTTGGTCCGTGTAGCGTTTGCGGGTCTCGAAGGGCAGCCGAGCCGCGCAAATGGATGCTGGTTATGAATCATCCCAATTGGAGTGAGCCCAGTGAAAAGCTGGCCTGCTCGCGGTGTCGCCGTACCCTTCGGGAGCTGGCTGAAATGCTGCTAGACGATGAGTCGCTCGCCGGGACGTTGCATCTGGCGGCCGACCCGCCTTACTACCCGCCCTAATGCGTCCTCGGCGGCCAGCAGGGCTTCGGTCTGCTCCCGGCGGCCAAGCGCCAGCAGCACCTCCGCCATCACATCACAGGTGGCGCGGCACTCACCGCCGGCTTGGAGGTCGAAGGTTCGTACGACGGTTCCTAGAACCGTTGGCGGCCGCCGTCAGGGGCTTCAGAACAGCGCACGATCGGGCGCCTCAACGCGGCAGGGCATTGCGGACGATTCAACGATCAGAACGCCGGCATCGGATCGACCGGGGCCCGGGTAGAGCCAGCAACAGTAGCTGTGACAGCGACTATGGTGGGCCAGCCGAGGCCAACGAACATCACCATCGCGGTCGCGTTCACCCCCGCTGGATGTCCGATTGCGGTGGTGAGGAGCCATTCCGTCTGCGGAATGAACACGATCAACACGACAAGTATCAGACCAGAGATGGCAGAGAGGCGCTGAGCGACCTTCTGCGCACGCCGGGTACCTTGTCGATAAGGAAAGGTGAAGACCACAAATATCGCTGCGGCGACTAAGAGGGCCAACCAAACCAGCAAGTACAGGGCGTCGCCTATTGCTGATGGGCCCCGACTCGTCCAGTTCGTAAGGACCAGGCTCGCAAAGGCTCTTGAGGCGCTTCCGGTGGGGGAGGCCGAGACGAAGTTCGCAATAATGACCGGGCAGAATAAGAGCGCACTGGCGAACAGGGGCGGCATCACGACGCCGCTGCACAAGAGTGGCACGGCGGTCCGACTGCTAACACGTCGATACGCCAGCAACCCTGCAGTTGCACCCAGAATCACCAGCGCCGCGGCGGTCGGAGCCGCGAGGTCAGCCAACAACCCCGGGATCTCCGCCTTTACGCCGTGCGCAAACATTTGAATCGTAGGGCTGAGCAGAGCAGGGATTAGGGTGATCGCATAAAAGAGAAACGGATTCCGACCATACCCGAGTCCACTGATGTCGGCGACTTCCGCAAGGAATACAAAGCCCATGGTCGTGGTAGCAAGCGCCACAACTATCACGAGCCGCCCCACCCAGCTAATCTCGGCTGGAAGAATCGCAGGCGTCGTATTCTGCCAGAGCACAGTGAGAGCGTAGCCCTGGCCGAGTGCTAGAAATACGGTTGCGCTACTAACCCACAATCGCCAACGTGTCCATACCTTCGCCCGGACGGTTTCGGACACGACTGACAAGAGCAGCACAATGACCACGGCGTTGAACCAAGGGCCCAGGCCCATGGCTCCAATGCTCAGCGGTTCAAGTGGGCTGCTTGGCCAATGCGGTGAGACGGGAAGATCTGTGGGATGGCCACCCAGCATCCCTGCGATTACGGTGTTGCTGATCCCCGGTGCAACTATGAACGTCGCAACTTGCCACACCGCGACGCACAGAGCGGTGATCAGCAGCCGGCGCCCGAGTTCTGGCATGGCCCAGCGCGGCAGACGCGTGGCATTCGCCTGAGGCGCTGCGCGCTTCCTCCTCATGGCCCGAGATTAACCTTCGCGTCCGCCGTCGCAGACTGGCGGGTTGTCGGCGCGATCGCGAATCGCGCCTTCGTACAGCCTCTCCGCCGTCGCCCTGTCGCCTCGCCGCTCGGCGGCGCGGGCGATGGCAACGTGGGCAACGCGAGCGCGGCTTGGCACCGAGCGATCTTAGCGAGGGCCACCACGGTTCTAGGAACCGTGGGCGGAGCGAGCGCCATTGCAGGTGGTAGCCGCCGGGGAGAAGATTAGCGTGATGGTTCCGCCGCCCCTTGCCCTGACCGCCGAGACATGCCGGTTCTGTGGGCGGAGTTCCCAGTCCTGGGCGGCCGAGGGCACCCCTTCGATCTGCGCGCAATGCCTGGAAATCTGCCGGGAGGTGTTGAGAGAGCCGAGACAGAGCTCAGGCCCACGGTCGGCCAAGCCCAGAGAGAAGGCGGTATTTTGCTCCTTCTGCGGACAGAGTCAGTTCGAGGTCGGCCGACTCATCGCCGGAGCTGGCGTCACGATCTGCTCGGACTGCGTTGCGGCTATCCCCGCCTGATTCTCGCAACCGTTCACAGAACCGTCCGGCAGCAGCTGTAGCTCGGTGGCCTGAGAAACGCGATGCCGGAGCTGTTAGCCGAAATACGCAACACGCAGCTCGTCGGGGTGGCGATCCGGACGCCGATACCTTTTGAAGAAGTTGAAGAGCCTGTCCATGATCTGCTCGCGGATCGCTCCATCGTCCCCCCAGGCGTATAGGTAGGACGGATTCCACCGCATCGATCGCGGAGGGACCCGACTGGAGCGGATCTGATGAGGACCGATTGACACCAAGTAACGGGCCGTGCCCGACCGTAGCAGCGACTCCTCGGCAGTCCAGCGGGATGAATCCAGGAGATCGACACCTTCGTCGCGAGCACGGAAGACAATGTCCGGGTCCAGCAGTGCATTCAGATCCGGTGCCAGCAGGTCGGGAGCGAGGCTCGCCTGAAGAACTTCCACTCGAAGCGGATCGTCGTCAAGGACCACGGCCGGGTTGAATGGTTCGTCCAGATCGCCCTCCTTAACCAAACACACTGCTGGCTCGTCCCTGTGAAAGCCTAGGAACCCGCCAGTGCTATGGGCATCTCCGGGCAGCAGGCCCTGTTCGCGAATCGTCTCCGCGCGGACTGCGGATGTCCAGTGGAAGAGCAGAGCCGGCACTGTCTCGATCACTTGGTCTGTCTCAATTCCTCAGCCGAAGCTGGCCGCAATGGTAGGGCAGCGAGGCGTAGGTTCAGTCCCGACGGTTCCTGGAACCGCGGCCTCCTGACAACCAGGTTCGCACGCTCGCCGATTCATGCCACCTCGAAGCGCCAACAGCGCGCGGGCGTACCATCCACGGCCATGCGAGATGCTCGGGATTTCGTGGTTGACGACGGTAAGGTTTTCGCCAAGAGGGTCCTCGGAGCGGTGGAGGACGTACTCGCGGCATCAGACGTTTGCAGCGAGAACCAGGTTCTTCAGCACCTTCGATTGGAACCAGGGGAGCGTGAGCGGGTCTGTCTGACGATGGATTGGCTGGAGCGGCAGGGTTACCTGACGGGTAAGGCCAATCGTGGAGACAATACGGTTGTCGACTTCGTCGCGTCGGATGTCACGGCGACGGGCCGGCATTGGCTGGCGTCTCGGTAGACGAGCGGCCGGACGGTTCACAGAACCGTGATGGGCGAGGCGAGCCCAGTTGTGTCAGCCTATGCCCCGACCGTGACTCCATTGCCGTCGGATGACTTCATGAACGCAATCTACGGCGGCCGCGGGGCTGTGGCGATGTCTCTGATTCCCAAGCTCGGGGACGTGAATCGTCCCAGTAGACATGGCACACTACCTCTGTATGCGGCCGCGATACAGGGCGAGGAAAAGGTAGTTCGTGCGCTGCTTGAGAGGGGTGCGGACGCCAATGCTGAGTCGCTTGGCGAAACAGAGGGAACAGCCCTCTGTGCGGCGGCGTCAGCCGGCCATATCGCGGTGGTCCAGGCGCTCCTTGACGGCGGCGCGGACCCCAACTTCGCCGAGAGGTCGAACGAATTCGCCGCAACACCCCTTTACTGAGCCAAACGCAACGGCCATCGCGAGATCGCGGAGCTCCTGGTGAAAGCCGGCGCCTTGCCTAGCGTGTAATCACCGCTCCGGGAAGGAGGAGATGGCCGGGATTGTGGAGGTACGGGCGCGCAGCCCAGGGTCAGCCGAACGCTTCTAGGAACCGTAGGTTCGCCTCCCCCGCGATGGATCTCGGCCGCACAATCCATTAGCTGATCGCCAGAACGATTGGTCCACCAGTCATGCGGAAGGACCGTGGTTCGGTCGCCAGGCCGGGACCGGCGTCGCTTCGAAGATAGGATGCCCGCGTGAGTCGGGCGACCAAGCGGACGCGGAGGGGCGGGTATATCCGGGCGATCGAGGTCTTAGCTGCCGCGGACGCGCGATCCCGCTACCCACTGTCGCTGGCTGCGATCCGTGGCGTGAACAGCTTGGCCCTAGACCCTGCCATGACCATCTTCGTCGGCGAGAACGGGAGCGGGAAGTCCACGCTGGTCGAGGGGATCGCGGTGGCGGCGGGCTTTAACGCCGAGGGTGGCAGTACCAACTTCAACTTCCGCACGCAGGGACACGTTCCGGAGCTCGCGCACCATCTCCGGCTAGTCCGCAACCCGACCCGCCCGCGCACCGGCTTCTTCCTTCGGGCTGAAAGCTTCTTCAATGTTGCCACCGAGATAGAGCAGTTGGGTCCCGAGATCGCAGCAGCTTACGGGCCGCAGCCTCTTCACGAGGTTTCACACGGCGAAGCCTTCCTCGCGCTTGTGTTGCACCGGTTCGGGCCGGGCGGGCTGTACATCCTGGATGAGCCGGAGGCGGCCATGTCCCCAACTGGGGCGCTTGCGCTGCTCCGCCGGTTTCACGATCTCGTTGTTGAGGGTTCTCAGTTTGTTATCGCGACGCATTCGCCAATCCTGATGCGCTTTCCGGGCGCACTCATCTACCTGCTGACCGATGATGGTCCGCGAGCAGTGAATTGGGAGGACCTCGACCATGTGAACCTACTGCGGGACTTCGTGAACCGGCCAGACCAAGTGCTTGAGGAACTGATGAGCGATAGTGGTAGCGAGAACCCAGACCGCTGACAGTCGAGCTTGACCGGGGATGAGAAGCGGCACGGAGTGTTCTGTAACGGTTGAGCAAGATATGTCGGGTCCCAGGCCCGACCAATCCCTCCAAGAATCGAGGCCGTGCCCATCAGGTTTCGAACGAGCGTCGCACGGCTGGATATCAGGTTGACTAGCAACCTTCCAGGCATCCAAACGGCCTGAGATTGGGTCAGTCGGCAGCTTGGTGATCAAGTGAGGCGGAAGTTGGTTACAGGCCGCCTCGGCCTCATACAGGAGTCTGTCGCATTCACGCGATCAAGCGGGCTGCTGCTGGTCGGCGGACACGACCGAACGCAGTCGCATTAGCCGGCGTCTTGGATAGTCCACATGGGCCCCACTAGCGTGGCCGGGCCCCACGACGCCCGATCAGGATGTCTGTTGCTGGTGCTCTGCCCCTGTAGCGAAGAACCGATCGAGATACGTTTCTGAAGGTAATTCGCTGTCGCGGATGAGAGAGAACACCTCTACACCAGGTTCGATCTGGTCCGCGCTGATCCTGTACGCCTGTGAGAGTCCTAGGTACTGCCAGCCAATATCCTCCGCGTACTCCGATGCATCGGCTTCGGCCAGCGCGATGGCGTCTTCAAACGTGTCGGCGCGCCAGATCACAATACGTTCCTCATACGCTCGGCTCGAAGGCGCACGGAAGATACAACGGACGCCGTACCAAGAGGAGCCGATCTCACCATCAGATAACATGTCGAACTCCTGGCGCTGCCTGGGCGGCATCACTGGCACCCAGTGTATCTGGCGTGTTCAGGATGGCCACTGCTGAAATCAAGGCAAACGCTATCGGCGCCCGGAGCGCCATCCCGACGAGCTGCGTTCGGTCTATTTCGGCTAACAGGTCGGGCTCCCGTCTCGGGGGCATCCATTGTCAGTTGTTGCCTGACGGTTCTGTGAACCGTGGAGTCAAAATCGTGCGGCGCGCGGTCGATTCCGGTAGACCGCGATCCGACCGAGTTAGCCAGTGCGGTGGGACTGAATGGAGACGTGGAGCGGCGGGGATCCAATCGCCCGCTCCGCTAACTCGATTAGATCGACCAGAAGTCGCAGAGTGCCTGTGGCGGCCTCCGGCTGCGCTTTTAGGTCAATTCCCAGGTGAAACTCCATAGGATCGCTGAGATGGTGCAGGGAGAAGGTGTCGAAGTCGACTCCACGGACCTTGTCGGCTATCTCCTCAGAGAGCCGGCTGGTTTCTTCCTCGCTGCCGGGTCCGGCGTCAAAGCGCACGATGGCACTCCAACGATGCATTGCTCAATCTTGTCAGATCAGGCCGGTGATCAGCGGACTGCCGGCCTCCCATCCATCGTGCCATGGGAGCTGAGCTGCCACCGTTCCTAGAAGCGCATGTGACGTCCAGCGCTTTCGAGGTGTACATGACGTGGACGATGGGATGAGCGCGGTAAGGGCCGCCCTTAGCCGGATCCGCGCATGGTAGGTCATCGCCAATCGAGAAACGGACTCCGTATGGAGAACGTATAGAACAGGTCTAGCGCGTCGAATGCGGCCTGCGTGTAGGTCGGGAACGCCTGGCTTCGGTGTCGACCGGCTTGGTGAGTCAACTTCCGATTCCGACCATCACGCTCGTAGACCAGCACGCCCCCGTGTCTTCGCTCGATCCTAAGGTCCACCCGCCGTCGCCGCCGAATGGTTTCGAGCAACTCGTGCAATTCCGACTCATCGAGGCAACGGTCGGGGGGCCCTGTTAAGGTTGGGCCGACGTAGACTCTCGTGAAGCGGACTGTCTTCCAGAGGTTCTGGGGCAGCTCATTATCTAGCCGAAAGTCGGTCCATCCGATCCGAGCGATTTGGCCAAGGACTGCAACTCCATGACCAACGGTACGCCGCAGATGTCCGACATAGATGTATCGGGTATTGCGGCGTGGCTGCAGGAAGAACCTAGTTTCCTCGGGGATTGTATCTGCTGGATACCCCTTGGCTGAAATCGGACGTGAGACTTCGCGGCGAACACTGTTCAGGCCGACGATCTGCCAACGCGGGGCCGTCGCGGACGCTATGGCTGCGCCCCAATCATCGGCGACGAGAATGTCGCCAGCCAACTCGCGCCGCGCAGTCCCTCCAAGTAGCGCGGACACCTCGCTCCGGGTCCACGTTGAGTGGAGTGCGAGATCGACTGGCATGCGCCGGGCAGTCTAGCCGACGCTCTGCCGCCCGGGTGCGCGGATGTGCGAGACCAGCCGACCCGAGCCGCAGGGCCTGACAGTTCTGTGAACCCTAGGGTCAACCACGACGTTCAATCGGTCCGATAGGCCAGTCATCGTCGGGGAACGACGCCCCGGTCGCGCCGAGGAAGGCCTGCCGGATTCGAAACGCTGTACGCGGTGTGATTGGCACTCCGTGAGCTGCGGCCGAGACGGTGGGCTGGGAGAGGCCCGTCACGCGACCGAGCTGAGCCAGACTCCATCCCTGTTCTGCGCAGGCTCGGAGCAGCGCCGCCTGGTCGAACCTTATTCGCAAACCGCCTTTCGTGATCACGACCTCGGCTATCTTCACCCGAGCCCTGCGAAACGCCTACCCCGCAGGTCAAGCAAAAGTTCCCAAGTTCGCAGTCCGAGGTCGCGGGCGACTGCATAGTGCAAACCTCACCGCTCCAGAGTGCGATTGGTCCCTGCCGCCTCTGACGAGATGGACCGGCTACTCAGGAGCTCGTCCATTCGACGGGCAGCATCTCGACTCAGGTCGGGCAGAACGTGAGAGTAGGTGTTCAAGGTCATGGAGATGTCTGAGTGGCCCAGGATCTCCATCACGACGCGCGGCGAGACGCCCTGCACGAGGAGCAAGGTGGCGCACGAGTGGCGCAGATCGTGGAATCGCCGCGCCGGCAGATCGGCGTCCTGCAGTCGCTGCTTGAAGTGACGCAGTACGGTGCTGGCTTCCAGTGGTCGACCGGTCTCTGTCGTGAACACAAGATCCGTGTCCTTCCAACCGGGACCAGCGGCAAGTCGCTCCTGCACCTGACGACGGCGGTGTTCGCCTAGGGTGATGGCTAGCGAGTCAGGCATCGCCAGCAGTCGCCGGCTTTTCGCGGTCTTGAGCTCGACGAGCACGAACTGACCGCCGATCCGCTGCAGTTGTTTCTCCACTCGCAGGAGGCGCTTCTCCAGATCCACGCAGCGCCACTCCAACCCGAGTGCTTCACCCTGGCGGAGCCCAAGGGTGACCGCCACCCGGTAGAGCGCGGCCATCCGATCGTCGGCGATGGCCGCCAGAAAGCTCCGAGCCTCATCCGGGCTGAAGGGATGGACTTGCGGTCGCCTGACCTTCGGTGGCGACGCGAGTGCCGCGGCGTTGCTGGCTACCATGCCCCACCGGATCGCTTGGTTGAGTGCCGCACGAAGCACGGCACGAACTGACCTCACCGATTTGGGGGACAGACCCGCCTCCAGCTTCGAGTTCAGCAGGCCCTGCACCTGCATCGGAGTGAGACGCTCAAGACCGATCTGGCCGAGCCCGGGCTTCAGGTGCCGGCGAACGACGACTTCGTATCCCACATAGGTCCAGTGGCGGACCGACGGCCTGACCGTGGCGTTCAGCCACTCATCAAGGAACCGGCCCACTGTCAACCCCCGGGCGTCGGTTACCTGGCCCTGGTCCCGGGCTTGCGAGAGGCGGCCCAGCTTGCGCCGGACCTCCTCTCGCGTGCCCCCGTAGACGACCTTTCGGCGGCCGGTGCCCAACGTCAGGGATGCGCACCAGAACCCATCCTTGCGCTGGTAGATCGATCCGTCTTTGGCGCCGCGCCGGGCCACGGGCTAGGTCCGCCTGCGTGCCCGCCGCCGGACGCCCGCGAAGCCCAGCTGGTCCCACGGCTGAAGGGCCGGGGCCTCCGTTCGCAACGCTATCCAGGCCTCCAGTGCGTGCCGCGGTACACGCACCAAGCGCCCAATTCGCACCGTCGGCAGCTCGCCCTGAGCGATCAGCTGGAAGACCAACGAGCGACCACATCCGAGCAGTCGGCCAACCTCGCGGCTGTCCAACAGCAGTCGTCCTGTCAGGCCCGTGGCGGGATCCGCCTCCTGACCGGTACTGGGCGTGCCGCGGTCCGCTTTTGTTCGGTCGGTCGTGCCTCCCTTGTTGGAACCCTTCACCTCGCCACCGGTCCCTTCCGGCGAGCCTTGCTGCGGCGGCCGAGTCCGGAAGTGACCCCGCCCACCACCCGCGCACCGAGAGCTGCGGTCCCCAGCGCTGCTTGGCTCAGACCAACCGCGCCGCCCACCCAGCCCCGGGCCACGCTGCCCGCAGTCGAATGAGTGAACCTAAGGCCCTGAACCAGGACCACCGGGGAGAAGGCGGCGATGCAGAGCACGGCCACCCCGGTGATGATCCAGTCCTGCTGGCCGCTGGGCGCCTGGGCGCCCGACAGACCGCCGACCACAAGGCCGAAACCCACGTAGGCGACAGTGGCGATCACGAATTTCGAGAGCAGAAGGCCGACCAGAAACTCCCCGAGATGGGTGATGGCCCCGGCCATTCGCGGCCAGATCGCCATCGCACAAACGATCGGAATGAAGGCCGTCAGGATCAGCGTCAAGGCTGCCCGGACCACCAATTCGAGGAACACCACGATGGCCAGGAAGTCCATCAGTAGTGCGATCAGGATCAGGCTGATCACGCTCCCCAGCGGAAGGACGTGTCCGGCTGAGACCGGGATCTGGGCATGCGCGACCGCGCCCAGCTTGTCCGCGATCGTTTGCAGGTCGGGCGACCAAGCAGTGGCGAGCAAAGCGGCGTAGCCGGCCAGGTACTGCACCGCCTCGAGGCCGGCGAAAGCGCAAAAGACGCAGAGCAGGGTTCTTGGGATGACAGCCCACCCCGCGCCCAGCGGGCCACCCAGGATCTTCTCAATCAGGGCGCAGGCGATGAAGACAGCTACCAGCAGGAGGGAGATGGCCAGCATGCGGTCGTAGACGCCGGCGATCGAGGCGAAATCAGGCTCTGTGCTGGCACCGAACGAGTGCAGCAGGCCGAGCACGGCCGCCCGAGCCGCGTCCACGGCCGCGAGCGCCAGGTTGAGCAGGAACTCGTCGACGATGTTGCCGGCGCCCCTCGACGAAATCACTGGAAGAGGTGGGCCGTGTAGTTGGCGGCTGCCACGCCCAGGTAGAGCAGCGCCATGGCCCCGATCGAGACCACCAGCCCGCTCTTGAAGCGCTCGCCGAGCTGTGGGTTGCTGATCCAGCTGGCGAAGACCAGACCGATCAGCGAGACCACGATCCCGAGGCCGGAAACCAGCGTGAGAACGGCCGCTGCGTTGTTGGTCAGGTGGACCAGCCCGTCATGGACATTGGCAGGCAGGCCCGAGAAATCCGGACGCACGGAGACGTCGAGGTACCGTCGGAGCAATTCAACCTCCTTGGCCGGCGGAGCCGGCTCAGACGAGCGCCGCGGGGTGCGTCGCTCCCGGTCGTGGGGCTCTAGATCTGGACCATCGATCGCCAGGCGGGGACCTGGTCCCAGCGCTTGAGCTGAAGCGCTGCCGGAGGCGCGTTGGCATACAGCAGCAGCGCCGAGGTCATCCGGCGTAGCTCGTCGACGCTGACCAGAGGCCTGCCCACCCGCTGTTCGGAATTGGTGCTGCCGCGCTCGTGGTGGCTCGAGCTCCGGTAGTGCCGCGTCTCGTCGCCGATCGCGCGCGAGAAGAGCTCGAGCGTCTGGAGGTCGCCCTGGCCCGGCAGCAAGACGCGTGCCCGGCAGTTGTTCCAGATCGTCCGGGCCTCCTCGGCGCCGTAGGCGCTCTGGAGCTGGGCCAGGTCGTGGAAGCAGAGGAGGAGCTGGATGCCCTGGCCGGGACCGCTGGAGACATAGGACGCCAGTCGCGGGATGCGCGTGAAGTTCCCCGCCTCGTCCAGCGCCAAAAGCAGCCGGGGCGCGAGCACACCGCCTTGGCGTCGCGCCTTGGCCGTCGCTTTCCGGAGCAATGCCTGAAGGAGCGCCGAGAAGAGCGGCCGGCAACGCTCGGCGTCTTCGGCGGGCGCGACCAAGTAGAGCGTGCCACCCGTGGAGAGCAGGAGGTCCAGGTCCAGCGGCTGACCGTCCGAGCTGGTCGCCGCCGCCACCCGATCGTCTATCCAGAGCGAGAGGCTGGAGCGCGCCGTGGAGATGATCGAGCCGGCCTCCTTTTCGGGTGTCCGGTGCAGCGCTTCGAGCAGCTCCGACGCCGTGCGGTCTGCCGCCGCCGCGGCCAGCCCGGCGTAGTCCTCCACCGCCGTCTTGTTAAGACGCGTGAGGACCGAACGCATGTCGCCGCCCCGCTCCTGCTCGTAGACGAAAAGGCCGGTCAGCAGGCTGGATGCCGAGAGGTACCAATGGGCGGCGCTGCCACGCTTTCCCTCCTGTGTGAAGTGGTCGGCCAGCTCGCTGGCCAGCGATCCGCTGGTCGCGGCGGCGACCGGGTTCCAGGTCGCGGCGCGGACGCCCAGCTGACTGCACCAACCGCTGTCGTCGTCGAGCGGCGCGAAGACCCAAGCCGGTCGGGCGCGGCGGGCGCGGGCGGTGAGCCGCACCAGCTCCTCCTTGGTCGAGGTCGCGACCGCCACGCCCGCCCAGGTGAGAAGCGAGGGCACGACCAGGGTCGAGGTCTTGCCGGAGCGCTGGACTCCGAAGGCCAGGACGCTGTCCTCCGCCGGCGTACGCAGAAGACGGGATCCCAGCCAGCCCAGAGCCAGTCCATCGGCCAGGTCAGCTTGGGCGCCGGCGCGAG
>Ga0207646_10005725_pt1 | contig 13033 bp, 13 predicted proteins | sample KBSK5502metaG_FD_184343 | JGI IMG/M metagenome (GOLD analysis project Ga0207646, IMG submission 184343) | Corn, switchgrass and miscanthus rhizosphere microbial communities from Kellogg Biological Station, Michigan, USA - KBS K5-50-2 metaG... | ecosystem: Host-associated > Plants > Roots >...
GTCGTGATGAGCGTGGCGGACCTGGAGTCGCTGGAGGAGACGCTCGACATCCTGGACAGCGAGGATCTGCTCGCTGATATCCGGGATGGCCTGGCCGAGCTGGGCGCCGGCGGGGGGCGGGTGCTCACCAAAGATGAGGCCCTGCGGCTGATCGCGGGCCGGTAACTGGTGAGCGGGTATGCGGTCGCGTGGACGGCGCCTGCCCGCCGCGCGCTGAGCCGGCTGCCGGAGAAGGTGGCGTCGGCGGTTGTTGAGTTCTGTTACGGGTCGCTGGCGGCCAATCCCCGCCGCGTCGGCAAGCCGCTGAAGCTCGGGCTTGAGGGACTGCATAGCGCGCGGCGCGGAGATTACCGGGTGATCTACCGCATCGATGACCAGAGCCAGCGGATCGACATTGTGGCCGTCGAGCACCGTGCCGATGTCTACCGCCCCCGCCAGCCATAGGATCCAGCGCAGTGGTCAGGACTTTCCGATCGCGATGCCGTACGGATTTCCCAGCTTCGGACGCACCGCAGCACGATCACGCAGTGTCAGGAACGGGAGGCCTGATTACTACGAGCGTAGTTGCATCGTCCATCCCGATCCTGCCAATGAGCGTGCCAATGGGAATCGTGCGAAACGTGCGGACCAGGGGAGTGCTGACGCCACTGAGGGGACCAAGCGCAGGTGGAGAAGCCAGGGAACGAATACGTCGGGCTCATAATCCGCCGGTCGTGGGTTCGATCCCCACCCGCCCCACTGTTCGAAATTCAGGGCTGACCTGGTACTATTCTTAACTATCTAAATATCTATATCGGGCATATCGTGTGCGGTTAGGTGATCGTGCCAATGAGTTTCCCGTTCGCGGTGGTCCCAGGTTTTGCGCAGGTTTCGCAGATTCGGCGGCTGTGTCAGGTCGAGCCTGGCCTGCTCGGCTCGCGGAGGCGGGCGTAACGCATCTCGCTCCGGCCCTCATGGTCGAAGGGCACCGGCCAACCTCACCACTCGCGGCAGATGAGAATGGATGCCTTCGCGTCAGCGACCGCCGGGCGGCGGGCCAGGATAGGGACGCGGACATCTTGAGCAGCCGGGTTCTGTTGCGCCCCGCAGACTTCGATCGGAGCCAGCGTTTCTATCGCGATGTGCTGGGTCTGGCGATCTATCGCGAGTTCGGCTCGGCGGCTAATCCGGGGGTGGTGTTCTTTCTCGGGCCGGGATTCCTCGAAGTGTCCGGGCGCCCAGCCGGCCCCGCACGTCGCGGTGTGATGATCTGGCTGCAGGTACGCGACGTTCAGGCCGAGCATGGCCGGCTCGCGGCGGCAGGCGCGCGTATTCTGCGTGGTCCGACCGATCGAGATGTGGATCGAGGACCCGGACGGCGTCCCGATCGTTCTGGTCGAGGTTCCGGCCGATCAGCTGCTCCGGCGCGACCCTCGATCAAGGCCACCGCCCGCGCCCGCCTAACCAAAGGGCCGTGAACCTGATGCGGCACATCCGTGCGTGTCCGAATCTAGAAGGCGAGAGGTCTGGTGATGCCTGTGCCGCGGCCACGCACGGCGACAGGGATGATCTGCGGCCGGTTGACGCGAGTCGAATACGCTGTCGGGGTGCTGCGTTTCGAGCCCGACTCGTCGCGGACTGGTTCGCGCGGCGCGATGAGCCTTGGGGCGAGCTGGTGACGATGGGCCCGGCCGGCTTCGAGTCTTACGCCCGGGTCTGGTACCTCGAGGAGGATCGCATCTCCGAGCGTGTCCTGTTCGCGTGTCTGCGGGTGCGCCTGGCTGGCCGGACGAAGACGCCGGGCGACTGTTTCCACGGACTGTGGGTCGGGGCTGTCTCTGGTATGCACGGCGACCCCGCGCGCGGCATCTCGCCGTGGTTTCCGGCGAGCGTTCTGGCTGGCCCGAAGGTCCGTATCCCCAATCGGGAGTACATGCTCTTTCGCGGCCACCTTGATGACGTGGGCCGCTGGGGCGCCACGGACCCCACGACGGGCTCATCCAGAGACGAGGAAGTCCCGGCACCGCACCTTCTGTGGCCAGCGGATCACCGGTGGTTCGCCGCGACGGACGTGGACTCCGAGTTCACCTGTCTGGGCGGGTCCCAGGGCCTCATCCACGCCGTCATCACAGATCCGAAGCTCAGCGCCGAGCGCGTTCACCGCAATTGAACGCCCGGCCGAGTCAAGGTACAAGGCTCACGGGAGCACCGCAGGTTCCCGGTCAACCGCCTGCCTGTCTTCACTGTGCGCGGAAGAAGAGGATGTTCTTGTGCGGTTGGGCCACGGGAGATGATTCCCGACTGGGCCACGTTTTGGCCTTGGTCGATTCTCCAGCGCGCTGACGTGCGGGTTCTCTGTTCGCGATCGCTGAGGTCGCGCACTAAGCCCGGCCAGTAGGCCGGGTGCCCGGTGTGTGCGTGAGGTGAACACGGCGTCGGGTGCGGAGGCGTTGCAGGTCGTGCACTGGCCGCGGGGTCGCGGTGAGTTCGCGTACTCAGGCAGTGGTTTGCGTACTCAGTTACTTGTGAGCGGCGGCGCTCATGCCATGGCGGAAGCGCGGTGGCAACCTGGGAATATGTCATCTTATGCGGGCCCAGACACGATCCTGGGGAAGCAGATCTCGTATTCACCGGCGCGTCGTCGCCCGGAGTCGTCCGGCCCGGGCCGCGCCCGGCTCAGCCGCGCCGAGCGCGGGGCGGTCCAGGTTGCGGCGCTGGCGGTGGCCGGCTTCTGCGTCTACGGGTTCGCGACCGGTTCGCCGAGCACCGCGGGCTACGTGTCCTCCGTGATCGTCATCGGCGCGGCCATCGTGTGGCTGCGCCGGGCCGCGCTTCCGGGTCTGCTGGCGGCCGGTCTGGCGATCGCCGCGATAGCGGCCCTGGCCGGCGGGCTCATCAACGTCGGCCAGAACGTGCTGTACAACGCGAGCATCGGCCCGTACAGCAAGACGCTGGGTACCCACTTCCTGCAGTACGACCACCTCGCGCACGGCTATGTGAGCTTCGTCGTCGCGTTCGCCTGTTGGGTCATGCTGGCCGCGCCGCATGCGGGCGCGGATCACCGCCGCGAACTGGTGATCTTGGCCGTCGGCGCCGCGCTGGGGGCGGGCGGGCTCAACGAAGTGGTCGAGTTTCTCGCCACCCTGGCGCATCACGGGGCGCATGCCGGCGGGTACGGGAATACGGGCTGGGATCTGGTGTGCAACTTCATCGGGGCCGGCGCCGCCGGGCTGGTCATCGCCAGATCACGGGCCGGTGCGGCATGACCAGCAGGAACTCCGGCATGACCTCGCGGGGGTGGTCTCGCATCCGGCTGGGATGCGCGGCGGCCAGTGCCGCGGTGTTTGCCCTTGCCGTCATCGTCATCGGCTCGCAGACGCCGGGATATGACCAGTGGTCCGATGCGGTGAGCCGGCTTGCCTCACCGGGCGAGGCCTGGGCGCTGGCCGCGCGGGCGGCCTTCGCGGCCTACGGGCTGCTGGTAGTGGCCGGGGCCGGCACCCTGCGGCAGTACGCCGGGCACCAAAGGCACAAGCTGGCGCGCTGCCTGACGCTCTACGGAGTGGCCTGCGTCGTTGCGGGCGTGGCACCGAAGGACCAGCCAGGGACGGCGCATACCGTCGTGAGCCAGGTGCACGTGGCGGCCGCGGTCCTGGCCGGCGCGCTAGCCATGGGCGCCATGACGCTGGTATCCAGGTGCGGCCTGACCCGGGCCACCCGGCGCGCGGCTGCGGCGATGGCGCTGCTCACCGGGCTGGCCGCGGTCATACTCAAGTACAGCTGGGGCACCCAGGTGTACGGGATCAGCGAACGGGTCCTCCTGGGCCTGGGCATGTGCTGGATTTCCGCGCTCGCCGCTAGGGCGCTTATCGCAAGCACGCCCGATGCCGGTGTCGGCTGACCTGCGCACTAATGTGTCCGAACTCAGGATTAAGCGACCTATCTGCTGCCCCACCCCTCGCCAACCAGTGGCGCGTGAAACAGGCCCTCGCCAAGGACCTCCGGCCCCTCTGATCAGCTCCCCTGTCAACGACGACTCCAGCGTCAAGGCGCGCTCACCGAAGGGACCGCCCGGCCACAGTGAACTCGTTGTGAAACGACTCGCGGCATGAGCACCGTAACGCCGCGTGTGTCAAGTCTGAGATAACTGCTTGCCGGCGGTTAGCGGGCTTCCCGCTGTTTCGGGGAACGCGATCTGACCTTCCTTGGATTCGATCGTGGCGCGTTACGATATTCGGCGTGCGGATTTGTGCTGAGTGCGGCCAGCGGCTGCCGCGTGCCCTGCGTGGCGCGGGGCGGCCGCTGGTTTACTGTTCGGCGGCGTGCCGTCAGCGGGCGTACCGCCGGCGGGGCGGGCAGGCGTCGGGGACGACCGGGGCCGAACGCCGCCGCCGGCAGCGCGGGGCAGACTGAGCGTCAGGTCGGCCGCATCCGTGCCTGCAGTTCGCCTCGCCTGGCATTCCGGGCGGGTGCTCCGCCGTCTCCTCGTGCTCTGCCTAGCTTTCAAGCGGGTTGTTCCCGACAGCGTGAATCGAGCTCGATGAGGAGACGGGCGGGGCTGCCCATGCTTCTGCGCGAGGTATTTCCCCGAGGGACATTCGGGCTCGCCCCGCCCGGGTCTCCGGTCGCCGCGCGGCTGTGCTGCCGCGGCGGGTGGTCAGCGTGCCGGCGCCGGGTTCATGCGGCCTGCTGCAGTGGCGTGGTCCCGGCGGCGATCGCGGGATCCCAGGCGACGTGCCGGGTGATGACGACGTGGATCCAGCGCAGCAGGGCTGCGGCGCACGCGGTTCGTGCCTGCTGGCGGGCGAGCCGGTTCTCCTCGCGGGTGTTCAGGTGGGTGAACCGGGCGGCCAGCACCGGGTTGTCCGGCAGCGCGGCCCAGACCGCCCGCCAGGCGGCCAGCCGCAGAGCCGGCTGCCCGCGGCCGGAGATGGAGGTGTTGCCCTGGAAGCCGCCGGAGGCGTTGTCACGGGGGCCCAGCCCGGCGTGCTTGACCAGTGACCGCGGGGACGCGAACCGGGCCGGATCACCGGTCTCGGCCAGGATCGCCGCCGCCCCGGCCGGGGTCAGCCCGGCGATCGTGGCGAGCAGGCCGGTCAGACCGAGATCATCGCGACGGCGGCCATCCGGGCCCCGGCCGCCGGACCCGGGCCAGGTCACCGGCACAGCGGTCCAGCACCACGGCCAGCGCGGCGCGCCAGCTCGCCGAACCGAACGGGACACCCGCAGCACCCAGAACCGCCAGCCACGCACCCTCCAGCAGATCCCGGACCTGGTTCACCTCCGCCGCCGCGCCGGTGACCAGCCGGCTCCGGCGCGCCCCCAGATGCCGCAGCCGGGCCTACACCGCATCAGCCCGCTCGGGCTCATAACAATGCAGGCCCGCAGCCAGCCGGGCGATGATCACCGCGTCCTTCGGATCAGACTTATCGAAGGTCAGGTCCTCGCCCTCGCGCGCCCGGTACACCAGCAGCGGCTGCACGCACACCAGCGCCAGGCCCCGCTCAGCGGCCAGCTGATCCAGCACCCGCCACCGGTGACCCGCCGGCCCGCACGCCACCGTCACCGACACGAACCCCGCCACGGCCGCCCGGGCCACGGCCCAGTCCAGCAGGCCGCCCAGCTCCCACGCCCAGGCACTCACCCGCCGCCGGGCGATCATCCGCGAATCGTGATCCGTCACGACCGCGGCCTGCCTATCATCGGCCAGGCCGATCCCCACGATCGCATGACCGACGGGAAGCAGCTGCCTCAGCCGCGCCAGCCGGGCGTGGCGGTTGCGATCCCCCCGGGACAAGCCGCTACGGTCACTCATGGACGTCCTCCTCGATGCGCTGGGATACCAAGCCCGGCAACCGCATCAGGAGGACGTCTCCACATCCAGCACCGACGCGCATGAAGAGTTACTAGCGGGAGACGCCGGGTCGGGCGCGCGCGTCATGAGCGTCTTGGTCGTTTGGGCGCTCGATCCTGTGTTTGGGACTTCGCGGTGGTGCGGCGGGGCGGGGGTATTTCGGGGCGGACGAGGGCGTCGCGGAGCAGTTGGTGGGTGTATTGGGCCCAGCGCTGGGGTGTCCAGCCTCGTTCGGCGACGAGGAGGTGGAATGTCGAAGGTGCGGTGAGCGCCCAGACGAATGCGGTGGCGGTGTCGATGTCCCAGCCGGGGGCCAGTCGGCCTTCTGCGGCGATACGGGCGACGACGGTGCGCATGGCGTCGAAGCGGCGCTCCATGCGGTCGGCGAGGATGGCGGCCATCGTGGGGTCCTGGTAGCGGGCGCGCTCGGCGACCCGGGCCAGGGCGTGGGTCTGCGGTTCGAACGCCGCGCCGGCTTCGATCAGCGCGTGCAGCGCTTCCTCGCCGCTGTTCGCGGTCCACACCGGGGCGAGCAAGTCGCTGAGGCCGGCCTGTTCCTCGACCCAGGTCACCAGCTCGGTCAGCAGTTGGGCCTTGGAGGCGAAGTGCAGATACACGGCCTGGCGGCTGATGCCGGCGCGTCTGCCGATCTCGCCCAGACCGGCGTCGTAGCGGCCCTCCTCGGCCAACGACCGCGCGGCGGCGAGGATCCGTTGCCGAGTGTCCGTGGTCCTTCTTGACATCGTGTCAAGTACGGTACAACCTTGACATGCTGTCAAGCGACGCGGCGTGCTTCGGTCGCGGCGACGTGTCGGGAGAGATCATGTTGGCTATCCGTGCCGCGCGCATGTTCGACGGTGTCGGTCCCGACCTGGTCGAGCGTCCAGTCGTTCTGGTGGACGAGGGCAGCATCATTGCGGTCGAGTCCGGGGCGGTGCCGGCCGGGGCCGAAGTGGTGGACCTGGGCGAGGCGACTGTGCTGCCCGGTCTCATCGACGCCCATGTACACCTGACCCTGGACGCCAGCGACGACCCGGTCGGCCACCTCGCCGGCGCCAACGACGACACCGTCCTGCACCGGATGCGCGCCAACGCCCGGACCTGCCTAATGGCCGGCATCACCACGGTCCGCGACCTGGGCGACCGCGACTACCTTTCCCTGCGGCTGCGCGACGAGACCGCCGCCGACCCGGCCGCAGGCCCGCACCTGCTGGCCGCCGGCCCGCCGATCACCCGTACAGGTGGCCACTGCTGGTTCCTCGGCGGCCAGGCCGACGGCGTGGCCGCGGTGCGCGCCACGGTCCGCGACCACGCCGAACGCGGCGTCGACGTCATCAAAATCATGGCCAGTGGCGGGGACCTTACCCCCACCACCCGCTCCCACGAGGCCCAATACAGCGTGGAGGAACTACCCGCGGCCGTGAACGAAGCGCACCGCCACGGGCTGCCGGTCACCGCGCACGCCCACGCGGCAACCGGTATCGCGAACGTGGTCGCCGCCGGCGTCGACATGATCGAACACTGCACATTCCTGACCGCCGACAGCGCACACGCCGACGCCGATGTCATCGCCGCCATCGCCGATCGGGGCATCGTGGTCTCGGCGACCCTCGGGTTCCTGCCCGGCGCACCCCACCCGCCGCAGATCTTCGCCCGCCTGATGGCCCGGCTACCGGCCATCCTCCACGCGTTCGAGCAGGTACGCCAATCTGGCGCCACCATCGTGTGCAGCAGCGACGCCGGCATCGGCCTGGCCAAGCCGCACGACGTGCTCGGCTACGGCGTCGCCGACATGATCACCATCGGCGGCTTCACCCACGTCCAAGCGCTGCGCGCGGTGACCTCCGGAGCGGCGCAGGCCTGCCGTATCGGGGTGCGCAAAGGACGCATCGCACCCGGCTTCGACGCCGACCTGCTAGCCGTACACGGCAACCCACTCACCGACATCGCCGCGCTACGTGCCGTCAGGGCCGTCTTTCGCGCCGGCCGCCGGGTGCGCTAACCCCGCACCAGCCTGGGCAGACCATTCCCCGCCCGAACGCCGAGAGGGGTGACGAAATCATGCCGGCGAGCGGTCCGAATTGTTGACAAAAGCATCCGCTCATGCATGTGAGGACGAGTCAGTACAGAGCGGCAGCGTGCTTGGCATGATCACGCCGCCGCACCACGACGTGCCTTCTGGTGCGGCACTGACAGCTGGGCTGATCTGCAGAGTGCGACACATCGTGCCATTTGCGATGGACGTAGTTCACGGGGAGTGATCGCGGCTGAGGACGCATGGATGGTCGCGTGCGGTCGTGGTGTACCGCAGACTACCGAGGTTTGGTCACGGCGAGTGACTGGATTCTTCATACTGGTGTGCGAGCGGTTAGCCAACCCGTCGCTCCCGTTTGAGCCGTCATCGGATCTGCAGGCAATGACCGTGGCAATGGGAATCCTGCGAAACGGGCGCCCTGGGGGAGCGCTGACGCGACTGCTTCGACAAAGGCGCTGGCGGGGGAGCCAGGGAAGCAGTCCGGAATTCTCATAATCCGCCGGTCGTGGGTTCGATCCCCACCCGCCCCGCAGTTCGAAATTCGCGATTGACCTGACTCCGGCCGTAACAATTAAAATTCCTATATCGGGCATAACGGGACCTCTAGGTGATCGTGCCGATGAGTCTCCCGTTCGCGGTGGTCCCCGGTTAAGGCCGACGTCTCGCAGACTCGGCGGCTCTCTCAGGTCCGGGCTGGCCCGCTCGGCTCGCGCGGGCTGGCCTAGCGGATCTCGCGGTCGGCGTCAGCTGGCGCGGGCAGCGATCGCCCGAGGAGATCCACGCTCCGGCCGGTCAACGACAGCAGGTCGCCGGGGTACACCGCGAGTTCGACGGGCAGCAGTCGACGGTGCCACGCCCGCGGTACCGGACGGGGCCGTTGCCGTGCACGGCGGAGAACGACCAGACGACGAAGTCCTTGACGCCGTTCTTCTCGTACGTCGCGGACCGGTACATCGGTGAGGGTCGCCGCCGTCCCCGTCCTTGTGTTGGGTGTTCGGCTGTGAGTGCGCGCGTGGTGACGGTGAACGACGTGCTGGGCGGTCATTCGGTCCTGGATAACGAGTGCCGGGACCGGGTCTACCTGAAGGGACTATATGGGGGCGGGCGGCCGCGCGCTGATCGTCCTGTTCGGGACAGCATCTGTGCCCGGATCGGCGCTCAGCTTCCGACCGGCCGTGCGGTGGCGGCGCCTTCGAGCATGGTCTCGGCGACGAGGTTGTAGGCGAGAGCCCATGCCAGGCGGGTCGGGTCGTCGAAGCTGTCGCCGAGGACGGCCGCGAGCGCTGCGATCAGGGCGGCGCCGACGGTCTCGTAGTCGGCGGCTCGCACCCCGAAGCCGGCATGCACGGCGCCGAGGGCGCGGGTGTGGGTGAGAAGGTCGTCGAGGCGGGGTATGGCACGCACGATCTCGGCGAGCTTGTCGGCGAACTTGACTTCCTGTTCGGCGAGGTCGGTCGTGAACAGGGCGCGCAGCGCCGGGTCTCGCCGGAACAGCTCCTGGTAGAACCGCGTCGCCATGACCGGCAACTGCGGGCCGAGGCGCGCGAACGACGACTGCACCAAGCTGATCTGTTCCGGTGTCATGAGGTGCTCCCCAGGGCGTGTGCCAGCTCGGCGCGGTTGCTGACACCGAACTTGGTGTAGACGTGCTGCAGGTGATTGTTCACCGTCCGCACGGACAGGAAGAGGCGCTCGGCGATGTCTTTGCTGGCTATGCCCGCGGCAGCGAGCATGGCGATCTCGCGTTCGCGGCCTGACAGCGGGACTACCGCCGCGGCATGGACCAGCCCTGGCGTGGCGGCGCCCTCGCTGGCGGCGGCGAGCGCGCCCGAGCGGCGCAGCGCCGCTGTCGCTGCGCGCTTGTCGCCGGCCCTCGTGAAGGCCTCGGCGGCGTCTGACGCGGCCTCGGCGGCGAGCAGTATGGCCCCGAGGGCCTCGAAGTCGTTGGTGGCGGCGGACAGTTCCCTGGCGTCACGAGCCTGGGCAGCGACGGCATGCCTGGCACGGGCGGAGACCAGCGGCGAGTCGCATGTGGCCGCCAATTCGCTGAGCCGGGCCGATGCGTCCTGCCCGCTGGTTCGCATCAGGTCGTGCCAGAGCCAGGACTCGGCTGTCCGGTGCCCGGTCTCGGCGGCCTGCGCGGCGGCAGCCCGGAATAGGTCCGCCGCCTCGGCCGGCCTCTTCGACGCGACCGCGGTCCACGCGTCCGCGAGCTGCTGCTCTGGTCCGAGAAAGCCGAACTCCGGCACGGTGGCCCGCTCGGCCAGCGCCTCGGCGGCGGCGTCCGCGTCGCCGAGCATGGCATGCGCCAGGGCCAGGCCCGAGAGCGCCAGCCGCCGCGGGCCTGCGAACAGGTTGGCTTCGGCCAGGCCGGCCGCTTCTGCATGGTATCGGCGGGCGGTCGCCAGCCGGCCCCGGAGGATGGCCACCCGCCCGAGATTGGCGGCGAACCAGATCTGGGCGACGGGCACCCGGCGGGCCGCGACGATCTCGGCCCCGGCCCTGGCCAGCTGCTCGGCCTCGGCGAGCCGGCCAGCCTCGGTCAGGGCGAACACCTGGTTGATGATGTGGGTTGCCGGGTGGGCGATGGCCAGCTCGTCACCGAGCGCGGCATGGTCGGCGAAGCCGGCCTCGGCGGTCTTGACGGCCTCGGCCGTCCGCCCGGTCACCGCCAGTGCGGGCGCCCCGGCGATGGCCCGTACCACGCGGGTCCGCTGGTCGCTGCCGCCGATCCGCTCGAGCACGGCCAGCGCCCGGTCGGGGTGGCCGGAAAACATCAAGATGGCAGCCTCGTCGGCGACGAGTTCTTCTGCCAGCGGCGGCGAGCTGATGACGGGCCCGGCGGCGGCGTTGATGGCCAGCGCTGCGTCTGGCTGGCACAGGCCCCAGTGGGCGTTCTTGGCCCTGATGACCGCCAGGCGCAGCGCGACAGGCTCGCTGGCCGGCAGCTGCTGCCCGTGCGCGAGAATCCGCTCGGAGGCGTCGAAGACACCGAGCTCGTACAGGGCCTCGCCCAGGAGCAGAGCCCCGACGGCGTCCAGCTGCTCGCCGGGCACTGCCTCGATCAGCCGCCGCACCACCCGGAAGTCGTGCGCGTAACGGGCCAGGTGGGCACCGCGGACCAGGACGGCCGGGTCCGGCCGGCCGCCCGCGTCCAGACGCCACACGGCTATCCGCAACGCCGCCGGGCCGGCGGCAGGTTTGATGGCTTCCAGCCGGTCGGCCTCGCCTAGTAGGATCGCCCGAGCCCGCAGCCTCGGCATGGCGGCGCGGAGCACCGTGCCGTACAGGGGGTGCGCCAGGCGTGCCTCCCCGTCATCGACAGTGATCGTCACCAGCCCGGTCCGCTCCAGCGCCTCAAGCACCCCGGCGGGTGCGGCTGCCTCGAGATAGCCGAGCTCGACCGGCTGGCACAGGGCGAGCAGCTCGACCACGGAACGCGCCTCCGCGGACAGGCCGCTGATCCGCTGCCCGACAAGATCGAGCAGCCGGCTTGTTGCTGGCAGCCGGTCCTCCAGGTGCCACACCCCGGATCGCTCGACCAGCGCCCCGGATTCAATCGCCCCCAGGACCAGTTCATGAACGTACAGTGGGTTGCCCCTGGTGACCTCCCAGAACTGCAGCCCGGCACCGGCCTCCATCGGGCCGCCCAGGGTCAGGTGCAGCAGCGTGTCGAGGTGGGCGCGGCTGAGATCGTGCAGGTCAATCCGTTCCGCCCGGCCATCACGCCACAGGTCGGTCAGCAGGTCGGGTGCCGCCTCGCCGGTGCGCACGGTGGCGATCAGGAAGATCGTCTTCTGCGCGGCGAGATACCCGAGCAGGGCAAGCGACGCGGCATCGAGCAGGGCCGCGTCATCGGCGACGGTTACCAGGCGGCGGCCGCCGTGGCGTTCGGCCAGGGCGCGGCGGGTCTCCTCGAACAGCGCCGCCGTATGGACCTGCCCGTCAGGGCCGGGCCGGCCGAGACCGCCGGCCAGGAGGGTGGCCACCGCGCCCAGCGGCAGCAGCGCGGTGGTACGGCTGCCGGCCACCCGTTCGGTCGGGTAACCGGCCGCTGCGGCCTGCTGGCGGCACTCGTCAGCCAGCCGGGTCTTCCCGACCCCAGCCCGACCGTGTATCACGACGCCAGCTAGCTCGCCCGAGTCCAGGGCGCGCTCGAACACCTCGAGCTCGGACCGTCGGCCAACGATCGGCCACCGCTGGAGCGTGATCGCCACGACAGCCAGCATGACAGCCCGGCCCGGGCAAACCAATCCAAGCCGCTGGATCCGGCGCGGTCGGTAATCAGACAGTCGCCACGGTCGGCCGGAGCCCGGCCACGATCCCCACGATTTGGTCGGCCAGCGGGCCGGGAACGCCAAGCTCGTCGAGGGTAGCGGCTAGGTGCGCGGCGGTGCGGTCGAACTGGGCGCCGTTGATGCCCAGGCCACGGTGGGCCCCGGCGAGGTCGGGTCCGCGGTAGCGCTCGGGACCGCCCAGCGCCCCGCCGAGGAACGTGACGACGTACTGGCGGTGCACCGCACCGACGCCGCGGGGGAAGAACCGGCTGAGCTCCGGGTCGGCGAGCAGCCGTCCGTACAGGCCGTCGACGGCGGCAGCAACGGCGGCCCGCCCGCCGATCGCCTGGTAGATGCTGATCGCCTCTCGCGCGGGAGCGCAGGCGTCTGGATAAGTGGTCATGGCAGGTCTCCTTTGCTGAGGTTGCCTGCCATGACGATCCACCTGCCGATGCCGCCCGCGCCTGAGCAACGAATGCTCATTGTGCGCCGTTGCATCCCGCGCGGCAGCTGAGTAATCGGCGCGCGACAAATGAGCAGCCATTGCTCAGGCGGTCGCCGGAGCGCGCGCCGTACAACTGTGAGAGAGGCGAGCCGGTCTGCGGCCCGCCAGCCGAGAAAGGCAAAATCCATGTTCGTCCAGCCGCAGCGTCACTACCAGTCCCGGGCCGTTACCTGGGGCCTGAGCAGCAACCACTCGCGGGCCGTGGCCCGGGGCCTGAGCAGCAACCACTCGCGGGCCGTGGCCCGGGGCCTGAGCACCAATCACTCGCGGGCCGTGGCCCGGGGCCTGAGCAGCAATCACTCGCGGGCCGTGGCCCGGGGCCTGAGCAGCAATCACTCGCGGGCCGTGGCCCGGGGCCTGAGCACCAATCACTCGCGGGCCGT
>Ga0207646_10005727_pt1 | contig 13029 bp, 13 predicted proteins | sample KBSK5502metaG_FD_184343 | JGI IMG/M metagenome (GOLD analysis project Ga0207646, IMG submission 184343) | Corn, switchgrass and miscanthus rhizosphere microbial communities from Kellogg Biological Station, Michigan, USA - KBS K5-50-2 metaG... | ecosystem: Host-associated > Plants > Roots >...
GCTCGGATTGTTCGCTCGGCAAGGCGAACGCAATGTCGCTCATGCGAGGCGCGCATTCGCCTATCATTTTGAGAAAGCCCTCAGGACGCTGGTGGCATAAGGGGGGAACGACTTTGCAACAGCCCTGGATGAGGAAATTAGAGGGCTTGACATCCCGGTGAATGACCTGGTGGTTATGCGCGTATTGGAGAGCGTCAGCAGCTTGCCGCACAAAATACACCACGTCCTCCATTGGCAATAAGCCGGAACCACGTCGTCGCAGCCAACTGACAAATGACCCCTCTTTGTAATAGGGTATGACCAGGTAAGTAACGGCCGTTTCATCAATGCTTGTCTCGTCGTAGTCATAGAGAGGGACGATGTGTGGGTGTCTCAAATTTGCAATAGCGCTGGCCTCACGCCGGAAGCGTTCCGCTTCACGAGCCACATTCGTAGCAGGATAAACTGACGGTTCAGCTTGCAAGACCTTCACCGCCACCTGCTGCTGGATGCGCGGATCTACAGCAAGGTACACTTCACCCATAGCGCCTCTTCCAATGAGCTGTTCAAAACGATAGCGGCCAATTTGCTTTCCTTCTAAACGCATCTTTTGCCACCTTTCCTTTGTTTCATTTCAAATCTGGTTCATCATGAGCAAAACGATCAGGATATGCATTTTTAGGGCGTGAATTTCTGACCGATGTGCGCTGACTCGCATGATAGCTCTATAAACGGATTTGATATCAGACACCACGAGTAACTACACACCTACACCCTCTGTATAGGCCTCTTCTGGTAAGTCCGGGCAGGTCTTGCGATATGGCTCCTCGCCGAGGTACTGCTGCCATTCTGCTTGGGTGAGGTTGCGGGTCAGGCGCGCTTGAGCCTCTATAATCAAGTCTTCTGACCGCCAGAGCCATACTCGTGCGATGCCATCCATGCTTGCTGTAGCCAGGTATTTTCCATCGGGACTGAAGACCACGCCATTCACGCTATCCTCGTGAGGCAGGTATGCGCATCGACGACCACTGGCAATCTCCCATACTCTTGTAGTGTGGTCATCACTTGCTGTGGCTAGATACTTGCCGTCGGGACTGAAAGCAATCGCGCTTACACTATCATCATGAGTGAAGCGAGCAATTTGTCTACCGCTGCTCGTCTCCCAGACCCCAGCAGTATGGTCTTTACTTGCTGTGGCTACGAGGATATTCGTAAGCGATACCCCTGCGGGGCTGAATGCTACGGACCACACCTTACTCCTATGGGGCAGGCGGAAGAGTTCGCGACCGCTGCTCGTCTCCCATATTTTGGCAGTATGATCCCAGCTTGCGGTGGCCAGGTAGTGCCCATCAGGACTGAAGACGACCTTGTTCACGATCAGCCTGTGGGGCAGATAAGCAATGTGGCGACCTGTGGCCGTCTCCCACAAACAGGCATTCGTATCGTTGCTGGCCGTAGCGAGGTAGCGGCCATCCTGACTGAATGCGACAGCATTCACTGTATCATTGTGAGACAAGATGAAAAGTAATCGGCCGCTTGCAGTTTCCCAGACCTTCGCGGTCTTGTCGTCGCTGGCCGTAGCGAGGTAGCGGCCATCGAGACTGAAGGCCAGGTCATTCACATTCCTTTTATGAGCCATGCGAACGGGTTGGTGACCGGCTGCTGTCTCCCAGAGTCCTACCATGCCGTCCCCGCTGCCTGTAGCCAGGTAGCGCCCATCAGGGCTGAAGGCGACTGCCCATACCTTACTTCCGCAGGAGAGCTGAAGGTGGCGATATCCACTCTTCACTTCCCAGATGCCAGCGGTACCATCCTCACTTCCCGTAGCCAGGTAGCGCCCGTCGGAGCTGAATGCGACTGTGCTTACTCTCCTCTTGTGAGTCAGTCGGCCAGTACTGATCTCCCACATGCCAGTGCTGCCATGCTCACTTGCGGTTGCCAGGTAGCGCCCATCCGGACTGAACGCGATATTACGTAGGTAGTCTCCATCCTTGTAGTCGACGTTCTTATGCGGCAGGCAAATGAGCCGGTAACCGCTCTCTGTCTCCCAGACGCCTACCGTTCGGTCAGCGCTGGTTGTTGCCAGGTAGCGCCCATCTGGAGCGAAGACAAGGGCAGTGACGCTCCCCTGGTGATTCATCCGTGTGACCTGCCTACCACTACTTGTCTCCCATATGCGAGCAGTATGATCCTGGCTTGCGGTGGCAATAGAGCTTCCATCTGGATGAAAGGTCAGAGCGTTCACAGGGTACTCGTGGGAGAGCAAAGTGGGCTGTAAGCTACTGCCTGCTCTCCATAGCCATAGTCGTACAGAACAGTCGTCGCTGGTCGTAGCCAGGTAACGTCCATCTAGACTGAACGCCAGAGCAGATACACTTCTCTCGTGATTCAAGCGGGCGACCTCGCGCGCGCCTATCGTTTCCCACACGCGAGCAGTGCCATCCACACTAGCCGTGGCAAGGTAACGGCCATCTGCACTGAAGGTAACGGCTCGTATCGGGCCTTCGTGAGCCAGCCGACCAGGGGCGCTATTCGTGACTACTTCCCAGGTCCACGCGATACCCTCACCACTCGTCGCGACAAGATAGCGTGCATCTCGGCTGAGCGTAACGCTCGTCACGTTACTGCCATTGACCAGGAGGCGAGCGACCTGGCGACCACTACTGGTTTCCCATACGCAAACAGTAGAATCCGTCCCAACCGTGGCGAAGCAGCGAGCATCCTGACTGAAATCCACGTATTTCACGCCAGCCTCAACAAACAGGCGGAGCAACTGGTGACCGCTACCCACCTCCCATACCTCTATGTTGTTGTCTCTCGTTGCTATCACCAGGTAGCGTCCATCCGAGCTAAGGGCGCTAGCAGTCAGATCTCCCCTCGGAGCCAGGCGGGTGATGGGACGAGGCAACAGACTTAAACCGTAACGCAGAGCCTGGTCCGCTTCCAGGGAAGGTGATCGTTGTAGAGCTTCTATGGCGAGCAGCACACTTCTCTGGAGCAGATGGCTCTGCTGGCCTCGCAGCAACTCTGCTTGCGCGGTCAACTGGCGAGCTAAAGCAATACGCCGCTGCCGCTCAGCCTCTGCACGCTGTTTCTCGGCTTCTTCACGCTGTCGTATGGCCTCCTGTCGTTGCTTCTCAGCTTCTTCACGTTGACGAACGGCTTCCTGGCGCTGTTGTTTCACCTTTTCGTAGAGCATTTTCCAGCGCAAGTCCTCCTGGTTCTGCTGCTCTCGGCTCGCCTTGATGAATTGTTGCTCCACCTCGCTTAACTCGGCGGCTCGCAACTCCATCCAGCCTTCGGATTCTGAGAGACTGCTCCCCCGGAGTAATCTATCGATATAACGGGTTTCATTCGGATTAGTCTCTACCCATGCCTGGGCGCGTCTCTCAAGCTCTTGATGCCAGCGCAGGAAAGGTCCATCTCTTTTCAACCACCACTTTAGCAATCCCCATTCGCGCAGCAGTGCATCATGGATGATCTCTACTGTCACTTCGCCGCTCGACGGGTCGTAACTCGTCACAAGCAAACGGGCATTCACCAGTCGTCGTACCAGCTTATACATGTCTTCCCGTTCGTCTTCATTGCGGTAGAGCGACTTCAATGCCCTCCGTCTACGAGTATCGGGAAGGTCTTCGTTCTCCTTGCCCAGGTAGACCAGGTCGCTAAAAATGCGGGATGCGAGCTGCTTTTTGCGCTCATCTTCCAGGCTAGTGAAGGTTTGATCGGCCCATTGTCTCAGCCCACCTGTCACCCCACCGACTTTCTCGTAGGCTTTAAAGGTTAATACTCCATCTTCCCGCCGTTCGCAAAGCTCGGTCAGGGCAAACTCAAGCAGGGGCAGAATGGCGCAACGTCCAACTCGTCCTCCCTCTTCAGAGGTTTCGCTCTCTAGTGTATCTTCGACGATCTCCTCGGCCAGGCCTTCCTCAAAACGCAGTCCAACGACTCTGGCAGGTTCCTGCACGATGGCAGCCAGTTCATCCCATTGCAGTGTCGGAGATAGACGTATCAGGCCACCATTCTGCTCCAGGCGTTGCGCTAACTTCACCTGCTGTGCGAAGTGAGGGTAGAAATCGTCACGCATGATTGCAATCACGGTGATAGGCAAATTGGCATCCAGCAGCGCCGTCAACTGCGCCAGAAAATCCTGGCTCATTTCTTCAGGACAATTGACCAGCAGTTCCTCAAACTGATCGAGCATGAGGACGATCTGTGTGCGCTCGGGATGCTGGTTCAGCCATGCGCGTACGACTTGGGTCAGATTGTTTGATTCGCATGCCAATCCCTGCGCTGCAAGTTGCTGGAAAGGATGATCAGCCGGGCGAGTGAGCATGATGTGCCAGCGATCACTACCCGGCAGTACCCCACTGCGTAGCTGGGGAATAAGTCCGGCTTGAACGAGAGATGACTTCCCACTCCCCGATGGCCCCAGTAGCAGCAGGAAGCGAGGATCGAGTCGAAGTTTATTGACTAGCCTGTCCACTTCCTGCTTACGACCAAAGAAGAACGTTGCCTGGGCCTCGGTAAATGGATTCAGGCCACGATAGGGATTACTATCGGTGATTTGCAGATCAGTGCAAACCCTCTGCAGGATTTCCGTAGGGGTAGCAAAGGCGGTCTCTCCCATTTTGCCACTGGCGTCGGGTGTGGCAACTATCACGACCATGCCTATGACGCGCTTTCGCAACTCGTCCCATACAGGAGCACCACTAAAGCCTTGCGTGATTTCACTTGAACGCAACTGGAGGAGGGGTTGACCGGCCTTGGTTTGTGACCCTCGCCCAAGTATCTTGCCGTACCCAGCTATACCCTCCACTTCACCTGCACTGGGGAATCCAAAAGTGCTTACCTTGTGACCGCTCACGCCTGTAGAGGAGCCCAGGGGAAGTGATCTCACCTCCTGAGGCAGACCACCCTGTACCCGCAGGATAGCCATATCCTCGGCATCCACATCACGCAGCCACGGCATTTCTACTGTGGCCTCTCGTCGCTCGTTAGTGGCGAGGAAGATGATGCTTACCCTCTCGGGACAAGGCCTGCCGAGGACGTGAGCGCAGGTAACCAACAATCCATCGTCGGAAACTGCAAAGCCAGTTCCAACCGACCTCCCACTCAGGATACGGACAATGCCAGCATGTATATCTTCAGACAAGGCACAACTCCAGGCTTTGCAGTGCTCTCCTCAGCGTTGAGAGGCAGCGAAGGAAAGGCCTACTCATACAGGTACGTTATACATTACTGTTTCGCTGGTTGCCATCTTAAGGTTACTTTGTAGTTGGCCTCAGCCGTGATCTTAGCAATGACCGCACCGAACTCCCCGCTCATGTTAAATCCGAACTCCATTTCGATCTCGTCAGGTCGATGGGTCAGGGCTTGCAGTTTATTAATGACGCTTTCAGTTGAAGTTCTAATGGTGTTGAGAGACTGATCGAAGGTCTGCTTTGCTTCATCTACCACGTCATCAGAGCGGGAGGCTCGAACAGTGCCACTCGTCTCTGGTTCGTCTACCTCCACTACGATGACGTTGCCATCTGCCAACGGGAATTTCACCAGGCGTCTCATAGCTGACCTCCTTGCAGGTTTTTCTCAATTATACAAGCTGAGCAGGTTTTTCTCAATTATACAAGCGGGAGCATGATGAAAGCAATCTCTGTGCATTAGATACTTGTTGCTGAATATAGTTAGTGGATAGCCAACGACTCTACATCGCCTGCCACACCTGCACCGTCATGTCATTACCGCCCGAGGCGATGCGTTTGCCATCGGGAGACCAGGCGACCGCGTTTACATCAGCGGTGTGACCAGAAAAGGTGTAAATGTTTGTAGTCGCAGCCACATTCCAGACCTGAACAGTTGTGTCATCTCTTCCGATAGCGGCAGTGGTTCACTTGAGCAGGGTGGCCCGCTCGCGATTGTAGCGATGGAGAAAGAGGAGCCAACAGGCGGGCGTAGCATCACCACCGACTTAGAAAACGATAACATCATGCGCACAAAACGGGCAAGACGCTGCCGCAGTGTGTTATTCCAGCGCTCCACATGGACGGTTTCTCCCGTCTCGCGGGCCCACTGCTGTGTGCTGCTCATCAGGAATTACCGCCTGGTAGGCTGCCCAGAAGTCGCGTCTTGCAATGCCCCCTGCGGTAGGCGGATGGAATGGCCTCCCACAACCGTTGCCACGTGTGGCAGGCTCCGGTCACGAAGTCGCAGAGGCGACCACCTGTCGCGTCTTGCGACACAGGGCAATCCACACCCAGATCTGGTGGGCTTTTTTGAGCCAACTCGACACGGTCGTGCGAGAGATGCGCGATCCGTGCGTGTCAGGCCGCGCAGACTGCTGCGTTCTTGATACACGTGCAAGATCTCGTCGCGGCGAGCCTGCCGATAGGCGTTGGGAGTCGGGTTCTCGCGGCTTTGACGTCCGCACGCACGGCAGCGATACACCTGTTTGCCATTGGGGGCATGACCATTGCGTACCAGCGCATCGCTCTGACAGCCAGGGCAGTGAAGGGTGATCGTCACTATTGAAGGCTCCTCTTTTGGAGAATTGATTGATCTTCTGAGTCTACCATATCCTGCTTATTTGTACCACTACCCGCACGGCTTCCGGTCACTGGCTGGTGCTGCACGCCTCGCGGCTGTCGGGGCCAGGTGCCCAGGGGCAGATCGCCGTGATCTTTGAGATGGCCCGACCAGCGGAAGTGGCACCACTGATCGTGCAGGCATACGATCTCTCCAAACGGGAAAGTGAGATCATGCAGCTCGTGACACGCGGATTGTCGACGATAGAGATTTCCGCCGAGTTTCACATCTCGTCCAATACCGTGCAGGACCACCTCAAGGCGATTTTCGAGAAAGCCGGGGTGCGCAGTCGACGTGAACTGGTCGGGCTCCTCTTTGCACAGCAGTATCAGCCGCGTATCGAAGCAGGTCACGATTTGGATGGCAGTGGCTGGTTCCGCTAGTTCGTTACAACTTTCCAATGGGTTCATCTGAGCGGACGAAGGACAAGAGCAGAAGCAGCAGAACTCTCTCTTTCAGCACGCTGCCTTCTTGAGATCAGAGGAATGGAGAAGAACACCCCTGTCAGTGTCTAAACTTTCTCTCCTCAGTAAGAAGTCTCAAGAAACCGACGTTTTTCGAGACAAGATGGTTAATATAAACGGCCGATTTTGTATCTCATCAATCAACCTCATATCACAGCCGTTATCGCGCAGGTGCGCGAGATGGGCGTTCATGCTTTCCTCTCTCGGAGGACGTGCTCTTTGTCTGGGACATGCTGGCACCAGATGAATACCTGTCCCAAATCAGACCGTTCACCCGTCTTTCTTTGTAACGACCAGAGGTGATAGTCATGACGACAACATCTCTCCGAGAGAAGGAGAAAGAAACGATGGTAACAAAAGCGAAGGCCTCATGGTTTGCCCGGTGGGGTAATAGTTTTACCACGCCCCTGTTGCGTGCAGGCGTCAAGCTGGTCGGACCTGGCAATTACCCCATGTACCTGCTCACCGTGCGTGGGCGCAAAAGTGGTCAGCCGCATACCGTCCCGATCGTGCTTTTGGAACAGCATGGGCAACGTTATCTCGTCGCCACGTATGGAATGGTGGATTGGGTGCGCAATCTGCGGGCAGCAAAGGAAGCAACTCTCACGCGTGGGCATCGGGCTGAAATGGTTACCGCCAGAGAATTGTCGACGCGCGAGGCGGCCCTTGTGTTGCAAGCGGAGGTAAAGCGTACCTCCTTCGCTCGCTACATGGCGGCCAGATTCGATGGGGTCAAGGCGGACGCTCCCCTTGAGCAATTTGAGCGAGCGATGCTCATTCATCCGGTATTTGTACTGGAAAGGAAAGAGCATGGAAGCCTTTGAAACCTACCGACGCTATCTTTTTTCCCTTGCTTACCGCATGCTCGGCAGTGCGATGGATGCCGAGGATCTGGTGCAGGAGACCTATCTGCGTTATCAAGCGGCGAAGCCTGAGCCATTCATTCGCTCCAAGCCTATCTCACCACCATTCTCACACGCTTATGCCTGGATCACCTCCAACTGGCTTACCGGAAGCGAGAAGTGTACGTGGGTCCCTGGTTGCCGGAACCGATCCTCACCGAAGAGACGCCAGATGCGGCCGATCCCGAAAAGCGTGTCGAGGCGCAGGAGTCGATCAAACTGGCCTTCCTGGTGCTGTTAGAGCAACTCCAACCGTTCGAGCGAGCGGTCTTCCTGCTGCGCGAAGTCTTCGCATACGAATTTGCTGAGATTGCGAGCATGCTAGAGAAGAGTGAGGCTGCCTGTCGCCGCTCCTTTAGCCGAGCGAAGCAACACCTGATCGACCAGCGGCCACGCTTCCAACCCGCGCCTGAAACGCACCGGCAACTGCTCACCAGTTTCCAGGCAGCCGTCGAGAGCGGAGACCTGACGACCCTGATGCAGGTGCTTTCCGAAAACGTGATCCTGTGGACCGATGGAGGCGGGAAAACGAGAAAAGCCTTGCTGCGTCCGATGTCCGGGCGTGAGGTGGTAGCACGTATGACCCTGGCATCCAAACGCATTTGGCCACAGAACGCTCGTATCGAACTCAGGGAAGTCAACGGTCAAACGGCACTGGTCGTCCGCGTCGATGGACGGGCCTGGTCGTGCCTTTCCATTGAGGTAGAGCACGGGCAGATTCAGGTGATTCGCATTATGGTCAACCCGGACAAACTCACACAGGTCTGAAAAGAAGCGGGAGAGGATCACAGGATGGCTGGTGTGCAATAAGGGCTTTTTGTGAGAAAGCTCTCCACTCTTTCACCATCTCACGTCGTCACAGAAAGGAAGATCCCTATGGCAACCACGCGAAGAAGTGGGAAGCGCATCGTTCTGTGGACCATCATCAGCTTGGTCGCTGTTTGCATCATCGTCGTGGCAGGACTCCTCCTCTTTTCCGGGTCCATCGTCGGCCCTGCTCCGGCTCCCTTGCAACTTCCACCCCTGAGTCCTGCAACGACAAGTGCAAGCACCGTTTCACCTGATGGAACCTGGAGCGTTGGGGGCGGCTCTCTCGCCGGTTTTCGCGTCCCGGAATCATTCCTGACGCAGAGTGGCACAATCGTCGGACGAACAAGTGACGTGACGGGCTCACTGATCATTTCACACCACGAGATCTCCTCGGGATTGTTTCATGTGGATCTCAGCAAGCTCACCATAGGTGGGAAGCAGAATGCCAGCTTTTTCCAGCTTCTGGAGACTAGCAAGTATCCCGACGCCACGCTCACGCTCACCAGGCCGATCGTTTTTTCCTCGCTCCCAACCAACGGCCAGACTCTGTCGTCACAGGCGACAGCCTCGCTTGCCATGCACAATATCACGCGCGCAGTTACCCTTACTCTCATGGCTCGCTCAAATGGGTCGGTGCTGGAAGCGGTCGGCTCGGCACCTGTTCTCGCTTCCGAGTGGGGCATTCAAAGCCCGTTTGGCGTTCATAATAACGCCGTGATCGAATTTTTGGTGGTGTTGCACAGAGGGAGTCAATGACGTGAAGCGTCTTGAAAGCGGGAACAACGGGTGAGCCATAAACGCGATGGGGTAGAATCATGCCTGCCATCCCCTGGAGAATCCGCGTTTCATCTGGTATCCTTCCTTTCAGAGAGGGGAAATGCTGTGGATTTCGTGATCAGTTTCCACTGCGCCACCAGGCACGTGCGTATGCGAGGCGCAGGTCCAGGATCATGGCAGTATCAGGTGTGCGAAGCATCGATTGCGTCAAGACAGAGAAGGAACGGAGGCTTTCAATGGCGCGAGGCGATTTTACTCGCTGGTTGTACCGTGGTCAGCGCCCCAACGGGATCGCAAGGATAGTGAATAGAGCGTGGGCTACGCTCTTCTCCTCGGGTCTTCTGCCCAACTACATGGCGACCTTGGAAGTGACCGGACGGAAGTCTGGGCGGACGGTCTCGCTGCCGGTGGTGGTCGTCGTCGTTGAGGGACGGCGGTACTTGGTGTCGATGCTGGGAGAGAACGTGCAGTGGGTCCACAACGTCCGTGCTGCCGGAGGAAGAGCGGTCTTTCGCAGAGGAGGTCGTGAAGAGATCCACCTCGAAGGGGTTCCCGCCAATCAGCGCGCCCCCATCTTGCGAGCATACCTGCAGCGCGCGCCGGGAGCACGACCCCATGTGCCTGTGAGCAAAGATGCCCCACTGGCGGAATTCGAAAAGATTGCCACCGCCTTTCCAGTCTTCCAGGTGGTGAAGGATGTCCATGCACATTCAGGAAGGAGCGTTCATGAAGCGGGTCACCAGGAACATTGATCCCAGTAGCGCGCGAGATCTGCTCGAGCGGGTTCCTCGCGCCTGCCTCTGTTTTGCCTACGACCACTGGCCGCAAGCTCAGCCGATTGTGCTGGTGTGGCATGACGGTCGCTACCTGGTCGGTCTCCTTGAGGAGGCCGATCACCAGCCAGACTCCAACCAGGAGGTCATCCTTCTCATTGACGAGGGAGTCCACTACTTCGACCTGCGAGCCCTCTACATCCGTGGCCAGGTCAAGCAAGCTTCAGCGCCTCCGGAGGCGCCCGCGGCCGACTGTACGTGGTTGGAGGTGGTCCCGCTCAAGACGGTCGCCTGGGATTACGGAACACTCCGAGAGGTGAGAGATGAACGTTGACGATCCAGCGATGCTCGACGTCATACGGCGGTGCATGGTCGCTCGCATCGCCACCCTTTCCCGCAACGGGCGACCGAGCATCAATCCGCTCTATTTTGTCTTCGTGCCTGGCCACATCTGGCTCGGCACGGTCGAGTGGACCCTGGCGGCTCGCAACGTCAAAGCCGACCCGCGAGTGAGTGTCCTCTTCGAGGTGGAGCGGGATCGATCTCCCCACCGGATACTGCGGATCAGCGGCAGAGCCATCGTGCGAACGGACCCGAAGGGACAGCGTTCCTACAACCTTCGAGTGGCACGCAAGTACGTCTTGACGCCCGGTGGAATCCGCCACTACCTGGCCCACCTGCGGCAGCTCAAGCTCAGACGCCACTATGCGGCCCAGAATGTTTCGACGGGCCAGCCCTGCGTCATCGAGGTCACCCCTCTTCACGCCGAGTTCCTGGGCGACGAGCAGCTCGGCTGAGCCCGACGGGGCGTTCGTAGAGGGGAACGGCTCTCTTTGCCGTCCTCACATCGAGGATGGACCCTGGCCTGCTGTGGTTTTTCGGCAAAAGAGGACAGCACGCAGGCGTTGTGCTGGCTACTTGGGACATCCGTTCAGGAAATTGGGTCTATTGTGCGGATGGAGCAAGCCTTTTTGCGAAAGTAGGTGAGATACGTGTACAATTAACGCGGTTCATTCTGCGCATACGCTCTGACCATGCGCCAATTTTCACAAAGAAGAGGTTCCATTGTGTTGTGTGTATTTTCCTCGATCAAGCAATGCATCTGTTTTCACTTGCACGCGCTCCAAGAACGTGGTTTGCCTTGGATCAAACCACTGACGACCTCCCTTGTGCTCGGAACGTTTGCTGATCTGACCAGAGGCAGAGCCGAACTGCTGGCGGAAAACGCGCTGGTGCGACACCAACTGATCATCTTGCGTCGACAGATCAAACGACCAGTTTACCGGAAAACAGATCGAGTGCTCCTGGTATTTCTCGCCAGAATAGTTCGAGCCTGGAAACAGGCGCTCTTTATCGTCCAGCCGGAGACGCTTCTGCGGCTTCCATCGTGAGCTCTTCCGTGTGTTTTGGAAACAAAAATCGAAGGCGCGCTCGAGAAAGCCGAAGCTCTCGCCCGAGACGATCGTCTTGATCAAGGAGATGGCAGCACACAACCGACTCTGGGGAGCGGAGCGCATCTGCGGGGAGCTCCTCAAGCTGGATCTTCGGGTCAGTAAACGGACCATTCAGAAGTATATGCAGCAGATTCGCCCAAAACGTGCCCCTGGACAGAACTGGAGGACGTTCTTGCGCACTCATGCCGCAGAGGTGTGGGCCTGCGATTTCCTCCAGATCCCTGACCTCTTCTTCCGTCCACTCTTTGCTTTCTTCCTCATCGAACTGAAGTCGCGGAGGGTGATTCATGTGAATGTGACGCGCTCTCCGACGGATCGCTGGGTGGCACAACAACTGCGGGAGGCGACTCCGTATGGGCAAACGCCAACATATCTCATTCGGGATAATGATCGCAAATTCGGGCCGAGTTTCGCACGTGTAGCAGCAACGAGTGGCATCAAGGTGCTTCGGACGCCGTATCGAACGCCACGAGCAAATGCTGTCTGTGAACGCTTTGTGGGAAGCGTGCGACGAGAATGCCTGGATCACTTCCTGATCTTGCATGAAAAGCAACTCCACCGCCTTCTCAAGGACTATATCCTCTACTTTAATCAAGCCCGACCTCATCAGGGGCTTGGGCAGCGGATTCCGGAGCCGACGATGCTTTCTACACCTCCTCCTAACCAACAGGGCCAGGTGCTCTCGGTTCCGGTCTTGGGTGGGTTACACCATGACTACCGAAGGTCAGCGTAAACGCTGAAAAGTGTATTCAGTCGCGAATGAGTGAGACAGGTTCGACGGAGCACTGTGATAGTGTCAGAGTCGTCCCGGTTTTTTCGGTTCCCTGCCCTCGTGTGTGCCTTGCGAACGAGATAAATATGCTGCGTTTTTGCCTCGTTCTCGAAGCATAATCATACATGCTCGACTTCAGGCGGAAAGTTCTGTGCTCAATGCTCCAAGCAGTTCCCTCTATTTCACAAGGGTAAAGTGAAAGAAAAGGGAAATCGGGTTGATGCAAACGGCGAGTTTGTGAACGGATGTCCCAAGTAGCCAGCACAACTCTACTTTGCGGCTCGTAGCAGCTTATCGTCCTGCAAACCCACACCTGTGCTATGATAGAATGGTTAACGGGGAGATGCTGAAATCAGCACTTCCCTTTGGCGCAGAATGCTCAGGAAAGATTGGTTTATTGAGCATAAGAGCACAGCAAGAAAGAGAAGCATGACAACTATCCGTGATGTGGCAAGCAAAGCCGAGGTCTCGATCGCGACGGTGTCACGTGTCGTCAATGGCAATCGCCCGGTCCTC
>Ga0207646_10005729_pt1 | contig 13024 bp, 12 predicted proteins | sample KBSK5502metaG_FD_184343 | JGI IMG/M metagenome (GOLD analysis project Ga0207646, IMG submission 184343) | Corn, switchgrass and miscanthus rhizosphere microbial communities from Kellogg Biological Station, Michigan, USA - KBS K5-50-2 metaG... | ecosystem: Host-associated > Plants > Roots >...
CCTGTGGGGATGTGTGGATTCGACAGGGCCTGGCTACCGGGGAACGCGAGCCGAGGATGCTGCTCAGGCCTCGTTAATCAGGCAGCAAAACGAAGTACCTGGCAACCGCCAGTCTGCTCTCGCCCTCGCTGCGTAAGCAGCTAGTGTGAGCGTGGAAGCCACCTCGGTCCCGCGGGTGGTGGAAGCGTCATTCAGCGGGGCTGCGATCCGGGCGAGCGTCGCGTAGTCCGGAGACAAGCCCGATCTAGGGGCACGTGACTGGACCGACCGGCAGGGTGCCGATGCCCGTCCGGGCGGTCGACGACAAACCATCGGACACGCTCGTAGTGGTCTCCGGCGAAGGGTTCTGGACGGGGAGTTCGACTCTCCCCCATCTCCACCAACAGATCGCGGGCTCGTGCGCCTAGCGCCAGCCGAGCTCGGGCGCCACGAAATTCAGGATGCTCTCGATCGCGTGGGCGTTGTACTCGACGCCGAGCTGATTCGGGACCGTCAACAGCAACGTATCCGCGGCCTGGATCGCGGTGTCCTTGGCCAGCTCCTTGACGAGGACGTCCGGCTCGGCGGCGTACGAGCGGCCGAAGATCGCCTTCGTCTGGGCGTCGATGTAGCCGACCTGGTCGCGGTCGTCCCCGCCGCGTCCGAAGTAGGCCCGGTCCCGATCGTCGACCAGGGCGAAGATGCTGCGGCTGACCGACACGCGGGGCTCCCGCTGGTGTCCGGCCGCCGTCCATGCCTCACGGAAGAGCCGGATCTGCTCCGCCTGGAGCTCGTGGAACGGCACGCCCGCGTCCTCGGTCATCAGCGTCGACGACTGCATGTTCATGCCCTGCTTCGCCGCCCACTCTGCCGTCGGTCGCGACCCGGCGCCCCACCAGATCCGGTCACGGAGCCCCGGCGAATGCGGCTCCGGGCGGAGCAGCCCCGGTGGGTTCGGGAACATCGGCGACGGGTTTGGCTCAGCGAACCCGACGCCGGAAAGCGCCTGGAGGAACACCTCCGCGTGGTGCCGCGCCATGTCGGCGTCCGTCTGGCCCTCGGCCGGCTCGTATCCGAAGTAGCGGAAGCCGTCGATGACCTGCTCGGGCGAGCCGCGGCTGATCCCGAGCTGGAGGCGACCGCCCGCGATCAGGTCGGCCGCACCCGCGTCTTCGACCATGTACAGCGGGTTTTCGTAGCGCATGTCGATGACGGCGGTACCGATCTCGATGCGCTTGGTCCGAGCGCCGATCGCCGCCAGGAGCGGGAATGGCGATGCGAGCTGCTGGGCGAAATGATGGACGCGGAAGTAGGCGCCGTCGGCCCCGAGGTCCTCGACGGCCTCCGCGAGCTCGATCGACTGGATGAGCGCGTCCGAGCCGGACCGCACCTGCGAGTACGGCGAGGCCGACCAGTGCCCGAACGAGAGGAAACCGATCTTCTTCAGGGGTCGATTCTACGGGCGACGAGGGTCGTGGCTGAACCTGATCGGGACGCCCGGGGAGCGATGTCGCTCACCCCTCGACGCGGGTCAGCACGAACACCGGAATGACACGGCTCGTCTTGCTCGGGTAGGCCGCGAACTCCGGATAGAGCCGGGCATGCTCGTCGTACAGGCGCTGGCGCTCCTCGCCGGTCGTCTCGCGCGCGACGACCGGGAACGTCTCCTCGGCGGCCTCGAACGTTGCCCGGGGATGCGCGACGAGATTGTGGTACCAGGCCGGATGCTCGTCCGCGCCGCCTTTCGTGGCCGCAATGACGAAAGAATCACCATCGCGGTGGTAGGTGACGATGGCGGTCCGATCCTGGCCGGTCTTCGCGCCGCTCGAGGTCATGATCGCGAGCGGGCGACCGGCGAGCGGCCCCGACGACGGTGTGCCGCCGTTCGCGCGGAGGTCGGCAATCATGTCGCGGGTCCAGGCGTCGGGGTCCCAAGCGGTCATGCGATGCGCCTCCCGTTCCGATTAGTCCGTTGCGGACGCAACGATCTCACGATTCACGCGGTTCTGCAGGCGAGCGCCTAGACGCGCAGCTCGGCCGGCGTCAGGGAGATCTCGGCCAGCGTTCCGTCGCGCTCGAGCGTCACGTCGATCCGACGGCCCACGAGATCGCCGACGAGGGACCGCTGGAGGTCGCCGACGCCGGCGACGGGCCGACCGTCGAGCGAGACGATGACGTCGCCCGCGCGGAGCCCCGCGGCCGCCGCTGGGCTGCCGTCGAGGAGCTGGACGACCTCGAGGCCGGTCGATCGCCCGAGCCGCTCGGCGAGCGGTGCGGGAAGGCGCCGCGTGCCCCCGACGATCCCGAGGTACGCCCGGCGGACCCGGCCGTCCCGCATGAGCGCGGCGAGGATCAGGCGCGTGCCGGCGTCGATCGGGACGGCGAGGCCCAACCCGACCCCGGCGACCGCGGTGTTGATCCCGACGACACGGCCCTGGACGTCGGCGAGCGCGCCGCCGGAGTTTCCGGGATTGAGCGCGGCGTCGGTCTGGATGACGTTCTCGACGAGACGGCTCGCCCCCCCGTCGCGAGCCGCCAAGGACCGCCCGAGGGCCGACACGACGCCCGCGGTGACGCTGCCGGCGAACCCGAGCGGGTTGCCGACGGCGACCACGAGCTGCCCGACCCGAAGCCTGGCCGCGTCGCCGAACGGCGCGGGGGCCAGGTCGCTGCTCGCCGCCCGGACCACGGCCAGGTCGGACAGTGGATCCCGCCCGACGACCTCGAAGCTGTGCTCGTCGCCGTCGACGAACGCCGCGGTTCCCCGCTCCGCGCCGGCGACGACGTGGGCATTCGTGACCAGGTAGCCGTCGGGCGTGAACGCGACGCCGGAGCCGGCGCCGCCACCCCAGCCGCCGGTCCGGCGCTCGACGCGCAGGCTCGCGACGGACGGGATCAGGCGGGCGGCTGCAGTGCTGACAGCCGTGGAGTAGGCGTCAAGGGCGTCCTCCTCGACGGCGAGCAGCTCGGCCTCGTCCGCCGGTTCCGCCGGCGGAACGGCGCGGAGCGCGACCATCGGTCAGGCCTCGCCGGAGGCGTCGGTCGCGCCGCCAACGCTCACGGAGCGCTCCTCGTCGCCGCGGACGATCTTGAGCTCGATCGGCAGGCCGCCCTCGGCGAGGATCTCGGGCAGCGCGTCCGGCGTATTGAGCGGCTTGCCGGCCGCCTCGACGAGCAGGTCGCCCTCGCGGATCCCGGCACGCGCGGCCGGGCTGCCGTCTTCGACGCCACGGACCAGCAGGCCGGCGCGCTCGCTCAGGCCGACCGAGGCGCGGAGGCGGCGGGCGACGTGCGGTGGTGCGATCGCGATCCCGAGCCGCGGCCGGGTGACCGACTCGCCACGTCCGAGGGCGTCGACGCGCTCGTGCAGGGCCGCGTCGGCTGGTCGCGCGAGGTAGAACCCCTCACCGACGCGGTTGGTGTTAATCGCGACGAGCTTCCCCGACGCGTCGACGAGCGGACCTCCGGATGAGCCCGGAGCGAGCGGGGCGGTGTGCTCCACGCTGCCGCCGATTCGGGAGCCGCCGGGCCCACGGAACGTTCGCTCGACCGCCGAGACATAGCCGGCGGTCACCCTGGCCGGTCCGACACCCGTCGCGGCCAGGCCGAAGACGACGTCGCCCAGCCCCGTCTCGGCTTCCGACCAGGCGATTGCCTTGGCGCCGCTCGTATCGACGTCGACGACCGCCAGATCGCCGTCGGGGTCGACGCCGCGGACCTTGCCGATCGTCGAACGGCCGTCGCGGAACGTGACCGTGACCTCGTCGCCGCGGAGGTTGTGGGCGTTGGTCAGGACGCGGCCGTCGGCCACGACGACGCCGCTACCGCGAATTCCGCGACCGATTCCGACGACGCCAGAGCCGGCGGTGTCGCTGACGGCGCGGATCGCGCTGGAGAGCTCTTCGAGGGCGGACATGGGAGTGGGTGACCTCCGGGGATTGGTTGGTTGTCAGTTGCAACGCGCAACATACTACTCACTCGCGGGGCGTGCAAGAGGGATCGAGTAGGATCGGGTCGATGAGCGAGACCGCGACGTCCTACGCCGGGCCGACTGCCCTCGAGGCCGCCCTCGACCGGGTCGGTGACCGGTGGTCGCTGCTGATCGTCGACGCCCTCCTCGACGGCCCGCGCCGGTTCGGGGAGCTGCGCGAGGCGCTGCCGGCGATCGCGGCGAACATCCTGACGGACCGCCTCCGCCGACTCGAGCGGGAGCAGATCCTCGTGTCGGCCCCCTACAGCACCCGGCCGCCGCGAATGGAGTACAGGCTCACAGGCGACGGCCGCGACCTGGCGTCGGCCCTCCGGCTCCTGGCCGACTGGGGAAACCGGCGGACCGGCGGCGAGCCGCTCCGCCACGAGCGCTGTGGGACGCCCGTCGAGGCCCGCTGGTTCTGCCCGACGTGTGGCTTGGCGGTCAGCGACGCCGAGATCGCCGGGGCCGAGGAGACGCGGCTCGTCTGAGCCTGGGGGTCGATCAGACCGCGCCGCCCGCCCGCAGCGAGGTCGCCAAGATGTCTGCTCCCCGCGAGACTAGGCCGGCGTCAGGTCCTGGTCCCCTTCACGAGGACGCCATTCACCGCGGGGTAGCTCGAGAAGTACCGCTTCGTCCAGTGGAGCACGCCGCGGTCGTAGATCGTCACGGTGACCCACACCTTGGCGCCGTCCGCCGGGGCGTTGTTGCGGTACACGTACCCCACAGGCTTGGTCGGATCCCTCACGACCGTGTCGATCGCGCGCGGGCCCGGCTGGATGACCAGATTGCTGATCTTGTAGGTCCGGCCGTTCGGAACGCTCCAGATCTTGAACGTGAGCCATCGCCTGCTGCCGGCGTTGGTGATGGTCCGCGTGATCAGGATCGGGTACTCGGTGTCGTTCTTGAAGCTCATGGTCTGCTTCGTCGAGCCGACGATCCACACGGTGGCGTCGAGGCCCGGCGGATAGCGATTGATGAACTCGTTGTGGTTCTGTCGGGCGAGCGGCACCATGCCCGCCCGGAACGCCGCGTTGAACAGCGTCGTGGAGGTGGTGCAGATGCCGCCGCCGAACGCGCCGGTGACGGTGATCTTCCCGCCCTCGATCGCGTTGCCCGGGCCCTCGCCCGGGAGCTTGCGCAGGTCGCCGACGACCTTCCAGAAGTCGAAGATCGCGCCTGCCGGCACGACGGTGCCGTTGATCTTCGTTGCCGGCGCCTCGATGTTCCCGCCCCAATGGTTGTTGATGATGACGAAGTAGTAGACGCTGAACGAGCTGATGGGCCGCATCTTGCCGGCGAAGGCGTTCGCATCCGCCGTGGTCAGCTTCGGGTCGACGGCCTTGACGACCGCCGCGACCGGCGCTGGCGCCGCGCCCGCCCGGCGGGCCCCGATCTCGGTGATGATCGCGGCCTTCATGCCGTCAGCGTTGAGCGTTCGGCCCTCGTGGCTGGTGCCGGTCACGACGACGTGTCCGCTGACCAGCTTGAGGCCCGCGTCCTCCGCCTTCCGGTTGATCGTCTGGGCCAGCGTCTTGAGGATGGGATCGAGGCCCGACTCGTCAAAGATCGGGGTGACGCTCCCGTCGGCCGCGGTTGAGAACGAGATCAGCGGCGCGAGGCTCGTGCCGGTGATCGTCCAGGTGTGCTGCCCGTCCACGATCCGGACGTCCGCGGCGATGCGGTTCGCGGCGACGGCGGCCGCCCGGGCCTCGTCCGTGGTGATGGCCGGCTGGATCGTCGTCACTGGCAGGTCGACGGTGATCGCGCTCGGCGCATCGAGCTGCCCGAGCTGAGCCGACAGGCTGGCGATCGCCGCCGTCGGATCCGCCTGGCGGCCGGACACGGCGTCGGTGACCCGGAAGCCGGACTTCGTCCGATCGATGGTGGCGTCCGCCGGCCAGACGAGCTGGAGCGAGGCGAGCGTCTTCACCCATCGGGCCAGCTTGTCACGGTCGTAGGTGACGGTCGGCTCGACCGTCATGCCGCGGAGGTAGGTCCGCGCGTTCGCGATGGCCCGCTCAACGGCGTTTCCGGCCCGGCCGACACCCATGGCCTCGGCGACCATCCCGTCGACGTCCGCCGACCGATCGATTCGGCTGAACGCCAGCGCGAGCTGCTTGTCGCCGGCGACGAAGATGATCGTGCCGTCCGCGAGCCGATCGTATTCACGGTGGAGTCGCGCCGCGGCCTCGTCCGCGGTCAGGCCGGACAGGTCCATGTCCCCGACGTGCACGCCCGGCAGGATTCGACCGGCGTATTGCTGGTCGTAGGCGTACATCGCGCCAGCACCCACCGCGAGGGCCGCCAGCAGGCCGAACAGGAACGCGAGCATGAAGTGGGTCCGCAGACGATGCGGACGCACGATCACGTCGGCGGGGTCAGCGGTGACGGGCTGCTCGAGCGCGGTGGTCATCGGACGCGGGTCATCCTGTCGTGGCTGGGCTGGTCAGGAGCGACGTGAGCGGGATCGTGACGCTCGAAGTCTGGCGGACGTTACGCGGGATTGGCTATGGGACGGATCAACCGCCTCGCAACAGGACCACGATCCGCCGGTTCGGCTCCTCTCCGATCGACTGCGTGGCCACCTGCGGGTGATCGCGGAGCGCGAGATGGATCCACCTTCGCTCGAGCGCGGGCATCGGCTCCAGCTGGATCATCTTGCCGGTCTCTTCGACGCGAGCGGCCGCGCGGTTTGCGAGGTCCCGCAGCTGACGCTCGCGCCGGCCGCGGTAGTCCTCGACGTCGACCAGGACGCGGGTCCATTCGCCCATGCGCCGCGACAGCATCAGGTTGACGAGGTGCTGGAGGGCCGAGAGCCGTTCGCCCTTGCGACCGATCAGCGAGCCGAGCGCCTCGCGGCCGTCCGGATCCGCGACGACGTTGAGCCGGCTCGTATCGCCCGTCTCGACCTCGACGCTGACGGCGAAGCCGATGTGCCGCATGAGCTCCTCGAGGATCTCCTTTCCGGCGGCGAGTGCCTCCGGTGACGCCTCCGCGGCCTCGAGATCCGCCCGCTCGGCGGCGAGCGAGCCGCGGGCCGCCTGGACCTCTGCGGCCTCGCTGTCGTTCACGTCGGACGTGCCGTGGCCCGCGTCGCGCGGGGCCCGGTCGCGGTCGTCGCGACGCGGGGGGCGGTCGCGGTCGTCCCGCCGTGGGCCGCGATCGTCGCGTCGCGGCGGACGGTCGTCCCGCCCGGCGGGCCGCGCCGGGGCGGCCGGTCGGTCGCCGGGCGCGCGGTCATCGCGACGCGGGGGGCGGTCGCCGAAACCACGGTCGCGGTCTCGGTCCCCGCCGAAGCCGCGGTCACGGTCACGGTCGGCACCGAAGCCCCGGTCACGGTCGCGGTCCCCTCGGAAGCCGCGATCGTCGCGCCGCGGAGGGCGGTCGCGGTCGTCACGGCGCGGGCCGCGGTCGTCGAAGCTCCGTGGCTCGCGCGGCGGCGGTGGCGGCAGCGGCGTGCTTGCGGCGGCCTCGCGCTTGGGGGCGGCGCCGCCCAAGGCGGATCGCGGCGCGGCGACGATCCGAGCCGGCTCGGCTCCCATGCCAAGGACCCCGCGGCTGCCCGCCGTCAGGATCTCGAAGTCGAGGTCGTTCAGCTCGACGCCGAACTCCTCGCGCGCGGCCTTGAGCGCCTCCTCGACGCTCTTGCCGGAAAACTCGCGGTACGCACTCATCAGCGGCGTCTCCCTCGGCGGCTCTGGCGGCCGCGTTCCTTGTGGCGAATGGTCCGGTCGGCCTGGACGGCGCGACCGCTGCTCCCGCCGAGCGGCGATGTGGCTGGTCGGGACTTGGGGTCGACCGGCGGCGGCAGGAGGACCGGGAACCGGGGCGTGTGGCCGACGGCGAACGCGGGCTGCCAGCCGAACAGGGGGAACATCCCGCCCCAGCCGATGATCAGGTACTGCTGGACGATCGAGAAGATCGTCGACGTGATCCAGTACAGGAACAGGCCGGCGGGGAGGAAGCTCCCGTACAGGAGCGAGATGAACGGGAAGATGTAGGCCATCTGGCGCTGGATGCGGTAGTTCGCGTCATCGGCCATGGCCGGATCGTGGGGCGGCAGGGTCATCCGCGACTGGACGAGCTGGAGCAGCGACGAGATGATCGCGAGCAGGCTCAGCCCCGACAGCATCGCGCCGGGCTGACCGATGAACACCTCCGGCACGCCCCAGTTGATCCCGAACGCAGTCGGTTCCAGGCATGGATTGGTGACATGCCCGGCAGCGGTCACGATCGGCGCCAGCGCGCAATGGAGATCGATCAGCCGGAAGCCGAAGATGTCGAGCATCGGCTGCGGGTTGAAGTTCTGGAGGCCCTGGCTGAAGACCGAGTACATCGGGATCAGCAGGAAGATCTGGAGGATCGCGGGGAGACAGCCGGCGGCGGGGTTGATGCCACGCTCCGAATAGAGCTGCCGCTGCGCCTCCTGCTGCTTGAGCCGGTCGCCCTTGAACCGGCGCTGGATCTCCTTCACCTCGGGCGCCAGCATCTGGGTCCGCTTCATCGACACCGTCTGGCGGCGGAAGACGGGGATCAGGACGATCCGGATGATGATCGTCATCAGGACGATCGCGACCGCGATGTTGCCCGTCAGCTTGTCGAGGACGACGAGCAGGATGAAGAACGCCTGGAAGATCGGCGTGAACAGCCAGGCGAGGAGGCTGAACGGCTCGGTCGGGTGGACCGGCTCCAGTGGGATCGCGGCCGGCGGCGTGGGCGTCACGGCCGGGGCTCCGCTGGCGCCCGGTGAGCCGCCCGGCGCGGCGCACGCCGCGACGATCAGCCCGATCGCGACCAGCGACAGGATCGGCGGCAGCAGCCGGATGACGTCGGAGCGAAGGCGCGAAAGGGTCACTCGTTCCTCGACTGTGTCAGCGAACCGGGTCGTAGCCGCCGGGATGGCCCGGATGGCAGCGGGCGATCCGGCGAGCGCCCATCCAGCTCCCGCGAAGGAGCCCGTACCGTTCGATCGCCTGCTCCGTGTAGCGGGAGCACGACGGCTCGTAGCGGCAGCTCGACGGCAACCAGGCGAAGGCGACCCGGTACAGCCGGATGAGCCCGATCCCGATCGTCTTCACGACCCGCCCTGTCCTCCCAGCACTCCTCCACGCTGAAGGAGGCGTCGCAGTGTCCCGACCAGCGTTCGATGGTCCGCCTCGACGATCGCCGGCCGGGCGATGATCAGGACGTCCCAGCCAGGCTGGAACGAGGGCGCCATCGCCCTGAGCCCCTCCCGGAGCCGCCGCCGGACGCGGTTGCGGACCACGGCCCCGCCCAGCTTCCGGCCCGTCGCCAGGCCGAACCGGGTCGTCTCGAGGTCCGTTCGCAGGAAGCGGGCGGTGAGCAGTGGGTGGGACCGGACGGTCCCTGCCTGCAGCGCCGCGAAGTCCTGCGGACGGGAGAGCATCACGAGTCGCGGCGGATGGGTGCCGCGCTCGATCGTCAGGCCGTCAGTCGCTTCCGACCCCGGGCCCGCCGAGCGGCGAGGATGCGACGGCCACCGGCCGTGCGCATCCGGGCGCGGAAGCCGTGCTCCTTCGCGCGATGCCGCTTCTTGGGCTGATAGGTCTGCTTCATCGGGACTGTGCGTGATCCTCTCCGCTGGGCCCCGGGTCGACATCCGACCTCGGAAGGCGTGCGAACCCGCCTGCGCCTGGTGAGCGCGCGGCGTGTTCGTCGTCCGGCGGATGATATGACGGCCCGTTTCGGAGCGTCAAACAACGGGACCGGCTGGGCGTCGCGCCGGATCGGGCGTTTCGGGCGAATGCCGATGCGATACTCCCGGGGAGTATGCCGGAATCGCCTTGCGACGCCTGATCGGCCGGTGCTATCCTCACCGGGCCCTCGTCGCCGGGACGTTCAAGGGTCAGGCCCCCAGTCACTGTGTTTCGGGACCCAGGGAGCGTCGCCCGGCCGAGCCGGAGACCCTCTCGGTAGCCCCTGTCGCCCGGTCTCCTCGACCCCGCTCGGTCCGCCGCGGCGACCGATTCATCCGTCAAGCAGCTGGATCGGGACACCATCGATCGAATGGACGCCAAGCAGGTCTGGCGCGCCGCACTCGGCGAGCTGCAGGTTTCCCTCTCCCCGGCCAACTTCGAGACCTGGCTGCGCGACACGCAGCTGATCGACGTCGACGAGCAGCGCTTCCGGATCGCCGTCCCGAACGGCTTCGCCAAGGACTGGCTCGAGAACCGCTACCGATCCCTGATTAGCCAGACCCTCGCCCGGATCGTCGGCTACAGCGTCCAGGTCGAGTTCGCGGTCGTCCCGAGCGACGTGGTCGCGCCCTCCGAGAACGGCTCGACGACGGCCCCGTCGGCGCCGCAGGTCCGGGTCGAGCCGGGTCGCGTCGGCGGCGAGGGCGGGGCGGCGAACCTGAACCCGCGCTACACGTTCGCCAACTTCATCGTCGGCTCGGCGAACCGCCTCGCCCACGCGGCCAGCCTGTCGGTCGCGGAACGACCCGGGCACGCCTACAACCCGCTCTTCCTGTACGGCGGGGTGGGCCTCGGCAAGACGCACCTGATGCACGCGATCGGCAGCCAGGTGATCGCCAAGTTCCCCCGGAAACGGGTCGTCTACGCCACGAGCGAGAAGTTCACCAACGAGTTCATCACCTCGATCCAGCAGGGCAAGATCGACGAGTTCCGCGCCCGTTATCGGCGGATCGACCTCCTCCTCATCGATGACATCCAGTTCATCGCCGACAAGGAGCGGACCCAGGAGGAGTTCTTCCACACCTTCAACGCGATCCATGAGGACGGCAAGCAGATCGTCCTGTCGTCCGACCGGCCGCCGAAGGCGATCCTGACTCTCGAGGAGCGGCTCCGCTCTCGGTTCGAGTGGGGCCTGATCGCCGACCTGACCGCGCCGGACCTCGAGACGCGGATCGCCATCCTCCGGGCGAAGGCGGAGGAGGGTTCGGTGCCGATCACGTCCGATGTGATCGAGTTCATCGCCCGCAAGGTCGTGTCGAACATCCGGGAGCTCGAGGGCGCACTGAACCGGATCGTCGCGTTCGCGTCGATGGGTGCGACGCCCATCTCGATCGAGCTCGCCCAGGCGGTCCTGTCGAACGTCCTCTACAACCCGAAGAAGCGGCAGGTGACGCCGGAGCGGATCGCCAAGGCCGTCGCCGACTACTACGGCGTCCAGATGGACCAGCTCCGGGGCCAGAAACGGGACAAGGCGATCGTCATGCCGCGCCAGGTCGCGATGTTCCTGATGCGCGAGGAGACCGACGTCTCGCTCCTGCGGATCGGCGCCGAGCTCGGCGGGCGCGACCACTCGACCGTCCTCCACGCCTGCGACAAGATCACTCGCGAGAGCGCCGTCAATGACGAGCTGCGCCGCGAGATTGCCGCGGTCCGCGAGCTGATCTACGCCGATTAGGCGGCGCCGACGGCTGGCGCGCCGCCAGTGAACCTTCCCCGCGATTCGCGTCCTGAACCGGTTCAGCTCGGGCTCCGTGTGGACAACCGGGCCGAATCCGTGGACAACGGGGGCTCGCTGTGGACAGTTCTGACGCCCGGGCGTCGACTGCGCGAGCTCCGTCGTGGACGGAAACCGGCCTCCGGGTGGGTCGCGCCGGCCGTCGAAGGGACCGTCCACGACCTCTCCACGGGGCGGCCAGGAGCAACCATCGGTCCATCCACCGATGCCGGCGGGTCGTCCACCGCGGGATCCCGAACGACGGTGCGCGGCCGTCCACCACGTCCACACCATGATGACGGTGATGACGGAATGAGAAGATAGGGGGAAGATACCCAGAGCCCACCCACAGGTCCGCGAGGCCTCGTTCCCGGCCCGTCGGGACCACCGGCTCCGTCACTTGGAGTGAACCCGACGTGAAGCTTTCGGTCATGCAGGAGAACCTCGCTCGCGGCCTGTCGGTCGTGAGTCGAGCCGTCTCGAACCGCTCCCTGCCGGTCTTGACGAACGTCCTCCTGAAGACCGAGGACGCCGGCCTCAAGCTGACGGCCACGAACCTCGAGATCGGCATCACGTACTGGGTGCCGGGCAAGATCGAGACGGACGGCGCCACGTCGGTTCCGGCGCGCCTCCTGACTGATCTCGTGAACTCCCTGCCGGGTGGCGAACCGATCATCCTGGAGCTCGGCGACGGCGAGACCCTGCACATCCGGGCCGGCCAGTTCGAGTCGAACATCAAGGGCATCCCGGCAGAGGACTTCCCGACGGTCCAGACCGCCGGAGAGCGACCGATCACCAGGGTCGAGCAGAAGGTCCTCCGCCAGGCGCTGGACGAGACAGCGTTCGCTGCGGCGAGCGACGAGGCCCGGCCGATCCTCACCGGCGTCCTGGCCCGGTTCGAAGGCGATCAGCTCACCCTGGCGGCCGCCGACAACTACCGGATCGCGGTCAAGCGGATCACCGTGCTCGACCCCGTCGAGGAGACGAGCGTCGTCATCCCGGCGCGAGCGCTCCACGAGCTCGCCCGGATCCTGGCCGACACCGACGAGCCCGTGTCGATCGTCCTGGCCCACTCACGGAACCAGCTCCTTTTCCACGTCGAGGGGATCGACCTCGTCACGCGTCTGATCGACGGCCAGTACCCGAACTACCAGTCGGTCCTGCCAGCCAGTCATGCAACCCGGGCCATCCTCGATCGCGAGGAGCTCCTCAGGGCCGTGCGGCCGGCGGCGCTCATCGCCCACGAGTCGGCGAACATCGTCAAGCTCGGGGTGGGCCTCGAGGGCGACGGGGGGATCACGGTCAGCGCCAACGCCGAGGTCGGCGATCACGTCGGGCGGGTCGAGGCGGCCGTCGAAGGCGACGGAACGACGATCGCCTTCAACGCCCGCTTCCTGGCAGACGTCCTGACCAACGTCGACGCCGCCCAGTTCGCGCTCGAGCTGAACGGCCCGCTGTCGCCGGGCGTGTTCAAGCCGATCGGCGACGACCGCTACGTTCACGTCGTCATGCCGCTCCGGACGACTTCCTGACGATCGAGGCAATTCCTCAGGCTGATGGCTAGCAGGGGCGTCGCCTCAGCCTTCGGAGATTCCCGGATCGGTTCCGACCTCGACCTCCCGTCTGTCGCAGAGCCAGTTC
>Ga0207646_10005731_pt1 | contig 13022 bp, 12 predicted proteins | sample KBSK5502metaG_FD_184343 | JGI IMG/M metagenome (GOLD analysis project Ga0207646, IMG submission 184343) | Corn, switchgrass and miscanthus rhizosphere microbial communities from Kellogg Biological Station, Michigan, USA - KBS K5-50-2 metaG... | ecosystem: Host-associated > Plants > Roots >...
CGCTTCGGGCATCGACGGTACCGCCGACGATCTGCTCCGGCGCGGCATAGCGTGAAGAGGTCTTGGCTGCGGCGCGATTGAAATCGGGAATCCGCACGCTTTGACCGATCAGCAGAATATGGTCCGGCGTCAAATTACCGTGTACTGAAGAACCTTCAAATGCCGTGAGAGCGCCGAGGGCGATGCGAGCTGCGTCCACAATTCCGAGCGGGCCGCGCTTCAGTCGCTGGCTGAGCGGCTCTCCTTTTTGCTCCGGTGGGCGCGAGATGTCGCTGAGGTTTTCCAGATGGAAGGCCAGATCGGCCGCCGACTGGAAACGCGCCTCCCGATGTTTCTCCAGGCAGCGGCTTACCACTCTTTGCAGGCCGGGACTGATCTGAATTTCGGGCGGATCTGCTGTCAGGATCGCACTCATCGTCTCGATCGAGGAGTCGCGCTTGAACGGCGCTGTGCCGGTGAGAGCCTCGTGGAGCACAGATCCGAGAGAAAAAATGTCGGAGCGCTGATCCACTTCCTCCCCTCTCACCTGCTCCGGTGACATGTAGCCTGCCGTCCCCACCACCGCTCCAGGCTGAGTTGCATTCGGCGATGTCGTTGCTTGTGAATCTTCCGCGGTTTGCTGGCGCAGCTTCGCCAGACCAAAGTCGAGGATCTTTACCCGTCCGTCTTTCGTGATGAAGATGTTCTCCGGCTTGATGTCGCGGTGAACGATTCCCTTTTCGTGCGCTGCAGCCAGACCTCGGGCGATTTGGATCGCATATTCGATCGCTCGACGAGGGGCAAGAGAACCGCCCCGAAGTCGTGTCCGCAGTGTCTCCCCTTCGAGCAGCTCTGAAACGAGATACGGCGTCCCGTTCTGTTCGCCGACGTCGTAGATTGTCAGCAGGGCCGGATGGTTGAGCGCTCCGGCTGCACGCGCTTCCTGCTCAAAGCGGCGCAGACGATCGCGGTCTTGCGAGAACGATGGCGGCAATACCTTGACCGCCACCTCTCGGCCGATGCGCGGATCGCGGGCGCGATAGACCTCCCCCATCCCGCCCGCGTCGAGGGGCACGACGATTTCGTACGGCCCGAGTCGGATTCCGGCCGACAGCATCACGGGTGCGATTCCTGCTGACGAAACTGCGCGTCGATGCTCCGAATGAGCGCCTGGTATCGCGAATCTTTGGTGAGATCGCCGAGCATCCGACTGCGAAATAAGAAGCCCGTGATCAGGTCTCTCTGATCGACACCACGCTTCAGCCACTCGATCGCTTCGGTGTTTTTTCCGACGCCGGCATAGGCATAGCTGAGCAGTACCGGCGACACGTATTGTTTCCCCTGCGAATGCTGCAGGCGTTCGATGATCGCGTTTGCGGCGTCAATCCTGCCGGTGCGCCCGTAGAGGTTCGCCAGAGCGGCCTCGCCGAGGTAAGCGAGGATCGGCTTTTCTGTTGACTGACGAAAAAGATTCTCGGCTTGCACGAAATCGCGGCTGTCCATCGCGACAACACCGCCGACGAATTTCGCGAACGAGAAGCCGGGCGCGATCGCGAGCGCTTCGGCTGCCTCGGCGCGCGCAGCGTCATCGTCGCCGGAGTCAAACGCATCCATCGCCCCGACGGACCACACCATCGGCGACAGAGGGTCGAGTCGACGCGCATCCTGTGATTGGCGCCGTGCGTTCTGATAGTCGCCGCGCGCGCGATAATCATTCGAAAGCCAGTGCCGCGCCGTGGCGAGATTCGGATTGATTGCAATCGCGCGACGGAATTCGGCGTCGGCATCTCGAAGATTCCATCGATGCTGTTCCAGGGATCCTCGCGACGCGTGTGCTTCAGCAAGATCGGGCGCGAGAGCCAGGGCCTTTTCGATCGCGTCCGATGCCGACCGCTCCATCTCCTCGCGGTTCGTCACCGTTTGATTGCCCGTCAGGGTCAAATAGGTATCGGCGAGGCCAGCATAAGCGGCGGCAAAGTCGGGATCGAGTTTGATGGCGTTACGGAAGTGGCCGGCCGCCGATTCAAGCGACGCGTATGTGCGTTGGTTCAAATCGTATCGGCCGCGCAGATACTCATCGTACGCAGGTCGATTCCGCGTCGAGGCCTCTCGTGTCGTCTCGACGTTCCAGTGCGCTCCGAGTCGCCGGCCGATGTCTCCCGCAACGCGGTCCTGCACCCGAAATCCGCTGCCCAGGACATCGTCGTATCGCGCACCCCACAGCTCAGAGCCTGTCTTCACGTCGACGAGGTCGGCCTGCAGGACTGCGCGGTTGTCCCGCATCGTCAGCTTGCCGACCACCACGGCATCCACATCCAGATCGTGAGCGATCGTTCGAAGGTTGAGCGGCTTGTTTTTGAACGTGAAGGCAGTCGTGCGCGCGATGATGCGAACTCCGGGAAGCTCGGAGAGCTTGTCGATCAGCTCTTCACTGAAGCCGTCGCTGACGTATTCGAGATCACCGCGGCCGGTCGCGTTCTCGAATGGCAGCACAGCGATCGAATGAATGGACGCAGCAGTCGGACGTCTGTTTAGAAAAAGAATGGCTGCGATGACCGCGACGACGATCACCAACATCACCGCGAGAATCGGACGCGACATCCGACCGCGGCGCGCTGCGTGCGGTGCGCTGGTGGGGATCTCGGTAATCTCCTCGAGATGAAATGCGAGATCGGCGGCCGATTGGTACCGCGCCTCGCGATGTTTTTCCAGGCACCGACTGACCACGCGCGCAAGCGGTGGATACGTGATCGCAGGAGGATCGTCGGTCAGGATCGCGTTCATCGTCTCGATCGAGGAGTCGCGCTTGAACGGCGCTTTGCCGAGCAGGCACTCGTACAGAACAGCGCCGAATGAAAAAATGTCGGAACGCTGATCCACCTCCTCGCCGCGCACTTGCTCAGGTGACATGTAGCCGGCGGTCCCCATCACCGCTCCCGGCTCGGTGCTCGCGTTATCCGACGACGTTCCTTGCAACTTGGCGAGGCCGAAATCGAGGATCTTTACGCGTCCGTCTTTCGTGATGAAGATGTTCTCGGGCTTGATGTCGCGATGGACGACTCCCTTCTCGTGCGCCGCGGCCAATCCGTGAGCAATCTGGATCGCATGATCGATGACGCGGCGCGGCGAGACGGCGCCCGCTCTCAGACGCGTGCGCAGCGTCTCCCCCTCCAACAACTCCGAAACGAGATACGGCGTTCCGTCCTGCTCGCCGACGTCGTAGATCGTCAGCAGAGCCGGATGATTGAGCGTGCCGGCCGCACGGGCCTCCTGTTCGAATCGACGAAGGCGTTCGGCGTCGCGCGACCAGTAGCCGGGCAGGATCTTGATCGCCACCTCCCGCCCGATGCGCGGATCGCGAGCGCGATAGACCTCCCCCATCCCGCCCGCGTCGAGCGACGCGGTGATTTCATACGGCCCGAGCCGGGTTCCTGCTGACAGAGGCAAAGTGTGACGCTGAGAATACGCCTGTCAGGAACTCGCGAATCAACGTCCGCGCTGCATCAGCTCGGCATGGTACGCGAGAGTCTCCCGGTGCCCATCGCTGTGTGCCACGGTCACGATTTTGGGGGTCAGGACGAAGATCGGAATTCCGAGGCGCCTGGCTTCACTGAGGTCTTGATCCGAGGGGTCCGGAAAGGATAGCGGGTGCGTGTGTGCCACCGCGACCACTCCCTCCGGAAGCGGCCCGACCCAGCGAGCCTCTCTGAACTCATGCGTCGCCGGCCAGTCGCGGCACTCGAGGGAGTGATCCGCCTGCACGACCAGAAACGCAGCACGTTCAGTATTACGGCCTCCGTACGCTCCTGCTGTGAGCACGTGAACAAAGCAGGTGACCACGGCGGAGTCGCGAAGAACGCCAGGCCCTTCGTCGAAAGACGACCGGTCGTCGGCGGACATCGAGGGTGCCAGTAAGAGCATTCCCACCAGAAGAATCCTCGCGATTTTCACGGCTGCCTCCACTGATGAAGCAAGGTGGGACCGAGGCGGCCGCAAACTGTGAGGCTGCGCTAAGGATCATCTAAAGAAGCGGTGAAGGTCGGCGATAAAATCAACAGAAGTGAGCACCTATTCGTTCGGGGAGTTCGATCTCGACCTGCGCAGCGGCGAGTTGCGGAAACATGGGGAAGAGATCCGGCTCGAACCTCGCGTTTTCGCTCTCCTCTCCTATTTCGTCGAGAACGCCGGCCGGGTGATCGATCGGAGTGAGCTCCTGGACAAGATCTGGCCGGAGACGCACGTCAGCGATGCCAGTCTCACCCAGGCGATCAAATCGCTGCGTGAAGCGCTGGAGGATGATCCTCGCGAATCGGTGTACGTGACCACTCTGCCGAGGCGAGGGTACAAATTCGTGACAAAAGTAGTGCTCGGGCAAGGGACGCGCGGATCTGCGTGTCACATTTTCTACGGCCTCAAAGAGTTCGTTCTGGCGGCTGGGGAGAACGTGATCGGGAGAGCGCGAGACGCGGCCGTGTGCATCAGGTCCGACGAGGTGTCGCGACGGCACGCGCGGATTGTGGTGTCGGCCACCGGTGCGACCATCGAGGACCTTGGCAGCAGAAACGGGACATGGGTCAGCGATCGGCGAATCGAAGGACGATGCGACCTGCGCGATGGCGACCAGATCGTGATCGGATCCGTCGTGCTCTTTTTTCGGACGGCGGAGTCGATGTCGTCCACTCCTACCGCTCCGCTCGCCAAGACATAACAGGCATCGCGATTGCGATGAATGGTCTCCATGAAACGACCGTTGATTGCGCTGTTGCTGCTCCTCAGCTCGGCAACCGCCTTTGCTGCCGAGCAGGCCCCCTCGATATTTCAGATTTCGCCACCACAACGCTCGCGCGTGCAGACCAACCTGGGGATCACGCAAATCCACTCGCGGGCCGCGGACATCCGAATCGCCTGGCTGCCGTTGCTGGCGCCGCTGCCGTACTCGTATCCTCGGACCACGCAAGAGATTCCGAACGCGCTGGTGTTGATGGGAACACAGATTCCGCAGCGGACCCGAACCGCAGTGCGGTAACCTACGTCGAAGGAGCATGAGGCGTTTTGCGCTGGTGTTGGCCCTTCTTGCAGCGGCTGCAGTCGCATCAGCGCAGACTGCAGACGACGTCGAGAAGCTGAAGGTCTTTCACGATCTGAATCCGGACCGACCTGCAACCGACCACCGCATTCACTGGCATGAGGGCTATTTCGAGTTTCGCGCTCTCGGCATGAACTGGCGCATTTTCTATCTGCCGCTCGCTGCGCCGCTGCCCGGCGCTCGGCTGGAGGACGGCGCGAAGATTCCGAATCCGTTCGAGCTCACCGGCACTCCGTACGCATCGACGATGCCGCCGATGTTCGACAAAGACCGCTCCTGGGCGGTCGAGCGCGAATATCGCCGCATCCAGCGGCTGACGGCGAACGAGCAGCAATGAGGTTATGAGGCCAGCGGTCGTCGCCCTCCTGCTTTTTACCGCCGGATCGGCCGCATTTGCGGATGAAGGGCCGAGGTCGGACTACTCGCGCCTGACGCTGCTGCGTTTGTTTTCTCCGACTGCGCGTGTCGGCGGTGCGCAGTGGTATACCGGCTATGTCGAGTTTCGCGCCCTCGGCGTGCACTGGCGTGTCCTCTACCTCCCGATAGCAAAGCCGGTCGTCCGGCTCGAGGATGAGGCCACGATTCCGAATCCATTCGAGCTCACAGGCACGGCGTACGCGTCAACCTTGCCGTCGCCGGTTTTCGACAACGATCGTTCCTGGGAGCTCGAGCAGGAGTACCGTCGGGTCCAGCGGCTGACGGCGAAAGCGCAATGAAGTCTCTTCTCATCACCGGCGGCACCGGCCACCTGGGCCCGGTCGTCATCCAGAGACTCAAAAGCGAGTACGACTGCATCCTTCTCCGGCGAGGCGAGGTGCCGAAGGTCAGCGCGATCTTCGGCGTCCTTCAGCTCGCCGGTGGGTTCACACCCGGATCGTCGCCCGATAATTTCGAAAAGATGCTGGATGCGAATCTGATGAGCGGTGTGCGCGCAATCGAAGCGGTGCGAGAGAAAATCGAAGACGGCGGCAGGATCGTCGCGATCAGCGCTCTCGCTTCACTTACATGGCCCAAGGGCATCGCTGCGTATGTTGCCGCTAAGTCAGCGCTCAACGGTTATGTCGAAGTGCTGGCGAAAGAGCTCCACCAGCGCCGCATCACGGTAAACGCACTCCTGCCGTCAGCCCTCGGCCCGAACGACGTTCCCTACGAGCGCGTGGCCGATGCGATTGCGTTTCTATTGAGCGATGCCGCCGCTTCGATCACTGGGCAACTGATCGCAATGACCGCTTGACCTGGCGCAGACCCCAAAACGTCTCGACCAGCCACGCCAGAAAATCCTCGGCCGGCAGCGGCTTGCTGATCCAGTAGCCCTGCGCGAGATCGCATCCCATCTCGCCCAATCGCCGCCACGTCAGCTCGTCCTCCACTCCCTCGGCGCAGACCTGCTTGCCGAGGTTATGGGCGAGATCGACCATGGTACGAACGATGGTCGTGTCGGCCTCGCTGGCCGTCATCCCCATGACGAACGACTTGTCGATCTTCAGCTCATCGATGGGCAGTTGCCGAAGGTTGGTGAGGGACGAGAAGCCGGTGCCGAAGTCATCCAGGGAAATGCGGATGCCCATCGATTGCAGCATGGAAGTGATCGCCAGCGCGTGCGCCGGATCGGCCATGATGCTGCTCTCGGTGATCTCGACCTTCACGAATCGCGGATCGATGTTCCACTTGTCGAGGGCCGCCTGAAATTTCACGGGCAGTGTCTGTTCCTGCAGGCTCTTCGCTGAAACATTGACGGCCACATGCACCGGTGCGCCGGCATCGTGCCACGCGCGGCACTGCTTCAACATCCGATCAATGATCCAGTCGGTGAGCGGCTTGATCAATCCCGTCCGCTCGGCGATCGGAATGAACGCTGCCGGCGCCAACAACCCTCGCTTGGGATGATTCCATCGGATCAGAACCTCGGCCCGCGTCATTAGGCCGCTGCCGAGATGAAGCTTCGGTTGGTAGTAGAGCGCGAATTCGTCGTGCTCCATCGCACTGCGCATCTCGACAGTGAGCGCCAGTTGTTCGGGCGAATGCGATTCGTGCTCTTCGTTGTGAAAGGCGTAACCGACATTCGCTTCCTTGGCCGTGTACATCGCAACGTCGGCGCGCCGCACGAGCGTTCGCACATCGGCGCCATGCGCCGGATAGAGCGCGATGCCGATGCTGGTGCTGACCTCGAGCAAGTGGCCTTCGATCGCGAACGGCTGCTCGAGCGAGTCGAGGATCTTGCGCGCGACTGCAGTCACATCGCCGGCATCGCTGACGCGAGTGAGGACGACGCCGAATTCGTCGCCGCCCAGGCGCGCCAGAGTGTCGCTTGAATGCAGCAGGTTGCGGAGGCGGACGGCGATCTGCTTGAGGACCATGTCGCCGAAGTGATGGCCGAACGTGTCGTTGATGTCCTTGAAGCGGTCGAGGTCCATCAGCAGAAGCGCCGTGATGCCTTTGTCGCGCCGCGCGTTCTCGATCGCCCTCTCCAGCCGCTCGAACAGCAGCATGCGATTCGGAAGATCGGTCAGGACGTCGTACATCGCCTGGCGGCGCAACATCAGGAGTTGATTCTTCGTGTCGGTGACATCGCGCAGGAACGCGACCCAGTGCGTCACCTCTCCCGCGTTCTGTACCGGGATGATCTGCAGATCGAGCTCGAACTCGCTTCCGTCTTTGCGACGCGCAGTGGCCTCGCCATCGAACGGCTCGTGATCGAAGATGTGCTCCAGCATGTCGGAAAAGATGGCCTGATGGCGGTCGACGATGCCGAAGGTCGCTACCGTCTTCCCGACGATCTCCTCGCGTCCAACGCCATAAATGTTGCAGAAACCATCATTTACAAACGCGATGTGCGGACCGGTAGCCTCGTCGGCGGGCGTGAGGATCGCGATGCCTTCGCCGGCAACCTGAACAGCAGTGCCGAGCAGGCGCTCGTCAAACGCGTTCATGGGACCCAGTATAGGGGTCAGGCCTTCGGAGTGCGGCGGCTTGCCGCCGCTTTACGGCCGGCAGATCGCTGCCGGCTCGGCCGCAGCAAGCTGCGGATGTAAAAGCGGTGCCAAGGCACCGCACTCCAAAGGCCTGACCCCTATACTGAACTGATGAATTGGAAGCTGATTTTTCTGTTGTCGCTATTCGGCCTCGCGATGGCGATCGCGACGGTTTTTGTGATTCCTTCCAATATCGAGCCGTTCTTCTGGCTGGCCATCTTTGTGATCTGCGCCTTTCTCATCGCGCGATTTGCTCCCGGCAAGTTTTTTCTGCACGGACTTCTGGCCAGCATCGTCAACAGCATCTGGATCACGGCCGCGCATTTGCTGCTGTTCGATCAGTACATCGCTACGCACGCTAAGGAAGCCGCGATGATGAAGGGGATGCCGATGGCTCCGCGCGTCATGATGATTGTGACCGGTCCGATCGTCGGCGTCATCTCCGGTGTTGTCCTCGGCCTCTTCGCGTGGATCGCGAGCAAGCTGGTCCGCCGCGCGGCGTGAGCTCCGCGAGGCGACGTTCTTGCACGTAAAACCGGTGGAGGTTTCTATGCCGGAAAAAGAGACGATTGAACGGGCAAGACGCGACAAGGCGCAGGGCAAAGCGCCATCCACGCAAGCGGGCGAGTTCGTTCGCGAAGAGATCGAGCACATCCGAGAGGGAAAACATGGCGCACGATCGACGAAGCAGGCGATCGCCATCGGTCTGTCGAAAGCGCGACGATCGGGCGTGAAGCTGGCTCCGCCGAAAACCGGTCCTTCCCGGCAGAAGGCGCAACAGGATCTGCATCGGCAGGGGAAAAAGGCGTCGCCCAGACGCGCACGGGCGGTGCGATCAGCATTGAAGCGTGAAGGCCGCTCGGCCGCATCGCGCGCCGCGCTGGCGCGTCAGGCGCGCAGCACCGCGCGGCGTCGCGGCCCCGCAGCGCGCCATCGCGCCGCGGTCAAGGCCGCGCGCACGCGCGCATCGCACTGACTACTTCGCGGTCAGGTGCGCACCGGTAAAAGCGCCCTCGAACTTCTGCGGCTGCAGGAGGTCGCGGGCGCTGTTGTCGTTTTTCAGATAAGTGTCTTCGAACGCCAGCGAGGCAATCTTGATGATGGCGAAGATCCGCCGGTCGTTGCCGAAAACGACCGCACCGCGCTGCTGCTGTTGCGGCACCGGCTGAATCTGTCCGTAAGGGCCGGTCGGTGCCTGCGCCGGCGTCGCCGGCGGCTGCAGATCGAAGATCGAGACTTGTCCGGTGAATGATGACGAGCGCGCACTGTCGATCAGGACGAAGTATTTGTCGCCGGCCGGGCTGTTCTCGAACGCCTGCCTGCGCCAGTTGAAATCTTCCGACTCGTTCCCTCCGCGGTCATTCGTTCCAGTCATGAACATCACCGGAAGCTTCAATCCGGCAAACGATTGCGCCGTCAGCCCGCGATTCGCCGACGGACCGGGAGGCGACATCGCCACTAAAGCGCGCACTCTTGGATCGCTTAACATCAGGGCGGTGAACGCACCGTAGCCGTGTCCCCCGACGCCGATCCTGGTGCGATCCATCTTGTCCTGCAGCTCGGGAAAGTTGCGCTCGAGATCGCCGAGGGAATCGAGCACCAACTTGAGATCGAGCACGCGATTGCGCCACTGCGGCTCGCGCTCTTTGTCCCAGATCTCTTCGGCCGGATTGCGCGGCTGCATCGGAATGATGATTCCCTGCGGCTGCGGATTGCGACGCCGCTGATTCGAGGGCGGCTGCGCAGGCATCGCTTCACGCGCGCTGTCGCGAAGCGCCCCGGCGTCCGCATGCGCCGGACGGATGCAGACGTATCCGTTGCTCGTCCAGTACGAGATCAGCGGTTCGTAGGCCCGATTCGAGCTTCCATACCCGTGCGAGAAGACGATGATCGGGAATGGCCCGCCCCGCGTCGGATACTCGATCGAGACCTCGACGTCTTTGTTCCGCGCGGCGTCGTGAAGCATGGCCGATGGGATCACGCCCACCGGCGACGGACCCATGTCGGCGCTGTAATTGCCGATGGACAGCGTGACGGGTGCGATGGCGCTTTGATTGGGAGCGGAGGAGCTGCAGGCGGCAAGAATCAGAATGCATACCGTACCGATGCGTTTCATCAGTTAACAGTTAACAGTTAGCCGTGGGCGCGATTCCACTGTTAACCTCTTTGTTAATGGCCAAGATCCGCCGCTACACCCTCAAAACGCCCGTCAAGGCGCAGAAAACGTACCGCGTTCCGTACCACGAGGAGCTGAATCCGGAACAGCTCGAGGTCGTGATGGCGGGCGACGGTCCGTTGCTGGTGATCGCCGGCGCGGGCAGCGGCAAGACGCGCACTCTCACCTACCGCGTGTCGCGCCTGATCGAGGACGGCGTCGATCCATCCCAAATCCTGCTGCTGACGTTCACCAACAAAGCCGCGCGCGAGATGCTCAGCCGCGTCGAGCAGCTCGTGACCATCGACACCCGCCGCATCTGGGGTGGAACGTTTCACTCGGTCGGCAATCGGCTGCTTCGGCAGCACGCCGAAGCGATCGGGTATCGGCCGAATTTTTCGATTCTCGATGACGAAGACGCCAAAGAGATGATGGACAGCGCCGTCTCCTCCCTCGGTATCAAGACGCTGGAGCGGCGATTCCCGAAGGGCGATGTCCTGCTCGATATCTATTCCTACCTCATCAACACCCGCACGCCGCTGGAGCTGCATCTGGAGGAGAACTTCCCCCATTTCGCGATCTACAAGGAGGAGATTGTCAGGGTCTTCCACCGCTACAAGGATCGGAAACGCGAAGCGAACGCGATGGACTTCGACGACCTGCTCGTGAACTGGAAGCTGCTCCTCGAAGAGCACGAGTCGATCTCCGAGGCCCTCAAGCGGAAGTTCCGGTACATCCTGGTCGACGAGTATCAGGACACCAACAAGTTGCAGGCAGATGTGGTCGACGGCATGGCTGCCATCCGGCGCAACGTGATGGTGGTGGGCGACGACGCGCAATCGATCTACTCCTTCCGGGGGGCGTCATTCGAGAACATCATCACTTTTCCTATACGATTTTCAGATGCAATTATTTACAAGCTGGAGACCAACTATCGCTCCACGCCGCAGATTCTGAATCTCGCGAACCAGACCATCGCGCATAACCGCTTTCAGTTTCAGAAAGAGCTGCGCGCGGTGCGGGGCGACGGTCCCGAGCCGGCGGCGGTGGGCGTAGATGACGTCTTCGAGCAGGCCTCGTTCGTGGCCCAGCGCATCCTCGAGCTGCGCGATGAAGGCGAAAAGCTCGGCGACATCGCGGTGCTCTATCGCTCGCACTACCAGTCGCTCGAGCTGCAGATGGAGCTCTCGCGGCGGCTGATCCCGTATGAGATCCGCTCCGGGGTGCGATTCTTCGAACAGGCGCACATCAAGGACGTCATCGCGTACCTCAAGATCATGGTCAACCCGCGCGACGAGCTGTCGTGGAAGCGCGTGCTCAAGCTCTATCCGAAAGTCGGCGAGAAAACCGCCGCGGATGTGTGGGGAAAGATCTCGCAGGACCGCGATCCGCTGGGGGCATTTCTTGCCGACGCCTTCGAAAGCGGCAGCAAGCTGCCGCACTCCAAAGGCATTTCTGCTTCACTGCGCAGCCTTGCTTCGGTTCTCCGTCCCCTCTCCGGCGAATCGATGAAGCGAAATCCGTCGGAGTCGATTGCGCTGGTGGTCGAGAAAGGCTACGCCGATTACGCGCGCTCGAAATTCGCGAACGCGCAGGCGCGGCTCGACGACCTCGAGCAGTTGTCGCAATACGCATTGCGCTATGACGATGTGAACGCCTTTCTCGAGGAAGTAGCGCTCGCGAATCCGCTCGCCGGCGAGGACGTCGCAGTGGTCGGCCCCGAGGATGAAAAGATTGTGTTGTCGTCGGTGCATCAAGCGAAGGGATTGGAGTGGCGCGTGGTGTTCGTCATCTGGCTGGCCGACGGGCGATTTCCTTCCCAACGCGCGCTGCGCGTTCCGGGCGGAATCATTCGCGTCGATCGCTCCAAAATTCATGAAGCGCTCCCTTTGCTCGAGGGTGCGATCGATCCGAATGCACCCGACCCTCAGGAGCTGGTCATTCCGGGGGAGGAAGAAGAGCGGCGGCTGTTCTACGTCGCCGTCACGCGAGCCAAGCAGGAGCTGTATCTCGTTTTCCCGGTGATGGCGCGCGACCGCGGTGGGATGGATGTGCTGATGGAACCTTCGCGATTCGTGCGCGAACTGCCGGACAATGTGTACGAGAAGTGGGTGATCGGAACCGAGTAGCTGGGTTGCTGAGTTGCTTGGTTGCTCAGTAACCCAGCAACCCAGCAACTGAGCAACCGAATGCGTCTTTTACTCATCAGCAGTTCCAATGTTCACGGCTACGGCTATCTTGACCATCCCGAGCCGGAGATCCGGCGCTTCCTGAAGGGGAAAAAGCGCGTGGCCTTTGTTCCATTCGCGGCGTTCGATCACGATGCTTACACCGCGAAGGTCAGCGAGCGCTTCGGCCGGATGGGATTCGAGATCGTACCGATCGAGCAGGTCGACCGCGCCGACGCGATTTTCGTCGGCGGCGGGAACACGTTCCGCCTGCTCAAGAAACTCTATGATCGCAAGCTGCTCGATACCATTCGCGAACGCGCGCGCAACGGGTTGCCATACATCGGATCGAGCGCCGGGAGTGTGATCACCGCGCCGACCATCCGGACCACGAACGACATGCCGATCGTCGAGCCGCCGTCGCTCGAGGCGCTGGGCCTCATCCCCTTCCAGCTCAATTGCCACTTTCTCGATCCCGATCCGAGCTCGACGCACAAGGGGGAGACGCGCGAGGAGCGCCTGCGCGAGTTTCACGAAGAAAATGCGACGCCGGTGGTCGGTTTGCGCGAAGGGACGATGCTGTGGGTCGAGAAAGGCTCCTTCAAGCTTCTGGGCCTCAAGCCGGCGCGGATCTTCCGCCGCGGACAGGCGGCGGTGGAAGC
>Ga0207646_10005732_pt1 | contig 13018 bp, 11 predicted proteins | sample KBSK5502metaG_FD_184343 | JGI IMG/M metagenome (GOLD analysis project Ga0207646, IMG submission 184343) | Corn, switchgrass and miscanthus rhizosphere microbial communities from Kellogg Biological Station, Michigan, USA - KBS K5-50-2 metaG... | ecosystem: Host-associated > Plants > Roots >...
GAGACCTAAACACACTATCGTTCAACAGCCGTCAATGCGGGATCGCCTAAAAGACAAGGGTCTCACGGCGACGGAGCCGTCAGAGTATTGCGCCCATGTGGCATAGAAGTCTCTGCCTCAGAAAAGAGGCACCACTAGAGCAAAGTGGTTAAAGCAGCATCTTATCTACTCTCGCAAGAAAGTAGAGACACCTTCACCCGAAAGGCGTGAGGGGACAAGAGCATGAGGTGAGGAAGGCTGGTGAAATTCGAGTACCGCGAATCAGAGGTCAGTCAGAAAGGCTCGTGTATGGTGAAGACAGCATGGTTTAAATCCTAGTCGTGGGGGAATAGAGCGGCAGCCCACAGGATACGGTATGATCGCCTGTGCTCGACGGTGCAGGAAACGCTACTATTTTCTTGCAAAGCTCTCGTTGAGACCAGCCCACAAGGAGTGGGAAACGACGTAAGGGGCACCTGGAGCACGAAACGAGACTTCTAGCGCAACTTGGGGATGGCCTACAGCCCGTGAGGGCCACGGTCACGGAGGAGTCATATTACTTCATCAGAAGTGTGTTTTTGAGAAGGAAGGACTCTAGGGAATCAGCTTGAATTTGAGGAGGTTGACTTGGATGAGTCACAAAGGACCTTACACAGACTTGAGCGCCTACGACAATTGAATACAGACAGGAATAGGGTGAATGATAATCTCTATCGGTTGATGTACAAAGAAGATGTGTACATCCTTGCCTATGAAAGGATCAAATCAGCCCCAGGAAAGATGACCCCAGGATCAGACGGAAAGACCATGGACGGCTTCTCCATGAGCAGGATCCAGAACATCATCCAGGAAATGCGAACAGAACAGTTTCAGTTCAAACCGGTCCGAACCGTCTACATACCAAAGGCCAATGGGAAAAAGAGAAAGTTAGGAATACCTTCAACACGCGATAAAATCGTGCAAGAGGTCATTCGTCTCATTCTGGAAGGCATCTACGACAGCCCACACGGGCCCTACTTCCACGAAACCAGTCACGGCTTCCGCCCAGACCGCAGTTGCCATACGGCTCTGCGGGAAATTCGAGGCAAATGGCCGGCTCTCAACTGGTTTTTGGAGGGAGACATACAGGCGTGCTTCGACGCGATCGATCACGGCGTTTTGGTGAGCCTGCTCCGTAAAAAGATTCGAGACGAACGCTTCCTCAATCTCATCTGGAAACTCCTTCGTGCAGGATACCTGGACTTGCAAGAAGCGAAACACGACAGTCTGGCAGGAACCCCACAAGGCGGCTTGGCAAGCCCAATTTTAGCCAATGTGTATCTCCACGAGCTGGATGAAAAAGCAGAGGAAATACGTGCACGCTGGGAACGGGGAGGGAAGAGAAAACATCGCAACCCCCTCCACAGAAAACTGTCAGCACAGAAAGAACGACTCGTGAAGAAAGGAGCGACCCGCACTAAAGAATTCCGCACCTTAGTTCAACGCATCAGAAGTATCCCTGCGGTAGAAGTGAACGATCCCAACTTCATCCGCGTCAAATATCTCAGGTATGCCGACGACTGGTTAATTGGCATCTGTGGGCCTCGCACGCTTGCAGAACAGATCAAAGAGGAACTGAAACAGTTCCTGGGGCAAAACCTCAAGCTCACATTGAGCGAGGAAAAGACCCAGATCACACATGCACGCAAAGAACAGGCCCACTTTCTGGGAACACGATTAGCCATTGGCAGGGAAGGAGTCCAACGCGTCGTGACGACCAACAACGGTTCAGGAAGACCGATTCAACGTCGCTCCACCGGCTCGGAGATCGTTATGACGGCCCCGAAAGAGGAACTGATCAAGAAACTCCATGTTAAAGGATTCTGTACAGTCACAGGACAACCGACAACGAAGTTAGGATGGATATATCTTGATGCAGATCAAATCATCACTCTTTTCAATGGTATCAATCGAGGGATACAAAACTACTATCGATTCGCGGACAATTTCGGGCACCTAACCCAGATCCAATACATCCTCAAATTCTCACTTGCGAAAACGCTCGCAGCCAAGTACAAACGTTCGGTGAGTCAAATCTTCAGGCGTTTCGGCAAAGTCCCAACCATCATTATTAAGGCAAAAGATGGAAAGCGAGACCGCCACATTGTCTTCTACTCCAACAGTGATTGGAAAAAGCAACGAAACGGTTTCCAGGTTGGGCAGGAAAAGGTGGATCGTCTCCAATGGAGTGTCACCATGCGAACCCGCTCCAAACTGGGCATGCCGTGCTGTGTCTGCAACAGCGTACAACAAGTGGAAATGCATCATGTCCGCCACATTAGGAAGACAGGAGGAAAGAAACCCGCAGGGTTTAACGCCATTCTACAAGCGCTCAATCGTAAACAAATTCCTGTTTGCACCACATGCCATCAGAAGATTCACCGTGGAGATTACGATGGGATGAATCTCTCTGATCTGGCATACAACCCGTATGGATCAGAAAAACGTAGGAGATTCCGTGAGAGCCGGATGCGGTGACAAGCCGCACGTCCGGTTCGGGAGGGGAGGGTTGGTGCTCTTGAGCAATCAAGACCCGGCCTTCTACCTCACGTCGGAGCCAGGGAAAGCCTGGTACAGGGCGAAGGACGGCAGATGGATGAGGCACTTGGGCAGCCGTGGCAAGGTCGTGAGATGCGTAAATCCTTGCCGATACGGCTGTCAGAGGACTCAGAAGTTGGAGAGCCGGATGCTACGGAAACGGGCACGTCCGGTTCGGAGGGGGGAGGGAAGATTTGGGCTGTCCGAGATACCACCAGAGTGCTCTGGCGGGTCAGAGGCTCAAACAGTACCTCGCTGGCCCCCTACCCTACTGCAACGAGTTGGCTCTGTGAAGTCGAACGGGCGTGAGCGCGTCCTTCCTGGATCTCAGTTGACAAGAGGCAGCAGAGCAATTCCTCACTCCACGGCCTATGGCGCTGTTCATTGCGCTTTTATGACACTTCCTCCTTATACTAGGGAGGACGGGAGAGGGCGAGGTGCATGAGCGGGACACCGACTTGTATCAATCGGTGACACCTCTTGCATCTATAAGGTGCGATCAAACGGCCAATTTCACACACGAAATGGGAAGGAAGAAGGAGAGCGTCATGAGAATTGGAGTGATCGGAGCAGGAGTGCAAGGCGGCACCCTGGCAAAGCAACTGGCCAGGTCCGGACACGAGGTCAGGGTAGCCAACAGGCGCGGGCCACAATCTTTGAAGGAATTCGCGAAGCAGACTGGGACGAGAGCTTCGACGGTGGAGGATGCCGCCGCGAATGCGGAACTGATCCTGATCGCGCTTCCCTTTAAGGACATCCCAAGCCTGCCAAAGCCCCTCTTCAAGGACCTGCCCGACTCCACGACCATCGTTGATGTCTCGAATTACTACCCCTCTTGGAGGGATGGGCAAATTCCTGAGGTAGAGGCGGGCCTGGCGGAAAGTGAGTGGGTCGAAAAGCAGATTGGCCGCCCCGTTGTCAAGGCCTTCAACAGCATCGCCTTTGACAGCTTGGAGCACCTGGGAAAGCCAGCCGGCTCACGCGACCGCATCGCGCTTCCGCTTGCCGGAGACCGGGTCGAGGACAAGAAGAAGGTCGCAAAGCTCATCGATGACCTCGGATTTGATGCGCTCGACATCGGGCCCTTGTCCCAATCGTGGAGGCAGCAGCCCGGAACGCCAGCCTACTGCACCGATCTGAATCTGGAGAGACTCTCGGCAGCCGTCAAAGCGGCGGATCGGCAAGCGGCTCCCGAAAAGCGTGAAGAGAGTAGTCGGGCAATGCTGGATTTGGGCCCCAATGCCACTCCTCTGGAGAAGGTGAAGGCCTACCGGAACGCCAGCCAATAGGTTCATCAGGCACTGCCTCCGGTCCGATCAGAAACACTCGCTCGCGGTGACTGAAAAGTGGTACTTGGTAATAAGGGCGAAGGATGAGCAGTTTTTGGCGCGAAGGGTGAGCAGTTTGCGTGAATATTGATCAGCACAACCATCTGCAGAAGAGGTTGTAAAACTATAAAGACGTGCCCTACGTCTGGTGAAATTACCGGTCGCTGGAGTCAACAACGAGGGCAAGGGCTCAAGCCCGCGAGAAACCCGCCTATCCGGCTGGGTTCAAACCACAGAGGCTTGCGGCGGATTCTGTATAGGTCACACATTCAGAAGCGGAGCTGAGTAGTCACGACTCAGGTAGCCACTCGTCTGGCCTAAATGGTAAATGGCCGATTGAGCAAGGTACCTGAGGAGTGACTACTTTTCTCCAGCAGCCTCTAACCGCTCTTTCAAGCATCGCAAATCGCGCATAAAGCGTCTTCGCAAAATCGCAGCCATCAACGGCTCCATAAGCAGATAAAAACCGCTCAACTCTACCTTTGCCTGGTAGATAAAGCGCGTCTGCTCTCCTATGGGTTCAACAGTGCAGCTGCCTGAGACGGGGACGCCATTCGCCATCAATCCGGCGAAAGCGACTTTCCTACCGGACTTGTAATGTGTAATCTCAGCAGGTGTTATTCTCTCTTTTCCAAAGAAGCGCGCCACTTCTCGCGTTTTCGTGCCGATCTGAGCGAGACCTGGTGGTGTCTGAATCATCTCGATAATACCGGCCCGCCACTGGGAATCATGCTCATAGTCGCTTATATAGGCGAAGACGGCTTCGACAGGCCGTGCAATAACAATACTCACGGTGAGATCCATCGCACTATCTTCCTAATTGCCCTCGTGAGCAACGAATCGTGACAGCAGGCGACACAAGCATCTGTCTTGCGTGAGTGGAACGCGCGTCTTCAGGATTGTTGTAGGATTTTCTGCTTCTGCTGCTGAAATTCCTCCTCAGTCAAAACGCCGGATTCGCGCAGTTGTCCGAGCAACCTGAGCTGGGCAAGCTGATCGCTTTGTGCGTTGGCCTGGGGCTGGCGTTGCTGATACTGGCTCTGCCCCTGCTGCCGTCCAAGCAGGTAGCCCAACCCGCCGACGATCAGCTCGCCCAGCAGGCCACTGCGGCCAAACGGCTGCAGGCCAGGTCTTCTCGGAAAAGGACCTCCCCGATACCTGGAGTGCTGTCTCTGCATAGTGTTTCTCCTTTACTTTGCTTTCAAGAGTACTTCTGTTGCGCTCTGTTTCTTCAGAAATGGCCCGTCAGGCTCTGGCTATTCCCTCTCTTTTGCTATACGAATGGGGCAACCATTTGATGCAAAAAAGGGAGACACCGCAATTATTACCCGATTTCTTCAACTTGGCTATCTAGTCTTGACCCCTTATGGTGGGAATCAGCGCTATGATCTGGTGATCGAGGATGCTGACGGGCAGTTCTGGCGTATACAATGTAAAACGGGTACTTTGCCGTGTACAATGAGAAACTGAACAAGGTTTATCTCATTCGAGTGGATCAGGTAGGCACAGCCAGTGCGCATCTCCGGCTGACAATACCGAAAAACAAGAACCAGTACGGGTATAGGATGGCATCGGATTACGAACTATAAATGGGCCCAGCTGGGATCGAACCAGCGACCAACCAGGTAGAGTAGATAACTGGCGCGCAATTTGGCACGCTTCCAATTATCCCTCTCCGAACCGTGCATGCACCTTTCAATGCACACGGCTCTCCAGCAACTACTCTCGCAAGGGAAAAGCCTTGAAGCTTTCCCAATTACTGATTTCGTTGCCTGTGCCCCTTCCCCGTGTACCGGGCATTACCCCGGTCGTTTGAGTACTATGGGCACTCCGTCACCATGCGTCTTGCGACGTGTAGGCGATCCCCAAGTTCCCTTACACACCACGTCTGTACGTAGGTTCCCCGTTCGTCCTATCGGCTGTGGAGGAGGTCTTTAGCAAGCCTCATAACCGCGCTTACTAACTCCACACTGCGTAGACTGGGGTTCAGGCAATTCAGCTTTAACCATATACAGCGTAGCTGCCTGGTCTTCTGACCAGACTTTTACAGGTCATGCTACTGTCCCCTTCAGGTTTCCCGTCCAGGTAAGACCCTGCTTTAGGCACGTTGACCTCGGTGCCGCCTACCTCCGTAGGCATGGGATGTAAAGGCACATGGGCGCACACATTTTATGAGCCGGCTGCTCTAACCACTGAGCTATGGGCCCTCGCGGAACGTATTGTACCATACCTCCCGCGACTTGGGAAGATGGTATTCCTGGTGGGGGTAGCGTATCCTTCTGTATGGGTGCAGTTTTTTATGGGACAGAATTGACAAGCCCTCCTGGGGGTGCTATGCTGCTGAGGACAAACCACCACAGTACCTGAGTTCGGGAATAGAGGGTGACAGGGAATGGAAGCAACCGCCTGGCGCAAGCTATTGGAAAACATCATCGCGAACGCGCAGGAGAGGCAGCGGATCGCCAACGAGTTGGGCGTCAATCCGGCCACGCTCGTGCGCTGGGCCAAGGGAGAGACGAACCCCCGGCATGAGAATCTGCAACGCCTCCTGAAAGCCTTCCCCGCACAGCAACAGACCCTTACCCGGCTACTCACAGAGGAATTCCCGACGTTCGGCATGCTAGCGGGCGAGGATATGTCTGAACAGATACCCGAGGAGATCTACAGCCGTATTCTCAACACGTACGTCAACACGCGGGATGCACAGCGTTCCTGGTACATGAGCGACCTGATCATGCAGTTGGCTCTGGGGCAACTCGACCCGAACCACTTGGGGATGGCGATCACCATCGTCCACTGCATGCCTCCATCGGGAGTTGCACACAAGGTACGTAGTCTGCGCCAAAACGCCGGGCGTGGCACTGCCCCCTGGAATACCTATCTCGATCAGGAGCTGTTGTTCCTCGGCATCGAATCCCTGGCGGGCTACGCCGTTTCGGTAGGGCATCTTGTCGCCGTACAGAGTCGTGCTGAGCAGACGCAGATGTCAGTCCGGTGGGAGGAGTGGGAGGAGAGTGCCGTGGCCAGCCCTATACTCCTGGGAGGCCGTGTTGCAGGTTGCTTGATCGTCTCCAGTACACAACCAGATTATTTCCTCGAGTTTCGACAGAAACTCATCGGGCAATACACAGAGTTGTTGACATTAGCATTCAGGTCGGAGGAGTTCTATGCGTACCAGGATATTGAACTCAGTCTGATGCCTTCCCAGGAGATACAACACATCCGTTTCTCCCAATTCCGCCAACGTGTCTCGGATGTATTGCGAGAGGCGTTCCGAGAGCAGCGCCCGATCACCGCGAGAGAAGCAGAACACATCGTCTGGGCAGACCTCGAAGCGGAGCTGCTAGGTCTGCCCATTTCCTACCACAGTCAAACTGTGTGAGCGCAAGCTACACACCACAACGGAGGGAGCTTTTCTATGTCTACATCATCATCTGATATCCCTGGAAGAGAGATCCGCTTCGTCGCCGATACCGAGAGCGGTGAGACGATGACCTGGCTGCTCAATTTCGATAAGATCATCAATAATGGGATGGGGGGGACGCTTGCGGAGCGCCCTGACCTCTCCGGGATCAAAGCCATCCTCGACCTCGCCTGCGGTCCCGGTGGCTGGGTGCTTGAAGTGGCACGCGAGCATCCTGACAGCGCGGTAAGCGGTGTTGACATCAGTCAGTCCATGATTCAGTTCGCCAAGGCACAGGCCATCTCACGTGGCTATGGCAATGCCGGTTTCAAAGTCATGGATGTCAAGCAGCCACTGCGCTTTGAGGAGGCGTCCTTCGACCTGGTCAATGCACGGACGCTTTTTGGCGTCATGGGGCCCGGCGAATGGCCACAGTTGCTTGCCGAATGCAAGCGCATCCTGCGCCCTGGCGGAATCATCCGTCTCACCGAACTGGAAGTGCCGGTGACGACCTCCCCGGCGCTCAATGAGTTGTGGGGCATCACTGCAAGGGCATTTTACGAAACAGGACGTAGCTTTTCTGTGGATGGGCGGCATATCGGCATTACGCCCGTGCTCAAGCGATTGCTGCGCGACGCCGGCTTCCAGGATGTCAAACACCAGGGGCATGTCATGGACATCTCAGCAGGCACAGTCGATTTCGAAGGCTTCTTTCGCAATTTCGTCTACGTCATCGAACTGGTGAAACCCTTTATGCTCAAAATCGAAGGACTCACCACCGAACAAGAGTACGAGCGGCTCTACCAACAAATGCAGGCAGAAATGCTCGCAAGCGATTTCTGCGGGCTCTGGACATATGTGACGGTCTGGGGAGAAAAACCACGGTAGCGCCAAGGTCTGGGCGGCCAGCGGTCGCTCAACAATGCCAGGGTAGCATCTGCCAAATTGGCTCAAATTGATGGCAACGTATGCACTGTAACCTGGGAAGTATGATATAATAAACGGGTAGTAAATATAGGGTTCTGTTTTCCCGATACTGTGAACAGGCTCAAAGAAGCTCAGGAGCAGAGACGAAACGAAACATTCGATGAAAGGTTGCCCCTTGGAGGGCGCGATAAACCAGCCTCCTACGAGGTTTCGCTGCTATCTGGCAATGGTAGAAGAACGACGACTCCCAACGTGTCTGTTATACCGGTCTTACCGGAAAGATAAACAGGTGCTTCACATAGCAGAAACATCTGATACAAGAGGGCCGCGTCATATTCACAGAAGTGGCGCGGTCGATAATTTTTAGGGGGATCATTCGATGACGAATGAAGTAACGATTCGAATCGGTGGCGAGTCTGGCGAGGGCACCATCTCTGGTGGTGATATTCTTGCTCTGGCTGCCGCACGGTGGGGGTATCATGTATATACCTTCCGCACTTTCCCCGCCGAAATCCTCGGCGGACCTTGTCTGTTTCAAGTGCGCATCAGCGACCACCCTGTGAAATCGATGGGTGACTTTGCTGACGTGCTCATCTGTTTGAATCAAGAGGCGTATGACCGTAACATCAGTGATCTACGTCATGGCGGCGTTCTGATCTATGATCCTTCCGATTTTACGCCAGATACCGGCGACTATATTCCCTATGCTATCCCATTCAATGATCTAGCTCGCAAAGAAGTGCAGCTCTACCAGACGAAGAATATGGTAATGCTGGGCGCGATTTCCGGCTTATTTGGTCCGCCGCTGGAGGCTATAACCCAGGTGGTTGAATCAAAACTCTCCAAGTCGCGTAAATCTAACCCCATCCTGATGGAAAAGAATATGCTGGCGTTGGAGATTGCCAAAAAGTACGTTACTGAGAAATTATCTAAACACGACCCTAACCATTTGGGGACTGTAGAGAAGGCCGATCGTGTGGTGCTCAATGGCAACCAGGCAGTTGTCGCTGGAGCATTGGCTGCAAACTGCGGCTTCTTTGCTGGCTATCCGATTACACCGGCGAGTGATATTATGGAGGCGCTGGCTAAAGAGTTGCCCCAGGTCGGCGGCACTTTCCTGCAGGCGGAAGACGAAATAGCCGCGCTCGCAGCGGTGGTAGGAGCCTCTTTCGGCGGCGTGCGCGCGATGACGGCTACTTCCGGCCCGGGTTTCTCGCTGATGACCGAACTGATTGGCTACGCATCGATGGCGGAGATACCAGTGGTGATCGTAGACGCGCAGCGTGCTGGCCCCAGCACCGGCATGCCGACAAAGATGGAACAATCTGACCTGAGCTTCGCCCTCAATGCCAGTCACGGTGATACCCCGCGCATGATTGTAGCCCCTGCCGACGTTGCTGACTGCTACAGTTTGATGATCCTGGCCTTTAACATGGCCGAGCGCTACCAGATGCCTGTCATTGTCCTCAGCGACCAGTCTTTAACGGCTCGTGTTGAGAGTGTCGATCGCAGCGCCTTCGAGCCAATGGAAATCCAGGAGCGCATCAAATTCAGCGCAAATGGGGCCGCTACAAACGGCCACATGGCAAATGGATACGGTGAATCCCTGGCTGTCGGTGCGGAAGAAGCAGAGCATAGCTACGCACGCTACGCCTATACCGCGAGTGGTATCTCTCCTGCCACAATCCCTGGACCGGGTGCATTTACCTATGTCGCCACCGGCCTGGAACATGACGAGCATGGTCATCCAAACTACGAGCCAGAAGACCATACGACGATGATGGAGAAAAGATTCCGCAAGCTGGCAACTGCCGCTGAAGAATTACCTAACCCCCAGCGTTACGGAGATGAGGACGCGACAATCGGTATCATCGGCTGGGGTTCGACAGAGGGCGCGATTCAAGAAGCCATTGATCGCGCAAGGGCTAACGGATACAGGGTTGCTTTACTGCAACTAAAGATACTCTCGCCGTTGCCCGATCGTGCTATTCGAGATTTCATCCGTTCAGTCAAGACGGTCATCGTACCCGAGTGTAACTACTCGGGCCAACTGGCCAATCTGTTGGGCGCAAAATATGGTTTACAGGCGATTCGTGTGAACAAATTCGGGGGCATTCCCTTTACCGCAGGCGAAATTCTGCGGGCAATTGAGGAGGTGAGTTAATTATGGCTCAAACAACTGTCACTCTTACTCCAAAGGACTATAAAAGCGAGGTAAAGCCGACCTGGTGTCCTGGGTGTGGCGATTTCGGTGTACTCAATGCCATATATAACAGCATGGCTAATCTAAAATTGCCCCCCGACCAGACAGTCGTCGTATCAGGTATTGGCTGTTCGAGCCGGCTCCCGCACTTTGTACAGACATTTGGCATTCATAGCCTGCACGGGCGCGCGCTGCCTATGGCTCAGGGGCTGAAGATGGCTCGTCCTGAATTGACCGTTGTAGCGGTCGGTGGTGACGGTGATCTTTTCAGCATTGGAGCAGGCCATCTTATCCATGCTGCGTTGCGTAATATCGATATCACGGTAGTGGTGATGGATAATGAGACCTATGGTTTGACAAAAGGGCAGACTTCACCAACATCCCCAACAGGCCACACCACCAAGTCGACACCTTATGGCCTGCTGGCCTCGCAATTCAATCCCATCGCAACGGCATTGTCACTGAATGTGAGCTTTGTGGCACGTGGTTTTTCCTCCAAGCCAAAGGAGTTGGCAGCGCTGATCGAACAGGGAGTGCAGCATCACGGCTTCTCGTTTATTCACGTGCTCAGCCCATGCCCGACGTTCTACAATACGATGGATGTCTGGAAGACTACCGTTACACCGATGCCTGCCGATCATGACACGCATAATCGCTTTAAGGCGCTGGAGTTGGCGATGGAGATGGAGAAGCCATATGTCGGTCTCTTCTACGAGGAGCAGCGAACAACGATGGACCAGGCGGCACATCAGCTAGTACAACAGGCAAAAGAGTTCGATATCAACAGGCACATGGCACGTTACGCATAAACCGGGGTAAGTACGTGTTAGACAGAGGGGGCACAAGATACCTTGTGCCCCCTGTCGATTTAACATGCCCTCAGAGCGTTTGTTGAGTTGTGTCGGTTGATGTTGTCGTACCTGCTGCGCTGGTAACAGCGCGAGTAAATTCCTGACCGCACGAATTGCAGAAAAGCCCGCTTTCATTGTGAGCAATGCCACCGATAGCCGTTAATTGGACTTCCGCAGGCTTTCCACACCATTCACAAAGGCTGCCGCGAGGGGCAGTATCGACAGAGACGGGGCGTCTAAATTCATTTTCTATCATAAAGGTATCCTCCTGGGTCGTACTAAGTAAGCAAGTACAACCGTTCTTTCGCACACGTAAGGGGGAAACCCGTATCTGGTGGTCAACAGCGGTGGAGAATCCACGGTGATACGGCACATACAAGAACGCACCTCATCGCCCGGGAGCGGCATCGCTCCTTTATTCGACAAAACGCAGAAGCGGTATCTATTGTCGATGCAGATAGAATATAGCATATTTTTATGGAAAGCGCCAGTCACCGCTTGAACCCGGTTCTACATGCGCGTAATAGGGATCAGGCAAAAAGGGGATAATATACCCGCTGAGGTGGAATTTGCGGAACGGTTTCCGACTGGACAATACCAACGCTATGTTAGAAGATACCGAAAAAAAGTAAATTCATCCATCTTGACACAAGATGTAGAGTGAAGAACAAATGTTTTGCTAGAAAGGGGAACAACCACCATGAGGAGTCAACAGTTCAGCATACCGCAACAGTATATGGTAGGTGATATCAAGATCGACACCGAAGCAAAACTCGATAGAACTTACACGAGGCTCCTCCTTGATGCGTTTGTTCCCTATCAAGAGGCGATGCTCGCGTACCTCGACGAACTCATTGCAAAGCATGATCCTCAACTTGTTAAGAAACAACTTAAAGAAGTCGAAAAACAAAGTAAGAAGAAATCAACTGAAGAGGAGCAAATGTTACTCCAGCTCAGCCAAACAGATACATCCGAACAGAAAAAGAGAATGGGAAGAATGCAAGACATATGGAACGAAGAAGACGCACTTCGCCAAACCGATAGGGAATTGATGGAAAAACTCGATAGTGAAACCCGTTCACAAACCATCTTACATCACAAAAAGGAAGATATTGTTAAACTTCTTCAAAGAAGGCAAGCAATGAGAGAGGAAGGTACGTGGGAGAAAATAGGAGGAAAAGACAAGATGTCTCACGTTTTTTCAGTAATAGGAGATGACTCTATCGGATTTGGATTTAGCAAAATAATGCTCCAAGCGAGTCCCATCAACGATATTTTCGATTGGATGATGCACTATCATCCTGATGTACTTCCTCCTGGCGACCCTTTTCCTCCCTCTCCTGCTCCGAAGCAAGCCACTGTACCGAAGAAGCAAGAGATACCTTCTACACCTACAACTGAATTTCTGCATGTTCCTGATGAAGTAACAGCCAGTATCAGAACGTTTCTTGCCATTCGACGACCAGGCTATACCCTGCTCTCTCTCCTCGATCGTTCTTACGACGAGAAAAGAGCGTGGTTAGCTCTCCTGACGAGAAAACTGCATGGTGAGACGATTGAACGTGTTTCAGATGTGATTATCGAGCTAGAACCAAACAAGTATATGACTATTCAAAATGTGCAAGAGCTGGAGTGAACCCATTTTGCCGGACACGGGGAAAGTCAACTTCCCGGCACTGAAATGTAGGTAGCTTCAAACTCAGCAGGAGGCAGATATCCTAAACTGGAATGGAGTCTTTTGGTATTATAC
>Ga0207646_10005735_pt1 | contig 13014 bp, 12 predicted proteins | sample KBSK5502metaG_FD_184343 | JGI IMG/M metagenome (GOLD analysis project Ga0207646, IMG submission 184343) | Corn, switchgrass and miscanthus rhizosphere microbial communities from Kellogg Biological Station, Michigan, USA - KBS K5-50-2 metaG... | ecosystem: Host-associated > Plants > Roots >...
GGGGGGAATGAACAGGAAATCGAACAGCGCGACTGACAGTATCGAGACGACGATGGCCGGCCCCCGGCCGAAGCGATACGCCACGACGAGCACACCGATCAGGTACACCATGACCAGGTTGGTCGCCTCGAAGCGGCCGAACAGCAGCCACGCGAATGCCGTCGCCACGCCGCAGATCGCGATCGCCCAGGCATACGCCGGCCAGCGCAGCTTGCTCGACGCGGCCTTGCTCTCGTCGATGCCGAGGTAGGCCTTGGTCCGTGCGAGCTGGTCGGCGAAGCCGCCGCCGACGAAGCGTCCGCGCTCCGGATCGCCGACGAGCTGCAGGTCGAGGCCGCGCAAATGCGCGGTAATGGCATCGACGACCGAGCCGAACAGCAAACGCTGCCAGCCAGTGCGAGTCGGCTTTCCCATGATGAGCCGCGTCGCGTTCTGGGCACGCGCAAACGCGAGCAGTTCCTCGGCGACGTTCGCGGCAGACAGCACCGTCGTCTTGCCGCCGAGCTGCTCTGCAAGCCGCAGGTAGCCGAGAATGCGATCGCGATCGGCCTGCGGCAGCCGGAGGTGGCGCGGCGTCTCGACGTAGACGGCGTGCCACTCTGCATCGATCGAATCGGCGAGCCGCTTGGCGGCGCGCACGAGCTGTTCGCCGCGCTCGTCAGGTCCGATAGCAGCCACGATGCGTTCGCCCGCAGCCCAGACCGGCGCGATCGCTTTCTCGTCGCGATACTCGCGCATCTGCGCATCGACACGGTCGGCCGTCTGTCGCAGCGCCAGCTCGCGCAATGCGATGAGATTGCCTTTCTTGAAGAAATTTCCCAGCGCGCGCTCGATCTGCTGCGGGATATACACCTTGCCTTCGCGCAGTCGCTTGAGGAGCTCGTCCGGCGACAGGTCGATCAGCTCTACTTCGTCCGCGGTCTCGAAGAAGGTGTCGGGAAGCGTTTCGCTGACGCGGACGCCCGTGATCTGGCCGATCACGTCGTTCAAGCTTTCGATGTGCTGCACGTTGAGCGACGTGTAGACGTCGATGCCGGCGCCCAGCAGCTCGTCGACGTCCTGCCAGCGCTTGGGATGGCGCGCGCCCGGCGCGTTGGTATGCGCCAGCTCGTCGACCAGAAGCAGCGCCGGATGACGCTTGAGCGCAGTGTCGAGATCGAACTCCTTGACCGGCGTGCCCTGCACGTCGAGCATCAGCGGCGGCAGTTGCTCGAGATCTTCGAGCATGGCCGCGGTTTCCGCGCGGCCATGGGTTTCGAGCAGGCCGACCACGACATCGGTGCCGGCGCGACGCAGCGCCTGCGCTGCGGCTAGCATCGAGAAGGTCTTGCCGACGCCCGCGGAGGCCCCAAAGAAAATCTTCAACCGCCCGCGCTGCTCGCGCGCGGCGGCTGCCTTCACCTCGGCAAGCAGTAGGTCCGGGTCAGGACGTTCGCTTTCCATCGCGCGCCGCCAGCATGGCAACGGCGCGTAGTGTACCGCGTGCAGCCGCGGCTTGCCGTCAGCGAGCGGCGTCTAGCGCGAGGTTCAATTCGAGCACATTGACCCGCGGCTCGCCGATGACCGCGAGGGTCCGCCCTTCCGTATGCTCGCCCACGAGCGCCATCACCTTGTCGATGGAGATGCCGCGCACGCGGGCGACGCGGGGCGCCTGATAGGCAGCCGCGGCGATGCTGATATGCGGGTCGAGCCCGCTACCCGACGCGGTGACGAGATCGACCGGCACCGGCGAAGTATTGGCGGGATCAACGTCGCGCAACGCCTTGATGCGCGCCGTGACCGCGTCGGCCAGCGCCGGATTGGTCGCGCCCTGGTTCGAACCGGCGGATGCGCCCGCGTTGTACGGTTGCGGCGAGGTCGCGGACGGCCGGCTCCAGAAATACTTCGGATCGTCGAACGGCTGGCCGATCAACGTGGAGCCCATCGTCTTGTCGCCGACGACGATAAGGCTTCCGTTCGCGGGACCGGGAAACGCCAGCTGCGCGATGCCGGTGACAAGGAGCGGGTAGGCAACGCCGGTAAGTACCGAAATCACCACGAGCATCCGCAGCGCAGGCAAAAATTGAGCGAAGGCGAACATCGACGATTCCTTCAGGCGAGGTTGACTGCGGCGAGCAGCATGTCGATCAGCTTGATGCCGACGAACGGCAGCACGATGCCTCCGACACCGTAGATCAGCATGTTTCGGCGCAGGATCGGCGCGGCGCCAACCGGGCGGTACTTGACGCCCTTGAGCGCGAGCGGAATCAGCGCCGGAATGATCAACGCGTTGAAGATCACTGCGGAGAGAATCGCGCTGTTCGGCGTGGCGAGGTGCATCACATTCAGTGCGTCCAGAACTGGATACGTGCTCGCAAACGCTGCGGGGATGATAGCGAAATACTTGGCGACGTCGTTGGCGATCGAAAACGTCGTGAGCGCCCCACGCGTCATCAGGAGTTGCTTGCCGATCTCGACGATCTCGATCAGCTTGGTCGGATTCGAATCGAGGTCGACCATGTTGCCGGCTTCTTTCGCCGCCTGCGTGCCGCTGTTCATCACGACCGCGACGTCGGCCTGCGCCAGTGCCGGCGCGTCGTTGGTGCCGTCGCCGGTCATGGCGACGAGCTTGCCTTCGGCCTGGATGCTACGGATGAGCTTGAGCTTGGCCTCCGGATTGATTTCGGCGACGAAGTCGTCGACGCCGGCCTCGGCTGCGATCGACGCAGCGGTGAGCTTGTTGTCGCCGGTGATCATGATGGTGCGGATGCCCATTTTGCGCAGCTCGGCGAAGCGCTCCTTGATGTGCGTCTTAACGATGTCCTTCAGCTCGACCACGCCGAGCACGTGCCTGCCTTCGGCGACGACCAGCGGTGTTGAACCACGCCGCGCCACCTCTTCCACTCGGGTGGTGATTTCGGCGTCGATGCCGCCGCCCTGGGGCACGACCCAGCCGCGCACCGCGTCGAGTGCGCCCTTGCGCAGCTCGCGCCCCTGGTAGGTGACCCCGCTCATGCGCGTCTGCGCCGAGAACGGAACGATCACGAACTTGCCCGGCTCCAGCGGCGGCGGCACGATGCCGTACGCGCGCTTGACGTGCACGACGATGCTCTTGCCTTCCGGCGTCTCGTCACCGAGCGAGGAAAGCAGCGTCGCCTCGGCGAGCTGTTGTGCCGTCACGCCGGCGACGGGATAGAGCGCCGACGCCTGCCGATTGCCGTGCGTGATCGTGCCCGTCTTGTCGAGCAGCAGCACGTCGCAGTCGCCCGCAGCTTCGACCGCGCGACCGGAGGTCGCGACGACGTTGGCGCGCATCATGCGGCCCATGCCGGCGACGCCGATCGCCGAGAGCAGCCCCCCAATGGTCGTCGGGATCAGGCACACGAGCAGCGCCACGAGCACCGTGATCGTCACGGGCGTGCCCGCCTTGGCGATGTCCACGCTATAGAGCGAATACGGCAGCAAGGTCACGGTCGCGAACAGGAACACGAGCGTCATCGCGACCAGCAGGATGGTGAGCGCGATTTCGTTGGGCGTCTTCTGCCGCTTGGCGCCCTCGACCATGCCGATCATGCGGTCGAGAAAGGCTTCGCCCGGATTGACATTGATGCGCACGACGATCCAGTCCGACAGCACGCGCGTGCCTCCGGTCACGGAGTCGAAATCGCTGCCCGCCGCGCGGATCACGGGCGCGCTCTCGCCGGTGATCGCGGACTCGTCGATCGACGCCACGCCTTCGATCACATCACCGTCGCCGGGGACGAGGTCACCCTGCTCGACCAGCACGATATCGCCCTTGCGCAGGTTCGACGACGGCGTCGGCGTCTGCGGCGCACTCCTTTCAGCGCGCATCAGGCGCTTGGCCGTCGTGTCCTTGCGCGCGCTCTTGAGTGAAGCCGCTTGCGCCTTGCTCCGTCCCTCGGCAATCGCCTCGGCGAAGTTGGCGAAGAGCAGCGTCACCCACAGCCAAAGTGTCACCGCGAGAATGAACCCGGCTGGGGCCTCGCCCTTGCCGCCGAGCGCTTGAAGCCACAGGATCGTCGTCAGGATGCTGCCGATGTAGACGACGAACATGACCGGGTTGCGCCACTGATAGCGCGGGGTCAGCCGGCGGAAGCTGTCGATGAGTGCAGTCTTGAGCAGGCCGCGACTCAGAAACCAGGAAAGCGCGCTTGGATGCGCGGTGGCGGTGGTCATGTCGAACCCTTTGCGAATTCCGTGCGAATCATGCGATCAGCTTCCGGAGAAGAGCAGCAGGTGCTCGACGACCGGACCCAGCGCGAGCGCCGGCACGAAGGTCAATGCGCCCACCGTGATCACCGTGCCGATGAGCACGATGACAAACAGCGGCGTGTGCGTCGGCAGCGTGCCCGCCGATGGTGGCACGTGCTTGGCGGCGGCGAATGCCCCGGCCAGTGCCAGCACTGGGATCGCGAGCCAGTAGCGAGCGAACAGCATCGTGATCCCAAGCGCCGTGTTATAAAAGGGCGTGTTGGCGTTCAGGCCGGCGAACGCGCTGCCGTTGTTGTTGCCGGCGGACGAGAACCCGTAGAGGATCTCGCTGAACCCGTGGGGGCCGGGATTCGACGCGCCCGCCTTTCCGGCGTCGAGCATCACCGCGAGCGCGGTGCCGCAGAGCACGAGCAGCGGCGGAATGAGGATCGCGATCGATGCCATCTTCACTTCGAAGGCGCCAATCTTCTTGCCCAGATACTCCGGCGTGCGCCCGATCATCAGTCCCGCGATGAATACCGCCACGACGGCGTAGACGATCAACCCGTACAGACCGGAGCCCACGCCGCCGAAGATGACTTCCGAAAGCTGGATGAGCCACATCGGGATCATCCCGCCCAACGGCGTGAACGAATCGTGCATCGAATTGACGCTGCCGTTCGACGCCGCGGTAGTCGCGGTCGCCCACAGCGCGGAATTGGCGATGCCGATGCGGACCTCCTTGCCCTCCATATTGCCGCCGAGGTTGGTCGCGCTGGCGATCTGATCGGCGCCGAGCTTGGTGAGAATCGGGTTGCCGCTCTGCTCGGCGAGATACGTCACCGGCAACAGAGCTGCGAAGACGATAGTCATCGCGGCGAGGAGCGCCCAACCCTGCCGCGTGTCGCCGATCATCCGGCCGAAGGTGTAGCAAAGCGCGCCCGGGATGAGCAGGATCGCCAGCATTTCGAAAAAGTCGGTCAGCGGCGTCGGGTTCTCCAGCGGATGCGCCGAGTTGACGTTGTAGTAACCGCCGCCGTTGGTACCGAGTTGCTTGATGGCGATCTGCGATGCGACCGGACCCAGCGGAATCGTCTGCTCGGTTGCGGTCGCCTTCTCGGTGACCGGATTGCCCTTCTCGTCCTTGAGCGGTTGTCCGTCGGGACCGTTCTTCGGGTTGTCGTACGTCACGGGTTGAACGAGCGCGACGGTCGCGTACTTGTCGAAGGTCTGCGGGATGCCTCGCGCGGCGAGGAACAGCGCGAAGACGATCGACAGCGGGAGCAGGATGTAGACGGTCGTGCGGGTGAGATCGACCCAGAAGTTGCCGATGCCTTGCGCTTCCTTGCGCACGAAACCGCGGGTTAGCGCGACCAGCATGGCCATACCGGTTGCGGCGGAGGCGAAGTTCTGCACACCCAGCGCGAGCATCTGGGTTAGGTAGCTCATCGTCAATTCGCCGACGTAGCCCTGCCAGTCGGTATTGGTGACGAAGCTCGCCGCGGTGTTGAACGACGAGTCGGCGCTGACGGCACTCATCGCCTGGGGATTGAGCGGAAGCCATTGCTGCAGCCGTTGTAACGCGTAAACGACAAGCGCGCTTACGAGGCTGAACCACAGCATCGCCAGCGCGTATTCGACCCAGCCCATGTCCTTTGCAGAATCGACGCCGGCACCGCGATGGATAAGCCATTCCAGCCAGCCGCCGATGCGCTGCGCTCTCGTGGCACGACCCTCGTAGACCGCAGCCATGTACGCGCCGAGCGGCTTCGCCAACAGCAGCAGCACGATGAGATAGAAGCCGAGCTGCAACCAACCCTGCGTATTCATTCGAAGTACTCCGGCTTGAACAGCGCGACGACGAGGTAGACGAAGATCACCAGAGCGGCAATCCCGCTCAGCCAATAGACCCAGTTCATGAACGCCCTCCCCGGTCCATCAATCCGGCGCAGAAGCGAATCAGTCCGGCCGAGAGCGCGAAAAACCCAACCAAGAGCGCGACAAAGATCCAGTCCATGGCAAAGACCTGTTACGTTTGCAATGGCTGCAATTTGCGCCGATCGCTGTCAAAATAGCGCCAAGATAGCGGTCAGGCCGCGTAAACAAGCCGTAAAGGAAGAGAGCGATGCGCTGGGTTTCCGCTGCAATGCTGGCCTTGGCTTCGATCATGCCCGCCGCGGCGCTCACGCCGGTCGTCGACTTCGATCTGAACCGGTATTACGGAACCTGGTACGAGATCGCCGCGATTCGCGGTTTTCTGCAAAGCCGCTGCTCGCGCGATACGCGAGCGGAGTACACGGCTGCCGAGAACGGCGCCATCGCGACGCGGAGCCATTGCCTGCGCGCGGACGGCACTGCCGAGATCAACGAAGCACGGGCGCGTCCCCTCGATCCCGCGCTGCCGTCGGTGCTCAAGGTGACGTCGGTCAACTTCCTCGGCATCTGGTGGTATCCGTTCGGGCGCGAATTGATCATCATCGCTCTCGGCCCCGAATACCGCTGGATCGCCACCGGACATCCGTCGCTTCGTTACGGCCGCATCCTCTCCCGCGAGCCGTCGTTACCCGATGCGGCGCTCAAAAGCATCGTGGGGGCGCTCGTGGCCGAGGGTTTCGACCCCTGCGCCTTCGTGTTCACGCCTCAGACGGGGGGCCGCGCGCAGGCGGCACGCCTTTGCGACGAAGTTCGTTGATGACAGCCTCCGACGGCGCATCCTCTGGCAGCGCAGCGCCGCGCAGGTGATATTCTTATTAGTCGAGGCATCGTCCGCTACGGGAGATCGACTCGTGCGCTTGGCATACATGCTCGTCGTCGCGGCAGCGCTCGCGGCTTGCGCCGACAAGCCGGGCAAGGAAGAGCAGGAGGCGGCGAAGAACACCTTCGTCTGCCTCCTCGACGGCGAGCGCCTGGTGATCCGCTTCGATATGGGCATGGCGCGCATGCTGATGCCGAATGGTGACCGGGTCGACCTCTATCAGATACCGGCCGCGTCGGGCGTGCGCTTCTCCAACGGCAATCTGGAATTGCGCGGCAAGGGCACCGATTTGACCGTCGTCGACAACAATACCGCCACGCAGGTCCCGCTCGCGCAGTGCGCCCCCTATAACGTGCCGAAGCAATAAAACAGGGGCCTCTTCGCTCCTGCATTGAAACACCAGCCATTCGCGCGTCGGCCGACCGCCTCGGCCTCCTTGTTTGGCCAACGAGAAATGGATCGCATTGTGTCGGCCACCGGCGCGGGCTCGCGCGGCTAGCGCTGCCGCTTGCTCTCGTCGATGTCGAGGTACTTCCAGATGTCGGAGCGAATCGGGTGCGGCTTGTAGCCGATGACCCAGGGCTGGATGACGTGGTCTTCCAGCAGATGATGCGTGAGCCTCCACGGCGCATAGGCGACGACCAGGTTCGTCATGCGGTCGTAGAGCTTCGTGCGCTCGGGTGAATCAGGAAGCTTCCTGGATTCCTCGTAGAGCCGGTCGAACTCGGGCAGCTTGAAGCGCGAGTCGTTGGTCTGCCCGATGTTCGGACCGTAGAGGTTCTGCATAAAGTTCTCAGCGTCGGGATAATCGGCTTGCCAGCCATCCTGCCGCATCTGCAGCTTGCCGGCTCGCGCCATCTTGCGCAGCTCCGGTACCTTGTCCTTCTTGAACACCATGCGAATGCCGATCGCGTCCATGGACTTCTTCCACAGCTCGTCGTACTCGCGCGCCCTCGAGGTCGGCGACGACCACTGCTCGATGACGAGCGGCTTGCCGTCGGGCAGCTCGCGATAACCGTCGCCGTCGCGATCCTTGTAGCCGAAGCGCTCGAGCAGCGCCCGCGCCGCCGCCGGATCGTAGACCTGTGCCTGCGTCTTGTGGCCGGGGTCGTAGCCCGCGATGTCGGGTGGTATGGGACCTTGCGCGGGAACCGCGCGGCCCGTGAACAGCACACGGATGAATTCGTCGGTGTTGAACGCCATCCCGATCGCGCGTCGCAATGCGATCTTTTCCGGCGTATACCCACCGACGACCGGGTCCTCCATGTTGAAGTATGCCCACCAGGTATTCGGCCGCAGCAACAGCTCGTGGTAGATGCCTTTCGCCGCCAGCGCGGGTTTGAGCTTGCCGTTGTCGAGCAACTCGCCGACGAAATTGAGCGGAAAGGGCTGCAGATAGTCGACTTCGCGTTTGAGGAATGCGAGCCAGCGCGGCTGCTGCTCCTCGATCACCGAGATCTCGATGCGCCCGATTGCCGGAAACACCCTGCCCTTGAGCGCGCGCGCGATCGCCGCGTCGGCCTTATTCGCGGGCGCCGGCTCGTCGAATACGAACTTGCGAAACTGCGGGTTCGCTTCGAGAACGATGCGGCTGCTGCGCTTGTACTCCTTGAGAAGATAAGGCCCGGTGCCGACCGGATGTGCGCCGGCGTCGTTGCCGTAAGCATCAATGACTTCCCGCGCGACCGCCGCGCTGGCCGGCATCGCCAGCACGTACAAGAACGTGTAGTCGGGCTGCTTCAGACGTATGCGCAGCGTGTAACGATCGATTATCTCGAGCCCGGCGATGGGCGCGTCGTAGTCGAGCTTGCCGGTCTTTTTTGCTGCCGCCTGCAGCTCGTCGCCGCCGACAAGCTTGCCCTCGACGACCCACGTCCACGGCGAGCGCAATGCCGGATCGAGCAGCCGCTTGAGCGAATACGCGTAGTCGGCCGCAACGAGCTCGCGCGGCTTGCCTTTGAACGCGGGATCCGGCGCGAAGAAAATGCCCTTGCGGATGCGGCACAGGTATGTCGCACCGCGATCGGAGACTTGGGGCAAGCGCTCGAGCGTCAGCGGCGCGAGCTTCACCGGCCGCGCCAGATATTCGTATTCGAGCATCGATTCGGAGATTTCCTCCACCACCGAGTTCGACGCCGCGTCATAGGCGAGAACGGGATCGAAGCTCGACTCGGCGATGGAAAATGCGGTGCGCAGCACCTTGCCCGAGTCGGCGGCGGCGGCGGCAAAGCTCGAGGCGAACAGCACGACCGCAAAGGTGCGCGCGAATCTCACGGCAGCTCCTGCAGGCAGACGGTCGCGGCGTCCCGATCGGACGACCGCGCTATAATCGTAACATTCGAAAACTCTTCGACGGAGACAAGACATGGGCAAAGGCGATGTTCGAACGCGCCGTGGCAAGATCTTCAACGGCAGCTACGGCAAAAAACGGCCACATAAGCCCAAACAGCGGAAAAAGCGCTGAAGCCATCGCACGGATGCGCGCGTTCTGATTGCGCGCTGACGAAAGACGCGGCGGTGGAGATGAAGAGGCTTTCCGGGGGCAACCTGCGCGCGGCGGGTTACGACGAGCGCAATCACCTGCTGCGGGTCGAGCTTACCAGCGGGACCTTCGAGTATTCCGGCGTCGCGCTCGACACCTGGCGCCGCTTCGCCGGCGCGTCCTCGCCATGGAGCTTTTTCCGCGACAACATCGAGGAAGATTACCCCGCGAAGCGCGTCCGCTAGCGAGCGGCACCGCGGGGTATGAACCGCGATTACTGCACGTTCAGCCGCTTGCCGGCGGACGCCGCTTTCTTGACCAGCTTGAGCTCGAGCACGCCCTTGTCGTAGCGGGCTTCGCTCTGCGTTTCGTCGACCTCGGTCGGCAGGGCGATGCTGCGGTGCGCGTTGCCGTAAAAGCGCTCACTGCGCAGCACGCGCTGCCCGTCCGTCACTTCTTTTTCGTGCTTGACCTCGGCGCACAGAGTCACCTGATTACCTTCAATCGTGACCTGGATGTCGTCCTTGCTTACGCCCGGAATCTCCGCGTGAACGGTATAAGACTTGTCATCTTCAGTGACGTCCATCTTGATCGTCGCCGGGGCTGCCCTGCCTTCCATGCGAATCGGCTGGAAGAAGCCACGGAACAGCTCGTCGATACCGGTGTCCACCAAGGGATCATAGGGAATGAGACTTGCCATGGCGCTCTCCTTTCGTGTCGTAGGTTGGTCGGAACGGCGGCCCCTCGGTTCCGCTTGGAGCAGCCATCCCTGCAGGCCGCATCTGGGCGCGGCGTCGCTTGAGTTCAAGGCCCCAGGGACCCGAAAAGCGTGCGATCCTTGATACCGGTCAAACCGGCCATGCCAGCCGGTCGGATCGGAACAGCGCACTGTGGAGATTGCCGATGATGAACCTCACCGACAGCCAACGCGAAGAGCTCGCCGGCAGGCTGGCCGCCCGGCGGCAGACACTGCGCGCCGAGGTACAGCGCGAGCTCGCCAACAGCGACGACCCGCGCATCATCGGCTTCAAGAACGAGCTTGCCGCTACCGAGGACTGGGTGCTGGCGGACATCCTGGCGGATCTCGATATTGCGATGGTCACGCGCGACATCGCCGAGCTCGCCGAGGTCGAGGCGGCACTCGCCCGGATCGACGATGGAAGCTATGGTACCTGCAGCGACTGCGGTCAGCCGATCGGCTGGCCGCGCCTGAACGCCCAGCCGACGGCGGAGCGCTGCATTGCCTGCCAGGAAAAACGCGAGGTCCGCTCGGGCCGCCCCGGACATCCGACGTTATAGCCTGGGCTGAGCGCAGCGATGCCCGGGAGAAACTCCGCACTGAGACGCGGCCCCGGGCATCGCGCTGCGCGCTCAACCCGGGCTACGTCCGCCGCGCCGGCCCGCCCGGCGCGTAGCGCTTGATCCAGGCGAAGAATTCGCGGTACCAGAGCCGCGAGTTCTGCGGTTTCAGGATCCAGTGGTTCTCGTCGGGAAAATAAACCAGCCGCGCGGCGACGCCGCGCGCCTTGAGCGTGTCGTAGTACTGCAGCGCCTGCGTCGCGGGCACGCGGTAATCGAGCTCGCCGTGAATCACCAGTGTGGGCGTCTTGAATCTGCGCGCGTAGTGGTGCGGCGACTGTTTCATCACCCGCGCCGGGTTGTCCCAGTGAAACGCACCGAGCTCCTTGGCGAAAAACATGTAGGCGTCGGTCGCCATCATGCTGACCCAGTCGTAGCAACCGGCGTGGCACACGAAGGTCCGGTAGCGGTCGGTGTGGCCGTTCATGTACGCGACCATGTAGCCGCCGTAGCTGCCGCCGGTCGCGACCAGCCGCCCGCGGTCGATGTAGCGCTGGCGCAACATGAAATCGGTCGCCGCTTCGACATCGGCGTACTCTTTCGTCCCGTAATCGCCCGTGATGGTCTCCAGCCATCGCTGGCCGAAGCCCGACGAGCCGTGGTAGTTCACGCCGACGACGACGTAGCCGTAACCCGCGAAAACTTGCGTATTCCACCGGAAGTGCCAGCCGTCGAGATGCGCCGCGTGCGGGCCCCCGTGGATCGAGTGCAACAACGGCCACTTCTTGCGCGGGTCGAAATTGGGCGGGTACGTGACCGAGATCTGGACGGGTTCTCCGCCCCAGCCGCTTATCGTCATCTCGCGCGTTGTTCCAAGCCGGAGCCGGGCGAAGAGCGCGCGGTTCAGGCTTTCGATCGGCCGTTCCCCGCGACCATTGGCATCGAGCGCGAACAGCGCCGGCGGATGCGAGAGCATCGAGCGATCCAAGGCGATGCGGCTGCCGTCGCGCGACAGCGCAAAGCCGGTGATCATTCCGCCGCGCGCTACCATCGTCGGCAGGGGATCGCCAAGCCCCGCCCGGTAGAGTCCCTGCCGGCCATGATCTTCGATGAGCATGTAGAGCGTCGCGGCGTCGGGCGCCCAGGCGTGCCGGCTCGTGGCGCGATCGAGCCGTGAGGCGAGGCGCCGCGTCCGGCCGCGATGTCGCTCGTACAGCGTGAGCCGTCCCTGGTCGTTGAACGCGCGCTTGAGGTTGTACGAATTCCAGACAATGTAACGGCCGTCGGGCGAATAGCGCGGATTCGCATCGCCGAAGCCGCTATCCGCGGTCAGCGTGCGCTGCCGGCCGGTCGCAAGGTTGACGACGACGATGTCGGTCTCGTTCATCATCCCGGGCTCGGGGTTGAGATCGACAGTCAGCGCAAGCTCGCCGCCGTCCGGATCGACATCGTAGAGCTCGGCCGACGGTTCCCAGGGCTGCAGCGCGAGCCCGGTACCCGCGAGCAGATCGCGTGCGCGTCCGGTCGCAACGTCCGCGGCGAAGACGTGTGGTTCTCGCCCGTCGGTAAGCCAGTGGTCCCAGAAGCGGAACTCCCTGCGCTCGGAAAGATGCGCCTTGACCTTGGCTTCCTTGCGCTCCTTCCTGCGTTTGGCCTGCTCCTTGTCGGTCTTGAGATCGGGCCATACCCACGAGATGAACGCGATCCGCTTGCTGTCGGCGAACCAGCGCAGGCCCAACGCGCCGCTGGCGACCGACGCCAGCCGCCGCGCCTCACCGCCGTCAGGCGCGATCAAGTAGACCTGCGGCTCCTCGTCGTCCTTGCGCTTGGCCGCGAACGCGATCCATCGGCCGTCCGGCGACCAGCAAGGCTCGCTGTCCTTGTCGCCAGCGGTGAGCGGCCGCGCCCGTCCGCCGTCGGTCGGGAAAAGCCACAGCTCGGTGCGCCCCTCGTTCTTGTCCATGTCATAGGAAGTGACCGCGGCACAGGCGGTGCGGCCATCGGGCGAAAGCGTCGGAGAGCCGATACGTTTGATCGCCCACAGGTCTTCGACACGTAAGGGGCGTTGGCTTCGAGGCATGAGCTGGTTCCGGGAACGATATTGTTGTTGCAGCGGCGGGCGCGCCCGCGCGAAGCGCGCAATTGTACGCTCGCTCGCGGCGAATCGCGTGTTGCAATGCGGTAGAATTCACCCTGCATTGGCGGTGCGTTGCGCGAGGCGTTGAACCGGCGCGCGGGCCTGTCCTGTCAGGGTTTTGCACCGTCTCGCTCGCGCGCCGGTTAACGC
>Ga0207646_10005736_pt1 | contig 13013 bp, 12 predicted proteins | sample KBSK5502metaG_FD_184343 | JGI IMG/M metagenome (GOLD analysis project Ga0207646, IMG submission 184343) | Corn, switchgrass and miscanthus rhizosphere microbial communities from Kellogg Biological Station, Michigan, USA - KBS K5-50-2 metaG... | ecosystem: Host-associated > Plants > Roots >...
GCTGGCTGGCGTCCTGGCCGGCGTGCGCCCCGATCCCGGCCCCGGCCGGGCTTACGCGCAGCAGTTCACCCCCAGCGCCGCGGCCGCGGTGTACCTCGACGCCTACCGCCGCCTGCTCGCCAGCGGCGCCAGATCCCGCCATGCCGGGACAGCAGCCACCCCGGCAGCCAGCGCGCAAGCAGAAACCGGCACCCCAGCCTGAGCCCCACGAAAAAGTCAGCCCCGAAGAACTGGCCCTGCGGCTCCTGCCCCGGCTCGACCCGCTCGCCCATGCCCCTGACACTGACCTTCCTGGGAGCGAACGAGCAGATTCTCGTTAATCTCCGCCTCGAACCAGCCGCCATGTCACAGCGGGAATAACCACTGGCCAGTCACGCCTGACCAACCCGGATCAGGTCCATGCCGCGGCCAGCTCAGCCTCTCGGTGGCATCGGAGGACCTATGTTCTGCTGCCCGTAACGGGTGGCGATCTCGCTCATGGTCTTCGGGTCCGGCGCTTCGCCTGGCGCAACGGCTGCAACATACGCCGCGGCCTCGCGGAAGAACTCCTCGACGCCCGCCGGTCCGAAGAACAGCAGCACGCGCGCAACGTCGGAATTCATCGTGAAGCCGTGCGCGATTCCGCTCGGGCCGTACACGAAGGAACGCGGGCCCACGTCGACATCCTCATCGCCGAGCCGGAACCGAACCTCGCCTTCGAGCACCACGAAGAATTCGTCGTCGTCGCGGTGGACATGGATGGGCGATCCGAAGCCTTTTGGACCCCAGAACTCGACAGCTGCGAAGTTGCCCCCCGTCTGTTCGGCAGTAGCTTTGATGACAAATCTCCCGCCACCGACGAACGAAGCGTGCGCCTCGCCTTCGTCAGGGTGGAGCACGTATCCGTCGGTCTTGTTAGCAGGAAGCGACATGTCCAGCCAGTCCTCTCCGCCGAGGTGGGTCCGGCACGACACCACCCGGGAGTATCGGCGATTCACCGATCATCAGCACCGGCAGCAGGCTGGTCCTCCTCCTGTCGCCGGTGCCGTGCGTCCCGAAGACGCGGTTCGCCGCCATCGTCCACTATGGAGTAAACTATAGTCTGAAGAGGACTATCGGTGTCAAGAGTGTCAGCGCGAAGGAGGTCGGGCACCATCGCCAAGCAGAGCCCGCTCTCGACTACCTCCTACACGTTGCTGGGCCTCCTGGCGATCAAGCCGTGGACGACCTACGAGCTGGCGAAGCAAATGGAACGAACGATCCGTCGCTTCTGGCCACGCGCGCGCAGCAAGGTGTACGAGGAGCCCAAGAACCTGGTCTCGCACGGGCTCGCCCGTGCCACCGCCGACGCTGTCGGACGGCGGACACGGACGATCTACTCGATCACTCCCAAAGGCCGGCGAACGTTCGCTGCCTGGCTGGCCACTCCTGGGGAACCGCCTGTGCTCGAATGGGAGCAACTCGTCAAGGTCTTCTTCGCTGAGCACGGGACCAAAGCCGACCTGCTCGCCCAACTCGAACAGATTCGCCAGTGGGCAGACGCACGCGACGCCGAGGACGCCATGTTCAACATGGAGTTCCTGCAGACTGGAGGGCCGTTCCCTCAACGCGCTGCTCAGATCGTCCTGTTCGGCCGCTTCATGAGCGACTGGCACACGATGATCGCCTCCTGGGCTCGGTGGGCCACGACCGTTGTCGAACCCTGGCCAGACGACATCAGCTGCGCCGAGCCCGACCTCGACGCGATCCGTGACCTCGTCACGCGCCGGATTGCACGCACTGCGGCACCGGGGGACACATAGCAACCGTCAGGAGTGCCGAATACCCGCGGCCACGCCGAAACATGTGTCGAGGTTCAGCCCCGGCCCCGTTCAGGTAAGGCGGATCAGGCTCGGCCGTTGCTCTGCGTCAGCCACATGCCGTGACTGTGGTGGCCGTCTCCAGGCGGTTCCACTGACCGCCGACCGTCAAGGTCGTTCGTCCTCACTTCGCCGCGGCGCTAACCGGGCCGAGGCTCCGGGCCGACAGGGATCGCAGTCACGAAGGAGAGCCAGTGGACAAAGAGCGTGGCCGTTGATCATGACTTGGTGTCCAGATAAAGGTGCCGTCAACACCCAGTCCGCCTTGCTGAAAGCCGCTGAAGAACCCCTCCCACATCATTGTTTCACCCGGACCACCTCCGGAGTCTCGCTAGCGAGCCATGCTAGGAACCCGAGATCAGCTAGAAGACTGCCGTGGTCCAGCAGGTCACGGACGATCACCACCATGCGCCTGCCCTCATCCCTGGTGATGCTGGCACTCCCCGGCGTCGTCATGCAGTCGTCTGGCGTTCCTGGTCGCAGCCAGGGCGAGAGCGCCGAGTGCGCCGAGGCCCGGCACCGGCATCATTTTTGCCACACCGGATGAGGCTAACGTCCAGCACCGCTACCTCATTGCTTCCGGGATCAGCTAACCGTCGGCATGGGCAACACGGCTGAACCTTCCGGGGAACTGTCAGTGGGCGACATCGTGGCCGTCGGCGAAGCCGCGCTCGCTGTCGGGCGCGCCGGCTGGACCGCCTTGCCCGGCGGGCTGAACGAGGTCCGGGTCAGCGAGCACGGCACCCACCCCCTCCCGCCCAGCCGGGAGGCCCCGGCGTCCGGGCAGCACGCCGGAAGAGGAGAAGGAGACGACCGCATATGAGTAGCCAGACCGACGAGGACGTGGTGCTGCGCACGCTCGCCAGGGAGGGCGGCCGGCTGAAGTTCAGCCCCCGGGAGCGTCCCGACCGGGCTAGCGCGAAGATCACCTGGATCGGGCCGAGGGTGGCGACGATCTCGGACAGGAAGTGGGCCGGGGTGGCGCGGTCCTTGGTGGAGATGCTGACTGTTGGCAGGGCGAACATCAGGTTCGCCACCACGGCGCCGCCGACGCGCCCGGCCATCTGAGCCGGAAGGTATGCGGTGGCGTCGCGCCGGCGCAGCCGCCGAAGGCGGCGTCTACGACGGACACCACCGGGTTGAAGTGGCCGCGACACCGGCCCGAACATCAAGATGATCGCGAACAGCCCCGCCGCGGTCGCCGCCGCGTTCTCCAGCAGCTCCAGACCGGTCTCACCCGGCGACAGGCGCCGGGCGGCGATACCGGAGCCGATGACCACCGCAGCCAGGAACGCGCTGCCGAGGAACTCCACGGCCACCCGACGCCATAACGGGACCGGCGCGCCAGAGAGGCTCCGCCTCAGACCGCCGAGGTTGCCGCTGACCTGGACTTTCCCCTGACCGGCCTGCATCTGAGCGCGCTCACGCAAGGACCTGCGGTCATGATCGGCCGATCGCCGCCGCCCGCTGCGCCAAGGTCCGGCCCGCCATGCGACCGGCTGTGCCACTCCAAAGTGGCTGGTCAGGACACTGCCTGCAGAGTTGTGGAGCGGGCGTCCTCGACGCTACGCCGCCCCGAAACTCAGGACAAGTGTCAAAGTCTTCGCACCGAAGGTGCCCCAGTCACGGCACCTATCTTGACGGACCTGTCTCGGCCGGCGTCACAGGTGATCGAGCCCGCCGGACACTGCGCGGGCGGGTAGGCGGCGGAGGGCCATCGTCGCTGCCTGCCCGCAGTCCGCCTCGACTGATTAGCGGCCAGGCGTTTGGCAGGGCAGGGCACCGCCCAACCGCCACTGAGTAACTGAATGTGATAGAGCGGACGCGTAGAGTGTTTTACGGGGGTGAGCTGGCAGCCGCGGCTCTGATCGGGGGTGTGAACGTGGCACGGGTGTTTGGCCTGCGGCGGCGGGTGAGCATCACCGCTGCCGTGTCGCTGCTCGTGACGGCCGCTGCCCTGATCATGGCGCTGGCCACGGCGGCGGGTACCCGTGCTGCGGGCCGCGAGCTGTCGACGCGGCTGGTGCCGGCCGCTGCGGCGGCGGCCGGGCTGCTGAACGGCTACACCGCCCAGCAGACGTTGCTGCGGGATTATGTGACGAGCGGGCGGCCGGCGGCACTGGCCGCGTTCCGGCGAGCCGCCGGGCAGATCCCCGGGCAGCAGGCCCGGGTGGCCGCGCTGGTCCAGTACTACCGGCGGATGCCAGCCCAGCTGGCCACCGCTGAGGCGGCTCACCGGGTGTGGCTGGCCAAGGTGGCCGCCCCGCAGCTCGCCGCGGCCGGGCACGGTGATTTCGCGCGGGCGCGGGCGCTGCAGGGCAACATCGCGCTCACCCGGCCCTACACGCTGGCGGTACGCAACCGGGTGACCGCGCTGCAGGCGCAGATCACCAGCATGCAGGCACGCGTCACCACCCGGCTGACCGCCGGGCAGCGCCGCCTGCTGGCTGCCTTGGAGGCGGTCTGCGTGGTGGTGGCCGTGATCGCGGCCGGCGCGGTGCTGGTGGTCCACCGCTGGCTGCGGCCGGTCACCGCGCTACGGCAGGCGGCGGTGGCGGTCGCCGCCGGCCGACACGACACGCCGGTGCCGGTGGCCGGCCCGGCCGAACTGGCCGATCTGGGCCAGGCTGCCGAGCTGATGCGGACCCGGCTGGTGACCGCGCTTGCCGGGGCGGAACGGGCCGAGGCGAGGTTCCGCGGTCTGCTGGAGGCGGCGCCGGACGCGATGGTCTGCGTTGCCGCGGACGGGCGGATCGCGCTGGTCAACGCCCAGGCTGAGCGGCTGTTCGGGTACAGCCGCGATGAGCTTGCCGGCCAGCCGGTGGAGATGCTAGTCCCCGAGGGGGTGCGCGACGCCCATCCCGACCACCGGGCCGAGTATGCCGCCGACCCCCGGCCGCGGCCGATGGGCGCGGGGATGGAGCTGGCCGGGCGCCGCCGCGACGGCACCACCTTCCCCGCTGAGATCTCCCTGTCGGCGATCGACACCGACCAGGGGATCCTGATCTCAGCCGCGGTCCGGGATGTGACCAGCCGGCGCCGGGCGGCCCATGCGGCGGCCCAGCTTGCCTCGATCATCCAGTCATCGCACGACGCTGTCATTGGCAAGACCCTCGATCAGGTGATCACGAGCTGGAACCCGGGCGCGGAGCGGCTGTACGGGTACACCGCCGGGGAGATGATCGGCCGTCACGTCGAGGTGCTGATCCCGGTGCCCGACCGCGAGCAGGAGGCGCAGGTACTGGCCGCGGTCGCCCGCGGTGAGCGGGTGGAGCAGTATCAGACCCGGCGGGTCCGCAAAGACGGCACGATGGTAGCGGTGTCGCTGACCATGTCCCCCATCGCCGACGCCACCGGGGCGATCACCGGGGTGGCCACCATCACCCGGGACGTGACCGAGCGGCAGCGGGCCGACGCCCGGTTCCGCGGGCTGCTGGAGGCGGCGCCGGACGCGATGGTGTGCGTCGGCGCGGACGGGCGGATCGCGCTGGTCAACGCCCAGACCGAACGCCTGTTCGGGTATAGCAGGGACGAGCTCACCGGCCAGCCGGTGGAGATCCTGGTTCCCGACCAGGTGCGGGAGCGCCACCCCGGCCACCGCGCCAGGTATGTGGCCGATCCCCAGCCCCGCCCGATGGGCGCGGGGATGGAACTGGCCGGGCGCCGCCGCGACGGCACCACCTTCCCGGCCGAGGTCTCCCTGTCGGCCATCCACACCGACGAAGGGATCCTGATCACCGCCGTGGTCCGCGACGTGACCGAGCGGCTGGAGATGCTGGCCGAGCGGGAGCGGCTGCGCAGCCAGGCCGACCGGGACCGGCTGGAACGCCAGCTTCACCAATCCCAGCGGCTGGAAAGCCTGGGCCAGCTCGCCGGCGGGGTCGCCCACGATTTCAACAACCTGCTCGGTGTCATCTCCAACAACGCCGCCTTCGCCGGCGAGGAAGTCGCCAAAGAACTGCCGAACGGGCGCTGGCAGGCCGTCCGCGACGACATCAAGCAGGTCGAACAGGCCGCCCACCGTGCCGCCGGCCTGACCCACCAGCTGCTCGCCTTCGCCCGCCAGGAGGTCATACAGCCGCGCGTGCTGGACCTCAACGAGGTGGTCACCAGCGTCGAACAGTTGCTGGTCCGCACCCTCGGCGAGCACATCGAGCTGATCACCGACCTGGCCGACGACCTGGCAGCGGTGCTGGCCGACCCCGGCCAGATCGAGCAAGTCCTGGTCAACCTGGCCGTCAACGCCCGCGACGCGATGCCCGGCGGCGGCAAACTGATCATCCAGACCACCAACACCGACATCGGCCAGCCCGCCGCCGGCCAGGCCCGCCTGGCCTCCGGCCGGTATGTGGCGATCAAGGTCAGCGACACCGGCACCGGGATCCCCAAAGACGTCCTGGACCGGGTGTTCGAGCCGTTCTTCTCAACCAAGCCCAAAGGCGAGGGAACCGGCCTTGGGCTCGCCACCGTCTACGGCATCATCACCCAGGCCGGCGGGAACCTGCGGATCTACTCCGAGCCCGGCATCGGCACCGTCGTCACCGCGCTGCTGCCCATCACCGACCAGGCCGCAGCCGCTGCCGCGCCCCCCCAGCACGCCGAACCGCTGCGCGGTCACGGCGAGATGGTGCTGGTGGTCGAGGACGAACCCGCCATGCGCGAGGTGACCCGCCGGATCCTGGCCCGCAACGGCTACCACGTGCTAACCGCGGCCAGCGGCCACGACGCCCTCCAGGCCGTCTCCGGCCAGCTCGAGCACGTTGATCTGCTGCTCACCGACGTCGTGATGCCGCACATGCAAGGCCGCGAACTCGCCGACAAGATCCACCTGCTCCAGCCGGGTGTGCGGGTGCTCTTCATGTCCGGCTACACCCAGGGCCTCCTCAGCCAGCAAGGCGTCCTCGAACCCGATATCCACCTCATCGAAAAACCATTCTCCGAAGCCACCCTCCTCGCCAAAATCCGCGAAATCCTCACCACAGAAGGCGCCTAGTGGGCAGGTGGCGGAACGCCTCTGGATATTTGAGTAGGGCGTCGCAGTTGTCCTAGTTAGGTGACGCATCGTTGCTGTTCCAGCCTTCACGAGAAGCTTGAAGTCCGGTCTGGTGCCGAGACCCATCGGCATTGACCTTGCCGAGCGGTAGGGCAGTTGCCCGTGCCCATGGCCGCCCGGAGCGGTGAGGGCCGACCAGGACTCGCGGGGTTTTCGCCAGCGCCCGCACCCAGGTGGACCGTGCCGAGCAGGTCGGGCACGAAGCGCTTATGCGCCTCTCCATTGGAGGCCACAAGTGCTGGATCGTCGTATCGCTCGTTCCAGACCTCCCTGGCGAGTTCATTATCGACCAAGCAGCGCTGCGCACCATCCGAGCCGAGTTGCTCAAACAAGCGGACGATGATCATGCCGACGAGCCTGCCCTGGATGCGCGCCAGCGTCGGTCGGCGCCGCCTGATGGTTGATGACGCTGGCAGCGACCTCATGGCCACCTACCTATCCGCCGAGCTGCACCAGCCCTACGCACAAGTATTCCGCCCATCTGCGTGAGGATCACGGTGCGCCGGGGTGCGGCCAGGATCGCGCCGAACAAGAGCGTTCTGGGCGGGCCCAGCCGGGCCGCCCTGGTTGGCAGTGCCGACCGTTCGCGGCCGGCGCCCTGGAACAGGTGTACCTGTCCCCGCTGCCGTCCTGCCTGTTCGCTTCCGCCGGGCGGCCCGCGCTGGCCGAGACGCTGATCGTGGCGGCCGGCATCTACGGCATCGTCCGCATCGTCGTGGCGCTGCACTATGCCTGGAACGTGGCCGCGCTGCTGCCCGCCGCCGCGCTCATTTGTCACCGGCGTTGGCTACTCGCTGATCATCGCCGCTAGGGCCCTGGTGGAAGCGGTGCCGGGCGGGTTCAGAGCGGGAGCAGGAGGATTGCCGTGGTGGTGGGGTGGGGTGTGCCGCCGGTGGGTTCGATGGTGAGGCCGAGGTGGTCCCCGGGTTTGAGGCCGGCGGCGAGCATCGGCCCGGTCATGCCGTGCTGCGGTTCGGGCAGCATTCCGGCGGGCTGGTCTCCGCGGGGTCCCATCAGCCACAGCTCGTAACAGCGGGATGGGGGCAGCGGGCGCAGCCCGGCCGCCGCGAAGACCAGGGCGTGCTCGCGGGCGGACATCACGATGGTGGCGGTGCCGCCTGTGCTCACCCGCCCGCGGAACATGGTCGCATCCCGTGCGGTGAGCACCGCGGCGATGATGCGGGCGTGCTGCTGGTCTTGCTGGAGCTGGTGCTGCGCGTCACGAACGGTCAGTCCCAGGATTCCGGCGAGGATTACGGCGGCCCCGGCCAGGGCGAGTGCAAGCCGGGGCATCCAGGCTCGCCCGGGTGTGCGGCCCCGCACGGCTGCGGCCCGGCCGTGGCGGCGGGCTGCGGCGCGCCGCCACGACAACCGACTGCCGCGCGTCAGGGGAGGTAGCTGCCGGGTCCGTGCGGCCGCGGCCAGCGCCCGCTCGGTGAGGCGGGCCGGGGGTTGTTCGGCGGCCGCGGCCGCCAGGCGGGCGGTGGCCTCCCGCAGCCCGCGGATCTCCTGGGCGCACTGCTGGCACAGGGCCAGGTGGCGCTCGAACCGGGCCCGGTCGGCGCCGGTGAGTGCGTCCAGCGCGTAGGCGCCGGCCAGGGTGTGCGGCTCGGGCCGGTGGGTTCTCATGGCTGCACCCCCAGGCAGTCCCGCAGCCGGATCAGGCCATCACGCATCCGGGTGCTCACCGTGCCGGCCGCCACCCCGAGCGGGGCGGCGACCTGACGGTAGGTGTAGCCGCCGTAGTAGGCCAGGGTGACGGCCTCGCGCTGCAGCTCGGTCAGCGACCGGAGGCAGCGGCGGACCCGCTGGGCGTCCAGGTTGGCCTCGGCGGTCTCCACCACATCGTCGTAGGTGACCGTGAACGCCGCGGCCTGCCGCTCTCGTTCCGCCGATCTCTGCTCAGATCGGGCCCGGTCAACGGCACGACGGTGCGCGATTGTCGTAACCCATGCCAGCGCGCTGCCCCGGCTGGCATCAAACCGGGAGGCGCACTGCCACACCTCGACCAGGACTTCCTGGGCGACCTCTTCGGATTGCGGCACATCACGTATGACGGCGCGGACCGTGCCGAACACCGGCGCGGCGATGTGCCGGCAGACCGCCTCGAACGCCCGCTGGTCGCCCCTGGCCACCCGGCCGAGCAACGCCGGCAGCTCCGCCGCGCGCGCGCCGCCTGCGCTCGCGGTTGGGCAGGGCGAGAGCTGGCTGCTGTCCGGTCTCACACTTGGTATTCGTCACCGCCGCGCCCGGGTCTTGGCCGACCGCCCGCCGGTACAGCCTGGGAGTGCGGCGGAGCGCCAATGCGCGCCCGGTGCCCGCGCCGAATACATCACGTGAAGACTCGGCTGGACTGGTCCCGCGTCGGCCTGGGCGCCCTTGCCGGGTTGCTGACCGGCGCGGTCGCGGTCGGCGCGGGCCAGCTGGTAGCGGGCCTGACCAGCCCGGGTGCGTCGCCCGTGGTGGCGGTCGGTCAGCTGCAGATTGATTTCACCCCGCCCGCGCTGAAGAACTTCGCGATCCGCGCGTTCGGTTCTCATGACAAGCTCGTCCTGGTCGGCGGCATTCTGGTGGTCCTGGCGTTGTTCGCTGCCGGGCTGGGCATCGTGTCCATGCGCAGACTGCGCTACGGCCTGGCTGGGCTGGTGGTCTTCGCGGTCATCGGCGTGATCGCCGCGGCGACCAGGCCGGCCGCCTCGGCCGCTGACGTGCTCCCGGCGCTGGCCGCCGCGGCCGCCGCGATGATCGCGATGCCGGTCCTCGTCCGCGCGGCCAGCGCGGCCCGGCCAGCGGGATCAACCCCGCCGCCGCAGCCGTCCCCCGCGCCGGGGAACATCGCCCGCGGTGGCCTAGCAGCGGCCGGCCCACAGCCGGGCCCACCACAGCCGGACCGCCGACGGTTCCTGGCGGTCAGCGCGGTGGCCGCGGGCACGGCCACGGTGGGCGTGCTGGCGGGCAGGGCGCTGGCCGGGCGGTTCGGTGTCGCCGGTGCCCGGGCGGCGCTGCGCATCCCCGCGCCCGCCGTCCGCGCCCCGGCGCTGCCCTCCGGCGCCGAGCTGGGGATACCGGGCCTCAGCCGGTTCATCACCCCCAATGGCGCCTTCTACCGGGTGGACACCGCGATCGTGCTGCCGCAGGTCGCGCCCGAAAGCTGGATGCTGCGCATCCACGGCATGGTCCGCCGCGAGATCAGCGTCAGCTTCGCCGAGCTGATCCGCCGCCCGCTGACCGAGGACTACATCACCGTGTGCTGCGTGTCCAACCCGGTCGGCGGGCCCTACATCAGCAACGCGCTGTGGCTGGGCGCCAGCCTGCCCAGCCTGCTCCGCCAGGCCGGCATCCGGGCCGGCGCCAGCCAGTTGCTGTGCACCTCCACCGACGGGTTCACCTCCGGCGTCCCTGTGCAGGCGGTCATGGACGGCCGGGACGCGCTGCTCGCCGTGGCGATGAACCACGCCGCCCTGCCGGTCGCCCACGGGTTCCCGGTCCGGATGGTCGTGCCCGGCCTGTACGGGTACGTGTCAGCGTGCAAGTGGCTCACCGACATCGAGGTGACCACCTACCAGGCCGCCACCGCCTACTGGGCGCAACGCGGCTGGGACGCCCAGGCCCCGATCAAAACCGAGTCCCGCATCGACGTGCCCAACGGGAACGCCTCCATCGCTGCGGGGCCCACGCGGGTCGCGGGCGTCGCCTGGGCGCAGCACAAGGGCATCGACGCGGTCGAGGTCCGCGCCGACCGCGGGGCCTGGCACCAAGCGCGGCTGGCCGCGGTCCCTGGCATCGACACCTGGCGGCAGTGGGTGTGGGACTGGCACGCCACCCCCGGCACCCACCTGCTCGAGGCCCGCGCCACCGACAAGACCGGCTACACCCAGACCGCCGCCCAAACCCCGCCCGAGCCGAACGGGGCCACCGGCTACCCCAGCGTCATGGTGACCGTCACCTAAGGAGTCGCCTCGGAACAAACCGCAGGTTCTGGCGGCATGTCAGCGCGGCGGCCTGGGCCGTTGGGGGATCGTGCCGACGGTTTGTTCGTCTGCGGGCCCTAACCGAACCCCGGCCCGGGCCAGCCCGGCCCCGGCCGGCGACCCACCTGCATCTCGATCCCAGCACAGGAGAAACCATGCGAACCACCGGTACCAGCAGGACCGCCAGGCCCGGCGCCATCAGCGGAGGCGTCCTCGCCAGCCTCGCGGCGCTGACCGCGGCGGCCTGCGGCAGCACCGCGTCTTCGGCGCCCGCGGCCTCGGGCGGCAGCCCGTCGCATCACGCGATGGCCCACCATGCCATGGCCGAGACCGCCCGCTTCGGGTCGGACTGCGGGATGATCCCCGCCACCGGCATGGGCAGCTTCCACGGCATGAGCATGGACCCGGTCGTCACCGCAGCCTCACACAACCCGCTGCTGACCACCCTCGCCAAAGAAATCAACACCGCCGGGCTCACAGCCGACCTGAACTCGATGCACGGCGTCACCGTCTTCGCCCCGGCCAATACCGCGTTCAGCAAGCTCCCGGCATCCTCGATGACCTTGATGCACAGCCCGGCCGAGCTCGCCAAGATCCTCAAGTACCACGTCGTCAGCGGCCACATCACCCCCGCCCAGCTGGCCAGCGGCAAACCGCTGACGACGCTGGAGGGCGGCACGCTCAAGCCCTCGAAGATGGGCGCCGTGTACGAGGTGAATACCGCCGACGTCATCTGCGGCAACATCCAGACGGCCAACGCCACCGTCTACGTCATCAACAAGGTTCTCGTCCCCATGCACTGACCCGGAGCTGCGCGTGCTGGCCAGCCCCGGCTGTGGGTGACTCCGGTCACCGGCCCGGGCCGGAACCCGCGGCCGGATAGGGTTCGTTCGTGGCCGGCGACAAAGCGCTGACCGGGCGCCTGCGCGGCGGGCACGAAGAGGCGTTGCGCTGGTCAGGTCGTCCTGGTGTCGCTCTTCCCTCCTCCGGGTGCCCGGCAGCTTTGATGGCCCGGTGCGGGCCATCGGGAAGGCCAGGGACCAATACGGGGATCTGCCCGGCTCCGAATAATTCCCTGGAACGTCCGTTAAGGCCGCGGCGCTGGTGGCTCTTCCCAGCTGTCACAGCAGGCACCCATGTCCGTCCCGCTTTGCGCCGCGCCTCCATAGTGAGCCTGGCCACTCAGCGTGGCAGGCAGCGAAAGGATCGGTCATTGATGCGCGTTGTTCATTCCCGGGCGCCGGTCGCCGAGACAGCCGAGCACCCGGTGGCTGTTGCCGGCCGGCTGCTGGTCCGGTACGGGCTGGTGGTCGTCATCGCCTGGATCGGAGCGTTGAAGTACACGACCTACGAAGCCACCGCCATCCAGCCGCTGATCGCGCACAGCCCGCTGCTGAGCTGGGTCTACCACATTTTCAGCGTCCGCGCGTTCGCCGCCGTGACCGGCACCGCGGAGATCCTCGCGGCGCTGCTCATCGCGCTGCGGCCGGTGTCGGCCCGCGCCTCGGCCGCCGGCAGCGCGTTCGCCATCCTGCTGTTCCTCAGCACGCTGAGCTTCCTGTTCAGCACACCGGGCGTCACCGCGGCCGGCGGATTCCCGGTGCTGTCGGTGCTGCCCGGCCAGTTCCTGATCAAGGACCTCGTCCTGGTCGGCGCGGCGCTGTGGACCCTGGGCGACTCTCTCGGCGCCGTCCGGCCCCGGGTCCCCCGGCCCGGGACCTGACAGGAACCGCGCGGAGCTCCGCGGCCGCCTATCGTGTACCCTTCCTGGGCCCCCGCCGGAACAGCGGCGGCCTGGGCCGGTCTGGCAGCGCCGGGCACAACCAGGCCACCAAAGGATTTGGCTGGAAGATCTGTACAGCCCTGGCGCTAGTGATGATCTTGACAGTGTGATGGCCGGAGTGGCTCCCGCAGCTGGAGGAGGCGCTTGCCGGGGGCCCCCTCGCCGGATGCGCTACGCATGCCCCGGGATGCCGGGGTTTCTGGACGGGGGTTTGCGGACGGTGCCGGGGCTGGTGGCTAGGCGGAACTTACGTGGACTTGGATAGCTGATCTTCGTATTGACGTGCGCATACCGCTGCGACACGCCCGCCGTGGTAACCACTAAAATGGTGGACATCGGGCAGACTGGCTGGCACAATTCTGCTGTGA
>Ga0207646_10005737_pt1 | contig 13012 bp, 7 predicted proteins | sample KBSK5502metaG_FD_184343 | JGI IMG/M metagenome (GOLD analysis project Ga0207646, IMG submission 184343) | Corn, switchgrass and miscanthus rhizosphere microbial communities from Kellogg Biological Station, Michigan, USA - KBS K5-50-2 metaG... | ecosystem: Host-associated > Plants > Roots >...
GCCAGCGACGCGATACGCGGAACACCGAGCGCCAGGTTAATGTTTTGCCCGTTGGTGACTTTTACCGTAACTATGCCGATTACCTGCCCACGCATATTGAAGAGAGGACTGCCGCTATTGCCGTGCGAAACCGGCGCGGTGATCTGAATGATCCGGCCCAGGTCCGGCACTTCTCGTATGGCTGAGACGATTCCGTCGCTAACAGAACCTTCCAGGCGTAATGGATTGCCAATCAGGAAGACTGGCTCGCCCTCGTCCGGCAAACTGTTTGTCAGGTGTAGCGGTTTGGATCGCTCTGCGGGCAACTCGACCTGCAGCACCGCCAAATCGGCTTCGTCGTCAACTGCCAAAGCTCCGGCCACAGGGTAAGTGCGCCCCTTCCCTTCGAGTGTGTGAATTTCAACTCGATGCGCATTCTTAATGACGTGCATGTTGGTGACGACTTCGCCGGGACGTACGAAAAATCCGGTACCGCTGATGAGCGGCTCGCCTTTGGCATCGTAAGTCAGAACCGAAACTACTGAGGGCTTGACGCGGCGCACGAGGTCAGGAAGCGACTCCGCGTTGTTGGTTTTGTCGAGGGTTTTTGGCTCGGCTACTGAGCTCTGACCCTGAGCGATCTGAAAAATCGCTAAGAAGGAAACGACGAGCGCGAGACGAGGGATGGTTCTTTTCACTACGACCTCCTACAGCTAAGAACTAAGACCGAAGCACGCGACAAACCGTGTCGCACCTATTAAATTTGCCGGGATTGTTTGATTTAGAGCGACGTCGCGTTCGAGCGGGAAGACCTCAGGACACGTCAGGGGCGCCGACCTCGCGGGGATAATAGCGCAAGGCTGCACGATTGAAAAGAAAAAAATGAGAAATTGTGAGAAGTTTGTAAAACTTTTTCGGCCACCCTCTCCGGGCGCTGAGGAGGATCAGTTGGACTGCCTTCCGGTGGCTGCGACTCTCGGCCAAACTTCGGGCTGGGTTAAACCGGGGGCAGTTCCGAAAACAGAAACACCCGCCAGGCAGCGGGTGTTTCTTCAGGTAGGGGGGTTAAGGCTTAAATCGAATCAGCCAGGGCGCTATTCTCCTTCTACGGCGCCAGCTTCGACTACTTCTTCTTCGGCATCTATGTCGACATCGATATCCCCGTCGCCATCGTCAACCGTAGCCACGACTGTGTGGGCAACGGGTTGGGGAATCTCGACGCCGCCGAGAATTTCCGCAAACTCGTCTGCCTCTTCGCGCTCAGCTTCGCCGATGGTCTCGTCACGGTCGATATCGACGTTCCGGTAGTATTCCATGCCCGTGCCGGCAGGAATTAAGCGGCCCATGATCACGTTCTCTTTCAAGCCGCGCAGGTAATCGATGCGACCGGAAATCGCTGCCTCAGTCAGCACGCGAGTCGTCTCCTGGAACGAAGCCGCCGAGATGAACGAATCGGTTGAGAGCGACGCCTTGGTAATGCCCAGCAACAAAGGTTCAGCCTGAGAGACTTCGCCTTTCTCGCCCAGCACCCGCTCGTTCTCGTCCTGAAAGCGGAAACGATCGACCTGCTCTTCGAGCAGAAACTCTGTGTCGCCAACTTCCTTGATTTTCACCCAGCGCAACATCTGGCGAACAATCACTTCGATGTGCTTGTCGTTGATGTTCACACCCTGCAGGCGATAGACCTCCTGGATTTCGTTGGTCAGGTACTCCTGCAAACGATTCATACCGAGGACGCGAAGGATATCATGAGGATTCAGCGGGCCATCCTGCAGAGCCTCGCCGGCCCGGACGCGATCGCCTTCCTGCACGTTGATGTGCGTTCCGCGCGGGATATCGTACTCGCGCTCTTCACCGTCGTCGCCGGTAATGATGAGTTTGCGCTTGCCCTTTGAGATAGGACCGAGTTTGACTGTGCCGTCGATTTCAGACATGACCGCGGCTTCACCCGGCCGGCGAGCTTCGAACAACTCGACGACGCGCGGCAGACCGCCGGTGATGTCCTTGGTCTTCGTGGTTTCTCGCGGAATCTTGGCAATAACATCGCCGGGTTCCACGTCTTCGCCGTCGTTGACCATCAGGTTCGCACGGACCGGCATCTGGTAGGTCTTCAGCACCTTGTTGCTGGCGTTGCGGATTTCCAGACGAGGTTGTTTCTTTTCGTCCGGCGAATCCTTGACCACCATGTGCGACAGGCCGGTAACCTGGTCAGTCTCTTCCTCGTAGGTCACGCCTTCTTTCAAATCCTGGAACTTCACGTGACCGGCGACTTCGGTCAGGATCGCGAAGGTAAACGGATCCCAGGTAGCCAACAGTTGATCCTGCGCCACAGTATCGCCGTCTTCGACCAGGATGTGTGCGCCATACACGATTTGATAACGCGCCACTTCGCGACCACGTTCGTCGGTGATTGTCAGAGCGCCCTGGCGATTCATGGCCACGCGCTCGCCCTTGCGGCTCTTAACCGTCTGCAGATCGATGTATTTGATCTTGCCTTCGACGCGGGCTTCGTGCTTGGAAGATTCTTCCAAACGCGCCGTGCCGCCGATATGGAAAGTACGCATCGTTAGCTGTGTGCCGGGCTCGCCAATCGATTGTGCCGCAATCACGCCGACTGCTTCGCCAATATCAACCGGGCGACCGGTGGCCAGGTTCCGCCCGTAGCACTTGATGCAGCAACCGCGGCGCGATTCGCAAGTCAAAACCGAACGAATCCTCACTCGCTGCACGCCGGAACGTTGAATCTCGGCCGCCAGGTCCTCGTCGATTTCCTGGTTGGATTCAACGATCACCGTTCCCTCAACCGGATCCACGACATCCTCGAGCGCCGTGCGGCCGACGATGCGGTCGCGCAAGCTTTCGATTTCTTCGCCACCTTCAACGATGGCCGCGGACGAGATGCCCTTCAGCGTGCCGCAATCCTGCTCGCTGATAATTACGTCCTGGGCCACGTCCACCAGACGCCGCGTCAGGTAACCCGAGTCGGCCGTCTTCAATGCCGTATCGGCCAGACCTTTACGCGCGCCATGGGTTGAAATGAAGTACTGCAGAACGTTCAGGCCCTCGCGGAAGTTTGATTGAATCGGGGTCTCGATGATTTCACCGGACGGCCGGGCCATCAATCCGCGCATGCCCGCCAGCTGGCGAATCTGCTGCGCTGAACCACGAGCGCCAGAGTCGGACATGATCAGGATCGGATTCATTTCCTTGGTGGCCTTCTCGCGATCGTCCATCGCCTTGAACATTTCTTTGGCGACTTTGTCAGTCGCTTCCGACCAGATGGCGATGACCTTGTTATAGCGCTCGCCGTTGGTAATCACGCCGTCGCGATACTGCTGCTCGACCGTGATCACGTCCTTCTCGGCCTTGCCGACAATCTCCGGCTTCGAAGGCGGCGTCACCAGATCGTCGATGCCGATCGAGATGCCCGCCTTGGTTGCGTAAAGGAACCCAAGGTTCTTCAAATCATCCAGCATCTTGACGGTCATTTCATGACCGAGCCGGATGTGCGAATAATTGACCAGCGACTGCAAGCCCTTCTTGCGCAAAGTGCCGTTGATGTAAGGCAACCCGGTTGGAATCGAATCGTTGAAAATCACGCGACCAACAGTCGTATTGATTACTCGGCGCACGTCCTCCTGGAGGGTGCCGCGCAGAATGTCCTGCGTGTCGTGTTCCTGGGTCAGATCGATCAAGTCGCCAATGATGCGCAGTTTGATCGGAGTCTGCGTCGTTACATCCTTCGAGTCGAGCGCCAGGAAAACCTCTTCCTGGGACGCAAACACCCGCCCTTCACCTTTCGCACCTTCCTTGTCGCGCGTCAGGTAGTAAATGCCGAGCACGATGTCCTGTGAAGGAACCGCGATAGGCTGGCCGCTCGCGGGACTGAGAATGTTGTTCGAAGAAAGCATCAGCACGGCCGCTTCGATCTGCGCTTCAGGTGAAAGCGGAATGTGCACGGCCATCTGGTCGCCGTCAAAGTCGGCGTTGAATGCCGTGCAAACCAGTGGATGGATCTTGATGGCTTTACCTTCGACCAGCACCGGCTCGAAAGCCTGTATGCCGAGACGATGAAGTGTCGGCGCGCGATTCAAAAGCACGGGATGCTCGCGAATCACTTCTTCGAGGATGTCCCACACGACCGGTTCCTGACGCTCAACCATTTCGCGCGCCTGTTTGATTGTGGCGGCGTGCCCCTGCTTCTCGAGCTGGTTGTAGATGAACGGCTTGAACAGCTCCAGCGCCATCTTTTTCGGCAGACCGCACTGGTGAAGTTTCAACTCGGGGCCGACCACGATAACTGATCGGCCTGAATAATCGACGCGTTTGCCCAACAGGTTCTGGCGAAAGCGTCCCTGCTTGCCTTTCAAAGTTCCGGAGAGCGACTTCAACGGGCGGTTATTGACGCCACGCAGGACGCGGCCCCGGCGGCCGTTATCAAATAAGGCGTCGACGGCTTCCTGAAGCATGCGCTTTTCGTTGCGCACGATGACTTCGGGCGCCCGCAATTCCATCAGCTTCTTGAGACGGTTGTTGCGGTTAATGACGCGACGATACAAATCGTTCAAGTCCGAAGTCGCGAAGCGGCCGCCATCCAATGGCACCAACGGCCGCAGCTCAGGTGGAATCACCGGAATCACGTCGAGGATCATCCACTCCGGATGGTTGCCTGACTTGAGAAACGACGTCGCGACTTTCAAACGCTTCGAAAACTTAAGCTTCTTCTGCTGCGAAGTCTCTTCCCGCATCCGGCGCCGCAGCTCGATGGAGAGCTCTTCGATCTTGACCATGGAAAGCAACTCTTTGATTGCTTCAGCGCCCATCTTGGCCACGAACTGGCCAGGATGCTCGCGCATCAGCTCGCGATAGCGCTCATCGGTCAGGAGCTCGCGCTCCTTAAGTTTGCTATCGCCTTCCAACTCTCCCGGATCGATGACGATGTACGACTCGAAGTAAAGGACCTTTTCCAGCTCGCGCAGCGGAATATCGAGCAGATGGCCGATGCGCGACGGGAGGCCCTTGAAGAACCAGACGTGCGAACACGGACTGGCGAGATCGATGTGGCCGAGACGTTCGCGGCGCACTTTCGCCTGGGTCACTTCGACGCCGCACTTATCGCAGATCACGCCACGGTGCTTCATGCGCTTGTACTTGCCGCAGAGGCATTCCCAATCCGCCACCGGACCAAAGATCCGCGCACAAAACAACCCGTCGCGCTCCGGCTTAAAGGTGCGATAGTTGATTGTTTCCGGCTTGGTTACTTCGCCGTGCGACCACTGGCGGATTTTTTCCGGTGAAGCAAGCGAGATGCGAATCGCCTCGAAATCAGGCGCGAGTTGCGTTTTCTCTTGATGAAATCGAAACACTTTAGTTTCTCCGTTGTTCTTTCAATGCGTCCCATATTGTCCTATCGGTCTCATAGGACATATGCGACAAATGGGACCTATATGCCGCTGGTAATCAGCGGTTCAGCAATCGTCTCGTCAGCCGCCCCGTCTTTCTGCACCAGCTCAACGTCGAGGCAAAGCGATTGTAGTTCGCGCACCAGCACGTTGAACGATTCGGGCAAGCCGGGATCGAAATCAGCTTCGCCCTTGACGATCGCTTCGTAAATCTTCGAACGGCCGGCTACGTCGTCAGACTTCGCTGTCAGCAATTCCTGCAGAATGTGCGCGGCGCCGTATGCTTCCAACGCCCACACTTCCATTTCTCCAAATCGCTGTCCGCCGAATTGCGCCTTGCCGCCCAGCGGCTGCTGCGTAATCAGCGAATACGGCCCAATCGAGCGGGCGTGAATCTTGTCGTCCACCAGGTGCGAAAGCTTCAGCATGTAGATGTAGCCGACGGTCACCTTCTGTTCGAAAGCATCACCGCTCAGGCCGTCATACAGCACCGCCTTGCCTGATTCGTTAACGATCTCCGGCAAACCAAGCTCACGGGCGCGTGCACCCGACTCTGCCAGGCGCTTTTTGATTTCCTTTTCCGTCGCGCCGTCAAACACCGGCGTGGCGTAATAAAGCCCGAGCACGCGCGCGGCCCAGCCCAGGTGCGTCTCAAGAATTTGGCCCACGTTCATACGTGACGGCACGCCCAGCGGATTCAGGACGATCTCGACCGGCGTTCCATCGGGAAGGTACGGCATGTCTTCCTCGGGAAGGATGCGCGCAATCACGCCTTTGTTTCCGTGACGACCGGCCATCTTGTCGCCTACCGAAAGTTTGCGCTTCATGGCGATGAAGACCTTCACCATCTTGATTACGCCGGGGCTGAGCTCGTCGCCCTGACGCAGCTTGGCAATCTTCTCTTCGTAAATGTCAGAGAGGATTTTGATCTGCCGTTCAGTGCGGTCCTCGTATTCCTTCACTTCCGCCGCCGCGTCGACCCGCGACGAAGCGACCTGCGCTTTGCGGAGAGCCTTGGGCTCGACCGCTTGCAGCATTTCACGCGTGATGGGTTCACCTTTGGGAATTACCACGTCGCGATTTACTGTCAGGTCGGCGGAGAGCTTTCGGCCTTCGAAGAGTTCATAAATCCGCTCGTTACGCTGCTCATGAAGAATACGAATTTCATCTTCCAGGTCGCGACGCAAACGCTCTTCTTCGTCCTGCTCAATCGAGAGTGAACGCTGGTCCTTCTCCTGGCCCTTGCGCGTGAAGACCTGAACGTCCACGACCGTGCCGTCGATGCCCGGAGGACAAACCAGCGAAGCGTCCTTAACATCCGCGGCCTTCTCGCCAAAGATTGCGCGCAGCAGCTTTTCTTCTGCGGTCAGCTGGGTCTCGCCCTTCGGCGTCACCTTGCCAACCAGAATCGAACCCGGCTTGACCTGCGCGCCGATGCGGATGATTCCGCTTTCATCGAGATCGCGCAGCATGTTCTCGCCGACATTGGGGATGTCGCGGGTGATTTCTTCCGGCCCCAGTTTGGTGTCGCGAGCTTCTATCTCCAGCTCTTCGATGTGAATCGAGGTGTAGTAATCCTCTTTCACCAAACGCTCGGAAACCAGAATCGCGTCTTCAAAGTTGTAACCGCGCCAGGGCATGAACGCGACCAGCACATTGCGTCCCAAGGCGAGTTCCCCGCGGTCCGTGCAAGGTCCGTCCGCAATCACCTGGCCCTTGTTCACGCGCTCACCGACGTGAACGATCGGCCGCTGATTGATGCAGGTGTTCTGATTCGAACGCTTGAACTTAATCAGCGTGTAGATATCCGCGGTCACTTCGCGCGAGATAGTGCCGTCAACGTTGTGATCCGCCTTGACGATGATGCGTTCGGAATCGACGTAGTCAACGACGCCGTCGCGGCGCGCGATTACGACTGCTCCCGAATCGCGGGCGGTCACGTCTTCCATGCCGGTGCCGATGTACGGAGCTTCCGCGCGCAGCAAAGGTACCGACTGGCGTTGCATGTTCGAACCCATCAACGCGCGGTTCGCGTCATCGTTCTCGAGAAATGGAATCAGCGAGGCCGCCACCGAAACCAGCTGTTTCGGCGAAACGTCTACGTATTCAATCTCGTCACGCTGCGCGAGGATGAACTCGCCGGCCTTTCGCGCGGCGTTGCGCTCGTTAACGATGTAATCGTTCTCGTCCAGTTCGATGTTGGCCTGCCCAATGACGTGCTTGTCTTCGACCCAGGCAGTCAAATAAAACGGGAACGGTTCATAACTCGCCTTCGCGCCGCTGGCGCTCACGCGCTTGTTTGCTTTATCGACGTCGTCCTGAGGCACGTGATCGCCGGGCTTGAATTTCGTTTCACCACCGTTGATGACGCGCACGAATTCAACCACGCTACCGTTGACAACCTTTCGATACGGCGACTCGATAAATCCGAACTGGTTGATGCGGGCATAGCACGACAGCGAAGAAATCAAGCCGATGTTCGGACCTTCAGGCGTCTCAATCGGACAAATGCGACCGTAGTGAGTTGGGTGCACGTCACGCACTTCGAACCCGGCGCGCTCACGGCTCAGTCCGCCCGGTCCCAGAGCAGACAATCTGCGTTTGTGAGTGATTTCTGAAAGCGGATTTGTCTGATCCATGAACTGCGACAACTGTGACGAGCCAAAGAACTCGCGCACCGCGGCCGTCACCGGCTTCGCGTTGATTAGGTCGCGCGGCATGGTCGTCTGCATTTCCTGATGAATCGACATCTTTTCCTTGATTGCGCGCTCCATGCGCTCGAGACCGATGCGAAACTGGTTTTCCAGCAGCTCACCAACCGCACGCACGCGTCGATTGCCGAGATGGTCGATATCATCAGCCTGATAAATCGGCCGCTTCTGCTCGTCGACGGGGTTGCGGCGCATCTTCAGGACATAGGTGACGACTTCGAAGAAGTCGCTGGCCTGGAGCAGCGGATCCTCAATCCGGCCCATCTCCGGCTTGCCCATCTTGATGTTGAATTTCAGCCGGCCGACCCGCGAGAAATCAAACTTGCGCGGGTCAAAGAACATGCCTTCCAGTAAGCGAAACGCCGTCTGCACGGTCGGAGGATCACCAGGACGCATCTTGCGGTAAATTTCCAGCAGCGCATCAACCGGTTTGGTGATGGTGTCTTTCTTCAGCGTTTGCGAGATGACGACGCCAACGTCGTCGCGCTCAGGAAAGAAGACGGAAAACGTCTTGACGCCGCTCTCAATCACTTCCTGAAGTTTCGCGGGCATCAGTTCGGTGTTCGCATCCAGAATGACTTCACCGGTGTCGGTGTTGACCACGTCGCCGGCCACGTACGCGCCCTCGAACTGCGCCGGATCCATTTCGACTTCACCGATGTTGGCCTTGCGCAATCCTTCCAACGAAGTGCGCGTGATCTCTTTGCCTTTGCGCACGATTGGATCGGGGCCGCGTCCCTTGATCTCGAAGTCAACTTTCATTCCGATCAAGTTTGTGGGACCCGACTCAGGCACCTGAACCATCAGTTGTCCGTCCTCAACTCGCACCTCGTCGACGTTATAGAACGCGCGCAGCACGTCTTCGTCCGTGTAGGCGGCTGTCTTGACGGCTTCTTCCAACTGGCCATCGCTGCCAAAGCCTTTGCTGTCGAAACCGGTTCTGAGCCAGACTCCGAGGGCTCGCAGGAAAATCGTCGCCAGGAATTTGCGTTTGCCTACGCGCACGTAAAGCAAATTCTTCTGGTCGTATTCGAATTCAACCCAGGAGCCGCGGTAAGGAATAATCTTCGCGACGAACAGCTGCCCACGTTTGAAGAAAACACCGGGCGAGCGATGAAGCTGGGAAACGATTACGCGCTCAGTTCCGTTGATGATGAAAGTTCCGTTGTCGGTCATCAAAGGAATCTCGCCAAAGAAAACTTCTTCTTCTTTGATATCGCGGATCGATTTGACGTTCGTATCCGGATCCTTGTCGTAAACTGTCAGCCGAATCTTTACTTTCAGCGGCACGCTGTAGCTCATGCCGCGCTCCTGGCACTCCTGTTGATCGTGCTTATGCTTTAGACCGACGGGCTCGCCACAGTTGGGACACAATTCCGGACGGACCGAATTGAACGTACCGCAAACATGACAGAGAGTTTCGCCCGGGCGCAACGGATCGACCTTGATGCGAGCACTGCAACTCTTACAGGCCGCGCGCAGAAATCTCAGGCCCTCAAGGTTGCCGCACTTGCATTGCCAGTTGCCGATTTGATATTCGACGAAATCCAGCGTCGCCGTCTCGCGAAAATCCGAAATCGGGAAAACTGATTTGAATACCGACTGCAGGCCAGTGCTTTCCCGTTCTTCCGGCAACATGTCCATTTGGAGAAACCGGTTATACGATTCGCGCTGAATTTCGATCAGATTCGGAATCGGCACCGCAGTTTTGATTTTGGAAAAGTCCTCGCGCACCGGCGCCTGACTCGTTCGTCGACCCAAACCCGTATTCGTCGCTTCAAGTAAGTTTGCTGACATGAAATGTTTCCTATCGTCTTCCTGCTAACTACTCCAACACATTGCGCCGGCAATAGACACGTATGCGGTCAGGGCGCACAATACCCTGACCGCTTCATGATGAAAAAGCGATTCCATTCCTGATGTTTGTCCGGGAGTAACGCCAGCGCCTCAATACTCCCCTAAGTTAACCGCTAAACCACCAGAAATCAAGCCGACGTAACTATCGGCATGATGCAACCAATCAGGCACCCGCGAAAGCGCGGGCGCTTGATCAGCAAAACAAGGAATTGCTACTTGACTTCGACAGTGGCGCCCGCATCAGCAAGCTTCTGTCTGACCGTCTCAGCTTCTTCCTTGGACACGCCTTCTTTGACAGCCTTCGGTGCGGCCTCAACCAGGTCCTTCGCTTCTTTCAGACCCAGAGCGGTCACTTCGCGAACGACCTTGATAACGTTGATTTTGTTTCCGCCGGCGGCTTGAAGAATAACGTCGAACTCAGTCTTTTCCTCGACTTTTTCTGCTTCACCGCTGGCCGCCGCTGCCGCCGGCGCTGCCGCAACCGCGGCGGCCGCCGAAACGCCGAAGGTAGTTTCCATCAATTTCACCAGCTCGGACGCTTCCAACAACGTCATTTCCTTTATCTGATCCACAATTGCCTGAATATCAGCCATGACTAATCAAATCTCCTGTATCGCTTTACGGCAAACCGAAGTTTGCTGATTTTTGACGGCAGCGGTCCCGGCTGCATCGCCGCAACTTTTGCCTTTACCTGGCCGCCCACTGACGAAAGCGACGGCCACAAAACCATTTCGAATTCCGCAATTCGAATTTCGAATTCTTTAGGCGCCCTGGGCTTCTTTCTGCGCGCGCACCTGTTCCATCACGACCGCCAGATTGCGCGGCACCGCCTGAATCACCGTAACCAGCCGCTGCGCCTGCGCGTTGATGAGGAACAGCATCTTCGAGATTAGCTCCTCACGCGACGGTAGATTGGCGATCGATTCGACATCTTTCAGCTCGACTACCTTGCCTTCAACCAATCCGACTTTAAAGCTGAAAATGTCGGGATTCGCTTTGGTGAACTTTGAGATCGCTTTCGAAAGACCAACCGGATCGTTGGCGCTCAAGGCGACCGCCGTAACGCCTTTGAATTGATCCGACATCGGCTCGAGCGGCGTACCTGCCGCGGCCTTCCGCGCCAGGGTGTTCTTCACCACGGAATAGCTCACCCCCGCTTCACGCAACTGCCGGCGCAACTCCTGGTCCTTGGCGACAGTCATCTTCTTGAAGCTCACGAGCATCGCCGCGTTGGCTTGCTTGAACTGCTCAGCGAGGGCGTCCAGATCTTTTTGTTTCTCCTGTTTGGTCTTCATCGTTTCCTCACTTATTTAGCAAATGCAGCCTCATCAAGCAGCAACCCGGGACTCATCGTCGAGGCCAGGTTCACCTTCTTCATATATTTGCCTTTGGCTGTCGACGGTTTCGCTTTGACCACTGCTTCAATCAAGGCTCGGGCATTCTCAGCAATCTTGTTCTCATCGAACGAAACCTTACCGACCGCAGAGTGAATGACTCCGGTCTTATCAACGCGATATTCGACCTTGCCTGCCTTGGTTTCTTTGACGGCGGTTTTCACGTCAAAGGTAACGGTACCCGTCTTTGGATTCGGCATCAGACCGCGAGGACCCAAAACCTTGCCGAGTCCACCCACCAAACGCATCATGTCCGGCGTCGCAATCACCGCGTCAAAGTCGAGCCAGCCGCCTTTGATCCTGGTCACCATGTCCTCGCCGCCGATGAAATCAGCCCCAGCTTCTTCGGCTTCGCGAAGCTTGTCGCCCTGCGCGATTACCAGAACTGTTTTTGATCTGCCCAGGCCGTGCGGCAAGACGAGGGTGCCACGAACAAGCTGATCGGCTTTGCGCGGATCGACGCCCAGCCAGATCGTCAACTCAACTGTCTCATCGAATTTGGCAAAGGCGATCTCCTTGAGAGTCTTGACCGCCTCTTCCAGGTTGTACTTGCGAGCCGCATCAATTTTTTCCGCGGCCGCGCGATACTTCTTTCCGTGCTTCTTCATTTCTCAACTCCGAGGTGCAAACGAGATTCTGGAATTTCAAATTTGAAATCTGAAATCGCAGCACTCTCTCCCTCTCAAAACCGAACATCGTTCGCCGCCGTGTCAAATCGGCAATCGGCAATCGACAATCGGCAGTCACTCGACTGTCAAACCCATCTGGCGCGCGGTGCCTTCAATCGTCCGCATTGCGCTCTCCAGATTTGTCGTGTTCAGGTCCGGCATTTTTGTCTTCGCGATTTCTTCAATCTTCGCGCGTGAAATCGTGCCGACCTTCTCCTTCTTCGGATTGCCCGCGCCCTTTGTTATTCCCGCGGCTTTCTTTAGCAGATCCGCGGCCGGCGGCGTCTTCGTTTCGAAAGTGAACGAACGATCAGCGTAGACCGTGATCACCACCGGAATCTTCATGTCCGGATCCATCTGCGCGGTCTTGGCGTTAAAGGCCTTGCAGAATTCCATGATGTTCACGCCGTGCTGACCCAGCGCCGGACCAATCGGCGGCGCCGGGTTCGCCTTGCCTGCCGGAACCTGGAGCTTGATATAACCTGAAATCTTCTTTGCCATTATTCTTCTTCCGTAAACGAAATCTTTTCCACGTCGACGAATCGCAATTCAATCGGTTCTGACCGACCGAAGATCCTGACCATTACTCTTAACGTTGCGTGCTCTTCATCGACTTCTTCAATTCTGGCGGTGAAAGCCTGAAAGGCGCCTGATTTGATGCGCACCATTTCACCGACCGAATATTCAAACCTGGGTCTCACTCTTCTTCAGTGAACGTCACCTTCTCGACGTCCAGAAAGTTCAACTCAACCGGCGTCGAACGCCCGAAGATCGTTACCGTCACCTTCAGCGTCGACTTGTCTTCGTTGACCTCTTCAACCTTGCCCGTAAAACTCTGGAACGGGCCGGATTTGATGCGCACCGTTTCGCCGGCCGCATAAGAAAACTTCGGCTTTGGTTTCTCGGCAGCTTCCGCCACGTGATGAACGATCTGATCTACTTCCTGTGGCGTGAGCGGCGTTGGATTCTGCCCACCGACAAAACCAGTGACTTTGGGCGTC